>Ga0265780_10000023_pt1 | contig 351626 bp, 339 predicted proteins | sample P1T30metagenome_FD_192432 | JGI IMG/M metagenome (GOLD analysis project Ga0265780, IMG submission 192432) | Plant litter microbial communities from East Loma Ridge, Irvine, California - P1 T30 | ecosystem: Environmental > Terrestrial > Plant litter > Unclassified | place: USA: California...
ATTAGAGTTAACTGGAACTTTATTAGAGTTTGCTCTATGTTGCATTGCAACAATCATTGCAACATCCGTTGCAACGGCATCTCCCACTTTATTCTCGTCTAATAATTATTAGAGTTAACTGGAACTTTATTAGAGTTTGCTCTATGTTGCATTGCAACAATCATTGCAACATCCGTTGCAATGGCATCTCCTTCTTTCAACATATAATTAGAACTTATTAAAATACTCTATGCCGCCTCCGCACCATTATATGATACTTTCACTTTCAGTCAAATATCTTTTTTCAAATTTGGGATAATTGTTAAAAATTGCTTAAACTTGATGCATCAACCATAAACTCCTTACTATGAAAGATATGGATATATCTACACTTAATGTTATTACTTCAAAGTCCCGTGCAGACAAAGCTATAAGTTCTTTAAAAGGCCTATTATTAGGAATAAATTTAGATGGAGAAGTAAACCAAGCGGAAATAAATGAGCTTAAGCTTTGGGCTACTAACCATAGAGAACTGATAAATCGAAACCCTTTTAAAGAATTCATGGTGGTAATTGATGAAACTATAGCGGATAATATTCCTTCAAAAGAAGCGGTGGAAGATTTATATTGGTTATGCCAGAAATATGAAAATGACAATTACTATTATGATGCAGTAACGTCAGACTTGCAAATCTTACAAGGGATTTGTCACGGTATTTTAGCAGATGGAGTTATAAACGATAAAGAGATTTACGATCTTCAGAAATGGCTTCATGAAAATGAGCATTTGAACACTTACTATCCTTACGATGAAATTAGAAGTTTGGTACTTTCGGTATTGTCAGATAAGAAAATAGATGAAGAAGAAAAAATTGTCTTAATGGCATACTTCAGCCAGTTTGCTAAAATTCAAACTAATGAAATTAGACAAACGATAAAAGATTATACTGTTGATGTAAATATATCCGGGCTCTGCACAAGTGAACCAAATGTTTCATTTGAAGGTAAAACTTTTTGCATTACAGGTGTCCTAAAAAGAGGAAACAGAGAACATCTTCAAAGAGACATTCTAAAACTTGGCGGGATTCCGACTGATAGTATTACAAAAAAAACAGACTACCTTATTGTGGGCGATAACGGTAATCCCGCTTGGGCTTTCTCCTGTTATGGAAGAAAAGTAGAAAAAGCAATTAACTTAAGAAAAGATGGCCATACCATTATTCTTATTCACGAATTTGATTTCTCTGATATTATTGATGATTTATTATAATCTAACGCTCAGGATTAATGACAACATTTATAATTATAGTTCTAATATTAATTATTATTGGAGCTGCCAGTTCTAAAAAAGGTAAACAACAAAAGCCAGGGAATACTTATCAAACAAAAGCCTCAAAAACTCCAGTACGAAATATTACATCCACGCGCCCGCTTGTTAAAGTAACTATATCAAATCCAACAACAATGGACAATTCGATTATTGATGTGACCGGTAAACCATATAATTTACAAAACAATCCGTCAAGAAATTCTGATATACCATATTGGGGTCATCAGTATGTTTATTCGTATTCTGAGATTAACTCTGCAACAAATGAACAGCGTACATTCTACAAAACGTTTAAAGCTAATTTCTTAAATGGCATTTATACTGATCTTCAAGGCAATAATAATTACGCTTTCATTTTATTATTTGATCTTTTAAATGAATTTGATAATCATACGAATAGTACACTCTTAGAAAAGCAGCTGAAAGAGTTAGGAGATAATTACCCCAAGACAAAATCATACTGTATATCATTCTTAATAAAGAAGCTAGAAGAAAAAGGAGAGAATAACGCTATAGAAAGAATTAGACAGGAGGAAAACTATTACAATAATTATTACGATTATGACTATTGGAAACTAGGAACTCAGTATAAAGCTAAACTCAATCTTAGCGATGGAGATGTTACCTTATTAAATAAACTCTGGAATCCAAGTAATGCTTTTTTTAATATTGAATTTTGTGGACTTGAAATCCTTAAACTTTACTTATCAGTAATTAAGAAGTTAGAAGAAAAATATCAGAAAGAATCATCTTCTTTAAATGATGAACTTCTTAAAGTTGCCGATATAATAGCCCGAAAGCATTACAGATATAGGAAAGGAAGTGGAAATTACAATTATTCTTTAGAAACAATAGTAAGTGAGCTTAACTCTAACATTTTTAAGTACTGTGAAAATACCGTTCGGGAAAGCTACGGCAATAAAAGGAAACTCAATGTAGAACTGCCATACACATCTGTTGATGTAAAGACAGAATATGATGAAAAAATAATTGTGAGATTAAAAAAGGTACTGGAAGTTTATACTCCAACAATTTCAGAACCTGATGATAAGACAAATCTTAAACTTAATGCTCAAAACACAACCCGTTGGAAAATCAAATTTGATGAATTGACCAGTGCCTACAATAAAGATTCAAAGCAATTCATAAATAATATTATTATTTTAGGTAAATCAAATAAAAATAATCCTTCGGTTGAAAACATATTCTATGAGGCATCTAAGTTTATTGCTAACCATGATAAGGAAGCTGCACTTATTTTATATGTTTACTATCTGCATTATGATCTCAAATCAGCGAAATTTGATAATAAACAATTAAACAAAACAATACAAAAAAGCCTATTTAAAACCAATGAGCAACTTCACGACTTTCAGCTTATTATTAGTCAATTTATGCAGGATAAAGATTTAAAAGCAGCTTTAAAGTCAGTTCCTGCGGTTTACGCTATCAAACGAAAAAAAATACAATTAGACAGAAGTACAATTCAGGAAGTTCACGAAAAACATTCTGGAACTGTTGAATTGCTAAATGAATATTTAAAAGATGAGTTTGAGGATGAAGTTAATAGTTTTAAAACTCAGGAAATTAACAGAGAGGAAGTAGTAATGGAAATTACCTCTAAATCAGAGAACATTCAAATGTCCCCTTTTGACTCTGCAATAAACTTTACAAAAATACAACACGAAATACTCGAGGTTTTTTCAAAGGCAAACTTATCTATTTTACAAGCGGATCTGGAAATATTTGCAAAATCCAAAGGGATGTTTAAAAATCAACTAATTGAAAGCATTAATGATAATTGCTATGAAATATTAGATGATGTTTTAATAGAGGAAGACGAAGAGTTCTATATTATAAACGAAAATTATTACAATCAAATTTTAGCAAAATGATAGACAATATAAAACCAAAAGAAGCTACTGCAATTATAAATTCATTAATTGGTGGTGTAGTTCCAAAAATTGGCGTGCAACATATTACAGTGGGACGTTCTGAAGAAATAAATGCACTTGTAACGGCATTAGAAGATGTTAAAAATGGTCATAGCATGGTCAAATTCTGGATTGGAGATTTTGGATCCGGAAAGTCGTTTATGTTGCACTTGTTAAATACTGTAGCCCTCAAACAAAAGTTCGTTGTGACAAACGCCGATTTCACACCTGACAATAGACTCTATTCGAATGATGGTAAAGGTGTAGCTTTATATTCTGCTATTATGGATAATGTGGCAATACAAACTAAGCCTGAAGGCGGTGCTTTACCGACATTGATGGAAAAATGGATCGAGCAAGTAGTTACGAAGACAGCTCAGGATAATGATATACTGTTAGAAAATATTAGAGATGCCCAGTACTTGAATCTTATCCAAAACAACATAATGAAGACCATTAACGAAATAACTGAAGTTGGTGGTTTTGATTTTGGAACGGTTGTAATGAAATATTACGAAGGTTATATCAAAGATGACGAGCAATTAAGAAGAAATGCTTTAAAATGGTTAAAAGGCGAATACCATACAAAAACTGAAGCAAAGCAAGATTTAGGTGTAAGAGAAATTATAAACGACCTCAACTATTACGATATGCTTAAAAACTTTTGCAAGTTATTTGTAAGCATGGGGTATAGTGGTTTCATGATTAATCTTGACGAAGCGATCAATCTATATAAGATTTCAACATCTGTGATGAGGGAGAAAAACTATGAAAAGATTTTAAGTATCTATAATGACTGTTTTCAGGGGAAAGTAAGCAATTTATTTTTCAACTTTGCCGGAACTAAAGAGGTTTTAGAAAATGAAAGACGAGGCCTTTTCAGTTACCATGCTTTAAAATCTCGATTAGAAACAAATAAATTTGAAACTGCTGAAATAAGAGATTTTGCACAACCGGTAATCAAATTATTACCACTTAATCATAACGAAATCTTTGTGTTGCTGAAAAAATTAAAAGCAATATTTGACTATAACTATAAAGTTTCTACGAATATTTCAGATGATGAAATACAGAGTTTTATGGAAGAAATGTTTAATAAGCCTGGGGCATCTGAGTTTTTAACTCCAAGAGAGGTCATTAGGGACTTCTTAAATATTCTTAATATAATCAGGCAAAATCCTGACTTAGACAAAGGAAAATTATTTGGAGATATTGAAATATCAGATGAAAGACCTGATACCGTTTTAGTTGACAGTATAGAAGAACTATAATGTCATTCGAGTTACTGTCTGAACCGATCCGGAAATATATTCGTGATAAACGTTGGGAGCAATTACGTCCGATACAAATTGCTGCTATTTCAAGAATCCTAACCACAAACGATAATTATATTTTAGCATCAAGAACCGCTTCAGGAAAAACTGAAGCGGCCTTTTTACCTATCCTTTCCAAAATAGATTTTAATGAAAGGGGTGTACAAGTTTTATATATCTCACCGCTTATTGCACTAATAAATGATCAGTTTTATCGAGTTGAGGAATTATGCAAAAATTTAGAAGTCAGCGTTGTTAAATGGCATGGTGAGGCCAATAAAACTTTAAAAGACAGGCTGATTAAAAATCCTTCAGGTGTTGTGCTGATAACTCCAGAATCACTGGAGGCTATGTTTGTAAATAAACCTTACAACGTTAAGCAACTTTTTTCAAATCTTAAGTTTGTCGTTATAGATGAAATTCACTCTTTTATTGGAACAGATCGTGGAATACAGTTAAAATCTCTTCTCTCAAGACTTCAGGATGTTAATACAAACTCTTTTAATGTTGTAGGTCTTTCAGCTACAATTGGTGATTATAATGAAGCAAAAAAGTTTACCGGTAATGAATTAAACACAAAAGTTTTATTGGATAAAACATCTAAAGATATAAATGCAACATTCAGGTATTTCAAGAATGATGGGAATGAACTTCCTTTAGAACTATTAAAGAACTTATATATTGAAACTAAAGACAATAAGGTTTTAATATTTCCGAACAGCCGTGGACGTGCTGAAGAAGTAGCTGTAAAGCTTAAAAAAATCTCTGAAAGGGCTAAAGGCCATCCTTATTATTTTTCTCATCATTCATCTGTTGACAAAGAAGTTAGAGAGTACGTTGAGTATTTTGCCAAAAATAATGATCGTAAAAATTTTTGCATAGCCTGTACCTCAACATTGGAATTGGGAATTGATATTGGAAATGTTGATGAAGTTGTTCAAATAGATGCGACACATAGTATTTCATCTCTAATACAACGAGTTGGCCGTAGCGGAAGAAAAGACGGCGCAACAAGTAACCTTTTCTTATATGCTACCAGCCAATGGAGTTTATTACAATCTTTAGCTTGTTGGCTTCTTTATAAAGAAGGTTATATTGAACCGCCTACAATATGTAATAAACCCTATGATCTACTATTACATCAAGCCTTATCAATTGTGAAAGGCCATTCAGGTATAATGATTTCTGAATTAGCATCAAGCCTAAAAAGAAATTTTGCTTTTAAAGAGCTTGAAGAAAATGAAATAACAGAGATTTTAAACCATCTGATAGAAACCGATTTATTAGAGAAGATTCAAAATGAAGTAATAATCGGCGTGGAAGGAGAAAAGATAGTAAATGGTAGAGAGTTTTACAGTGTTTTTAAATCTGAAGAAAATTTCAAAATAATTAATGCCGGGAATACAATAGGAGAAATCCCAATTTCTCCACAAATAGCAGAAGATGAAAACATTTTGTTAGCCGCGAAAATATGGAAGATTACATATATAGATTTTGCTGCTAAAAAGATTGAAGTTATCCCTGCAAAAGACGGCAAAGCACCCTCTTTTTCAGGCATTGGAGGAATTACCGACTCCAAGATCAGAGAAAAGATGTTAGAGATATTATATAGTAATGATGAATATGACGTTTTAGAAGAGTCATCGTGGGAAGAATTAAGAATCATGAGAAGCGAATTCTCCGTTTTTGATGTTAAAGATGTACAAAGCGAAAGACCATTACGTATTTCTGAAAAGCATTTAGAATTATACACGTTTACCGGGACAAAAATTAATCGGGCTATTTCTCTGCTTTTAAAGCTATCTGGCATAACTAATAATTTTGACGACCAAAGCACCTGTTTTAAGATTAATGTATCGACAGAAGTGCTTAAAACAAGTTTTACAAACATTAGCCACATAGATGATAGCATAGATGATTCGATTAAAGAAATTATAGAAACCGGCTCCATAGATTTAAATTCTAAATGGGGGTACTTACTCCCAATTGAATATCAGATCAATTTGGTTAAGCAAAAGTATTATGATATAGAAGCAGCAATAAATTTTTTGGATTCATTGAAATTACTCAGCAACAATTCTATATCATAAACTCAATTTAAAACAACTATTAATCTATTTATTTTGAATGAAATTAGCTGCACTATTTATAGAAAATCATGATGATAAACATGGTGGATACACCTTAAATTTTGGAGGACATTTTTATTATGATGTCAAATTCGGAGATGGATATACCAGAATAACGAGAACTAAGAATGAAAATTTTTTAGATAATTTTTTTGATAAATCTGGAACTCTAACCAATGTTTCAGCTATTGTTGGCAATAATGGAAGTGGAAAGACAACAACTATAAATGAGGCATTAAATGTTTTAAATGAAAATTATAGAAAAGGAATTGCTTTTTGGGAAGATAAAGGAAATACATTGATAAATCACTATATGATGAATCTTCCAACTATCAAATTTGAAGGAGATTGGAAAACATCTTTTAAACAAATAGACAAAAATGTAGGAACTATTTATTACTCACCTTATCTAGATCATAAACTTGGAGTAAGTGGTATTGATATAAGTGCGGATAGATATTTGAGCGAGGATCTTGTTAATCTTGATTCAACCTTTGACGCTAGTAGTAAAGTTATTATTTCTGAACGCCTAAAAAGAGCAGACTATAAAAGATTCATCAGTTTTCAGAAATCTGAGTTTTCGGAGAAAATTAAAGAAAAATATGGGTTGTTCAAAGATGATATGTATCGCGTTGTATTTACAAGACATAAGATTGATGCCGATACAAAGAAGGGAATTAAATTTGATAATACGCCAAGGGATTTTCGTAGTTTTTTGAATGATCTATTTTTTCAAATTCGAGATGAATATTCTTCTCTTAATAGGCATGTTGCATCTGATCAAGAAAGGTATGAATTAAATAAAAAGCAGTTCAAAAACCTTTTACTAATGGATGTATTTTGTCTTTTAATAAAGTTAATGGAGAGAAAAAATACTTTTCTTGAAGAAGGGCATTTCGAAGATAACGAGAAGTTAAAAGATTTTTTACAGTCCAATCCCAATGCAACGACAAAATTAATGTATTGGTTGGATAATTATTATTATTCCAAATGGGATAAGCATCCACTTCCTCATAAAGAGATAAAATCCATCTTAGACTTTCTGTATCGCTACATTGATAATCTCACTTTTTCTAAAAGAGGTAACTATCTCAATTGGTCATCAAAATCACTTTTTTTTAATGAAGAAGAACTTGATAAGTTACTTGATCTCAATGAAAATTTATTAGTTGCTCTTAATAAATATTATTTACAAAGAGAGAGTGATGATAAATATGAATTTTATTCCATTAGCGATTTACAACATTTTGTAAGCGTAGAGTTTGCTGACCGCAGATTAAGTTCGGGAGAAACTGCACTTTTAAATTTATATAGCAGAATATACGACTACTTTTCGCGTCATATCATTAATTATCAAATAATTAGAAAAGAAGACTATTATCTGTTATTCTTAGATGAGGCAGATTTGGGTTATCATCCTAAATGGAAACGATCTTTTGTAAATTCAATAATAGAGTTCACGAGTGATTTTTTTTCAAAGTTAGGAGCAAATATTCAAATTGTTTTTACTTCACATGACGCTATTTCGCTGAGTGATATTCCAAGTACTAATGTCATATATCTGCATTCGAGTAGTCCTAATAGAATTCTAGACAGAGAAAGTAATTTACGACCAAGGACAACTTTTGCAGCGAATGTAAATGATATACTAGGACAATCTTTCTTCCTAGATGATTTACTTATAGGTGATTTTGCTAATTCGAAAATTGAATTTGCGATTAATTGGATAAACCATAATAGGAATAAAAATGGTGATTTTATAAGGGAAGACTTTGATACTGTAAAAAAAATAATCAATACAATAGAAGAACCAGTATTGAGAAATAAATTAGCAGATATGTTAAGTGACGTTGAAGTCGATGATCAATTTATTCGGAACATCATTTCTAAACAAACAGACTATTTAAGAGATATTTTAAAAAGAAATAGATAAATGATTTTTATTGATCCATTCGACCCTAATATAGTAAATGCTAAACAGACGCACATAGATAAATTGTTCCCTATTATTATTTCTAGGGTAGCTAATCTTCCAAATGGAAATTTAAAAAATTTTCTAAATGATTTAAGAATTAGAAGAATTTTATCAGATTTGCCTGAACATTTAGGAAACCATTATTTAGAATATTTAAGCATTGTTCATGGATTAAACATTCAAGATTGGAACAACTATTTATCCGCAAAAGGCATATCTTCCAAAAAAAGAAATAACGTTCAAAATATATTAATCAAGAATTTAGAATCTTTAATTGAAGAGTTACATCCTATTTTTAAATATACCGGAGATTTTGCAAAAAAATCAACTCCATACTCCACTTATGATTTAGCAGAAAATTTAAACATTACGACATGTGTGTATTGTAATAGGATTTATACTAAAACTGTTGCAAATCCATATAAGATTACCAGACCGGAATTTGATCATTGGTATCCTAAAAGTACTTATCCGTTACTAGCATTGTCTTTCTATAATTTAATCCCGAGTTGCCATATATGTAATAGTAGCGTTAAGTCCACTATTTTGATGGATACTACTAGATTTCTGCATCCATATTTACCGCAACAAATTGATTTAAAGTTCAGCTACTGGATTGAAAGCATTAATAAATACATGTTTCATATTAAAAGGCCATTTCCCTCAAAGGAACACAATACGATCACGGCATTTAAAATTGAAGAAATATACGAAATGCATAGAGATGAAATTCATGACTTAGTTAGATTAAGAAGATTATATTCGATAGATTACTTGCTTAAACTTAAGGGGCTTTTAAAATCAGTTGATAGTAATGTTTCAATGGAAGAAATTTATAGATTAGCCTTTGGAACCCATTACAATGAAGAAAATTTTTCGAAAAGACCCCTGAGTAAAATGAAAAGAGACATATTGGAAGAATTGGGGATGATTTTGAAGTAATTAGACAAAAATAAGTGAAAGCAACTCGCTTATTTATTAAGCGAATTTGTTCCGGAACTAATTAATTTTAAAAATTAATTGATTACACCTTTTGGAACTTGCGTAAGTAAAGTAATCGCAAAGTTAAAAGAGGAAAGGCCACAACAATAATATTTCTTTCAGCCATTTTCCCCAGTCATCAGGAGTAATGACCATAGATGTCAGCAATTTTAAGAATAGAATGCCAATGTTAATCAGATCAAACATTGGAAAATGGACAATTGAATAGTATTACATAAATTATATTATTTTATACCGAGGTACTCTATAAAAAGACTATATTGTGTTGCTTAGCAAATCTCATAAGAAAAGTAATTTTGTTCTCGAATTAATATATACAACCCTTAAAACATTTGTTGATAATGTTCTAAAGTTGCTGAAAAATTTTAGATAATATGTGATAAACGTTCCAGATCTTCTAGTATAAAGTTGGATTTAAATTCAGAGGGGGCTACAAAAAACTAAAGCTGCACAGCAATGTGTGGCTTTTTTGTTTATTTATCTATGGAATATTTTGTTTACATTTTATATTCTGAAAAACTGAGCCGATATTACACCGGGAGCACATCTGACATTAGTATAAGGATGGGTTTTCATGATAATGCCGAAGCCCGAAAATTTACAGCTAAGGCAGATGACTGGCAACTTGCTTTTAGTCTTGCTTGTAATAATAAGCCGCAGGCACTGGCTATTGAGAGGCACATTAAAGCAATGAAAAGTAAGGTGTACATACAAAACCTAATAAAACATCCTGAAATAGCGCGTAAGCTCATAGAAAAATATCCTTAGCTCAGCCGGTTAGAGCATCTGACTGTTAATAGTGCCCGATAGCTATCGGGGTTGGTTCGAGCCCAGGAGGGGGAGCTTTCTAAAGGCTATCAGCAATGATGGCCTTTTTCATTACCGGCCTCGTAGTTCAACGGATTAGCATGGGATCCCGATAGCTATCGGGATAAACTTTTGACCCAGGTTCTCCCGATAGCTATCGGGATTGGCGAGGCTACAAAAAACTAAAGCTGCACAGCAATGTGTGGCTTTTTTTGTTTATTGCTGTTTTTCAATTTACGGATTGTTAACCATAAAGAATAAAGCAGATTATTCTTTATCTTAGGATAATATATAATAGCATATGTTTATAAAGGAAGTACAAGATCAATTTATAAAAGCCGGGTGGTATGAAGGCAGAAATGTAAAGAGAAACTTTGATAAGATAAAAAACTTTAACAAAATCCCGGTGTTCCTGAAGGATTTCTTATATGAATACGGTAATCTTGAAGTTAAAACCCTGATTGACAATGCAGCAGGGCTATTGGATTTTAAAGTAGTAGCTAAGGGGCGGTATTCTATTGCAAATTACCTTACAACACCTCGCTACTATGGTAACGTTTATACCTTCCCTATAGCTTATTATCATCTGGATTTTGTAGATATTGAATGTGATTCTCAAGGCAGGGTTTACTTAGCAGGAGAATTTCCCTGCATGGTTTCAAATGATTTTAAAACAGGTATAGAGAAAATAGTCATGGAAGATTATACAGATATTTTTCATTGGGATCCTGAAACCAATGAATGGTTACAGGAATGACAAGACAGTACCGCTTTGTTAATGCTGAATGCGCACAACAGCTTTAATTTTTACAGGGTTTGAAATAAAAATGTTTAAACTGCGATATCAAATAAAAAGGGAGATGTAAGCGTTAATCACTGCCTCAAAATCTTTTCCATGGCCTTACCTTTGGCCAGTTCGTCTATGAGTTTGTCCAGGTAGCGTATTTTCTTCATAAGCCCCTCTTCCATATCTTCAACACGGTAACCGCAAATTACACCGGTAATTTTAGTAACGTTGGGGTTTAAGGCAGGTGCCTGCTCAAAAAAATGTTCAAAACTTGCTTTGTTATCAATTTGCTGCTGTAGTGTTTGCAGGCTATAGCCCGTAAGCCAGCAGATAATGGTATCAACCTCTGCTTTTGTACGGCCCTTTTTTTCGGCTTTTGTAATGTAATGCGGATACACACCTGCAAACTGCATTTTAAAAACCCTTTGGTTGTTTGCGTTATTTGACATGAGATAAATAGTATATGCAGGTACAAGATAATAAATCATTTTATTTTATAAAAATGATTGCGTTAGGTGGCAATAGCAAAGCGATAGCGGCACATATTGCGCTTTTATGCAGCCTTATTCCGCATCGGCGAATACATCGGCGGCATCAGGAAAAACCATTTCATTTTCAGAAAAATCGAGTATTTCGGCACGGGCTACATATTTTACAATATCGGCTATGCCCTTTTGTATGCTTAACTCTGTAGAAAATTTACGGCTGGTAGCCAGTACGAGTCCGCCTTTAGAGAGGCGGAAGAAATATTTGCCCGAGGCACTGCGGTTTTTTGTAAAGGCAAACAGGTTTATATTGTCTCTAATGCCGGCAATTATTTGCTCGCAGTCTGACTTTTGCTTACAGCTGATACTGGTAAAAATGGTTTTACCCTTTCTGTTTGTAAATTCAAATTTGTACTCGCCGTTATAGCGTTTGCTTATTACAAACATGCCCATATCTTATAAAATTTAATCTAAAATCCGGTTGCGGAACTATATTCCACAACCGGATCTTTGTTTATTATACCAGCCCAAATCTAAAAAAATAAAGCGTGCAATGTAACATGCCTGCGCAATACTTATCAAGAAAATGGCTTGTTTATTTTATACCTGACACGCAGCAGTAGTGTATTAAGCGCTAAGGGCTATTTGCGGGTAAATTTCTTTTAGCTTCTTTTTAAAGTTTACCAGGCCCTGCTCTGTATCCGAAAGCAGCTTGTAGCGTGCGCCGGCCTCATAAGATGTTTTTTCAAAAGCAATGTTGTTCCTTTTTAGCATGCGCTCAATAAGGTTATAGTCTATAACGTGCTTGTAAAGCGTGCGAAAGATAGTGATGTGCATATACGTAATTTTTTGATTAGTGATTATTTTTTAGCTGTCCTTAAAAATTGTTTCATAAAAATAATGAGAATCTTTTTTAACAGGATGCGTCTTAATAAAAGTTTAGCATAATGGTAATATTAGGCCCTGTGTTGCCTATTTTTATGCAACAAATAAACACATTAAATCATGCCGCACCCGCTTATTGCCCACATGCGCCATTATGTTGCCGTACCCGAAGAAGACGCTGAGGCCATACTGCTTTATTATGACATGATAACGGTAGCTAAAAAGCAAAACCTTGTTGCCGCCGGACAGTTATGCAGGCACAGCTATTTTGTGGTGAAAGGCTGCCTGCGCCTCTTTTTTATTAATGAGAAGGGTGGCGAACAAACTACGCAGTTTGCGCTGGAAAACTGGTGGATGAGCGATTTTTTAGCATATGGCAGCCATAAGCCCGCTGCATTTTATATTGAGGCGGTAGAGCTTACAGAAGCTCTTGCCCTAAGCCATGAGCAGCAGGAGCTGTTGCTGGACCGTTTTCCGTACCTGGAAAAATACTTCAGGCTGATGTACCAAAAAGGCTATGGAGCAGCGCAGCAGCGCATAAAATATTTGTATGGCATGAGCCGGGAGGAGCTGTACCACATGTTTGCTAATGCTTATCCTGAATTTGTGCAACGGGTGCCCCAATACCTGCTGGCCTCATTTTTAGGCTTTACGCCCGAATACCTTAGTGAGATCAGGAGAAAGAAATAGTATTTTAAAATTAAAATAAACCATCTATTAGTCATTCTTAAACCAGTTTAAGAATAGTGTGCCGCCGGCTGCCGAGCTTTGTACCATAATTAAAACAAAATAAAAAATGGAAACAAGATTCAACATGCAGCAGCTACAACCAGAAGCTTATAAGGCTATGTATGCCCTTGAAAAGTACCTTGCAGGCACATCAATTACTAAAACACATGCAGAGCTGATTAAAATTCGTGCTTCGCAAATAAACGGCTGCGCTTTTTGCCTGGACATGCATACTAAAGACGCACTTAAATATGGCGAGACCGCCCAACGTATCTTTGTACTGCCTGCCTGGCGTGAAACCACGTTGTATACCGACCAGGAACGTGCCCTGCTGGCCCTGACGGAAGAAGTAACCCTGATACACAACGGTGGCGTTACACCTCGAACCTATAACAACGTGGTGGCGCTTTTAGGCGAGGAATATTGCGCACAGGCCCTTATGCTGATTACTACCATTAATGCCTGGAACCGCATTGCCATAAGCACGCAGTTGCAACCGGCAGTGTAATTAAGTCTATGCCTGTTTACCCGAAGTAAGCGCCTGCCACTGTAAGGCAGTCATTTCAAAGCGCACTTCTTTAGGGCCATTTGTACCGTTTAGCACCCAGCCCGATTTATGGTAAAATTGCTCGGCACGGGTGCCCGGTGCGGTGCCCAGCCATACCTGCGCTTTGCCTTGCGCAAAATACCAGTCGAGCATTATTTTTTGCAAGGTGGTACCTATACCTTTGCCTTCAAAATCAGGGTCAATAAACAAGGCCCAGATGTTTTGGTCCTGGAGGTCGGCAATGGCAAAGCCTGTTACGGTATTGTCAATAATGCATACCCAGCCTTTGCCACGCTGTGTAATAAACTCCAGGCAGTCGGCATCGGTAACAAGCGCCGGGTTAGAAAGCATGTTTTCTTTAACGGCATTGCGTACTACCTGTATCTGCGGAATATCCTGTGGTTGTGCTTCGCGAAATATCATAAGCAATTTTTTTAGCAAATATATAAGAAAAGCTTTACTCTAATACCCTCCAGCTTTTCAACACGATCTAATTAAAACTTTGCCTGAATGCCACGGGAGACACTCCTGCCTTGCTTTTAAACAGCTTGCTAAAGCTTTGCGAATGCTCAAAGCCCAGCGCATAGGCAATTTCACTGATAGATAGTGCGGTAGTGCTTAGCTGTTCTTTAGCTTTTGCAATCAGCCTGTCGTGTATGTGCTGCTGTGTGCTCTGGCCGGTAAGCGTTTTAAGCATGCCGCTAAGGTAGTTAGGCGATACATTAAGGCTATCTGCCACCTGCTGCACGGTGGGCAGCCCTGTATCCGGCAGGGCGTTACTGCTAAAATAACCGTCGAGCAGGCTCTCAAGGCGGCCCAATATCTCGTGGCTGGCCATTTTGCGGGTAATGAACTGACGGTGGTAAAACCTGTCAGCATAGGTTAGCAGCAGCTCTGCCTGGGCAATAATAAGGCTTTGACTAAATGTATCTATGTTAGCGCGGTACTCCTGCTGTATATTCTGCATCAGTGCGGTAATGGTAGCTTCTTCTTTCTCTGACAGAAACAGCGCCTCATGCACCGCATAATTAAAATATTCGTACTGCTTAATGGTTTTGGCCAGTGGGGTGTTCCACAAAAAATCAGGGTGCATGAGCAGCATCCAGCCGCTAAGCCGGTACCCGGCGGCAGCCTCGACAGAAAATACCTGCCCCGGCGCAATAAAAAACATGGTACCCTCATTAAAATCATAACTCCGCTGGCCGTAGTGGTACCGGGTCTCGGGGCCAAAATTACGCTTTAGCGCAATAGAATAATAATCGAACACCATGCTTGTGGGGCTGCCTTCGAGCTGCTCGAGGTCGTCAAAATTTATAACGCTTACCAGCGGATGCTCCGGCCCGCTGAGGCCACGCAGCTGGTGGTATTCGGTTATTGATCTTATCCTGTGGGGCTGTGTAGTTGCCATACCCTAAAGTTACTTATATTTGGTTATACGCGGCAACAAAAGCAGGTATATAATCTTCCAGCTTTACCTTGCCCATAACAGCAGGCCGGTTGCGGTAATAATCTTCGGCCAGAATGCCGGCATGCATACAGGCGTACATTTCTACCAGGCCGGCAGCAATTTCAGGGTTCATGCCCACGGCTTGCAGCCCGGCAGTCATTTGCTCACTGGTTGTAACCTCCCACCTTAAACCGGGTTTGCCTATGGCCTGCCCAATTGCTGCGGCAATCTCGTTGCAGGTGCGCTCATCGCTGGCTACATAACGCACTTTAAGGGTATCGCCGGGGGTAACAATCTCATCGGCTATGGCTGCGGCAATATCTACCGGCGCTACCAGGACTACGGTATCTTCGCCCCCATAATTAGTTGCAATGCCGCCCGTGTGCTTAACCATGCCGGCATAAGGCAGCAGGTTGTAATAAAAATAGGTGGGGCGCATGTGGGTTAGCCTAATGCCAGGTATGGCCCTCAGGGTTTGCTCTATGCGGTAATGCCCTGCAATGATGCCGTTGCCTTCGGGTAAATGCGCTCCAATACTGCTAAGGTGCACCACCCTTTTAACCCCGCTTTGCTGTATGGCCTCTGCATAATTAGTGGCCATGGTGTGGTAAAACGCCATAAGGTCAAGGCTGTGGTCAAAATAATTATTGGGCGGCACCATACAGTATACGGCATCGGCACCAGTAAATGCCGCGGTTAAAAAATCAAGGTCTTCCAGCGCGCCAATGGCCGGCGTGGCACCCAGGGCCTCAATTTCGGCGGCCTTTTGCTCATTAGAGCTTATAACGGTTACTGCGTGTCCCTGTTGTACCAGGTTTTGGGTTAATGGCTTACTGATGTTGCCCAGTGAGCCGGTTACTACAATTTTCATAAAATATGTTTTTTTGATAGGGCAAAGTTGCGCCACAATCAAAAAACGGATGTAGCCGAATCTATTTTTATTGAAGCTCTTTCTAAGATTATTAGATGGTTGGTGTATTAGAATTTTAGAATGCCTGATGGGATGGAACGCGGATACCGCGGATTGAGCGGATTTTTTCCATTAATACTAAGTATCTAAAATCTAATAATCCTTTTTACCACAAAGGCACAACGGCTTTCACAAAGAACACCATTGTTAACCCGCCTTGCGGCGGAAGAATACAAGGCTGTGTAGCAGGATTATATCCGGAACAGGGATGCGGCGGATTGAGCGGATTTTTTCCAAAGCCGACTATACCAAGTATCTAAAAATATTAATCTTTTTAACCACAAAGGCACAAAGGCTTTCACAAAGGACACCATTGTTAACCGCCTTGCGGCGGAAGAATACAAAGCTGTGTAGCAGGATTATATCGGGAACGGGGATGCGGCGGATTGAGCGGATTTTTCCCATTAATACCAAGTATCTAAAAATCTAATATTACTTTTTTACCACAAAGGCACAAAGGCTTTCACAAAGGACACCATTGTTAACCCGCCTTGCGGCGAAGAACAGAAGGCTGTATAGCAGGTTTATATCCGGAACGGGGATGCTGCGGATTTGGCAGATTTTTTCCATTAATATACTAAGTATCTAAAATCTAATAATCCTTTTTACCACAAAGGCACAACGGCTTTCACAAAGAACACCATTGTTAACCCGCCTTCCGGCGGAAGAACACAAGGCTGTGTAGCAGGATTATATCCGGAACAGGGATGCGGCGGATTGAGCGGATTTTTTCCATTAATATACTAAGTATCTAAAATCTAATAATCCTTTTACCACAAAGGCACAAAGGCTATTCACATACGACACCATTATTAACCGCCTTGCGGCGGAAGAATACAAGGCTATGTAGCAGGTTTATATCCGGAACGGGGATACCGCGATTGGGCGGATTTTTTCCATTAATACCAAGTATCTAAAAATCTAATAATCCTCTTTACCACAAAGACACAAAGGCTTTCACAAAGGACACCATTGTTAACCCGCCTTGCGGCGGAAGAACACAAAGCTGTGTAGCAGGATTATATCCGGAACGGGGATGCGGCCGATCTGAACAAAATTTAAGTGCATCCCGAAAATTATTACCCGGGCTAATGCACGCGCCTCCTTGAGGGTCAGATCCATGTGATATACTACTAATTGAAAACCCTAACCACTGACTGCGCTCTCTCACAACAATTTACCCTGCCTTTTAAGCGCCGATAGCCGCTGATGCTCTTCTTTTATGGCGCGCTCCTGGGGTGTCATGAGTTGCCATTCGAGGGCATCAATAACCTCCAGGTTTTCAAAATACTCGTCAAAGATTTCCTGATGCTCTTTTTCATACGCATCAAGCGCGGCATCTGTTGCAAAAGATTTAAAAACTATCGGTTTTAAGGCTTCGTTCCTGCCTTTCAGGGCATTTAGTTTCTGTTCCTGTTCCATACTAATTTCTTAAAAAAGCTTCCCATTGTGCAAGCAGGTCAATCAGCTCCTGCAAAGGCATCTCGATATTGGGTTCACGGCCGGGGTTATTGCTTATTAAATAGGCGGTGTTTTTATCGCACTCAAACTCGCCGGCTGTTACCCCTATGGGTATAGTGCCATATTTATCGGTAAATACTTCTTCAAAGGTTCTGTAACCGCTCTGTACGGTTTTAAGCTCATCGATACTTTTTTGTATATCATCAGGATACTGATGATCTGAAATAAAATACGAAAGCAACATATATTTATCGCTTACCGGATCGGGTGTTTTAATCCCCTTTACAATTTCAAATCTTAAACGTTCCATACCCGCAGCTATTTTTGGCGATGGCGCACTTTTCGACCGTCCCCCTAAATATTTAATTATAAAATTAAACCAACCTGATTTATTGATGACTGAACCCACGCTGCAAAGTTACAAATTATTTTCTAAATAAGTAAAGAAAATTTTCTAATTATTTTTAGCATAAAAAATCTGGCAGGATTCTACCTTGCCGGAACTTTAAAATCTTATAAACATTTAAACGTTATAACTTCATCGAATGTCAAACTCCGAAAGTGAATAATTACACCTTTCTACGTAAGAAATTACGCTCATCTAGAAAACGAAATATTTATCTAACAATAACATCCAATTTCAAACTCCAAAAGTGAAAAATTAGGCAGTTGTGCGTAAGATATTATTTATAATTTTTATCAGCCCCTCGGTATCCGTCTCGTCAGTATTGACCGCGATATTTTTGCCTCCATAAGGTCCGAAACGATTAGGGTCGGTTACCGAGAAAAGACCTACCGTAGGCACCCCTGAGGCCGCCGCAAGGTGCATAATACCGCTGTCTGCCCCAATAAACACTGAGGTACTGGCCATAAAGGCAGCAATCTGGCGCACATCGTTGCTGTAATAGCTTGGCGCCTTAAACCCAATTTGCGATACGTTCTCTGCCGGAAGCACCTCAACTACATTATAATCAGGGTATTGCACTAAAAGGCGGTTATGTACCGGCTCCCACCACTGGGGCGGATAACACTTGTTACCTGTAGCAAAAGTAAAGATACAAATAACTGGTTTACTGTTATTTACGAGTTCATAAAGGGCTTTTTTGCCCGCCGTAAGTTCAGTTTCGCTAAGCTTTAGGTCGAGCGGTGGCACGGGCCGTGTACTGCTGCCCTGCCCTATAAAATGGCGCAAATTATACACCGGGTACTTAGCCATGTGCTGATAATCAGGGTGTGCGCCGGTTACTTCGGGGCCTACCTCGCCAAAAATCTTATAGGTGCTGCCTGCAATCCCGGTAGAGATCCTGCCGCTGCTTGAATTAGTTGCTACGTTGATTACCAGGTCATAACGATGTTTTTTAAGACCAAACCAGCCGCCTACATACTTGCCAAACTGCTTAAAATGTTTTTTAGGCAGGGCCAGTATTTTGCCTATGCTGCTGTAGTTTTTAAATACTATGGGTCCCAGGCCGCCCTTAACAAAAAGGTCTACCGTACACCCGGGAAAAAGCAACTCAAGTTCCTGAACCAGAGGCGTTATGAGCAGTAAATTACCCAGGCGGTGGTTGGGCCTTGATATCAGTACGCGCTTTACCCGGGTGGCTGGGTTAAAGGGTTTGTCAGCATGGCCGCTGCCCAGCTTTTTTGTAAGTCCGTGGGTTAGTAACCTCCTGAAAATATTTATGTTACGCTTAAAACTCATTCCGTTATTTGTTTGTGCCAAGGGCAAATGTAGCAATAATTTTTGGCCTTCATTGCTTTAAGCTACTTCAACCCTGACAATTCTTACTACCTTTGGGTTACTGATAACTACTAAAAACATCATAATGTCTTACTGCTCTGTTATTGAACACATGGCGCCCGACCGCAAGGCACTGCACAAAAACTACCACGATAACCATTACGGGTTCCCTATAGAAAGTGATAACGAGTTGTTTTGCAGGCTTGTAATGGAAATAAACCAGGCCGGCCTTAGCTGGGAAACCATCCTTAGAAAAGAGAATGGCTTTCGCATGGCCTATGATAATTTTGATATTGGTATGGTGGCCGCCTATAGTGAAACCGACCGTGAGAGGCTGCTTAGCGACCCGGGCATAATCCGTAACCGGCTGAAAGTGAACGCTGCTATAGAGAACGCCAGGACGATAGTGCAACTGCAAAAGGAATTTGGGTCGTTTAAAAACTGGCTTGAGCACCACCACCCCAAGACAAAGGATGAATGGGTTAAGCTGTTTAAAAAGACCTTTAAATTTACCGGTGGCGAAATTGTTAACGAATTTTTGATGAGCATAGGCATGCTACCAGGCGCCCACGTAGCTGAATGTGCTGTGTATAAGCAGAATATAGAAGCAGGCGCGCTGTGGGTTAACACGGTGTAATAGTAAATTATTTGCCAAATGGCAAAAACTATATGCCATGTACACCTTAACTTTACCCTATGGATGAGATGATTAACGCTATGCTGCTTTTTGGTACCCTCAACGCGCAGCAAATGGAACTTATAAAGAGCAGGCTTACCGAAGTTACCCTTAAAAAGGGTGATTATTTTTCGGAGGCGGCACAGGTAGCTAACCGGGTAGGCTTTCTAAACCAAGGAGTTATGCGTGTATGCTACTACAATAATAAGGGTGAGGACATTACGCGCTGTTTTATTCCGCATAACCGCTTTGTGGCCGATATGAACAGCTTTTATAACCAGATTGCTACCTCTGAATATGTGGAAGCACTGACCGATTGCACCATGCAAATAATTGACAGGAAAGACTTTAATGAACTGGCAGCTACCATAATGCCATGGAATGACATCTTTAACAGGATAACCTCAAGCTCGCTGATGCGCAAGGTGCACGAGCGCAACCTGATGCTCAGCCAGGATGCCACAGAGCGCTACGTGGGCTTTTTAAAAGACTATCCAGGCATGGCTAACCAGGTGCCCTTATCTACACTGGCCTCATACTTAGGCATTACGCAATCTTCATTGAGCAGAATACGTAAAAGCATTACCTAAGCCGAATTTGCCAAATGGCAAAAATTATTCTGCCGCCCCGCCCCACCTTTGCCTTATAATTAAAAACAGCAATTATGAAAGAAACAGTTTTGATAACAGGAGCCAACAAGAGCTTAGGCCTTGAAACCGCCCGGCAGCTGCTGGCTAAAGGAGGATATTTTGTATACATAGGCAGCCGCGACATTAATCGTGGTACTGATGCCGTAAACCAGTTAAAATCAGAGGGTTTTACTGATGTAGAAGTACTGCAAATAGATGTTACCGATGCACAGTCTATAGAGCAGGCTGCTAAAACACTGGCTGCTAAAACACCGCACCTTGATGTACTGGTAAACAATGCCGGCATACCGGGCGGGTTTCCGCAGGAGGCGTCGTTAGTTACGCAGGAGAACATCCGTACTGTATTTGATACCAACTTTTTTGGCGTGATACAAACCACCCAGGCGTTTATACCGCTGCTTAAAAAGGCGGCTGTGCCAAGGGTTGTAAATGTATCGAGCGACCTGGGTTCGCTTGACAACCACAGCAACCCGGAGTGGCGCCATTATGATGTAAAGCTAACAGCCTATTGTGCAAGCAAAACCGCGCTAAATGCCTATACTGTAATGCTTGCTTATGAATTTAAGGATGCCGGATTTAAGGTAAACAGCGTAAACCCAGGCTATACCGCCACCGATTTTAATAATCACACCGGCTACAAAACTGTTGAAGAAGGCGCTGAACCTATAGTAAAATATGCAACTGTAGGCTCTGAAGGCCCAACAGGCAAATTTTTTAGCGCCGAAGGCGAGACGGGATGGTAGTATCCTGTTTGGAGCTTTGGATTGTTTTAAGGTTCTGAATCAAAAATCCCCAAAGTGTAGGCTTTGGGGATTTTTTATTGAATAAACTAAAAACGGAAATTAAAAAGCAAAATTAAGGCTTACGCTGGTTCGGAATGGGTTGTACTTAAGCCTTTTCTTTTCAGGGAAGAGGTTAAGCTGCCCCAGGTGGTAGCCCAGGTGGTTTGTGCGGCTTAGCAGCACGCTAAGTTTGTTGCGGTGGGGCTCGTTGTCAAAATCAGCGTCAGATACCGCCTTGTGCGGGTGCAGCCATTCCTGCGGCTCCAGGCTGCGGAAGTGCTTAGCCAGTATGCCCAGTTGGGTTTCCCATTTTAGCTTTAGTTCTGCTAATGTGGGTGTGGTTGAGGCATGGTCATCGGGGTTGCTTAAAAATTGCGCTTCAAGCTCCGGAAAAAGTTTTTGGCCAAAGCCAAGCATAGGTAAAAGCCCATCATTAACCGCAATAAGGTGGCCCAGCACATATACAGGCCGGTTACGCCCCGGCGCTATAGGCTTAAGATAGTCGGCATCGGCATATTTTTCAAAAAACGCTGTAATGCCTTTGGCCTGAGCTTCCCATGCTTTTATGGCATTATCTGCAAACTGTATGGCGGTAGGTTGTGTAAGGGTGTTTATGGTAGGTTGTGTGTTCATGGTATTCGTTTTTGATTGATGATGTATGTAAATATTTCGATTAATTAGAAAACGGCAATTTTAAAAATTATTGTCTTTTTACCTTTTAAAATCTACTTATTTAAATTTTTCGATGGATAAAATGCTGTCTGTACTTAAAATCATAGGGCAAAGATATAAAATAAATCGAAACATCCAAAAGTTTCGATTTATTTTTTTTATCCGGCAAACGGTTTTAAAAAGTTTACATAGGCATTAAACACATCTTTGTTAATGGTGTACTTTGCATTACGCCCCTCTTTCTCTGCAATAAGCAGGTCAGCATCAACAAGTTGCTTTATGTGGTGCGACACGGTGCTTTGTGCCAGGTCTATCATTTCTACCAAGTTGCTGCACGGCATGCTGCAAAGGCTCTTATCCAGTTTTTCCTGCTTCATTATAGCATGCATTATTTTAAGGCGATAAGGGTCGCCAAGTGCTTTGCTAATTCTTTCTATCTTTTTATTATCCAGTGTCATGTTGATAATTATTTGGCACAAATGTATCGATAATTTTAGATATATCAAAATCTGAGCCAACAATACTATACAATAGCCCTTTTTTTGTACTTTAGGGTTATAAAAACAAGCTATGAAGTACAGGGATTTTAAAGGTGAGGCAATAGCCGAAGTGGGCCTGGGCACCTGGCAGCTGGGCAGTGCCGACTGGGGAAATATTGATGAGCAGCAGGCATTTAGCATACTGGACGCCTATACAAACGCAGGTGGTAATTTTATAGATACTGCCGATGTTTACGGAATGGGTACCAGCGAGCGCTTTATAGGGCAGTACCTAAAGCAAACTGGTAAAAAGCTTTTTATAGCCACAAAATTAGGCCGCCGCGGCGATGCGCCAAATGGCTGGCCGCAAAATTTTACCTATGATGCCATTAAGCGCCATGTAGAAGATTCATTAGAACACCTGGGCACAAACCGGCTATTTTTAGAGCAGCTGCACTGCATACCTACTGATGAACTGCGCAAAGGCGATGTGTTTGACCACCTGCGCCGCCTGCAGCAGGATGGGTTGATACAGCATTTTGGCGTAAGCGTCGAAACTGCCGAAGAAGCCCTTATTTGCTTGGAACATAAAGATGTGGCTTCGTTACAGATTATATTTAACCTCTTCCGCCAGCATCTGGCAGATGCCTTTTTTGATAAAGCACAGCAACAGGGCACAGCATTGATTGCCCGTGTGCCGCTGGCTAGTGGTTTGCTGAGTGGTAAATTTAGCACAGAAACAACGTTTAGCGAAACCGACCATCGCAGCTATAACGCCAATGGCGATGCCTTTAACGTGGGCGAAACCTTTAGCGGTATTGAATTTAAAAAAGGTATAAAATTTGCTGAAGAAATAAAAACGCTGCTACCGGAAGGAAATTTAGCACAACAGGCCATACGCTGGATATTGCAGCACCCCGCCATAACTACGGTAATACCGGGTGCAAGCAAGGTAAGCCAGGTGCAAAGCAACGTGGCCGCCGCAGAGCTGCCTGCGTTTGATGAAGGCACAATGCATGCGTTATCTCATTTATATAATGAAAAAATAAGACCCGAAATAAGGGGAGTATATTAAAATTCAACAATATGGAAGCGACAGTAGAAAAAAACAAGAGCAGGATTACAATTTTATTGCTTATCAGCATCCTGGTTGCCTTTGCCTTTTGGGCAGGTGCCAATTTGTTTGACACATATAAATATGCGGTAGCAGGCGCAATTTTTGAAATAGCATGGCTGCCCATGATTGTTGTAGCCTTTGGAGCACCATTGGTCTCCCTTTATTTTTGGGCTAAAGAGCGGTTTAAAATAAGTTCTGTTTTTCTCTACTTATTTTTACTATCGGCACTTTCTGTATATATAATCGTTTCGCACGACTAAGTTAGTCTTTGATAAACTTGAGATTAACCGTGCCCGCATTAGTTACTACAGATAGTAAATGTACACCTGTGGCCAGCTTAGACACATCCCATGATGATGCCTTGCCCACGCTTTGAAGTACCTTTTGCCCCAGCGTATTGTAAAATACAGCACTTTCTACCACTACACCCGCAGGCACATCAAGGCTTAAAATACCCGACGCCGGATTTGGGTACAGGCGCATTGCCCCTGCCAGGCTAAATCCCTGAGCCGAAAGTGTGGTGTTATCATAAGCGGAGATAATATCGTAGGTAGCATTAACCTGCACACTTTCAATTTCAAAAGGGATCGTAACGGTAAACTGCTGCCCATTAAACGCATTATCTACCACAAAGTCATACACCTGCCCTGTGGGCGATGTTATGCGTATGGGCACCGGGCCCTCAAAATAGCTTACCGATGGGTGCGACTGGGTCTGGTTAACGGTAACAACAGCCTGGAACGGTGCCGCATAAGCCACATTTACGTTATATGACGGATACCCCTGATTATACACCCAGTCGTTAAAAAACTCGTCAAGGTCAACACTGCTCTGGGCTTCAAGATGCGCCTGGAAGTCGGGTGTTTTAGCATAATCATAGGCTAAATCGGCATCGGCAAGGTAGTTGCGCACGGCCTGGTAAAACACATCGGCGCCCAGCTTAAAGCGCAGCATGTGCAGCACCATAGCTCCTTTGCTGTAACTTAGCCTGCTGCTAAAAATGCGGTTAACATCAAGGGTATCGGCATCGGTAAGGTATACAGCGCCATCGGGTTCGCCCGCAATATGCCATACTTTTCCCTGCTTCCATGTGGTAAACGCATCGGGGCCATCCATATTTTCTACCACAAGGCCTGAAAGATAGGTCGCAAAGCCTTCGTTTAGCCATATGTCTTTCCAGGAGCCACAGGTAATTTTATCTCCAAACCACTGGTGTGCAAGCTCATGGGCTATAAGTTCGCGGCTAAAGCCTCCCATAAATGATACGGTTGTATGCTCCATACCGCCACCAAAACCGCACTGTGCGTGGCCATATTTTTCGTTAGCAAACGGATAGGTTTCAAAGGTTTGCTCATAAAAGTTCATTATGGCCGGTGTATCTGCTAAAAAGGACTGGCTTTCGGCCAGTGTTTCCGGGTACAGGTAGTTAACTATAGGAAACTCATTAGGCGCTGTGCCTGCCTGCTGGTTATATATAGTATAATTTGTAATGGCAATAGCCACAAGGTATGCCGGTATGGGGTAATTGTGATGAAAATGCGTGGTAGATGTGCCGTTGCCGTTTTGCTGCTTAGACAGCTCCAGCCCGTTAGAAACGCTGGTATATTGCGATGGCGCGGTTATATATACATCTATACTGTCTATTTTATCATTAAGATCCTGCTTGCAGGGCCACCACTCTTTAGCACCATAGGGTTCAGAGAGTGTCCATATAACAGGTACTCCATTATGCTCAGCGGCTACAAAAGAATCTTCTACATCAAAAGGCGCGCCCTCATAATTGACGGTTATGGTAGCTGCCGTACCGGCATTTTGAGTAGTGGGCAGTGTAATAATAAGCTCGTCATTACCACTCTGGAAAAAATTAAGGCTTACCCCATTTTCTGTAACTGAGCTTACTTCAAGGTTGGTGCTCATATCAAATACTATGCTGCCCATGTTTTCAAGGGCTGTATAGGTGGTGGTAATACTTCCTGAAATATATTGCTGAGCCGGATCGGCCTCAAGCTCAAGCTTTTGGTGGGTAACATCATAATTAGCCGTGTTCTCATTAGCCGTAAAGTTCATGAGTCTGTAGCCAGCTTTCATCTCAGCCTCTACCATGCTGTTAACACCGGCATTTGTTTGCTGGGCATAGGCATGGAGGCCAAAAAGGCATATAAGCGATAGGGCAAAATTTTTCATAGGGGCAAAATTTTTTCAAAGATACTATAAAGTGCTGTTCTTAAGTTATAATAAATAAAGGTATACACCTCATCTAACAATAATTGCCCTAAATTATTATAACACCCGTAACCGTGTAGGCCTATTTTTAACTATGTAATAATTTTGGCTATATTTGGCAGTTACATTTTAACTGTTTGTTCATGCCAAGGCCTTTACTATTGCTACTTCTTGTATTTTGCCAGACCCTTTTTGCGGCCCCAAATGATTCGCTTATACGCATACTTGAAAAGGAAATGGCTAAGCGCGGGCAGTATGACGCCGCGAAAGAAAGCCGCATAAAACAATTAAAACAATACCTTGACGATGCAAACCAAAGCGACAACGAACGCTATAACCTTACCTACAGGCTTATACAGGAGTACATACCTTACAAATTTAGCGCTGCGCTTACCTGCATAAACAGCAATATTGCGCTGGCCCAAAAAACGGGCAGCATTGCCCAATTGTATGAAGCAAAAATGCAGCTGGCTGACATACTATCATCTTCAGGAAATTATACAGAGGCGGCCGATATATTACGCACGCTGGACCGAAAACAGATTCCGGATGATTTACTGGACGAGTATTATTACTGCCATACCTGGCTTAACTCACGCCTGCGCTTTTACAGCCCGTTACCTTCAACCAAAGAAAAATATAAACTGCAGTATACCGCCTATGCGGACAGCCTTATGGCGGTGCTGAAAAGCGGCGAACGCTACAGGCTTATAGCCGAAGCCCGCTTTACCGAGGATAAACAGTTTGCACCGCAGCACACGTTTAATGTGCAATATATGGATAAGGCCATACCCGGATCGCGCGCTTATGGCAGTACCGCATTTTTTTTAGCGCAGAATTTTTTGGCGCAGCATGATACCGTTAACTACAAAAAATACCTCATTCTCTCGGCGTTAAACGATATACGCACCGCCGTAAAAGATAACGCCGCCCTTACCGGCCTGGCATTACAGCTGTTTAAAGAAGGAAACATTGCCAAGGCCCATAATTACATAAACTTTGCGTTTGAAGATGCTGCATTTTATAACTCCAGGCTGCGACTGGCCTCTATATCTAACATACTGCCGCTGATAAACAAAGCGTATGATACTGCCATACAAAAGCAAAAGGACAAGTTGCAAAGCGCCCTGATTGCCATAAGCGTACTTGGGTTACTGCTGCTGGCCCTGCTGTTTTACATCTGGAGGCAGGTGCAAACGGTATCCCGGGCGCGCAAAAACCTGGAGGTTGCTAATACACAGCTTAATGAGCTTAACCTGCAGCTGCAGGGCGCCAACAAGCAACTTAAGGGTCTGTATGATGAGCTGAGCGACACCAACCGCGTAAAAGAGTATTACATAGGCAACCTGCTCAATGTGTGCTCAGAATACCTTGATAAGCTGGATGTATACCGCAAAACGGTAAAGAAAATGATTATTGCAAGGCAGGTGCCCGAGCTATTGGAACGCACCAAAAGCGGCCAGGTAGTAGATGAAGAAATAGCCCTGTTCTATAAAAACTTTGATGCCATATTTTTGCATATTTATCCTGATTTTGTGGCGCAGATAAATGCCCTTTTGCAGGAAGAAGAACGCATTACACCGAAAAAAGGTGAAATGCTGACGACCGAACTGCGTATTTTTGCCCTTATCCGCCTTGGAATAACCGATAGTGCCAGCATTGCCAAGTTGTTACGGTACTCCGTAAATACCATTTATAATTACCGTGTAAAAATTAAGAACAAGGCGGCAGGTTCACGAGAGGATTTTGAAAACATGGTTATAAAGATTGGAGCTTTTTCGAAGTAGCTGATGCTTTAAAAGCAGGTGCGAATTTCACAAATTGAATATATTCTTCTGGTTAAATTTGGTAAAAGCGCGCTTATAACTTATACATAAGGTTAATAAAGTCCACTTATTTTCTGGTTTTTACAAAATATAATATTTTGTAAGTCAATATGATAGAATGAAAGGCAGACAAAACGCTCCACTTATTAACTGTACAGGCTATCACAAAGTGAGCAATAGTAGTTCCTTCGCAAACGATATCGTATAAATCACGAAATAAATATGAAGAAACTCTTACTATTGCTACCCCTTGCTTTTGGCTTTGCTAATGGGCACGCCCAGACCCTGGGGCAAACCATGTACATTGACTTTGGCTCTAACGCGGGTACACAGGGTCAAATTACACCCAGCCCCGATGTAAACGGGCACTACTGGAACAATTTTATTGTGGGCACTACAGGCACCACAAATGATGTAATAAGCGCAACCAATACCGATACCGGTATAAACATGGAGGTAACCGATAATTTTATAGTAAACACATCGGTTAACTATGGCCCTGTAACTACTAACGCCGCCCTGGGCGACATGGGCATCAGTACAGCTACTATGGATTACTGGTTCCTGGAAACATCCGGCAGCGGCAACAACACCGGCGCAGTAAAGTTTACCGCCCTTAACCCGGCAAAAGGATATAAGTTCCACATTTTTGCTTCAAGGCCTACTACAAGCGTTCGTAAAACAAATTATACCTTAACAGGCGCTACCACCTGGACCGGCGTTGTGCAAACCAGTGATGGCACCACCGGCAATATTGACACCGTTGTGGGCACCGGCATTTTGATGCCTACTATCTCTGGCGAAATAACCATGGCGTTATCCATCAACACAGGAGGTTTTGGTTATGTAAACGTGGTTAAGATTGAAGAATATACCTTTACAGCGCTGGATGCGCCACTGGCTTTAGCACAGGCGTTTTGCAGCAGTACCAGCCCTACCGTAGCTGATCTTGTGGCTACAGGCGCTACCGGCAGCACGTTTAACTGGTATGCTTCCACTACAGGCGGTACAGCATTAGCAGCCACTACGGCGCTTGCTACAGGCAGCTATTGGGTATCGCAGTCGGCAGATGGCTCAGAGAGCCCGCGCACAGAGGTTCCGGTAACTATAAACACTACACCATCGGCCCCGGCCATTACGGCAGCTTCGGGGTTTTCATTCTGCGAAGGCAGTACTATAGTGCTGCAAAGCGACGCCCCTGCCGGTACCATGGGCTACCAGTGGTATAAAGATGGCGAAGCTATCACCACAAACGGAACAGCGGCCACATATACCGCTACAACAGCGGGCAGCTACACCGTAAAAGTTACCGGTGCCGGCAATTGCCAGAGCGCTTTAAGTTCAGCAGCGGCCGTTACCGTAAACGCAGCCCCAACCGTTACAGCCATTACAGGCACGGTAACGGTATCGGCAGGAAGCACTACCCAGCTGGCTAACGCCACAAACGGCGGTGCGTGGGCTTCGCTTAGCAGCAATGCTACCGTGAGCGCCACCGGCCTTGTAACCGGCGTTACAGCGGGTACGGCTACCATTACTTATACGGTTACGGCACTTGGCTGCAGCACCACTGTGAGCACTGATATTACCGTGAACAACGGCGAGATACTACAGCAAACCATGTATATTGACTTTGGGTCTAACGCGGGTACAAACGGGCAGATAACGCCTAACCCGGATGCGAGCAGCCACTATTGGAACAACTTTATTAATGGCGCAGCGGCTACTACCAATAACATAATCAACAGTAACAACGGCGATACAGGTTATGACATGGATGTTACCAATAACTTTATCGTTAATACCTCTGTAAATTATGGCCCTACGGCTAACCTTACCGCCCTGGGCGACCTGGGCATAAGCACCGCCACTATGGACTACTGGTACCTGGAAACAGGCGGCAGCGCTAACAATACCGGCGCGGTTAAATTCAAGAACCTTGACCCGGCTAAAGGCTATAAATTCTACATTTTTGCCTCGAGGCCTACTAATGTAGTGCGCAAAACAGCTTTTGCCCTGAGCGGGTTAAACACCTGGAGCGGCCAGCTGCAAACCAGCAACGGCACTACAGGCAACATTGATACCATCCTGGCTTCAACAATTATATCGCCAAACACGGCGGGCGAAATTTTACTTGATGTAAGCATTGCACAAGATGCCTATGGCTATATAAATGCGGTTAAAATTGAAGAATACAGCAACCTGCCTATTACAGCGGTAACGTCTGTTACCGTAAGTGGTACAGACCTTACGGTAAGTGGGCAGTCGGGCCAGATGACGGCCAGTGTACTTCCGGCAGATGCCACTTTTAACAACGTGGTGTGGAGCGTGAGCAATACCGGCGTGGCCATAATAAGCCAGAGCGGCGTGCTTACACCAGTAGGCAACGGTACGGTAGTGGTTACGGCAACAAGCGCGCAAAATCCAGACGTATCTGGTACCATCACCATCAATGTAAGCAACCAGAATACGCATTTGTACTTTAGCGGTACCGCTACAGAAAATGGCACTAACGTGGCTACGGCCATACCAATGCATATGGTAACCGGCCCTAACGGCGCAGTTACCAATGTATTTGAACTCTACACATCGCTTACTGAGGCGGGTACTTTTAACTTTTACACATCTACCGGTACAGACGCCACCGTTTATGGCGCCGGCGCAACAGCAGGCACTATTACAGCAGCCGGTGCAGCCATAGACCCTACACCCGCAGGCCCGGTATTAATTACGGTAAATGTAGCTACAGGCACCTATACCATTACCCCTATGAACTGGAGTGTGGTGGGCAGCAGCATTGCAGGTGGCTGGGGTGGCGATGCCCCGCTAACCTATGTGGGCAACGGCAAATGGAGCGCAACGCTTGACATGACCGTTGTGGGTACCGATACCAATCCGCGCTTTGTATTCAGGGCCAACCAAAACTGGGGCTTAGCGATGAAAAAAGTAGTGGGCAGCCAGCACTCGGTGGCACTGGAAAGCCAGGCCGGTGAGTTTGGCCTTACGCTTCAGGATATCGACCTTAAATATGGCAACTTCATCATTACGCTCGACCTTGCAAACTATACCTATGGTATTGAGTGTGTATCTATTGATGAGTATGAAATATCATTTATGGGCTCAAGCGGCATGAACGGCCAGGGCGCTACAAACATGCAGGGCTATGCCTACCAGTATAACCAGATGCTTCAGCAAAGGGCTGCTAACGGAAGTTCGCCGTTTTACCGTTCAAATATTTCGGTTAATGGAAATAATACCACAACGGCCCTGGCCCGATGGGAAAAGGACCTTGTAGGCGATTGCAGCAGCTATGTGGTATTTGGCCTTGTACTGGGTAACGAAGGTGTACACGAAACAGGCCAGGTTGCCTTTAACTCTTACCTTAACAACCTGCCCATGATGGTGCAGATGGCACGCGACATTAACAAGGTACCTGTGGTACAAAACAACTACGGCCGTGGCGATTTCAACGCTGCCGACTATGAGTACATCAAGCAGATGAACCTGCTTATGGCACAATGGGATGTTCCGAGCACCAACCTTTTAGGCGCTATGGATAACGGGACCGGCAACTGGGTAGACGGCTATTGGGATGATGCACTGCACCCTAACACCGTAGGCCATACTGAATTGTTTTATGCCATGGTACCGTCGTTATTTGATGCGCTTGAGGCAGAGAAGCCACAACCGGTGCTTGCCACAAACACCTACGTAACACCTGCGCCTGTAAATGGCGGGCAGCTGGTATTTACACCGGCTAACATAATCCACCCGTTTACGGTATCATTTGACGTGCAAACAACGGGTAACGGCCACCTTATGGCCTTTACCACAAACGGCACGGCTGTGGGCAACATCGCCATCACTGCAAATGGCTTTGTAAGCTATACATCGCCGAATGGCACAACGGTAACCGGCACAACAGCCGTTAACGATGGCGCATGGCACAAGGTGACGCTAACGCATTATTATGCGTGGGGCAAAACCATTTTGTATACCGATACTGCCGAATCGGGCAACGTTACAGAGCAGCTTGAGGCCAAGGTTTTCAGCCTCCATGGCACCGCCGCGCCGGCTAACGTTAACTACCGCAACTTGTTCTTTTACCGTTCCGGCATGAACGCGCTTGAAATTGCCGCCATGAACGACAATAAAATGCTTAAATCAAGCCTGGAGCTGTATGCCCCGCTTAATAAAGATGCCGGCAATACCGAAGGTGTGTTTGCTAACCTTGCACAAAGTACCAACAACATAGATGCAAGCGGGTTTCAGCAGGCATTAGGCCTTGAGGAACACGGGTTAAACAACAGCTTACGCGCTTATCCTAATCCGGTTAAGGATGTGCTGACTATTGGACTGCCTATAAACACTACTGCCGATGCTATTGAAGTGTTTAACACACTGGGCATGCTGGTTAAAACGGCTAAAAACACTGATTCTATTAGCTTTAGCGCATTGCAAAGCGGCGTATACCTTGTTAAGGTGCACACCAGTGCAGCCACGGCTACCATAAAAGTTGTAAAAGAATAAGGGGACACATTTTTTTACACCGGTAAGGGCCGCGCAGCAATGTGCGGCCTTTATTTTTTGTGCAACAATGCAGGACAGGCTTTTTTATGCATCAATATTTCACAAAACCCAACGGTTTGGTTACTTTTGGGCAACAAATTTTAGCAATGAAAATTATTTCGTATAATGTAAACGGCATCCGCGCTGCATTTAATAAAGGGCTTATAGACTGGCTAAAGCTGGCAAACCCCGATATTATTTGCCTGCAGGAAACCAAGGCCAATGTAGACCAGGTAGATGTAAAAATGATTGAAGATGCGGGTTACCCCTACCACTACTGGTTTTCGGCACAAAAAAAAGGCTACAGCGGTGTGGCGATTTTCAGTAAGCACAAGCCAAATAATGTAGTGTATGGCACCGGTATAGAGCACATGGATTTTGAGGGACGCAACATTCGCCTTGATTTTGATACCTTTAGCGTAATGAGCCTCTACCTGCCATCGGGCACTAACCTGCTCAGGCACGAGTACAAGTTTCAGTACATGGCAGAATTTACGCAGTACATTAACAACCTGAAAAACGAAATACCCAACCTTATTATTTGCGGCGATTACAACATTTGCCATGAGGCTATTGACATTCACGACCCTAAGCGCAACGCACGCGTATCGGGCTTTTTGCCTAACGAAAGGCAATGGATAGGCGAGTTTATGCAGGCAGGGTTTATTGATAGTTTCCGTCATTTTAACAAAGAGCCGCACCAATACACCTGGTGGAGCAACTTTGCCAACGCGCGCGATAATAACAAAGGCTGGCGTATAGATTATGCCATGGTTAGCGAGCCCATGCGGGAGCGCCTTACCCGCGCCGTGATTTTGCCCGAAGCCCGCCATAGCGACCACTGCCCTATCTTAGTGGAATTTGAATAAAACAGGCAAGGTTATTGAGATACACCGGATACCAATAAAACTACTATATACATGAGGATGAAAACAATTTCGGCCGGGCTGCTTGCCCTGGCGCTTACCACAAGCTGTGTGAGCAAAAAGGTGTACAACGACCTTGAAAACAAGTATGCCGACCTTAAAAAGGAAAACCGCCAGCTGAGTGATGAAAACACGGGTTTATCTAAAGAAAAAAATGCACTTGATTTAAAATCTAAAGAACTGCAGGCCCAGCTGGATAAACTAAAGGCAGATCGCGACAAGCTTAGCGCCGATTATACGGCTACCAAAAACAGCCTGGATGCGCTAAAGAAAAGCTATACGGCGCTTGAAAATGACAGCAGCAGCGCCCTTGATGCCAACGTAAAAAAGAACCGTGAGCTGCTTGCGCAGCTTGAAGCTAAAGAAAAAGCGCTGGCTGCCGAACAAGAAAGGCTTAACAAGCTTAGCGCCGAACTTAAAGAGCGCAGCGCCCGGGTAGACGAGCTTGAGGGTATGATGGCAAGCCAGGAAGCCGGCCTTAAGGCGTTAAAAGATAAACTGAGTAAAGCCCTTAACAGCTTTGAAGGCAAAGGCCTTACCGTAAGGCAGGAAAACGGCAAGGTATATGTTTCTATGGAAAACAAGCTGCTGTTTGGCTCAGGAAGCTGGATTGTAGGTGCCGAGGGTAAAAAAGCAGTTGTAGAGGTAGCTAAAGTACTTGCCGACAACCCGGATATTTCCGTGCTTATAGAAGGTCACACCGATAATGTGCCGTATGCAGGCGCCGGCCAGGTTACTGATAACTGGGATCTTAGCACCAAGCGTGCTACCGCCATTGTAAACATTCTTCGCGAAAATAAAAAGGTAGACCCTAAAAACCTTACCGCGGCGGGCCGCAGCGAGTATGCCCCGGTAGCTGAAAACACCACGCCCGAAGGCAAGTCTAAAAACAGGAGGATAGAAATCATCCTTACACCCAAGCTTGATGAGCTTTCTAAACTGCTGAATGAGATTTAGCCGTTGATTCTCAGTTACACCAAAGCTTTGTTTGAAATACAAAAAACCCGGAGACTCAACGTTCCGGGTTTTGTATTTCAGCACGTTAAACATACGTTAACCCTTGTTAAAAGAGGGTAGTGCCAACGATTGATGCCTTAAATTTGGTACAAACCAAAATAACCGAGATGAAAAAACTGATGCTGCTTGCCGCCTTTACGCTTGCTTTAATTTCGTGCAAAAAAGACCCGGCTGATGCCAAACCTGATACAGACAGCATTGTTAACGATAGCGTAGCAAACGCATCTACCGCTGCACAACCCGCCGTGGCTTTTGACGCCAAAGCCATACCACAGGCAAAGGCTGATATAGGCAAGTTTCCATATTTTGCCGCGCCCGATGCTACCGAATATATTAACGGCGGCGGCGAGCTTAAACCCGCAGACAAAGTGCTGGTGCCGTTAAATAACAGTATGGTACCTGTAGAAGGGCCGGCATTTCGTGCCATTGTGCATTCTAAAAAAGAAGATGACTGGAGCCAGGAAATGGTTAAAAAAAGTTATGCCGACCGTATAGTGGCAGCAGGCGGGGTTAAACTGTCTGACGGGCGTGTGCCCCAGCCGGAAATTGACAGGGTTAAAGACCAGGTGGGAAGTACCATGGATTACTGGAATGAGCCCGTACAGGTGTATGCCCTTAAAAAAGCAGACGGTACTATTGTGTTTGTACAAATATGTACCAATACCGCTGCCGGTGGCATTATAGTGACAGAAACTAAAGAGTTTAAGTAAATCAATATGCGGTAGTTCAATGAGGCGCTCATTCCACATTGAACAATCGCAAATAATTACACCGCAAAGGCTTCAATCGCCTTTTCGAGCGCAGTTTCTTTAACACCGGGAATACCCAGGCCTTCGGCGCGAACGGCCGTAACATCGGTTATTCCAATCCAGCCAAGTGCCGTGGTTACATAGGGTGTGGCAAAATCAAAATCTTTGTAAGGTCCCTCACTATATACCGCGCCCGAGCTGAATGCCATATACACTTTTTTACCTTCCACAAGGCCTTTTGGTCCCTCGGCGGTATAGCTAAACGTTTTACCCGCACGTATTATATGGTCAAGCCAGCTCTTTAGGTTAGAGGGTATGCCAAAGTTATACAGCGGCACGCCTATAACCAGTATATCGGCATCAAGCAGCTGTGCAATGGCTGCGTCAGATGCTGTGAGGGCTTCCTTTTGTATAGTGGTTTGCTGGTCGGCAGGTGTGCGCAGGGCAGTTATGGTAAGCTCATCAAGATGCGGCAGCGGATGGGTTGCCAGGTTAAGGGTGGCAACGGCGCTGCCCGGAAACGTATCCTGAAGTTGTTTTACAATGGCATTACCCAATTGGATGCTTACTGATTCTGAAGCCCTTGGGCTGGTAATGATATGAAGGATGTTTTTCATGCTGAACGTATTTTGTTATTTATCTCACAAATCTACGTACATTAGCTTTCAAAAAGTTAGTAGTATCCCAAAGGTAAGTAGTAACCTTTATGTTACCGAAAATTATGGAAACAGAAACAATGTTTATACCGCTTTCCACACCGGTGTGCAACAGCAAGCTGGCCTCGGTAGGCGATGCCCTGTATGTAATAGGCGGCAAGTGGAAGCTCAGGATTATCATAGCGCTCAATGGAGGCAACACCCGCTTTAACGAGTTACAGCACGCCATACCGGGCATATCAGCCAAAGTGCTGAGCAACGAGCTTAAAGATATGGAATTGAGTGGCTTTGTAACACGTACGGTTGATACAGGCACACCCGTCGTGGTAACCTATACGCCCACTACCTATACACATACCCTGAAAAATGTACTGGAAGCGTTAGCCGACTGGGGTACTATGCACCGTGAAAAGCTGCGGGCTGAGGCAATCAGGTAATTATTCCACTTTCTTAACTGTAAAATCTTCAAATGTTACCGGAAAGCTTTCTTTGCCGGGAGCCGCGGCTACCATGCCTATCATTACTTTTACCTTGGGAGGGAAGTAGGCAAGGCGCAGCATTTCGAAATTTACGCCATCAAAAGAGAATTTTATCTCGGCATAATCGCCTTTGCGCAGCAGCTTAAGCCATACTGATTTTGGGCTGTCATCCCGCGGTATAACCGACCAGTCCGATACCTCACGCGTTACCACGGCACTTACGTTCTGCTTGCCGTCTACATATTCAATGCCGGTCTTTATCCAGTTCTTCTCGTCAATGCGCAGCATAAGCCCCGCCTGGTGAAACAGCTCTTTATAGCTGCCCGTTACCTTTACGCTGGCCTCAAAGTCACCCTCCATTTCTACATAAGCAAAGGGGCCGTTATCGCGCTTAAAGCCGTAGTGCGTTACCTGCCAGAAATCAGTACCCGGTGCCACAGTAAACGTAAGCTTTTTGGCGTTGCCGGTGTGTTTCTCAGGTGCGTTAAGCCATTTTAAAGTAGTTTTGCTTTGCGAAAAGGTTGCAGTTGCCGTGAAGAAAAGAATGGATAGGATGATGTTTTTCATGGGATGTTGATTGATGGTGAGGGTAAAGCAATTTTTAAAAATCTATTTCTTTTGCTTAAGGAAGGTCAATATAAATTCATTATCTGCATATACTTTTTCGTTAATTCCAATCTTATTTTTACCATTAATAATCTTTACACTTCCTTTATTTAAACTCATCATTTGATTAATTCTCCACATTCCTATTCCATCACCATTTAGTGCGCATATTTTCGCCATTTTACCACTATAGCCTTCGTCAAAAATTTTCTGTGTTTCATCATCATCAATATACAGACTCCTCATTTTGAAACTTACATCAACATTTTTGTCATTATTAGTAAATTCAATAGTAATTCGACTTTCCGGCATTGCATATTTTGAAGCATTTTCTATAAGATGATATAAAGCAACTTGTATGCTTTCATAGTCTATATAAACTTTGTCAAAATAATCTCCAACTTCAACATAAATACCTAAATCAGAAAAATCAGAAAAAAAAGTATGAAGTATATTCATAATTACTTTCTGTATAGGATGATTTCGAAATTCAAGTATGGCATCTTCACGATCTAACTTTCGATAAATAGAGAATTCAGATTTCATATGAATATTATGCTTAGCTATCCTTAAAAACATTAATGCAGTTTTCTTAATATTTCTTTTGATCTCGCTCTGAATATAATCGAGTTGCTTTTGATAGCTACTTGCCAATAATTCTTGTGGCACTAAATCATAAATTTCTTGAATATTATGAGCATTTATAGAAGTTAAATTATGAACTAATCTATTTACTTTTATTTGTTCTGTGATTTTAGCTTCTTTAATGTAATCTTCTTTAAGCAATCTGATATCGTGGAAAGCATATGAGAAAGCCTCTAACTTTTCTCTAAATAATTTAGTAGTTTTAGTTTCATCACAACATAAAAATGTCATGCCTCTGTTATTACTAATTATCCCTTGGCGTCGTAATCCATTATATTTAGGACAGGGATTTATTGTTTTACCAATTGAAGAGCAACTTGCATAACAATTTAAGCATTCTGACAATAAATTGTTTAATACTTCATCTCCATTATTTGAAGATACGTGATAATGTCTCATTCTACTGTTTTAGATAAATTTTCAATTAAATCAATAAATTGATATGGTTCAGCATTTTTTGAAAGACAATCATCAACCTGCCTTAGTGCTTTATGAAATCTATCTCCTGTTGTTTCAGCTGAATAAATAATAATTTTTTTCTTTGGATATTTATTTTTCAGAGCTGTAGCTAAGCCCAGTCCCTGATCTCCAAACATAGTTTTACCTACACCATTAATATCGACAAATATGATGTCGCTTTCTATTACTATAGTGTTATCTAAATCTGTAATATCCTTAATTCCCTTAGTATTACTCCAACCTGCTTTTTTAAGAATTGAAACCATCTTATAATCAGAATAATTATCATCAACAAAAAGTATTTTGATTAATGCTTTTCTTCTTTCGTCTCTTTCTTCTTTCTGCATATTTCTTTTATCTTCATCAATTGGTGGCTGAAAATTATTATTTATTGTTACTGGACTTGATATCGAGTTAGTATTTTGAATGGGAATAAGGGACTGTTTTTCTGAAGAAATATTTTTCTTTTTATAATTTTTAAAAGCTAATACTAATCCTGTAAAAGATATTGTAATACCTGCTAAATAATACCAATTAACAACCCAAAAATTTGCTGCATCCAATTTTATCATAATGTCTATAAATTTAATTATCTTCAATATTATGATATTTATTTTTTAAATTAAAAGAAAATTTAACTTTTTTTAACAATTACTTCATATAACTTGCCGTCATCCTCTTAATCCTATCCGCTAAAGTTTCAGAAGACAGCTTTTCGCGAAGGCGGTCGGTGATGATGGGGAAGCTGAAAGGCGTTGGCTTTTCGCATTGCTTCCATACAATTTCCTGGCGCTGTATGCGCTCCAGGGCAAGCAGCAGGCGGCCTTCCTCAAGCTGGTGCTCAAACGTTTCGCGATAAGCTTGCTGGAACAGTAAATTCTCAGGCTCATAATCGCGGAACACCTCAAAAATAAGCTGGCTGCTGCTTTGCAGGTGCTTGGTCTTTACCACCTTGCCGGGGTAGCCCGTAAACACCAGGCCTGCAATAACTGATATATCGCGGAATTTGCGGCGTGCCATCTCGGTGGCGTTAAGGCTGTGCTGCAGGTCGGCGTGCAGGTGCGTGGGCGTAAAGAGGTCGTTATCCAGTACCTGCTGCATGTCGATTTCCTTGTCAGAAAGTAACTCAAAACCATAGTCGTTATAGGCTAATGAGAACGTAATGGGGTTGAGCAGACTGATGCGGTAAGCCATAACGCTGGCCAGCGCCTCATGCACATAACGGCCCTCAAACGGGTAAAAAATGGCGTGGTAGCCCTCGCGGGTCTTAAACGTTTCAATTAAAAACTGGCTGTCAGCGGGTACAATGCTTTCTTTGCGCTGGCGGGCAAACATGGGCGCCAGCGCATGCAGTTCGCGGCTCATGGTATCGGTATTGGCGGCATAGAGCTCTTCGCGGATAAGCTCGCTCATCTGTGCCGAAAGTGTCATCCGGCCACCCATCCAGCTGGCATGCATGGCCTTGGCACCGGGGCTTGCCATGCGCACCATAACCTCCATATTGCGCACGCGGATGAGCTCCAGCTTGCGGCCCGCAAAAATAAACGTATCTCCGGGATTGAGCTTGGATATGAACCACTCTTCAATGCTGCCCAGTCGTCCTCCGCCCAAAAACTTGACATTCATAACCGAATCGCCCACAATGGTGCCTATCTGCATGCGGTGGCGCAGCGCGGTCGACTTACTGTTGACCTTAAACTTACCGTCGGCCTCAATTTCAACCTTTTTATATTCGTCATACGCCTGGAGGCTCTGGCTGCCGCGGGAGATGAAGTTGAGGCAAAACTGCCAGTCGTCTTCCGTCATGCCCTGGTAGCAAAAGCTGCTCTTTACCTCTTTAAAAATCTGGTCAGGATAAAACCCGTCAGACACCGCAAGGGTAACCAGGTATTGCGTTAAAACATCCCAACTGTTAAGGTAGGGCACGCGGTCTTCTACCACGGTTTCCTGAACGGCGCGGCGCAAGGCACTGGCCTCTACCAGTTCAATGGCATGCGTGGCCAGGAAGTAAATGTTGCTCTCCTGCCCCGGCCGGTGCCCGCTTCGGCCCGCACGCTGCAAAAACCGCGCTACACCTTTAGGCCCGCCCACCTGCACTACGGTTTGTACAGGTGCAAAGTCTACGCCCAGGTCAAGGCTGGAGGTACATACCACGGCCTTTAGCTGCTCATCGCGGATGGCCTGCTCTACCCACTGGCGGGTTTCGCGGGCTATACTGCCGTGGTGCATGGCCAGCTCACCGGCAAATTCGGGATATTTTTCTAAAAGCGCCTGGAACCACAGTTCGCACTGGGCACGGGTGTTGCAAAAAATGAGTGTGGTGCGGCTCTTCCGGATGATATCGGCCACCTCAGCAACCAGGTGCAGCCCCATGTGCCCGCGCCACGGATAAGCGTCCATTTTCTCGGGAATGGCCGATATTACATTGATCTTTTTGTTGATGTGCGCGCGAATCATGACGGCGTTATCCAACGCTTCGGAGTGAGGACCCACGAGTACTTCCATAGCCTGCTGCAAATTGCCTATGGTAGCCGATATGCCCCAGATGCGCATTTTTGGCGCTATGGTTTTTAGGCGGCTTAACGCCAATTCTACCTGCACGCCACGCTTGGTGCCCAGCAGCTCGTGCCACTCGTCTATTACTATGGCGCGGCACGATTTAAAGGTATTGGCATAGTCTTTACTGGCCAGCATGAGCTGCATGCTTTCGGGGGTGGTAATGAGCAGGTCTGGCATTGCCTTTTTTTGCTTTGCCCTGTCGGCCGAGGAGGTATCGCCGGTGCGGATGCCTACGGTAAGGCCGGTTTGCAGATCATCGGCCACGCGTTCAGCGGCTTGTTTTATTTCGACGGAAAGCGCCCGCAATGGCGTTATCCAGATGGCTTTAAGGCCGGGCTTGTGCTTTGTTTTATAATCGGGGTTGCTTTTCATGTAGTCCAGCACAATGGGCAGCCACAGGGCATAGGTCTTACCGCTGCCGGTTGGGGCATTGAGGAGGCCATGCTTTCCCTGTAAAAAAGCCGTCCAGGTTTGGGTCTGGAATGGGAATGCCTTCCACCCACGGCCGGTAAACCACGTTTGGGCAATGTCGAAAAGCTGGTCTCTGTTCAATTTTTTTTGGTTTTTTTGTTTCAGGTTTGGCCTCACCCCCTCCCCCAAAGGAGAGGGGGGCCTGAACGGGTACAGTAATCACGTGTCAACCACCCCGCCCTACGGGCACCCCTCAAGAGGGGAACAGCTTCACTCAGACGTTAGCTACTTATAAGATTGGCACGATCCGTTCCTGCTCTCACCGTGACGTACGTGAAAAATCCGTGTAAATCCGCTTTATCCGCGTTCCATTTACGCCGAGTGAAGCTACTGCCTACTGATTACTATTTCGGTATTAAATCCTTCAAATCGTCTATGCTATTGGCTTCTTCAATCGTCTTATCGTGGCGCCAGCGCAGTATACGCGGAAAGCGTGTGGCGACGCCGCTTTTGTGCCTCCCGGATGTGGAAATGCCTTCAAAGCCTATTTCAAAGACTAATTTGGGCGTTACGCTTCGCACGGGCCCGAACCTGTCGAGTGTGTTCTTCTTTATAAAATCGTCTACCATTCTAAACTCGGCATCGGTTAAACCGGAATAGGCCTTTGCAAAGGTTACCAGCTCGCGCGTGCCGTCTTCATTTGTTTGCCACAGGGCAAAGGTGTAATCAGTAAACAGGTTAGAGCGGCGGCCGCTGCCCCGCATGGCATAGGTAAGCACGGCATCAATGCTAAAGGGGTCGAGCTTCCACTTCCACCAGTCGCCTTTTTTACGGCCCACCAGGTAGGGCGAGGCCTTGCGCTTAAACATGAGGCCCTCGCTGTGCAGGTCGCGCGCCTTTGCCTTTTCGTGCAGGGCTTCATCCCAGCTTTGAAGGTCGATACGCTCACTCAACTGCAACGGCAACTGGTAATCTTTTATGTTTTGGTACAGCTGTTCTAACAACTGGCGGCGTTCTATATAAGGTTTCTGACGAATGTCTTCGCCATTCCATTCGAGCAAATCATAAGCCCGGATGATAACCGGCGTTTTTTTGAGCAGCGCGGGCGATACGGTCTTGCGGCCTATCCGCGTTTGCAAATCGTTAAACGAGCCGATGCCGCCGTCTACCCAGGGCAGTATTTCGCCATCAATCACGGTGCCGTTAGGGATTACGCCCAGAAAGCTGCCAAACTCCGGGTATTTATCGGTAACCAGCTCTTCGCCGCGGCTCCATACATACAGGTTATCGTGACGGATGATGGTCTGGCTGCGGATGCCGTCCCACTTGTGCTCGGCGCTCCATTCGGTTACATCGCCCAAGGCTTCCAGCTCACCCTCTAAAGCGTAGGCTAAATAGAACGGAAAGGGTTTTGAGAGGTAGTCCTGCGCTTTTTCTTCCATAACCAAATCCTGGAAGCTGATGCGTGCCGGGTCCCACTCGCCCATAAGCTTGTAGGCCAGCATGTCTTCGTCCACACCCGTAGCTTTACTGAGGGCGCGGGTCATTAATTTTTGGCTTACGCCGATGCGAAAACTGCCTGTTATGAGCTTGGTAAACACAAAGCGTTCGTAATAATTGAGGCCGAGCCAGTTGCGGTGCAGGTACTCGCGCTTTTCCTCGTCAGTCTTCCGCTTGAGCGAGATCATCTCTTCTACAAATTCGGTCAGTGATTTATCGCTTTGGTTTTTAGTGGTGGGGATAACAAGGGCGATGGTCTCGGCCAAATCTCCCACTATATGATACGATTCTTCAAACAGCCAGAGCGGAATGTTGGCCAGCTCTGTAGCCCACAGCCGCAGCAGCGTGGTGTTGACGGGGCGGGGCGGACGGCGGTGCGAGAGTATGGCAATAGTCCAGACTCTATCCTTATCATTGGCACGGCGAAAGTACTCCGTTAAGGCATCTACCTTTACCGATGTTTTGTTAGAACTGTCTAACGCTTTTATAAGTTCTGAGAAGTTCTTCATAACGCTGCTTTATAATCCTTCCTCCTCGGGTGTAACTTCGGCTTCTTTAGCGTCAGATTCGCCTTCATCGCCTTCATATTGTGTATGTTCTGTACGCGCATCATAGCCCTGCTCGCGCAGGTAGGCGCTGAATATGTCGCTATAGCCGTGGGTGCATATAATCTTTTCGGCACCGGTGGCCTGTATGCTTTCCAGCAGGCCTGCCCAGTCGCAATGGTCGGACAGTACAAAGCCTTTGTCGATGGCCCTGCGCCTGCGGTGGCCACGGAACGCCATCCAGCCGCTGGCCGAACCCGTTACATAGGGCGTCATGCGGCGTATCCAGGGGCTGCCGTGTGCGCTGGGCGGTGCCAGGACGATGCTGCCCAGCAGGTCTTCTTTTTTAGTCTCTCGGGTTATAAGGGTGGTCTCAGGGAAGTCTACCATCTGGCGCAGCACCTGGGTCATGTTTTCTACCGCGCCGTGGGTGTATATTTTGCCTATGGAAGGGTCCAGATACTTAAGCAGGCGCTGCGCCTTGCCCAGCGTGTAGCCAAACAACACCGATGTTTGCCCCTCTGCCCTGTTTTGTGCCCACCAGTTGTTTACATCGGCCATTACCTCGGCCTGCGGCAGCCACTTAAAGGCGGGCAGGCCAAAGGTGTTCTCGGTTATAAAGGTGTGGCATTTTACTACCTCATAAGGTGTGGATATGCCGTCGTCTTCGGTTTTGTAGTCGCCCGTAAATACCCAAACTTCTCCTTTGTGCTCTACACGCACCTGCGCGCTGCCAATGATGTGCCCGGCAGGGTGAAACGAGAACGTAACGCCGTTTATGGTAAAGGTTTCGCCCCAGTCTTTGCCTGTTACATTGATATCGCCCAACCGGTGGCGGATGATGGGCACGTTCATGTGCTGGGTTATGTAACTGGCATGGCCCCAGCGGGAATGGTCTGAATGCCCGTGGGTTATAATGGCTTTTGGCACGGCCCGCCACGGGTCGAGGTAAACGTCGGCCTCGGCGCAATAGATGCCTTTGTCGTTAAATGCCAGCAGGGGCTGCTTCATGGGTTGGGTTTTGTACTCTTAAAGTTACAAAACAATCAGATGAAGAAGGTTAGGGGTTTTGAGAAGTTTAACGGTTGTTGACGAATAAAATTGTTTAATGTTATGTTGATAATTTTCAAATAATGAGGCCAATTGTAGGCGGGCCAATTGTAGGCGTAGCAATAAATTTAAAACACATGGATATCAGGGAAAAATTTGGTGTAAAGGTTAAGATGCTCAGGGAATTAAAGGATATTTCTATTGAGCATTTAGCTAACATTTCGAACGTTGACCGCAATTATATTTCAGATATTGAAAAAGGGAAGCGTAATGTTTCTATTCTCATTATCGAAAAAATTGTTCAGGCTCTTGATACTGACATGGCAACTTTTTTTAATGATAAAAGCTTCAGGAAATAATGAAAGAGGACAATATATACTGCAATTCAGCTACTGAATTAATTGTTCAGGAACCACAAATAGATATGAAATTCGAAAATGCGGTCGAAGAAATTTCTAGTCCCGAAAACAAAACTCTGAATATACTTTCTTTATTTTCAGGTTGCGGTGGAATGGATTTAGGTTTTGAAGGAGGGTTTGAGGTATATAAATCTTCTATCAATGAAAAGTTTACACCCCATTTCATTGATCAAATTCTTAACGAGAATTTAGTACGATTAAAGAAAACCAGATTTAAAACAGTTTTCGCAAATGATATCTTAAGTGATGCTAAAAATGCGTGGGCGGAATATTTTAAAAAACGGGGGCATAATCCTGACATTTTCCATTCTCATAGTATCGTTGATCTTGTAAAGCTTCATCAGGGAGGGGTTAAAATATTTCCTGACAATGTTGATGTTGTAACCGGAGGCTTTCCTTGTCAGGATTTTAGTATAGCCGGGAAGCGAAATGGATTTGATTCACATAAAAACCACAGAGGAGAATTTTTAAACAATGCTACTGAAGAAACCCGTGGAAAGTTGTACATGTGGATGAAGGAGGTTATAGAAATCACCAAACCAAATATCTTTATAGCAGAAAATGTAAAGGGGCTAGTTAATCTTGCTAATGTAAAGGAGATTATACAAAAAGATTTTTCATCAATTGGCGAAAATGGATATATAGTCTTGGACCCTCAAGTATTACACGCTGCTAATTACGGAGTTCCACAGTCAAGAGAAAGAGTGATATTTATCGGAATAAAAAAATCCGCATTAAAAAAATCCGTTCTAAAAGAATTAGAAAAAAATATAATTCCTGACAAATATAATCCTTATCCAAAACCAACACACTCTAACACTTCGACAAGCCCACATTTTAAAAAACATGTACAGTTGAAAGAAATATTTAAGTTACTGGAAGAGCCTGAAAAAACCAGTGATTTATCCCAGAAATATTATTCTAAAGCTAAGTATATGGGAGCTCATTGTCAAGGTCAGATTGAGATCAAACCTGATGGTATTGCCCCAACAATTAGAGCTGAACATCATGGAAATATCGAATTCAGACGTTTGTCGAAAGAAAACGGAGGAAAATTACTTGATGAATTGAAAAGTGGTATGATAGAACGTAGATTAACCCCCAGGGAATGCGCACTCATACAAACATTTCCGCCCGACTATGATTTTGTGATTGAGAATAAAACTGGGAGAAAGGGAACATTTTTAGTTAGTCCTTCAAAAGCGTATAAAATTATTGGCAATGCTGTTCCACCTTTATTAGCCTATAATTTAGCAAAGAGAATTGAAAATGTGTGGGATCTATATTTTAAAAAATAGCGTATGATTATTTCTGAAAATCCAGAACCCCTTAAAAAAGAGTTCGATTTATTGCTACACAATACTCTTCTGTCGTTAAATGAAATTGGGCAAAAGCTACCTTCAACAATTTCCTCATTACCAGGAACTAAACTTGAAAATTATATTAAGGATGCAATGACGGAACAGGCCGTCGATACTGCATTTGAAAATTCTATCAGATGTATTGGTGGGCAAAAATTTCCTGACATCACTGCTTTAGATTATTATGGTGTTGAAGTTAAAACTACAACACAAAACCATTGGAAAACAACCGGGAATAGTGTATTAGAGTCGTCTAGAATTGAAAAAATAGAACGAATATATATGATGTTCGCTAAACTTGCTACTCCTGTAGAGTTTAAGTGCAGACCTTACGAAGAATGTTTATCTGCAGTTGTAGTAACCCATTCTCCGAGATATCTTATTGATATGAATTTAGAAGAAGGTAATACCATTTTTGATAAAATGGAGATACATTATGATGAATTAAGAAGAAAGGATAACCCAATTAAATCTGTTGTTGAATATTACAAGAAACAGTTAAAGCCAGGACAAGAGTTGTGGTGGATGGATTCAGAGAAAAGCAAAGCGCCAAGTATTGTTATTGAGCCTTGGAGAGACATTAAAATAAGGCAAAAAGAAGAATATAAAAATAAGGCACGCATTTTGTTTCCAGAATTGTTCGGAAAGAGCCCTAACAAATATTTAAGAATCGGCACTTGGTTAATAACTAGTGAAGGTATAATATGCTTAAATGTTAGGGACCAATTTTCCGCTGGGGGAAATGTAGCTTTTTACAAACTTAAAGGGAAAATATATATAAATGTCCCTAGAACCCTAGTTAACCTATTCAATAATATTAGTGAAATTCTTGAGCTTTTTAATAACATATCCCCAGAAGAGCTATATGAATATTGGGAAGAAAAAGTGCCTCAAAATCAAATACTGAATTATTGGATTAATAGTGTTTCAGATCATGCATCTACCAATAGCATTTCAAAACATTTAGATGTAAAAGCTATGCTAAATGATTTAATATTTAAGTAAAGCTTTTATAGCTTTACTACTATGGATATTTTATCGAAAGAAGAGAGAAGCAAAAGAATGCGATCTATAAAGAGCAAAGGGTCAAAAGAAGAAATTCTTTTGGCAAAAGCCTTATGGCATACTGGACTTCGCTATAGAAAAAATAACAAGTCTGTTTTTGGTAAACCTGATTTTACCTTTAAAAAATTTCGCATAGCCATTTTTGTCGATAGCGAATTCTTTCATGGTAAAAATTGGGAGGTATATAAACATCGCGTAAAAGAGAGCAATCATTTCTGGATAGCAAAAATAGAGCGCAACATAGAGCGCGACAGAGAAGTAAACGCCTTCCTAATAGCAAATGGGTGGACGGTGCTCCGGTTTTGGAGTACGGAAGTCAAGAAAAATCTAGAAGGGTGTGTGGCAGCTGTTCAGGACGCTATAGCGCTAAAGCAGGCAAATACCTGACTACTCATTAATTTGTAGCCTATGCCCAACATCAAACTCAACTACCTCTACTGCGATGCAGCCAACTACAAACAGCATGGCAGCGTGGTGCTGGCCAACCCTAATAACATAGCTGCAGACTTAGTCGCAGACATTATTAAGCGCAACCTGATTGACGGGGAATATTTTGATGCTGACAAATGGGGTGTTCCAGCCTTATTTTTTGATGACAAAAATGAGGAGGACCATGACTGGCACGAATTTGAAGGTGTGGAAATAACAGAGGAGCCTCCGTACTCAAACGTGGCTATAGAAAATTTACTGGATAAGATTTTGCTGGATTAATGCTTACTGCAAATCTATCCTCAGTTTGTTTAGCGTAAAGGCCTCGATGGCGTTGTGGTAATCTACCTCATCCCAATTGGTTTCGTCGTGCATGGTTTCAAACTCGCGCGCCCAGCTTATAAACTCGGCAATATCTTCGCGGGAGTCGCCGCTAAAAAAACCTTTTTGCCCACTAAGGTAAGCAATGTCGGCAAGGGCTTCAAGCAGCTTGGTGCCCTCTACAGTATAAATTAAGTCGTTCATAAGCAGATATTTTAATAAATAATGTAACGGTGCAATTTGGCAATTTTTTTTAAATGTTTACATTACGGCAGCGTTAACTTATCAACTTTTTATGCACGCATATAAAACGGTGAGTTTTCTTATAAATTGCAAATTCCAATATTAGAAATTAGACCGATTTTTGGTCTAACAATGAAATTTTTAAAAGGTATGATACGATAAAGAATCTGTAACTCCGAAAGTGAAATACAAGGTATTTCAGCGTAGCCATTTTCTTATTTTTTGGCGCTGCTTTGATATTTATGCCGACGGAATGTAAATTAATCATACCTAAAATATAAAACCGATATAGACCCTATAAATTTTATGGGTATAGCTTCTACATAATTTAAATTTTATATTTTTGACCCCTAACTAATATAGGGGTACATGGAAAAAAAACTTGAGAAACGCTGGATAGCCGCCTTTATAATTGTTACAGCGGTTGCCATTACCGGATTATTTTGGGAGCACGCTACCATAACCGGCCCCAATGCTAAATTTAACAGTACTGATACCATTGTGCCCGCCGATGTTGCCTGGCTGCTCACGGCCTCGTGCCTGGTGCTGCTCATGACGCCGGGCCTTGCCTTTTTTTATGGTGGTATGGTGGGTAAAAAAAATGTTATCAGCACCATGCTTAAGAGCTTTATATGCCTGGGTGTCATTAGCTTACTTTGGGTTTCGGTAGGTTTTAGCCTGTCCTTTGGCGACCCTATAGGGCCTACCATAGCAGGGGTTAAGTATGGCATTATCGGCAACCCTGCTGATTTTGCTTTTTTTGACCTTGTAGACCAGCACCCCAGTGCTACTATGGCTACCACCATACCTTTTATACTGTTTGCGCTCTTCCAGATGAAGTTTGCCGTTATAACCCCCGCCATTATTACGGGGGCCCTGGCCGAACGCATCCGCTTTATATCGTTCCTGCTGTTCATCTGCCTGTTCTGCATCTTTATATATGCGCCGTTGTGCCATATGGTTTGGCATCCTAATGGGCTGTTAGGCAGTTACTTTGGCGTAAAAGATTTTGCCGGCGGAACAGTGGTACACATGAGCGCGGGCTTTGCCGCACTTGCAGGTGTGCTGTGCATTGGCAAACGCAAAAACCTGGAATACATACCTACTAACATCCCCTTTGTGCTGCTGGGCACCGGCATGCTGTGGTTTGGCTGGTTTGGCTTTAACGCGGGTTCAGCCCTTGCGGCTAACAGCACTGCGGCCATGGCCTTTGCTACCACCACTATTGCTTCGGCCTCGGCTATGCTAACGTGGGGATTTTTTGACAGGCTAAACGGCCGGAAGGTCTCAGCCTTAGGCGTATGCATTGGCGCGGTTGTGGGGCTTGTGGCCATTACCCCGGCTGCCGGCTATGTATCTATACCTAAAAGTATATTTTTTGGGTTTGCGGGCGCACTGGTAAGCAACGTTATGGCGCACTGGAAAGGCCTTAAGCGTTATGATGATACCCTTGATGTATTTGCCTGCCATGGGGTGGGTGGTATTATGGGCATGATACTCACCGCAATTTTTGCCGAAGTACCGGGCGGAAGCCTGCTGCATGGCGGGTGGAATGTTTTTGGCCACCACATGATAGCACTTGTGCTTGTAGCGGCATTTTCATTCTTTGGCGCCCTGCTGTTATATAAATTCACCAACCTGTTTATTCCGCTGCGTGTAAGCGAAGAGGCCGAAGACCAGGGACTTGACATAAGCCAGCACAACGAAACGCTGGGTCTTTAACCACTTATATTAAATACAAAGGGCTGCCATGTGGCAGCCCTTATAGTTTACACCTAAACCAGTTTTAGTTTTTAACCAGTTTTTTGGTTTGTAGTTTGCCATCGGCTGTAGCAACAGTTATATTATAAATACCGTTACTATACCCATCAATTACTACATCCATACTTTTTGTTTGCACCTGCAATATATTGCTATACAGTATTTTGCCATCGAGAGATGTTATCAGCACACTTTGTATTGCGTCAGTACCCGTTATGGTAACAATACTGTTAGCGGGGTTAGGGGCAAGGCTGAACAGGCTTGCTTCTTTACCGGAAAGCAATAATCCATCTTGTTCGCCATCCTCATCAAACTGGCCAACACGGCCATTGAATGGACCTGGGCAATCTTCGATATATCCTCTAAAACGTGAACCGCTAATGGCATGAAAGCCTGATATTAAAGCCACTTCCTGCTCGGCATGGTAAATGCCCACCCCGCCTGAATTGATTTTATTAGAAGCAGTCAATGTTATAGAAACTTGTTTTTGATCGGTTGCGGAGACGTCAAACCCCGGGCTTGTAAGAGTGAGGTAATCTACGCATTCCGGTGCTGCAACAGAACAGATAAAATCGGTAACTGTTTCTATCTGTGAAAGTGAAAGGTCAAATCCTGTTGAGGTTCCAACGGGTTGGGATATAATAATCCTCCTTCCTGCAGCCATGGCATCAGGATCTGCAGGATAGGTCTCTACTGCACCAATATATGAGCCGCCGCCGCTTGCAATAGCAGCTGCAGCTTCTGAAGCCACTGCATTTGGCGGTACAATAACAACAACAAATTTCGCATTTCTGATGGTCTTAAAGTCTTTATAATTTTGGAAGGCTGCAGTTGTACCATATCCAGACGATGCAGAATTTACTAAATAACTACCCGATGCCTGACGCCAGGCATCTGTAAAATGGAATATTACTAATGAATTTGTAGATAATTGATTTAAAGCGGTTACAGGACTTACAATGTTTCCATTAGCAGGATTATAAGTGCCATCAAGTGCAACACCTATTAATGCAAGAGATTCATGTGCAAAGTCAGACCCTCCCACAGTTGTTGCCCTGTTAAAAAATGTACTAGCCAGCGTCTCATTAGTAGTAAAATCCGACTCGATATAAATTTTAGATGTCGTATCTGCACCATATTGTACAACAGAGACACGATTATCTTCATTGCAATCTAATACCTGGTGAATGATACCTTGTATAGATGTTTTCATCTGGTTATATTCACCTGTACTAATAGATCCGCTATTATCAATCCAGATTATTACATCACTGCCCTGGCTATAGTTTTTTGTGCACAAGAGCACTAAAAGCCCTATATATAAACATACGTTTTTCATAATGTTTTGATTTTAGTTAAACGTATATTTTTATTTATTCATAAGGGTTTTAACAGCTGCTTTAAGTTCGTCAATTTCTTTTTGCTGCTGGTCAAGCTGTAATTTTTGGGTTTCAAGCTGCTTACTTTGCTCTATAGCATATAATGTAAGCTCTTCGATTTTTTCCTGCTGTATTTTAGCCATCTGGCCTACTTCTATACCGTCTTCGGCAACTGTTTTAGCCGAAGGCACGTTAGGCAGGTGGCCATTTTGTGCGATAAACTGCTCTACTTCCCTTAGTGGCTTTAATTTGTAAGTATCGGCAAAAACATAATCTGCCCAGCCGCTTTGCAGGTGTACTCTTACTTCTTCGGTAAGTATGCCGCCCTTTACAAAAAGTTTATAATTAGCTACACTTACAGAACCTGACGTTGCCGGGAATTTATCTGTGGTTGAATAGTTAAAAATCTGGCCAACGCCTACTTTCCCGGAAGTAAAGTCACCATAGATAAGGGCAGTGGTTGCAGAGTTAGCAATATATAATTTGTTGCTTGCGGTTTCGTTATTGCCTGAATTATATCCCAAAAAAACGCTGTTGTTGCCTGTATTATTCTGGCCCGAACCCTGCCCCAAAAAAACATTGTTACTACCTGTACTCAGTAAACCCGAATTTTGTCCTAAATACACATTGTTGTTACCTGTAACATTACTATTGCCAGAATAAACACCATTAAAGGTATTAGCTTGCCCTGTAGTATTACTTGCCCCTGCTGTTGTACCTGTAAAAGCATTCAGGCTACCGGTAGTATTACTAGATCCTGCACCCATACCTAAAAAAGCATTGCGGTTACCTGTTGTATTAAGCCTGCCTGCAGTACCGCCAAAAAAAGCGTTAAACCCTTCGCCGGTTGTGAGATAACCGGCACTATAACCTACAAACGTATTGTACTCGCCGGTTTGATTAGAATAACCGGCATTAGATCCCAAGGCAACATTATAAAGCCCTGTGGAATTACTAAATCCTGCTGTATAGCCTACAAAGGTATTGCCCGTAACTAAATTATTGTATCCTGCCTGATATCCTATAAATGTATCCCTATTACCGGTACTATTCATCATACCTGTCTGGTATCCAACATATACATTACTATTGCCCGTACTATTGTTCATACCGGTCTGATACCCGTAAAAAGCATTGTTAGCACCAGAATTGATTACACTCGCTGTTCCTGTTGCAATGTCATAATTTGAGCCTGAGCGGTATCCTGTAAAGGTATTGTTATTACCTGTAGTCCTGTAACCTGCAAATGCACCTGAGAATACATTATTTGAACCATTACTAAAGTAACCGCTCAACGCACCAAAATAAGAATTATATGCTCCCGCAGTGTTTGTAAATCCTGACTGGTGGCCTATAAAGCTATTGTAATAACCGTGAATAACTTTGGTTGTGGTGTGGTTACCGGCTTGGTATCCAAAAAAAACAGCACCATCAGTCTCTGATGTTGCATTTTGAAAAGCGCCGTTTTGAAGACCATAGCCTGTTTCAAAAGTGTTCTCTACTCCTTGACAATAAGCCATAGAAATTCCCAGCAGCAAAAATGCCGCGCTTAAAAATTTTGTTTTCATAATAAAGTGAATTGATTAATTTATTAACACTAACTTAGTAAAACAATTCTGTCGAATTATATTCGTTAAGTTAAATAAAAGTTAATTAATATACTGTAAATCAGATAGTTAAATACTAAATAATTATGCGTAAATTATATTTATTATCGTTCTTAACTACAGTCGGCCTAAGCCTGTTCGCATTGCTCAAACCCACTTCAACGTTTAATGAAAAAAATGAAATTGCCGAAGTTGCCATTTTGCTTGACAGCTGGCATGCCGCTGCCGCCAGGGCCGATTATGAGGGCTACTTTAGCAAAATTGCCGATGATGGCCACTATATAGGCACCGATGCATCTGAAAACTGGGATAAGAAGGCTTTTGCAGCCTTTAGCAAACCATTTTTTGATAAAGGCAAGACATGGGATTTTACTGCCCTGCAGCGCCACATATATATTAGTAAAGACGGTAAAACTGCTTGGTTTGACGAGTTTCTCGACACCTGGATGAAGGGCTGCCGAGGCAGTGGCGTGTTAGAAAAAGAGGGTAAGGAATGGAAGATAAAGCATTATGTACTCTCTATGACGGTACCTAATGATGTTACCGATGAAGTAATTCCGCTTAAGGCAAAATATGAGGATGCTATTATTGAGAAGTTTAAGAAAAAATAGTTTTACAGTCGCAGGCTGAGTTTCAGGCTTACTGCGAACTGAGACTGCGACTGAAAATGTATACTACCTTAAATGCTCCAGCATATCGGTAGTCATGCCCTGTAAATCAAAGTCATGCTTCCAGCCCCAGTCGGTGCGGGCACTGGAATCGTCAATGCTTTGCGGCCAGCCGTCGGCTATCTTTTGGCGGAAGTCAGGCGCATAATCTATAGTGAATTCAGGGATTTCTTTAGCAATGGTATCTGCAATTTCTGCAGGCGTAAAATCCATGGCGCTTAGGTTGTAGCTTGAGCGTATTTTAATATTTTCTGCCGGGGCCTGCATAATCTCTACAGTAGCACGAATGGCATCGTCCATATACATCATGGGCAGACGGGTTTGCTCGTTTAAAAAGCAGGTATATTTACCGTCAGAAAGTGCTTTATGGTAAATATCCACGGCATAATCTGTAGTGCCGCCGCCGGGGGGCGTGCTCCAGCTTATAAGGCCCGGGTAACGTATGCTGCGCACATCTACACCGTAAATGTTATGGTAATATTCGCACCAACGCTCACCGCTTTGCTTGCTTATGCCATATACGGTGCTGGGCTCCATTACCGTAAACTGGGGCGTGTTTTGTTTGGGCGTTGTAGGGCCAAAAACCGCAATGCTGCTGGGCCAGAATATCTTTTTTATTTTTCCGGCCTTGGCTATGTTAAGCACGTGGAAGAGTGAATTCATATTCAAATCCCACGCAAAGGCAGGATTTTTTTCGGCTGTAGCCGATAGCAGGGCCGCCATAAGGTAAACCTCTTCAACACCATGCTTTTCAATCACATCTTCAACCTGGTTATAATCAAGGGCATTAACTACCTCAAACGGCCCCGAAGCTACAAATGCAGGATCGCCCTTGCGCACATCAGATGCGATAACATTTTCAGTGCCATAAATAACGCGCAGTTTTTTAGTAAGCTCGGTGCCTATTTGCCCGCAGGCGCCAATGATAAGTATTTTACCCATGGTAGAAGTTGTGTTGTATGGTGCAAAGATATAGGTTTCAAATTATGATATTCATTTTTATACAGGGTTGATGTAACATTTTTTTGAAAGATTGTGATGAGAATGTAACAATCTAAAGTAATTAAATAATGTAGAGCCTCTCTCCCCCTTCCCGATACTATCAGAACTCTCTCAGTGTCATATGTATTTATACCGTTCGTTAATCTTATTATTGTTTATCATTTTTTAACCACAAGGTCCACAAATATTTTACATAAGGTATACTAAGCTTATCTCTTACCTTTTAAAGCACAACGAGACAACTATGTTGTTTTGCAAAGAACACAAAGCTTTTGTGGGAAATTGGTGCGTAATCTAAATACGCCCAGCATTGTGGCCTTCCACCTTAGGTGGTTAACTTTGCGGGCTTTGTGTAAAACCTTCGTGAACCTTGTGGTTAAAGTTAAAAGGATGGGTAAAATATAGGCCTGGGGACTGGGCTGAGAACAAAGAGTAAAGAATCCGTTGAAATTGCAATAATCAGTCTTATCCAAATTCCTAACTCGCTTTTATGAAAAACTTTGCAGCGAGATTTGTAAATTTGCTGAGCAATTGCACATCTCAATGAAAAACCTGCGCTACATTATCTTCTTAGGCCTTTGCGGGCTACTGTTTTCCTGCCAGGAAGATGGCCTGTCTAAAGCCGCTGAAGCAAAACGCATTATCAAGCAAAACGACAGCATACTAAAAGTTATAAGCAGTAACTGGAAGTTTAATGTGCAGCCGCCATCGGCTAAGGTGGCAAGCCGCCTAACAGGCTGGCAGGAGTGGGAACTGTTTAATAATGAGCTTAAGCAAAAGCCAACGGGCAGCATTGAGGCCTACCGTACAAAAGCAAAGCTGCTGGTTACCCGGGCCGATGTGCTGCGCAACAACATACCTGTGTTTTTTAACAAGCCACAGGTAGTGAGCCGCATAAGCGTGCTCAATACTAAAATGCGCATGCTGTACACGTTTATAAGCGTAGAAACCATTCCTGATAAAAAAGTGGTGGCCCTGATAGGCGAAGTAACCCATGAAACCACGCAGCTGCTAAACCAGTTTGATGAAATAGTGCGTTTTAGTGAAATACCTAAAGAGCAGGGCGAAGAAGAAATGCTGCGCGCGTTAGACACCGTGCGTATGGCTAACCCCGGCATGATAGGCCAGCCCGCAACCACGCAACAGCCGGTGCCACAGGCGCCCAGTCATACTATAGGCGGTAAAGGCCGCACCCAATAACACTACCCTTTTGAAAGAAGAAATTATAAACACATACGGGCTGCTGCCCAAAGTAAAGCAAATAGCCACCGCCCTGCAGCAGCGCGAAAACAAGCTGCATGTAAAGGGGTTACTGGGGTCGGCGTTGTCTTTTGTTACAGAACCGCTTTTCCGGGGCAGCGAGCTGCCGTTTTTACTGATTCTTAAAGATAAGGAAGAGGCCGCCTATTACCTTAACGACCTGGAGCAGCTAACCGGTGCCGATGACGTACTGTTTTACCCCGGCTCGTACCGCCGCCCTTACCAGATAGAAGACACCGATAACGCCAGCGTACTGCTGCGTGCCGAGGTGCTTAACCGCATAAACAGCCGCAAAAAGCCGACCATAATAGTTTCTTACCCCGAAGCTTTGTTTGAAAAAGTGGTTACCCGCCGCGAGCTGGAAAAGAATACGCTTAAAGTAAACGTGGGCGACCAGATAAGCATTGATTTTATTAATGAGGTGCTGTTTGAATACGAGTTCAGGCGGGTGGACTTTGTTACCGAGCCGGGCGAATTCAGCGTACGCGGGGGCATTGTTGATGTGTTTTCATTTAGTAATGACAACCCCTACCGTATTGAGTTCTTTGGCAACGAGGTAGACAGCATCCGCACGTTTGATGTGGCCAGCCAGCTGTCTTTAGACAAAAAAAATAAAATTACGGTAATACCCAATGTAGAGAATAAAGCGCTGACCGAAAAGCGTGAAAGTTTTTTAGACTACATAAACGAGAAGACCGTACTCTTTATACAAAATACCGACGCCCTCCTGGCACAGCTTGATGTGCTGTATGGCAAGGCGGGCGAAGCATTTAACAAATTATCAAAAGATATAAAGCACGCCACGCCCGACGAGCTTTTTCTTAACCAGAAGACCTTCCTTAAAAAGGCGCTGGACTTTAGCGTGGTAGAGCTGGGCAGCCAGGCGCTGTTTAAAACCCAGAAAACGTGGGAATTTTACATACAGCCACAGCCTTCATTCAACAAGCAATTTGACCTGCTGCTCAACAACCTGAGCGATAACAGCAGCAACGGCTACAGGAATTATATTTTTTGCGCCAATGATGCCCAGGCAAAACGCTTTCATGATATATTTGAGAGCCTTGATGAGGCCAATCATGAGAACATCCGCAAGCAATATAAAACCGTGGTTTTCCCTATTTATGAAGGGTTTATAGACGAAGAAAACCAACTGGCCTGCTATACTGACCACCAGATTTTTGAGCGCTACCACAAATTCAGCATCAAGAACGGATACAGCAAAAAGGGCACCATTACCCTAAAAGAGCTCAACTCGCTGAGCGTGGGCGACTACGTGACGCACATAGACCACGGTATAGGCAAATTTGGCGGCCTGCAAAAAATACAGGTAGAGGGCAAAACCCAGGAAGCCATAAAGCTGGTGTATGCCGATAATGATATTGTATATGTAAGCATACACTCGCTGCACAAAATATCTAAATACAACGGCAAAGACGGTGCCCCGCCCAAGATATACAAGCTGGGCAGCGGCGCGTGGAAAGCCCTTAAGAACAAAACCAAGGCACGTGTTAAAAACATTGCCTTTAACCTGATACAGCTGTATGCCAAGCGCAGGCTGGAAAAAGGCTACAGGTTTGCACCCGACAGCTATTTGCAGGCCGAGCTTGAATCGTCTTTTATTTATGAAGACACACCCGACCAGATTACCGCTACGCGCGATGTAAAGGCCGATATGGAAAGCGACCGACCGATGGACCGCCTGGTGTGCGGTGATGTGGGCTTTGGCAAGACCGAAGTAGCCATACGTGCCGCGTTTAAGGCCGTGGATAACGGCAAGCAGGTGGCCATACTGGTTCCCACCACAATACTTGCCTACCAGCATTTCCGCACCTTTAGCGAGCGCCTTAAAGATATGCCGGTTACCGTGAGCTATTTAAATCGCTTTAGATCGGCAAAGCAAAAAGCTGAGACGCTAAAAGGCCTAACGGAAGGCAAGGTAGATATTGTAATAGGCACCCACCAGCTGGTTAACAAAAACGTGCAGTTTAAAGACCTGGGCCTGCTGATAGTAGACGAGGAACAGAAATTTGGCGTAAATGTAAAAGACAAGCTTAAAACCATTGCCGAAAATATAGATACCCTCACGCTTACCGCAACGCCTATTCCGCGCACGCTGCAGTTTTCGCTTATGGCCGCGCGCGACTTATCAGTCATAACCACTCCCCCGCCTAACCGCTACCCTATAGAGAGCCAGGTGGTGGGCTTTAATGAAGAAGTGATACGCGATGGCATTGCATACGAAATTCAGCGCAACGGGCAGGTGTTTTTTATCCACAACCGTATTGAGAATATTAAGGAGGTTGCCGGCATGATTCAGCGCCTGGTGCCGCACGCACGTGTGGGTGTGGGCCACGGCCAGATGGACGGTAAAAAGCTGGAAGAGCTTATGCTTGCCTTTATGAACGGTGAGTTTGATGTGCTGGTAGCTACCACCATTATTGAAAGCGGGCTTGATGTGCCTAACGCCAATACCATATACATTAACAACGCCAATAACTTTGGCCTTTCTGACCTGCACCAGATGCGCGGGCGTGTGGGCCGTAGCAATAAAAAGGCATTCTGTTATTTTATTACACCGCCCTACAGCGCCATGACCGAAGATGCCCGCAAGCGCATACAGGCGCTGGAGCAGTTTAGCGAGCTGGGCAGCGGGTTTAACATAGCCATGAAAGACCTCGAAATTCGCGGTGCCGGAGATTTGCTGGGTGGTGAGCAGAGTGGTTTTATTAATGAAATTGGTTTTGAAACCTATCAGAAAATAATGAACGAGGCCATTGACGAGCTTAAGGAAAACGAATTTAAAGACCTCTATGACGAGGTGGACGGCGATACCGAAAAAGAGTACGTTAAAGACCTGCAGATTGATACTGATTTTGAGTTGCTGTTCCCGGATGAGTATATAAACAACATATCGGAAAGGCTTAATTTATACAATGAGCTTGGCGCCATTAAAAATGAAGAGGAACTTGTAGCTTATGAAAACAAGCTGGTTGACCGTTTTGGCCCGCTGCCCAAACAGGCCCAGGCGCTTATGACAAGCATGCGCATTAAATGGCTGGCTACTAAAATGGGCATTGAAAAACTGGTGCTGAAACAGGGCAAAATGGTGGGCTACTTTGTGGGCGACCAGCAAAGCGAGTACTACCAGAGCGGCTCCTTTCACAGGGTGCTTAAGTTTGTGCAGCAGTTTCCTACCATGGCACGCATGAAGGAAAAGCAAACCAAGAACGGCCTGCGCCTGCTGCTTACTTTTGAGAATGTAAAAACGGTTAAGAAGGCGCTGGATATGCTGGAGATGGTGTTTGAGTAAGTCTTTTCTTTTGCCTTGATGCAAAAGAAACAAAAAATCAAGGCTACATCTTTTTTAGCTACAAATTATTTCGATTCGGCTAAACATTTGAACTCGCTGCGCTCAAACAGCAAATGTTTTTTAACGCCTCCTCTCATAATTGCTTAACGCAAAAAGATGAGGCCGCCTGAGCTTCACTCAAAAGTGCTAACACATATTAATTGTTCATGGCAGTAAAAAAAGCAACCTACGAAGAAATGATGAATCCGCTATTGCGTCATTCAAAATTGAAAGCATAATAATCAGTGAAGAAGATGTAAAAATAGCTCTCGAAAAAGCAATCAAACGCATTGGAGAGAAAAAACGAAACTCTTAATGGCACCCGCAATCATCGCCACAGCCGGCCTTTTTCTTCTTAAAGAAAAATTTCTTTACCAGGAAAGCAGCGGCGGCTATCACTAAAACATAGGTTATTATATCCTGTACATCCATAGTAATTACTTAAGCAATTGGTATGCCACAAGCGATACCACATAGGCAAAAGCACTCATGCCAAATAATTGTATTAACGGCCATTTCCAGGTATTGGTCTCTTTTTTAACAATGGCCAGCGTACTGATGCACTGCATGGCAAAGGCATAAAAGAGCAAAAGTGATACACCAGTGGCAAAATTAAACACCTTTTGTCCGGTTGCGGGGTTAATCTCGGCGGCCATGCGCTGGCGTATGGTAACGTCGTCTTCGGCATTGCTGCCTATGTTATATATGGTAGCCAGCGTGCCTACAAACACCTCGCGCGCCGCAAATGATGATACTATGGCAATACCTATCTTCCAGTCATACCCCAGTGGCTTTATAACAGGCTCTATGCTTTTGCCCATAATGCCTATGTAGCTGTTTTCAAGCTGGTAGGCCGCTACGGCATCGCTTAGTTCGGCTTTAGATAAGGCCTTGCTGGTGGGCTGCGCGCTAACAATCTGTTCGGCGTTTTTAAAGCCATTACCGGGCCCGTGCGAGCCTAAAAACCATATAATGATGCTTAGGGCCAAAATGATTTTTCCGGCGCCATATACAAACGCCTTGGTTTTTTCGAGCACGTTAAGCGCCACGTTTTTAAACAGGGGCAACTTATAGTTGGGCATTTCGGCTACAAAGAATGTTTTAAATTTCCTGTTTAATACCTTGTTTAAAATCCATGCCGAAAGTATGGCACCGCCAAAGCCCAGCATGTACAGCAGCATGAGCGTGAGCCCCTGCAGGTTAAAGATACCCAGCACGTACCGGTTGGGAATGATAAGCGAAATAAGTATGGTATATACCGGCAGCCTTGCAGAGCAGGTGGTAAACGGCGTTACCAGTATGGTAATGAGCCTTTCGCGCCAGTTTTCTATATTTCTTGCCGCCATAATAGCGGGTATGGCACAGGCCGTGCCTGATATGAGCGGCACCACGCTCTTGCCGCTAAGGCCAAAACGCTTCATAATATTATCCATTAAAAAGACAACCCGGCTCATGTAACCCGACTCTTCCAGGAGTGATATAAAGAGGAATAAAAACGCTATTTGCGGAATAAAAATAATAATGCCGCCTATGCCGGGAATGATGCCCTGTGCCACGAGATCTGTTAATTTGCCCGACGGCAGTGTGTACTGGAGATAGGCAGAAAGATCTGCAAACGTTTGGTCTATCCAGTCCATAGGCACGCTGCTCCATGAAAATATAGACTGGAAGATAAGCATGAGTATGGCAAAGAATATTACATAGCCAAATACTTTATGGGTAAGCACCCTGTCAAGCCGGGCCCGGAGGTCTTTTGCGGCAGATGTATCTATTGTTTGCCCCACTTTAAGCACATCATTAATAAACTGGTAGCGCTTAATGGTTTCTTTTTGCTGCAGGCGTTTAAGCTCAGATTTTGTTTTAGTAAATGAGGTGCCCTGAAGCTCTTTTCTATCGATAATGCCAAAGTTAGCATCCTGCGTTATAACCAGCCAAAGCTTATACAGCAGCTGGTTAGGAAAGGTTTTGCGCAGCCTGTCAAAATACTCCGGGTCTATAGATGAGGCATTGAGGCACGGCTGTGTACTCAGGCCTTTATAATTAACTATAAGGTCTTTTAAGTGTTCTATACCCGTGCCCTTGCGGGAGCTTACTAAAGCAATGCGGGTGTTAAGGTGCTGCTCTAAATAAGGGATATTAAGTGATATGCCTTTCTTCTCCATACGGTCGCTCATATTGATAACCAGTATGGCAGGCACTTCAAGGTCTTTAATCTGGGTAAAGAGCAGCAGGTTACGCTTAAGGTTTTCTACATCGGTAACTACAACAGCTACATCAGGATAATCCTTATCGGTCTTGTTCATGAGCAGCTCAATAACCACGTTCTCATCCATAGAGCTTGCGTTGAGGCTATAGGTGCCGGGCAGGTCAAGTATGGCGCCTTTTATATCTCCGGGCAGCCTGCTGGTGCCGGCTTTGCGTTCTACAGTAATACCGGGGTAGTTGCCCACCTGCTGGTTAAGGCCGGTAAGCAGGTTAAAAACAGATGTTTTACCTGTGTTTGGGTTGCCTATGAGGGCTATTTTTATAGTATGGCCAGCCATTAAAATTTATTCCGTTATCAGGATAACGTCTATTTCGGCGGCAGTCTCAAGGCGTATGGCCACATGGCTGTCGCTCACATTAATATATATAGGGTCGCCCATTGGGGCAATTTGCAGCAGCTGCACCTCGTTACCGGGCAGGCATCCCATTTCCAGTAACTTAAGCGGGATGGTATCCGTATTAAAGTCGGTTATTATAGCCTTCTGGCCTTTTTTTAGCGCTGCAAGGGTAGTTTTCAATTTTTATTTAGAATCAATTGAGATTACAAAAGTACTAATAAATAGCATACGGCAGTTATTTTTCATTTTCCGCAAGTATCTTTATTATTTGTAATTTAAGCAGTGGAATATCTGTAGTGGCTGTTTTCCAGATTTCATCAAGTCAATCTGAAAATAAGCGTGAATCAGAAAGTTTCTCATTCCGCGCGCGTTACGCCAGGCAACTTCGGGATATTTTGTAGTGAGGCTTACATCAATATGCCCGGCTGCTTCGCCAATAACTTCAAGATTACGGATTAGTATGTCCTGGCTTTTCCAGTCTTTGCTATACTCATCATAAGAAAGGCCGTCAAGAATTAATTCTATTTTATTGATACAGTCTAAAATGTGCCGAAGCCTGATTTTATTCTTATCAGTTGCCATAGATTATTTTTAAGTCGGGCTGTATGGCATTTTTAAAATCTGTAGTAAGATGTTTTTCTGAAACAAGATCTACACCTTTGTTTAAGCGCTGCTCCAGATTTTCTTTAATAGATGCTTTTTGAAAAAGGCTTATGGGCTCGTTAAACAAATAAAGGATATCAATATCGCTGTCGCTATTTTCCTGTTCGCGCGCTACCGACCCAAAAACACTGATTTTTTTTGGGTTATACGGCTTAAGTACCTCAATTATGGTTTGTATCTGGCGTGATGATAGCATAATACAAATATACTGAATTTATGAATATAACACTAACTACTCCTGCCTCAGCCATTTAATATCCTCAAGCAGCTGGGTTACATTCTTTTCACCTTTAACCAGGCTGTCGCGGTTAGTGCCGTTATAAAATCCGCGGATGCGACCTTTTTTGTCTACCAGAATAAAATTTTCGGTATGCACCATATCATACAGGTCTTTGCTATCGGTAGTTTCTACGGCCAGGTAGCTTTTTCGGGCTATGCCATATATATCTTTTTTATTGCCGGTAACCAGGTTCCATTTACCATCTATAGCGCCTTTATCATTGGCATAAGCCCTTAGGACCGGTACACTGTCAATATCGGGTGTAACAGAGTGCGAAAGCAGCATTACATCAGGCATATCTTCAATTTGCGTTTGCAGCCACCCCATATTATTGGTCATTATGGGACAAATGGTACGGCAGCTGGTAAAAAAAAAGTCGGCCACATAAATTTTACCCTCATAATCTTTATTGGTAATGGTTTGCCCGTTCTGGTTGGTAAAGCTAAATGGTGCAATGCGATGGTAGCGCCCCACGTGCTGTATGGTGCTATCAACCAGCTTGGGGTTAACATCGGCCGGGCTGTAAATTTTAAGGTCGGTTTTTGGCTTTAAAAAGTTAAACGCCAGTATAAGAAAACCTATAGAAATAACTAATAATGTACCTATTAGCAACCGGTATTTTTTTAAGAAAGCAAGCATTGTAAAAATTTTATACAAAGGTACAACTAAGTTGTAAAGTCATTAAGCCTAAAGCTGTAAAGTTTTGGGCTGCTTCTGACATTACCCCCTCATCAATAAGACCTCACCCCCGGCCCTTCTGCAAAGGAGAGGGGGCCTGAACGGTTATAGTGCGTTGATGTACAAAAATATGCGTAATCAAAAACATACTGGGAGTGAGGACAAATAAAAACTCGGGATGCAGCCTTTATTTCATCGAACAAAAATGCGGCACATCAATATTTAACAACAGATGTGCCTGAGTTTAAAAACCATCATCCTATATTTGTTATTACAAACTTTTTTTAAAATTAACATGAAAGTAAACAACCGTGCAGCTTATACCGTAGCATCTTTAGTGCTTGCTTATGGTACTGCGTTTGCGCAAAAGGCTGAAAAACAGCAAAAACCGGGCATCAACCTGGAATATATGGATAAAAAAGTTAAGCCCGGCGAAGACTTTTTTAGATTTGTAAACGGCGCCTGGGTAGATAAGACCGAAATACCGGGCGATAAAATAAGGTGGGGCAGTTTTGACGAGCTGCGCGATAACACCAACAATGATGCACTTGCCATATTAAAAGAAGCCGCGGCAGATAAAAGCCTTTCGGCAACATCTGACCAGGGCAAGGCGGCCAACCTGTACAAAACCATTATGGATACCGTGGCGCGCAACAAAGCCGGTATAGCCCCCCTTAAACCCTACCTTAAAAAGATTGACGGCGTTAAGGATATAAAATCTTTAGAAGCGCTTTTAGCCGAAATGGAGCCCGAAGGCGGCCTGGCATTCTTTGGCGCTTATGTGAGCGCCGATGCCGAAGACAGCAATAAAAATGTAGTATACCTGAGCCCCGGAAGGCTTGGCCTGCCCGACAGGGAATATTATACCGGCGAAGATGCCGACAGTAAAGAAAAACGCGCTAAGTATGAGGCGCATGTGGCGCGCATGCTGGCCTACCTGGGCTACAAGCCCGCCGAAACGGCCCAGCTGGCTAAAAAAATAGTAGCGCTGGAAACAAGCCTTGCCACACCTACCCTTGACAGGGTAGAGAGCCGCGACGACCGCAAGACTTATAACCCTATGAGCATTGCCGACCTGCAAAAGCTTACACCTGCCATAAACTGGAAAAATTATTTTACGGCCATAGGCATGGGCAAGGTTACCAATATTGTAGTAGCACAGCCTAAATACATGACGGCCCTGCAGGATATACTTTTAAAAAACGATGCTGCCACCTGGAGGGCATTTCTTAAATGGTCTTTGCTGCGCAAAAGCGCAAGCCTGCTAAGCACCGATATTGAAACGGCAAACTGGGAGTTTTACAGCAAGGCGCTACGTGGGGCCATTAAGCAGGAAAAACGCGATAAGGTTGCCCTGCAAATGATTAACGGCGCAGTGGGCGAAGCCCTGGGCAAGCTGTATGTAGCCAAGAAATTTCCGCCGGAGGCCAAAGCCAAGGCAGAAGCCATGATTAAAAATGTAATGCAGGCTTATGAAAACCGCATTAACCGCCTGCCCTGGATGGCAAAAGCTACCCGTGAGAGCGCTATAGACAAGCTTCACAAGCTGAATGTAAAAATAGGCTACCCTGATAAATGGAAAGATTACAGCGCCCTTACCATAGCGGGGCCTGAAAAAGGGGGCTCTTATTTTGCCAACATGCAAAATGTAACCCGATGGAGCTGGGCAGAAGACATTGCCAAGCTTGATAAGCCGGTTGATAAGACCGAATGGGGCATGGCACCGCAAATTGTAAATGCTTACTACAACCCATCATACAACGAGATTGTTTTTCCGGCAGGTATATTACAGCCGCCTTTTTATGATTACCGGGCCGATGAGGCTGTTAACTACGGTGGCATAGGGGCAGTTATAGGCCACGAAATATCGCATGGTTTTGACGACTCCGGAGCACGTTATAACGCTGATGGCAACCTGGTTAACTGGTGGGGCGATGAAGACCTTACCAAGTTTACAGGCCTGGGCGATGCCCTTGCCGGCCAGTACAGCGCGCTACAGCCGCTGCCGGGCATTTTTGTAGACGGTAAATTTACACTTGGCGAAAACATAGGCGACCTGGGTGGCGTTAACGCTGCGTATGATGGTTTACAGATGTACCTTAAAGACCACAACCCCGGCCTTATAGACGGCTACACGCCAGACCAGAGGTTCTTTATATCATGGGCTACCATTTGGCGCACAAAAATGCGCGATGAGGCTATTAAAAACCAGGTAAAAACAGATCCGCACTCACCGGGCATGTACCGTGCGTTTGTTCCGCTGCAAAATGTAGATGCTTTTTATGAGGCATTTGGCATAAAACCCGGCGATGCCATGTATGTGGCCCCTGAAAAAAGGGTTAAAATCTGGTAAATACATAATTAAACATCTAAAGGCCTGTGCTACATTGTGAGTATAGGCCTTTTTATTTGCCAAATATTCTAAAAAAATGTTAATTGTGGGAAATCCGCAATTTTAATAAGCATTTAAAATATAATTTTGTTATGCAAAAAATAAATACAGGACAAATTTGAATAAAAAACTACGTGTGCTTGCCATTGATGACCATGTTGTGGTTCTTGAGGGTTACCATTATATGTTTAAAAACCTGGGAGATGGCTATCCTGAGCCCGACTTTGTAAAGGCTCATGACTGCCGTTCAGGCTTTGAAACTATTCTAAATAACAGGGAGTCTCCTTTTGATGTTGCCCTTTTAGATTACAGCATCCCTCAGTTTGAAGAAAAAAAATTGTACTCCGGGCAGGACCTCGCTGCGCTGGTGCGCCATAACATGCCCAGTTGCAAAATAGTGATGATGACGATGCACAAGGAGATCGATATTATTGCCGGTATACTGGAAACTATTAAACCTGAAGGATTTATAAATAAAAGCGATTGCAGTACCGAGGAGCTTACCGAGGCTTTTAAAAAAATATTAGCTGGAGAAACCTACTACAGCCGCGCCGTAATAAACTACCTGAACCGCCGTGATAAAGGTGTGGTGCTGGAAGATATAGACGTGCGCATTATACTGCTGCTGGCCAAAGGCATTAAAAATAAAAACCTGGAAAATTATATACCCCTTAGCGGCAGTGCCATAGAAAAGCGCAAATACAACATAAAGCGTATACTGGAGGTTACCGGCGATGACGAAGACCTTATAAATGAAGCACGCAGCCAGGGTTTCATTTAAATTGTGACTATAATACCCCCCCTCTAATACCCCTATTTTTAAACTGTCCGGATTCGTCTTATCCGGGCAGTTTTTTATATTGTAGGGATAAAATCAATGCCAAGTGATTCTGTCACTTTTTGCGATGATATAATTTTGCCTACAGACTGTGCTTCATGGTTAAATTGGGGTGCTGCCAAGCCGTTTTCAAGCGCTTTAGCGGTGTAATAATCCTTTCTTGTGGGGTGGTGCGGATGTGCTGCGTTAAAAACTTCTCCCCACTTTTCCCTCTCAACTATTGCCGTGATAATTTGTACAACATCATCCCTATGCACCAGGTTTATGGGCGCATCAGGATGGGCTATGCCTGTTCGCCCGGCCAGTTGGTTTATGGGATGCCGGCTGCCGCCTATAAGTCCGGAGGGGCGCACTATGGTAGTTTTAAAGCCTGATGATGCTCGCAATACCTGTTCGGCTTCAAGTATCTGCCGGCCGTTTTCAGCATCGGGGTTGGGCGGGGTATCTTCGGTAATTACCGAAAAAGGAAAGGCATCGGCGTATACTGATGTAGAACTTACAAACAGCACTTTATTAATGCCGGCCGCTATGATGTGCGGCAACAGGAAACGCATTTTATCTGGATAGGATGTTGCGGCGGTTTTGAGCTTAGGCGGAATGTTGATGAGCAATACCTCGCTGCCCTGTAAAAAGGGCGTGATTTCTTCTGCGGAAGCGGTGTCAAGGTTAAGCAGGTAGGGGCTTATGCCTTTATCTTTTAATTCCGTTAGCTTATCTGATGTGGTAGTAGAGCCTTTTACGGTGTAACCTGACTGTATTAATGTTTCGGCTAAGGGCAGCCCCAGCCAGCCGCAGCCTAAAACGGATACCTGCTTTTGAATCATGTAATGAATGTTTTGTAGGGTAAAAGTAGTTAAATCTTTTTGAGCTGCATGGGTGTGTTCTTACCACAAGGTACACAACGGTTTTTCACAAAGGGCACAAGTAGTAACCGCCTACGGCGGAAGGGCACAAAGCTGTATGTTGTCCTTGCACTACTTAGGCGCATAGCCCACCCCTTCCCGCGCCCGATAGCTATTGGGGCCTCAAGAGGGGAATGCCACGGTTGCTAATGAACTCACAACTGTAATAACTCTAAACCCTAAACAGCACCCTACTGTTTTGGCCTGGCCTGCCTGGTGGGCTTGGCGGCGCTGCTTACACGCGGGCCACGGGCGGCGGCGGCTTTTAACGGCTTAGCGACGGTTACTTTTAGTTCGGGCTCTATAACGGGTTCAGCTTTTACGGGTGTTACCGGTTGTTTTTTAATGCGGTACAGGTCCTGGCGGCGGTCTTTAAGTATGCGCACGCTGCCAAACTCGTGCAGCTCTTTAAGCAGGTCAAGGTCTACGTCTACAATAATGGTCATCTCGGTATTAGGCGTGGCTTCGGCCTTGATGCCATTGCTGGGGAAAGAGAAATCAGAGGGCGTAAACACCGCCGTTTGCGCATACTGGATGTCCATGTTGTTTACACCGGGAAGATTGCCCACACAGCCTGCAATGGCAACGTAGCACTCGTTTTCTATAGCGCGTGCCTGGGCGCAGTGCTTTACGCGGGTGTAGCCGTTTTGGGTATCGGTTAGAAAGGGTACAAAAAGTATCTCCATGCCCTCATCGGCCATGAGGCGCGATAATTCGGGGAACTCCACATCATAACAAATCATGATGCCTATCTTGCCGCAGTCGGTATCAAAGGTGCGGATTTCGCTGCCACCCTTCATGCCCCAGTAGTTCACCTCGTTTGGCGTAATGTGTATTTTGGTGTACTGCTCGCTGGTACCGTCGCGCTTGCACAGGAAGCCCACGTTGTAGAGCACGCCGTCTTCTACCAGCGGCATGGAGCCGGTAATGATGTTGATGTTGTAGGATATGGCCATTTCCTGGAAACGCTTGCGGATGGGCTCGGCATAGTGCGCAATTTCCCTGATGGCGTCGGCTTCGTTAAGGTGGTTAAAGTCGGCCATGAGCGGCGCCACAAACAGCTCAGGGAACAAGGCAAAGTCGCTTCCGTAGCCCGAAACGGCGTCTATAAAAAATTCGGCCTGGTCAAACAACGCCTCAACATTTGCCAGCGGGCGCATTTGCCACTGCACTAATCCAAGGCGTATTACGCTTTTACGGGCGTTGATGAGCTTGGGGTCTTTTTCATAGTAAATATTGTTCCACTCCATTAAAACCGCGTAGTCCTGGCTGTCTTTATCGCCCTCCAGGTAGTTGCGCATAATCTTGATTACGTGGAAGTCGTTACTCAGCTGAAAGCTCAGCACGGGGTCGTATATCTCCTTCATGCGCACTTTAGCAATGTACTCTTTGGGCGTAAGCTCCTCGGCATAATCGTTAAAGTTAGGCATGCGGCCGGCAAATACTATGCTCTTAAGGTTAAGGGTTTCGCACAGTTCCTTTCGGGCATCATACAGGCGGCGGCCCAGGCGCAGGCCCCGGTAGGCTGGGTCTATAAATACGTCTATGCCATACAGCACGTCGCCATCTTCATCATGGGTACTAAAGGAATAGTTGCCTGTTATTTTTTCGTATGTGTGGTTGCTGGTGGCCTTTTTACCGTCTACAATAAGCGAGAGGGCGCTGCCCACTACCTTTCCGTCTACCAGCACTACCAGCTGCCCTTCCGGGAATACTTTGAGCAGGCGCTTAATGTCGGCCAGGCCCCAGTAAGGCTCGTCCATATCCATATCGGCGCCGGTATAGGCGTGCTGCATGCTGAGGCGCAGCTCTTTATAATCTTCTACTTTTAGGTTGCGTAGCTCTACTTTGTTTATTTCTGCCTGCATAATGTTGTATTTGGACCTCACCCCCGGCCCCTCTCTAAAGGAGAGGGGAGCGAGGACGTGCGGGTATAGCCAAATATACGGAAAATGTGGTGTTGTAAATCTTTAAGAAAGGTTAAGGTTGTGACCTCACCCCCAGCCCCTCTCCAAACGCTATTTGTATCCATACCTTTTAATTTTACCACTAAGGACGCAAAGTTTTTACACAACGGTCACAAGGCTAACTCTTAGATTTTAAGACACAAAGAGACAACTTTGTTGTCTTGCAACGTACACAAGGCTTTGTTAGACTGCCCAAATAACCCCAGCTTTGTGTTCTTCCACCTTCAGGTGGTTTACATTGTTGGCTTTCGTGTAAAAACTTCGCGTCCTTTGGTTAAAAATGGGTTGGATTAACCACCCCGCCCTACGGGCACCCCTCCGGAGGAGGGGAATGCCACGATTGCTGGTGGTAACGTTTTTCAAGTGAGGCAATTCCCTTTTAGAGGGTAGGTGGGGTGATGGCATGATCGAGGTATTAAGTGGGGTATAAATAAAAAACCCAATATACATTGGGTTTTTATTTTATTCTTATTCGAAATCGAATAGAGGGTTATTCCGTTCATACCCGTCCTGAATGGCTTTTTCCCAGCACTCGTTAAGGGTGAGTGTAGTTATTATTAAACCTAGCTGAGACATGCCGCCCTGCATTTGGCCATACCAGTAGGTTTTATCGGCCTCAGTAGCCTCCCTGCCGTGCAAGGCAACAAACTGTGCCATAATAAATTTTTTGCGATATTCTTCTGAGGCAAGCGTTTCATCAATAAAATTTTCTTTTGTCCTCGCGAGGCTATTTAACTGGTTTGCCCAGTAGGGAGAGTCCGGTTCGCGGCCCAACAACTTGTTGTATACTCTTTTTACAAATCCTTCATTAGATGGTGTTGTACTTGCACCTATCACAGATTTGCTCCAAAATTCACTGCTAAGGCAAAACGCTTTAATAAGGCCTTCTCGTGTGGCGGTACCGTCTTTAAGCTGATTTACATATACTGCTTTGCTACTGGCATCAGAAGCGCGACTCAGCAGGCTGGTATATAAGCTCTCTACAAATGTATCGTGGTATTTTTCTTTCATCAGGTTGGTTACCGTGGTAACCTTGTTCCTGTTAAATTTAAAGGTGTCACTCCACGTAACTAGCTGCGATGTAGTAGGAGCGGCATTATTGAGTATAAGGTAAAGTGAATAGATGTAATCTTTATATCCGTTTTTTGTTTCTTCAATAAAAAATTTAGTGGTAGTAAAAGCTTTTTTACGTACAGGTGGCTGGGTGGACGTTATCCATTTTGTAATACCGTAGGTTGCTTCTCCGTCATTTGATGTATCTGTATCTGTTAAGAAAACAGGCTGGTCGTATAATTCGTATACAAAAAAAGCCTGTATCCTAGTTTGTGTATCGAGATTTCGTATAAATGTCTGCATCACTTTAGCCTGCGATAATTCTTTATCTGCATCATCTTCGTCAAATGAGCCCTGGTTTCCCGCTCTGCTACCAAATCTTCTATTGATTTCAGTTATCCAGATGGGCTTATTAGGAGCCATTGCATTAAAAGCGGTCATTACTTGCTGCCACGGAGCAGAGGTCAGGCTTTCCATATCAGAATACCAGTGCGTACCAATAATATCAAACTGCACTCCTTTGTTTATAAGTATTTGAAAAAAACCATAATGTAACCAGCCCGCATTATTTATTATTATTTTAGCATTCAGATTAATTGATTTAATACCGGAAATCATCCCTTTATAATACTGTGAAAGCCTCTGCATTTTTATACTGTTATAATGGGATGTGCTTGAACCATCTGTGCCCTCACTAACTTTAACCCCGCCTTTATTTTCTTCCTCATTACCAATTTCATAATAGGTAAAATTAGCCCCATATAGAGTTGCAAAATTTTGGCCTACTGCAAATCCTTTATTATAATTTACAGAATCGGATGCAGTGTAATCCAGCCCAAGTAGATATACTACCGGCAGGATTTTAATATTTGGCCCTGCTTGTGAAATCAGTGTATTCAGCCTGGGTAGTGCCCCGGATGTTATCGTTCCATCATTGGTTATAGTGTCAAACTGCATATCAACCCTATAATAATTCATTCCCAGTTCTTTTAAAAAATTAACCTCCGTCTCTATCGAGCCAGAGTTGTAATCAGTATATGCCTCCTGGGTAAATGTATGCCCATTAACTCCCCATACAAATGTTGAGTTGAGTTGTAAAGGGAGCCAATTGTTTACATCTGCAGTGTAATACATTTTTGTGGCCAGATGGGGACCGGCATTGGGTGTTGCTTCATCAACAGCCTCTACGGCGCATGAGGCAAATAAAGTAGCTGATAGTGCTGTCAGCACTAAAATTTTAAAATTCATATATAGTTGATTTATTGGTTATACAGTAAAATATGCTCAGTGAGTAGCATGTTGATATTATTGTTAGCTGTAACGATGATAAAGATAATATATTGCAACAAAAAGGCCGCCTTCGCGGCAGCCTTTAAAATATAAAATAACCATTATGGTTTAACACTCCCCGTCCACACCACAGCTATCGCCCTCTACAACGTTAAGCGGGGCGGCAGGCTGCTGCCATTCGGCATAAGCAGTACTAAGGGTGTTTAAAAAGGCATCGGGCTCCTGGGCGCCGCTAACGGCATATTTGCGGTCGAACACAAAAAACGGCACACCGCGCACGCCTATGTTCTGGGCTTCCTGCACATCCATAACCACATCCTGAAAATAGGCCTCGCTGGCCATAGCCTCGGCCATTGCGGTGGTGTTCAGCCCTACCGAACCTGCAATTTCAGTCAGTGTAGCGGCATCGTCAATATTTTTGCCATCGGTAAAGTAGGCTTTAAACAGGGCTTCTTCGGTTTCATGCTGCCTTCCGTGCTCTTTGGCAAAATGCAGCAGGCGGTGCGCGTTGAAGCTGTTGGCCGGTATGGCCTTGTCAAAATCAAACGTCAGGCCGCTGTTAGCCGCCATGTTGGTTACGTAGTCGTTCATGCCGGTGGCTTCCTCCAGGCTAATGCCCTTGTGCTCGGCCAGGAACTGGTGAATGTTCTTAGAAGGGTCGGTAACCAGCTCGGGGTTGAGCAGGTAGCTTTTCCATTCGATCTCAATCTTGTCTTTATGCTCAAACTGTTGCAGCGCCACCTCAAAACGGCGCTTGCCTATATAACAAAACGGACACATAATGTCGCTCCAGATTTCTATTTTCATGATTGTAAAATTTGCTTTGACAAAAATAAGCGATAAACGCTAACTATAACTTTTATTATTACATTAAAATGAGCGCAGAACGGCTGCTCCACCTGATGGCTTTTTGTCTTTCTGATTTATACCCGATTTCAAACTCCAATTGTGAAATATTAGCCACATCAGCGTAAGAAAAAAGAGGCAAAAAGCCTCTTTGTTTTATCGAACCAATGACGGTTGTACCCATTTAAAAATGTGGGGCTCCTGCGGAATAACCAGGCGCTCGCTAATGCGTGCCATCCTGTCGGGCAGCTTCATCAGGTAGTCGCGGGCTTTTTCGGCTTCTGCCGTAAGGCCTGATATTTTATCTATCTGCCACCTGTCGATAAGCTTGCGCAAAATATCAACGTAATCGGCTGCTGTATAGACACCTATGCGCTGCGCTGAGTCGCTAAACTGCTCAAAAGCCTCGCTTATTTTCTGGCCGCTCTCGCGTAAAAAGTGCGCCGGCATTACAATTTTTTGCTTCATCATGTAGTGGAAAGCCAGCATCATTTCGCTGGGATCTACCGCAAAAATGCGGTCTACAAACTCGCTGTAGGCCTGGTGGTGGCGCATCTCGTCTCCTGCAATCATCTTGCACATCTTGCTTAACTTCTTGTCTCCAAACTGTTTAGCAATTTGGCTCACACGGTTGTGCGATACATATGTGGCCAGCTCCTGGAAGCTGGTGTACACAAAGTTCTTGTAAGGGTCGCGGTCGGTACCTATATCAAAGCCGTCGTTAATAAGGTATTGGGTGGTAATTTCTACCTCGCGCATGTCTACCCGTCCGCTAAGGTACAGGTACTTATTGAGCAGGTCGCCATGGCGGTTTTCTTCGCCGGTCCACTGGCGCACCCAGTGGCTCCAGCTGTTACCGCCGTTATCAATCTGGTTTATGCCCTCAACATCCATAAGCCAGCTCTCATAAGTAGGCAGGGCCTCCTCTGTAATGGTATCGCCCACAAGCACTACCCAAAAGTCATAGGGCAGATCTTTGGCAATCTCACGCATTTCCTTAAGCTCCTCCATAAAGGTTTCGCTATGGGTGTCCGGCAGCAAATCGCTGGGCTGCCATATTTTTTCCACCGGTATAAGGTAGTCCTGCATAAACGTTTCCACGTTTTTTTCCAGAAACTGCATCACTTCCAGGCGAATGTTTTTTATAGACATAATTATTAGTGTTTTATTCCTTGTATTATTTCTCTCTCTGTTCGCTGCATCACCTCTTCAAAAGGAATATTTTTAATTGCAAAAGGTTCCTGAATTGTAAAAGTCAGCCGGTTGCCCAGGCCAAGGGGAAATTTACCAAACCGCTCTACCTTCCACGAATTATTAATCGTTAAAGGTACAATATAAGCAGAAGGGGCGTATTTACATAGTATTTTAAGTCCGTTTTCACTAAATTTCTTAGGCACGCCGGTCTTGCTGCGGGTACCTTCGGGGAATATTACCGCCGAACGGTTGTGCTTCTGGATGTACTCGGCCATGCCCTTAATGGCGGGCAGTGCCTGCTTAGGGTCTTTCCTGTCTATTAAAACGCTGCCGCCGTGGGTTAAATTGTATGACACGCTGGGTATGCCCCTGCCCAATTCTTTTTTACTGATGAATTTAGGATGGAATTTTCTAAAAAACCAGATAATAGGAGGTATATCATACAGGCTCTGGTGGTTAGCCACAAAAATAAGCGGTACACCGGCAGGTATGGCCTCCCTGTTTTCTATTTTATAGGTGGTGCCCAGTATAATTTGTGAGCGCACAAGGCCGGCATTGAGCCAGTCTACACTTTTTTTATGTGCCTGATAGCCAAATACATTAAAGCATATCCACTGTATGGGGTGGAATATGAGCAGCAATAGCAGGAATGTGAGGTAAAACAGTATTGATAGGGGAACCGATATGATTCTTTCCATGTCGTCTTAAAAAATTCGCACAAAAATACACCCTTTTTATTTAATATGGAAAAATTTTAGTATGCCGTCATAACGTAAGGAAATTTAGCTCTAAGAATTAGTACTAAGGCCGGGCTTTGCTTGCTTATTAGCAGGCGGAAGAAGGGGGTGAGTATAAATAAAAAACCACGCAATTGCGTGGTTTTGAATTAATAAAGCCTATAATTAGCAAAATTCGTCGTAAGCATCTTTAAGGTTTTCTGCAATCATTTCTGCAGGGCGGCCCTCAATGTGGTGGCGCTCCAGCATGTGTACAAGTTCGCCGTTTTTAAACAGGGCCATACTTGGCGATGATGGTGGGAACGGGAACATAAGGCTCCTGGCCTCATCTACAGCCTCTTTATCTACACCGGCAAATACCGTAATAATATTAGTGGGTATTTTAGCATTGTCAAGGCTCATCTTAGCGCCCGGGCGGGCATTGCGTGCCGCACAGCCACAAACCGAGTTAACCACAACAAGTGTAGTACCGTCAGCATTTATAGCGTCTTTAACCGCATCTGCCGTATATAGCTCTTTAAAACCAGCATCTGAAAGCTCAGCACGCATGGGTTTTACAAGTTCTTCAGGATACATATCTTTTTCTTTTAAAAGTTATATTGCAAAGGTAATTATTTTTTCATCTAAAAATATAAATGTATCAATTTTTGTTACAGATGATAGCGTCAAAAGCCTAAAGTCGTAAAGTCAAAAATCAAAACAACCTTCTTATCATCGCTTTAATAAACAGCCCCTTGGGGCACCGCCCTATAACCCGCAGATCTTCAGCTAACGATGTTTCTTCGTCAAGAAATTTAAATACCGGTGCCGCCTTGCCGTTTTTAAACATGGCCGAGAAAATAGTGCTGCCCTTATGGTTTTTTTTTGCCAAAATATCCAGCAATAGCAGGTCATACCACCAAAATTTGTTTTTTTTGTGGAACCTGGTAAAGTCAGCGCCGGTTAACAAAAAGGAAATAAGTTTTTGAGATAATTTATCGCTGTTGCGAAAGGTATAGCCTGTGCTGGCCTTGGTCCACCCGCCGGCCGAACCAATGTTAAGGATGTTGCGGCTGTTGTGCCGCCAGAACGGGTAAGATGTCATAGGGATACTGCCGCGCTCAGTATCTGCAACAGTGTAGTGTGTAACACCTTTACCAGAAAGGTAGTCTTTTATTGCTAACTCATATTCAGCTTCAGGAAGCAGGTCTTTGCTAAAAAGCGTATACTCTGCAATGGCTTCAGTTTTGCTAAAGGGCAGCACATACATAAAGCGTGTATTGCCTTTTTGCGGAACACTAAAATCCATAAACACCGGTGTATCAGGGTCAAAAACCTGCTCCTGTACTTTTACATGCCAGCCGATGAAATGCTGCCGCAACACCGGATATTTAGTTTGCGATGCCGGTAGCGTGGAGTTGTAAATGCTGTTGAAGAGCTTGTTACCCGTATAGCTTTCTGTTTCGGTTGTAACCAAGACATGCTGGCCAAGGTCAGCGAAATCAGTTACCTTTTGGTTAATAAATTGGATATTATTATGGCGGGCAAGCTCTTTAAAAACATGGTTGTAAAAATCAATGCCACGTATCATTTTGTATTGATAACCTCCAAAATCAAGCTTTTTTGAAAACGCCTCATTTGCAAACAGGGCGGTGGTCCAGGTTTTATATGCAATACCATCCCACTCGCCTGCCCCGGCCTGCCAAAAGCACCACGTACGGTCGTTAGACTGTTTTAATGAGGCATCCAGCAACAGGATTCGTTTATCTTTAAACTGCCCTGAAACAGCCATTTTATAAACCGTCATGAGGCTGCTGAGGCCCGCGCCCGCAAAGATGTAGTGATAGTGTTTCATGCCACATCAAAAATAGGTAGATTCGATGTGATAAGGCACGAAATCGCTAATTAATCGTGTTAATTAGCGATTTCGTGCCTTATAAATATTATTCTATAACCATTTCCGGTATTTCTCCTTCAATAATCAGGTTGCCTTCGGTGGCGTTTTTAATGTCTTCAACCGATACGCCGGGAGCGCGCTCCAGTAGCTTAAAGCCCTGTGGTGTTATCTCCATAACGGCAAGCTCTGTTACTACTTTTTTAACGCACCCCACACCAGTTAACGGCAGTGTACAGCGTTTTAACAGCTTGCTTTCGCCCGCCTTGTTAACGTGCATCATGGCTACAATAATATTTTCGGCACTGGCTACTAAATCCATAGCGCCGCCCATGCCCTTTACCATTTTGCCCGGAATTTTCCAGTTGGCTATATCGCCGTTTTCAGATACTTCCATGGCACCCAGTATGGTAAGGTCTACGTGCTGCGCACGTATCATGCCAAAGCTGGTAGCGCTGTCAAAAAAAGATGCTCCCGGCAGCGTGGTTATGGTCTGTTTACCGGCATTGATTACATCGGGATCTTCCTCCCCCTCGAACGGAAAAGGCCCCATGCCCAGCACACCGTTCTCACTCTGAAACTCCACACTTATATCATTACGCACATAATTTGCAACCAGGGTGGGTATACCAATACCCAGGTTTACAAAGTAGCCGTCTTTAACCTCTTTTGCTATTCTTTTCGCAATATCTTCTTTTCCTAATGCCATGGTTAACTGCGTTTACGTGTTGTTCTCTGTTCTATTCTTTTTTCGTAAGTAGTTCCCTGAAAAATCCGCTTTACAAAAATTCCCGGCACATGTACCTGGTTAGGATCCAGTGTACCCGCGGGAACCAATTCTTCTACTTCAGCTACGGTAATTTTTGCGGCACCGGCCATACAGGCATTAAAATTTTTGGCTGTTCCTTTAAAAATAAGATTGCCGGCCTCATCTCCCTTCCATGCTTTTACAATGGCAAAATCGGCCTTGTAGGCTTCTTCCATAATGTGCATTTTGCCGTTAAATTCACGGGCTTCTTTACCTTCGGCCACTTCGGTACCATAACCGGCGGGTGTGTAAAAAGCAGGTATACCCGCCTGTGCCGCACGGCATTTTTCGGCCAGGGTGCCCTGTGGTGTAAGCTCAACTTCAAGCTCGCCACTAAGCATCTGGCGCTCAAATTCGGCGTTTTCGCCCACATAGCTCGATATCATTTTTTTTATCTGCCGTTTTTGCAGCAGCAGGCCCAGGCCAAAATCATCGACCCCGGCGTTGTTGCTAATGCAGGTAAGGTTAGTGGTGCCTTTTTTTACCAGCTCGGCAATGCTGTTTTCCGGAATGCCGCACAGGCCAAAGCCGCCCAGCATAATGGTCATGCCATCGGCCACATCTTTAAGGGCTTCTGCAACATTTTGTACTTTTTTATTAATCATACAAAGTATTTTAATTTTACCGTATAAATATATAAAAAAACACCTTCGTTTGAAGGTGTTTTTAAGATTTTTGTGTTGCCGGCTATAATTCTAATCCGCCGGTATCAATGCTTATGGTATCTTCCTCTATACTATCGCGCACGGGCGGTTTCCAGCAGTCCACCTTTATATTAAGGTTAGCGGGGCGTTCAAAGGGCTTTTCGCTTACTTTATACACCATGCTGTCATCATCATATATTTTGCGCATGTAAATGCCCCATATAGGCAGCGCCATAGTGGCTCCCTGGCCATAAACAAGGCCTTTAAAGTGTGCCGACCTATCTTCGTTACCTACCCAAACGCCTGTACACAGGTTAGGTACCATGCCCACAAACCACCCGTCTGACTGGTTTTGCGTAGTACCGGTTTTACCTGCAATAGGATTAATTATCTTATATGGATAGCCCGTCATGCGGTTATAGCCGGTACCGCCACCGCCGCCCCATTTAAGGCGTGCGCCGCTACCTGTCTCTGTAACACCCTCCAGTAATTTTAATACCGCATAAGCAATATCTTTGCTTAACACCTCGTGGGTTTCTACTTTCGGCTCGTATAAGGTAACACCGTTCTTATCGGTAATTTTTGTAATGATGCGGGGTTTAATGTACACACCCTGGTTAGCAAAGGTGCTGTATGCCGCCACCATATCGCTCACAGTAATTTCTACCGCGCCCAGTGCTATGGCCGGCTGCTCTGGTATTTTAGATGATACACCCAGGTTGTGCGCCATATCTACCACGGCTTTAGGGCCTACTTTGTCTATAAGCTTGGCCGAAACGGTATTAATGGAATTTGCCAGTGCCTGCTTAAGGGTAACCGCCCCCCTAAATTGCCCGTTAGAGTTTTGCGGGTTCCATGGGGCATCTATACCATATTTGCCCTGTGGCATGCTAAAAGGCTCGTCTATTATGGTATCGCACGGCGACATGTGCAGCTGCTCTATAGCCGTAGCATATACAAACGGCTTAAAGGTTGAGCCCACCTGGCGTGCGCCCTGCCCTACGTGGTCATACTGAAAATGCTTGTAGTCTATACCCCCCACCCATGCTTTTACAAAGCCGGTTTGCGGCTCCATACTCATAACGCCGGTTTGTAAAAAGTGCTTGTAGTAGCGTATGGAATCCATAGGTGTCATGATGGTATCGCGCTCACCCTTCCAGGTAAACACGGTCATATCGGTTTTTACGCTGAACGATTTTTTAATTTCAGAGTCGCTCTTGCCTTCATCTTTCATTATCCTCCAGCGCTCGCTGTTTTTCATGGCGCGCTCCAGAATTTTTGTGGTTTCCTCTTTACTGATGTTTACAAAAGGCGCGTTCTCGTTTTTCTTTTGCTGCAGGTTAAACTCTTCCTGAAGGTTAGCCAGGTGCGCGTGCACGGCTTCTTCGGCATAGTTTTGCATTTTAGAATCTATTGTAACATATATTTTAAGGCCGTCGCGGTACAGGTCATACTGCTCACCATCTTTATCAGGGTTATCTTTAACCCACTTATCCATAAAGCCGCGCAGGTACTCCCTAAAATAGGTAGCGGTGCCTTCTTTATGGTTCTCGGGCGAATAGTTTAGCTTAATAGGGTCTTTTTCAAGTTTGGCTTTTTGCTCTGTAGTAAGCTTCCCGCTTTTTACAAGCTGGCCAAAAACCGTATTGCGCCTGTCCAGTATCAGCTTCTTTTTGCGTTCGCTAAGGCTGGCCGGGTTATATTGCGATGGGTTTTTAAGCATGCCCACAATTACGGCGGCTTCTTCCATCTTAAGGTCTTTAGGTTCTTTGCCAAAGTATGTTTTTGATGCCGAACGTATACCCACGGCGTTATGAGTAAAGTCTACCGTGTTAAAGTACATGGCAATAATTTCTTCTTTAGTATACTCCCGCTCCAGCTTTGTGGCAATAATCCACTCCTTGCCTTTTTGAATAACACGCATAAGGAGGTTTTTAGACCCCTCACCATGAAAAAGGTTCTTGGCCAGCTGCTGCGTTATGGTACTGGCGCCGCCGCTGGTGCCCAGGCTAAACATAGCCCTGAGGGTGCCACGCCCGTCTATACCGGAGTGGTCATGAAAACGCTCATCCTCGGTAGCAATAAGCGCGTCTACCAGGTTTTGGGGCAAATCGGCATATTTAACGGGGGTACGGTTTTCCAGGTAAAACTTACCCAGGGTTTGCCCGTCGCTGCTTATAATTTCGGTAGCCACATTGTAGGCCGGGTTCTCTAACTGGTCAAACGTGGGCATTTTACCAAAAACGCCCCATGAGGCCAGCAAAAAAAACAAAACAATGCTTAAAAAGCCGTAACCTACTATCTTCCAGAAATTTTTTACATAGCGCGAAAATTCATGGGTGCCCGCGCTTTTATTTTGTTGTACTGCCATAATACTATTCTTCTGTTTTTTCTATTCGGAGGCCTACCTCTGTAATGCCTTCAAGCTCCTGCACGCCGGGTATCTTACCGCCATCGCGCACGGCCTGCTGTATGGTAAATTTATAGCTGCCCGCTTTAGGGAAACGCACCTTTTCTTTATACCACAGCCTGCTCTCCTTTACATCGCCTATGCCCGTGCCCATAAGGGTACCATCCGGGTTTGCCATTTGGTATTCGAGCGTGTCTACCTTTGTAATGTTAGTGCCGGGCTGCTGCATTTGCACAATAAGAAAAAGGTTACTGTAGGGGTAGCTGCTTTTATTGCGCATGGTTATAAACAGGTTGTATTTGCCCACCGTATCCTTTTGGTCTATGGTAAACGCTACAAGGCTGTCTTTATTCCACTTACCCCCAAATTCCTTATACTCATCAAAAAACCGCTGTTTGTCGCAGGAGCACAGCAAAAGTGCCAGCCCCACGGCCATAAGGCTATTCTTTAGTGTTAGCATTATTATCGTTAGATGGTTTGTTCCTGTTCCTGTTTTTATTACGGTTCTTGTTCCTGTTTTTATTCTGGCCGCCGCCCTGTCCCTCGGCTTTAGGAGCCGTACCATCTGCAATGGGGGCTGTGCCTGCCTCGGCCTGTGGCTTAATGGCGGGCTGTGCCTTTTGCTGCGGCTTTATATGCTGCGGCCTGGCAGGCTGTATTTGTCCTTCTGCCGGCTGCACCGGTGCGGTGCCTTTAGGCTGTATAAGCGTTTTAGCCTTGGCCTGCGCGGGTTTTTCTCCCCCGCCCCTGCGGTCGTTATTGCGGTCATTACCACCACCTGCGGGAGCGCCCACCTTATCGCGGTTGTTGCCCGGTTTCTTTTTGCGTTTTTTAGGCGCGTCAAAACGGGTAAGGCTGTCCTGCCCCACGGCATTCTGAAAGTTCTTTTCTGGCTCTATGGCCGCTATTTCCACCGCGTAGTCTTCTATTGAGGCCACACGCTCTTTTTGCTTGTTAAGGGCTACTATTTCTTTAACAGATTCGGCTTCCAGCACGTGCCAGTGGGCCATATCATTAGTGTAGGCAAACCACATAAGGCCTTTAAAAATGTCTATCTTCTGGCAAAACGCGTCGCCTTTTTCGGTATACAGCTTGGTATCCATATCGGGCATGCCTTTTAGTGCATCCAGGTAGGTATCCAGTTCATAATTAAGGCAGCATTTTAGCTTGCCGCACTGGCCGGCCAGTTTTTGCGGGTTAAGTGACAGTTGCTGGTAGCGCGCTGCGCTTGTGTTTACGCTCCTAAAATCTGTAAGCCAGGTGCTGCAGCACAGCTCGCGGCCGCAAGAGCCTATACCGCCCAGGCGTGATGCCTCCTGGCGGAAACCCACCTGCTTCATCTCTATGCGCACGCTGAATTCGCGCGCAAAATCCTTTATCAGCTGGCGGAAGTCTACACGGTCATTAGCCGTATAATAAAACGTGGCTTTAGATGCATCTCCCTGAAATTCAATATCTGATATCTTCATTTCGAGCTTGAGGCGAATGGCAATTTCACGGGCCACCACCTTCATGGGCTCTTCTTTATCGCGTGCATCACTCCAGATGTCAATATCTTTTTGCGATGCCTTGCGGTATATCTTCAGCACTTCGGCATTGTCTTTAACGCCTTTTTTCTTCATTTGCATCTTTACCAGCTCGCCGGTAAGGGTTACAATGCCTATATCATGGCCCGGCGAAGCCTCTGTGGCTACAATATCGCCTATGCTTAGTGTAAGTTTATCTGTATTGCGGTAAAATTCTTTGCGGCCGTTTTTAAAGCGCACTTCAACACAGTTAAAGGGCTCCTGCCCACCGGGCAGGCTCATGTTGCTAAGCCAGTCAAATACCGTTAATTTATTGCAGCTATCGGTGCCGCAGGTGCCATTATTTTTACATCCTCTTGGAGTTCCGTCTTTAGAACCCGTAGAACAGTTAGTACATGCCATAGTGTTTTTATATATATAGATCGTGGGCGGGCCACTACGATTCTGGTGTTAGTAGTAAAACGTTTTTGTGGGTAAAGATAGTATTTTTTTGTATGAATTAAGCAAGCCGCTACTCAGGGCCCGGGTATAAACAGATTTGGCCGCATATAGCGGCCAAATCTGTTCAGGGCAATAATGTGGTTTTAACCGGTGGGCAGCTGCGGGTTGCGGGCGGGCTGTTTAACGGAGCATAAAGGCAGCCTGCTTTCAGCAAAAGCATCTTTACCAAACTTTTTCAGCATGGCGTAGTGCGACTTTAAGGCATCTACAAATGTAGGGTTCTCTATATAAGGAATATCAAATTCGGCAGCTGTTTGCTTTACAATCCTGCTTATGGCCCGGTAGTGTATGTGGCACACCTTAGGGAACAGGTGGTGTTCAATCTGCATGTTCAATCCGCCTAAAAAGAACGCCGCCACGGGGCTTTTTGACGCGAAATTAGCGGTGGTGCGCATTTGATGCGCGGCCCATACTTCTTCCATATTACCGGTTTCTTCATTAGGCGTAGGAAACTCTGTGCCCTCTACTACGTGCGCCAGCTGAAACACCAGCCCCATGGTAAGCCCCTGCGCAAAATGCAGTGCTAAAAAGCCGATGATAAACTGCCACCACGTTATGCTGAGCACCATAAGCGGCAATGCAATGAACAAAAAGTAATACAGGAACTTGTTGAAGAACAGGTTAAAATATTCAATTTTAGGGTGGTCGTTCTCATGCTGGCCCACGCGGTCCTGGAAGAACTTTTTATAATCTTTTCTAAATGCCCACGATACTGATGCCAGGCAATACAGCGGAAAAGCATACCAGTGCTGGTAGCGCTGCACGCGGTTTACGGGCTCTTCATTTGAAATGCGGATGAGGCCGGGCGCAATTTCTATATCCTCGTCATGGCCGGGTATGTTAGTATAGTTATGGTGTACGGTGTTGTGGGTTATGCTCCACACATAAGGGCTTGCGCCAAGAAGGTTGAATACAAAACTGAGTACCTTATTAGTAGTATCATTACCCGAAAACGAGCCGTGTATGGCATCATGGCACACGTTAAAACCCACAAATGCGCTAAACATGCCCAGCACTATGGCAAGCGGCAGCAGTACCAACGCGCTAAACATGTTAGATATGATAAGGCCGTATAACGCTGCAAACCCGGTAAGAAACAGTGCAGTTTTTACCCACATGGCAGTATTTGCGTGGCGGGTGGAATTAGTATCTTTAAAATGCTGGTTGACCCTCTTGCGGGTGGTGGCAAGAAACTGGCACTTTGCAGTGCTGAACTTTAATGTAGGATTCATAACTGTGGTATCCGCAACTTTAGGTACTGCACAATTATTTATGCGGTGGGGGAAGAAATTCTGTAGTATCAGGAGGGGAAACCGTACTGTTTTTAGAAAAGCTTTTGTTGAAGTATAGGTATATAAACGTTATAACGCCCTTTTTAGTTTATTATGTGCTGTTAATATTACTGTTAACAAGTTACACTACCCCGTTTTTGCAGGCTTTAGCTTTATTACCCTTACTTTTGTGCTTCTAAAAAAATTACCATGGATACTAACGCGGCACTTATAGACAGCACCATAAACTTTGTAAAACAACAGCTTGAGGGCGCCGAGGGCGGGCACGACTGGTTCCATATACAACGGGTATACAGCAACGCGCTGCTTATTGCCAAAGGAGAGGCCTGTAACCTGCTTGTGGTGCAGCTGGGGGCGTTGCTGCACGATGTGGCCGACAGTAAATTTTATAACGGCGATGAAACCGTGGGGCCTAAAGTGGCGCGGAAATTTTTAGAAGGCCATACTGTAGCTGAGGAAGTTATAACGCATGTTATTGCGATTATAGAGAACATATCGTTTAAAGGCGGCAATTTTGAGAGGAAATTCAGTAGCGTTGAACTGGATATTGTTCAGGATGCCGACAGGCTGGATGCCCTGGGGGCGATAGGCATTGCCCGGGCCTTTAACTATGGCGGGTTTATGAACCGGCCCCTGTATGACCCGGCTATTGCGCCTAACCCGGGCATGAGCAAAGAACAGTATAAGGCGACGAAAGCCCCCACGCTGAACCATTTTTATGAAAAGCTGCTGTTATTGGCAGACCGCATGAATACCCCAACAGGGCGCGCCATTGCGCAGGGCAGGCACGAATATATGCAAGGGTTTTTAGAACAGTTTTATGCGGAGTGGGATGGGGAGCGGTAAGCCCCCTAACCCCCAAAGGGGGAAGCTTTCTCAAATAAGCGCCAACGTTACTTCATACACCGTTTTCTTTTCGGCTTTGGCCAGCAGCCAGCCTAAAAAGCTCAGTACAAAGAGGTCTTCCTTACTATCCGGGTTGAGCAGTGCCAGGATGCCGCTTTTAAAATCAGGGTGTGCGGCAATTTCCGGCTTTAATATGTAGCGCTCTACCAGTAAAGCATAATCATATACCCGCTGCTCATTAACCTGCGCCAGGTATTTTTTATAGCGGCGCTTAAAGCTTTTAAGGCGGGCCAGTGCCGGCTCTGTATCGCCAAAGCCGGCATACATCAATATCTCCAGCAAATTTTTACGGATGGCCCACAACATGCCCATGTGCTTTTCATACCAGGCATCGGTGCGGTTAAAATCGCGCATGTGCGTAAAAGCAGTGCGGTCTTCCTGCTGGGTGCAAAACATGGCCAGGCACACGCGGAGGTCGTTCACATCTGCGGGGTCGGCTTTTTTAGAGGCAGTTTTAAGGGCTTTTTCGGCAATATTAATTGCCGCTCCCGGGTTTCCTGTAAAATTTGCATTGAGTGCCCGCAGCAGCTGGTGGCGCAGTGTAAACCGGCCCAGGTAGCGCCCGTTTTGTTTTTGCATTTCAGCATTCATTTTATCAAGGTAGGCGTTACTTTCCTCAAACCTGTGGTTGCGGAAGTTAATGTTAGCCAAAAAATACAGCACATAAATATGGTAATAGAGCTGCCCCGGAGCCTGGTCTGCTTTGGCGGCAATAAAATTGTAGCTTTTGTGCACAAAGGGTTCTACCAGGCTAAAATTATGGTTCATGGTAGCATATTCGTTAGCTATAAAAAGCACCTGGTAGAGCGATTTAAAGGTAAGCACCTCATCAAGCTGTATGCCTAAAGACTCCATGGTGCTTATTATAAACGCCCTGAAATCTATCACCCTGCCCTTGTGCTGAATGTGGTGCAGCTCCTGCCGCAGCAGGGCATAGGCAGTATTGAGCTGCTGCTCCCGGTAAAGGCGTTCGCGATTATCGCCCAGCTTTTGTATTACAGAGGCCAAATCAAATGCCGGGTTAAGGTGCGCATACTGCACCTGGGTGTGGTATATTTCGTTAAGCAGGCTAAAATGCTCCAGCGGCAGGGCCTTTGCTTCGGCTTTGGCCAGGCATTTAAAGGCGGTTTTGGTAAGCTTGTGCTCTAAAAAGAAACGCCCCACTACCAGCAGGCGCAGCACCTCGTGGGCTTCGCCGGTGTTGTTTTCAAAGGTGCGGTTTGCCATAAAATCAACCAGGCTGTCATACATCCGCTTGCGCAGTGCATGGTAGGCATCGTTATTTTGATCCGGATATAATTTTTTTATGCCGTTTATATCGTCAGTTTCGAGTAATTTAAAGAGCCGGATATTCTTAACATCATCGCGCGTGTTCTTTTTGCGAAGGTACATGCTAAACGCCTTATTATCTTCAGGATGCATAAGGTTCATTATATCAGAAATGGCATTCATACGTATCAGGATTTGTCAATATCAAATAAAAAATAATCAATTATATATCGTCAGTTTTATACGTACCTTATTTATATAAAGCCGGATCACGGGGGCTATTGCCTTTATTTCTCCCCCGTATTGCCCTTATATAGGTTTCTTCGGTATCTAATATAATCTCCTCGAAATAACAAAGAGGGGTTTCCTGTATGGTATCAATATGTACATCATAAGTACCATCCAGCCATTTTTCTTTATGTCCCTGTATGGTCATCCTTAGCGTATCGGATGTTTCATAAAGGGTATAGGTTGCCGACCTGAACTTATTATTTTTCATCTCACGTTCTACCCTAAGAAACAACACCTTATCTTTCTCAAACTTTATATTATAATGCGCTGTAGCACCCAGATCCTTACCCTTATGGTAAAATTCTCCCATTCGCCATTCCCCCTCCAGGGTTGCTAAGTATTTACCCGGTTTTGAGCAGGATGCTGTTAATAGCAACAACAGGATCAAAAATTTATTTTTCACATTTATGTCGTCAGTTTTGAAAAATTTAAAGAGGCGGAATTATTGATATCAATATGCCGGTTCTTTTTACGAATATAAATATTAAACACCTTATTATCATAATAGTGCATAAGTTTTTTATTATCTGAAATGCTATTCCTTCTTATCAGGTTTAATCTATTTCAAATATACAATAATCCATTTTATATCGTCAGTTTTGTTTTAAAAGAGGTTTTCACACATGTTCCGTTTAGCGGAAATTTGCTTCATAATTAATAACAAAAACAATTATCATTATGGATCCGCTAAAACCATTTGAAGTAAAAGAAACTTCTAACCCCGAAAAAAAGAATGTACAACGCGCAGGCACCATCAACGGCCCGCAAAAACCCACACCCGCGTTTGTGGGCGCCTCATGGGCAGCGCTGCTGGTAGGCGCCGTGGCCTATTGCATAGGCCTGTTTAACGCAGATATGCTGCTTAACGAAAAGGGCTACTACTTTACCATACTGCTCTTTGGCCTGTTTAGTGTAATATCTGTACAAAAAAGTGTGCGCGACAAGATGGAGGGCATACCCGTAACCGACATATACTATGGCCTGAGCTGGTTTACCACCATTGCCAGTATTGTTTTGCTAACGGTAGGCTTATGGAATGCCGATTTGCTGCTGAGCGAAAAAGGCTTTTTTGGGATGGCCTTTGTACTGAGCCTTTTTGCATCGATAGCGGTGCAGAAGAATACCCGTGACATGAAGCAGTTTAACGACTACGCTATATAACGCTTAGCGGATTGCCCGTGGCGGTGCTTCCTCAGCCGCTGCGGGCTTTTTTTAATATTGAAATCATGACAAAACTATATCCTGTAAAATGTAATCGCGGCGGCTTGCTTATCTGCGCATTACTGGCATCGTTGCTTTTAAATGCGTGCACCTATCAAAAAATTGCACTTATAAACCCCAAACCCACTACTAACCTGGCCGTTTATACCGATAAGCCGGTGTACTATTACGTGCAGGATACATTGTATTATGCGCCGCATGGCGAACTGGACCTGACTCATCCCATTTGGCAGGGAAAGATAACCGAACGGTTTTATGACGGTAAAGTGCTGGTATCGCCAGATTCACGGTATGTTTTGATACACCATGAAGGCGGCCTTGATGTAATCGATTCAGCAGGCACAAAAATATGGCAGGCTAAAAACGTTAACCAGAGCTTAGAGCGGCTGGTGGGTAACTTTTGGAACAAAGACTTTCAGTGGGGTACCGATTCAAAAGACCTATACCTGGTAAAAGACCTGGTGTATAGCTTTGGCGGAGACCACGCTAACAGGAGTGTGCTCATTAAACTGGATATGGCAAGCGGAAGCCTGAGTACGGTCTATGAATTTACAGAACGGTCCTGGCATTATTACCTGGGGCCTCATAATACGCTCTATTACACAGGGTATAATGAAGCGATAGAAAACTGGCAGTTAAAAAAGGTTGACCTAAAAACAAAGCTTATAACGCTTATTGACAGGGATGATGATCAACACACATTAAAAACAACCGACACCATTTATGCCAATTTAAAATTTGAACAGCGGGAGTATGATAACCATCTCCTGATAGGAAACCGCAGTTATGAGGAATGCAATGTGTACGCCATAGGTGATAACGGCACCGAACAACTGCTTTTTGAAGTGCAGTGCGGTTCAAATTCATGGGATAAGTCGAAAAGATTTCACCTGCAGGAAATGAATGCTGAAGTTTATTTATCTGACAAATATTACTTTGGCAAGATTTATACCGCAGGATATCAAACACTTATAGTAGATTTAAAAACGCTGCAATACAATTTTTACAAGGAGTATATAAAGCCGTATGTAGCCTCTACCATTGAAACCGGCCATTTTATTTATACTTGGGGAGAGTTGATGATTAAAAAATAAGATTTGCTTTACAGTAACTTTAAAAAATTAATGTACATAAATAACCTAATATGGCCTTGAGAAAAGAACTTGGAGAGCTGGTGGCGCACAGCATCATCAGCACGCAAACCGCGCAGGATATAGAGCGGTATTATGCGGCTAAACAACAGCCGGCTAACGGCAACCTGCTGCTTACCATTTTTGGCATTGTGGGCAGCGCCCTGGTGGGCCTGGGCATTATATTGATATTTGCCCACAACTGGGATGATTTTACCAAACCCGTTAAAACCGGGCTGGCGTTTTTGCCGCTGCTGCTTGCGCAGGGTCTGGCCGCGTTTTGCATCCTTAAAAAGAAAAGCACCGCCTGGAAAGAATCAGCCGCTACGCTGCTGTTTTTTGCCGTGGGTGCCAGCATAGCGCTGGTGGCCCAGATATACAACCTGCCGGGTAATTTGCCGGCCTTTATATGCACCTGGGCGCTGCTGTGCCTGCCACTGGTGTATGTGCTGCAATCGCAAATGTCAGTAATACTCACATTGATTTTTGCCACGTGGTATGCCGGGCAGTTCTCGTTCTCGCACAGCCAGACGCCATGGATGTACCTGGTGTTTATTGCTGCGCTGCTGCCCCTGTACCTAAACCGGCTTAAACTTGAGCCCAACAGCAATTTTGTAACGGTTATGGGCTGGCTATTGCCGGTTAGCGCGGGGCTTGCCCTGACCGGATTTTTGCAGGAGGCGGGGCTATCTACGCTGCTGCTCTACATGGCGCTCTGCTGCCTTAGCTACAACATAAGCAACCTGCCGGTGTTTGCAAAAAACCACCGCGCGGCAACGGGCTACCGGGCATGCGGCCTGCTGGGTATGGTTATTATACTGGTTATAAGCTCATTTCACGGGGCGTGGCAGATAGGCCTTTATATTGGTATTGCCAGAGATAACGACCTGTATGTGTGCAGCATCCTGCTTATAAGTGCCATCAGCTGCGCGGTAATAATCTACAGGCAAACGCGTGCTGCAAGCATTTATATGCTGATGACACTGCTGTTTCCGGCGCTGTTTTATACGGTACTCTTAAGCGATATACTACCCGCCATTGCCGCTAACCTCCTGCTACTGGCTACCAGCATCCTCACTATAAAACGGGGTATTGACAGGGTAGACTTTAAAGTGCTCAACTTTGGGCTGCTGTTAATAGCCCTGCAGGTTAGCTGCCGCTTTTTTGACCTTGACATGAGCTTTGCCCTGCGCGGGCTGATGTTTTTAGCCGTGGGCGCTGGTTTTTTTACCGCTAACTACGCCCTTGCCAAAAAGAAAAAGAACAACACCTTAATCCCTCAGCCCCATGAAAACTAAATATGTATTAATAGCTTTTGCCCTAACAGCACTTGTGCAGGCATTTGTGCCCCTTAAAATGGTGTATGACAACCATATTACCGAAACTCAGGGTACTGTGTTTAAGTTTAAAACCGAGCCCGTTGACCCCAGCGACCCTTTTAGGGGCAAGTACATTGTGCTCAATTTTGAGGCAGATACATTGGCCACAGCCGATAAAAACTGGGTGTATGATGAGCCTGTATATGCTGTGATTGCTAAGGATGCCGAAGGTTTTGCCAGGATAAAAGCCGTACAGCGTGAAGAGCCCTCCGGTACCGCCGATTACGTTACCGTAAAGATGAATTTTTACAATGAGGGTACGCTGTTTGTTGATTTACCTTTTAACCGCTATTATATGGAAGAAAGCAAGGCCCCCGATGCCGAACTGATGTACAACCGTTATGTACAGTCGGCAGATATGGTGCCTGCCTATGCGCTGGTAGCCGTTAAAAACGGCAGCGCAGTACTGACCGATGTTATTATAGACGGGCTCCCGGTTAAGGAATATGTTATAAAACACCGGAACGATGAGATAAAAAGATAGCTGTAAGCAGGTACTAATTATGTGGCACCCCGTAATAATTACAACGATATTATAATAGCCAAAAGCCCCTCAACGGGGCTTTTGTCATTTATGCTTTAAGTCGGATAGGCTGCCTACTTTTGCCGCCACGTTGTTATGCGCCGTTATTTTTGTCAAACAGCATATAGTCTGCGCTATACCTGCCCGGGCCGGTAAAAAAGAACAGCAAAAAAAGCAGGAAGAAGCAGGAAGCGGTGCCGCCGTCAAAAAAATTTCCATCTGCCGTAAACCAGATGATAACCGCCATGGTAAACATAAGCGGCCATACAATAAGGCGCGTAAACAACCCAAGTATAAGCAGCACTCCGCCGGCAAGCTCTATAATTTTTGCCAGATAAGCCATAAAGCGCGGTGCCGGAAACCGGGCTTTGGATAAAAAGTCGGTGAGGTTGTTCATAATACCTTCATCAAAAAGCTCTTTTCCAAAAATAATGATCATAATGCCGGTGCACACCCTTATAATGGTAATGCCGTGGGGCCAGGCGGGTTTAGATGTAAAAATTTTTAAAACCATGTGTTTAATGTTATTGGTTACAGCCCGCAAAACTAAAACCTGCTGGTTATAAGCACGGTAAAAGGCTGTAAAACGAATGTAAACAAATGTAAAATCTGCATTTTGCGCGTTGTAAAATCGGGTAAAGTAGTACTTTTAGGCATGCTTAAATATTTATACATACTACTTATAAGCGGCCTGGCAGCATGGGCTGCACTTACGGCTGCGGATGGGCAGGCCATGCCGGCAGAACAGGTAATTTCGCTGCGGCGCATAGGCCACAAGCTGCTGCTTGCCAGCGGCGACAGCACATCGCGCGTGCTGCCTGTAAAAGAGGTAAGCGATTCTGAATTTGAAATCAGGTTTGAAAAGCCGATAGCCCTTACCCCCGATGCACTGGTAGATATTGTATCTAAAGAAGCCCGGCAGCTTCCAAAGCAGTATGTTGTGGCCGTGCACAGCTGCAATGATGCCGCCATACATTACAGCTACAGCATGCCGCTATCCGCCGGAGAAAAAGTACCCTGTTTAGGCAGGCCGTTGCCTAAAGGCTGCTACTATATTACCATAAGCTTTGATAAACCACAAAGCCTTGCCTGGTTTTCGGCAGGGATGCTGCCGGTGTTTTTATTCTTAGGCTGGCGGGCGTTTGGCAAAAACAAGGCCGCCACCGTGCCGGCTGTACACTCTGCCCCCGGGGCACTGCAAATTGGCCTGATGCGCTACTACCCTGCACTTCAAAAGCTTGTTATTAATAACGACCACATAGCCCTAACCGGAAAAGAGGCCCGTGTACTGGATATTTTTGCGGGTAATATCAATATTGAAGTCAGCCGTGAACGCCTGCAAAAAGAGGTTTGGGAGGATGAGGGCGTTATTGTGGGCCGCAGCCTGGATGTGTTTATTTCCAAACTACGAAAAAAATTAAGCGCTGACCCTGGCATACAGATTGTAAACATTCACGGCAAAGGGTATAAGCTTATAGTGGAATAGATTTTAAAGCCGAAAGTCATAAAGCCGAAAGTCGTAAAGCCCGGGGAAGCATGTCGCTTCTGCGAAGCTTAATTTCGAGTGAAGTTCATTCTGAAATCTAAATTCTGCAATCTAAAATTACCTCCCGCCGTCCATTTCCTGCTGCAACGCCTCAAAAAACAGGCCTACGTGGTAGCCGTCCATAAGGCCGTGGTGTACGTGGACGGATACGGGCATGGTCCTGGCTCCTGCGGCATCCACCATCATTTTACCTACAGATATCTTGGGGCAGCTATCAGGAAATGTAAAGCTTCGCGCATGCGATAAAGATGTGAAGTTAACCCACGGCAGCGCCGAGAAGTGGATAAGGTTATCCATATCAAAGGTGCGGGTAAATAGTCCCGGCGTGTTGCGCACGCGTTCTGTTTCGGCCCGGGCACCGGCAATAAACGTATTTAAATCTTCATGGTATTGCATATAGGAGAACCCAAACGTGTTGTCATCGCGCATTACCGTGCTGGATACGTCTACCCTGTCATGCACCCATACCTGGCCCTCTTTAATGCGGTATTTAAAGGCTTCGGTGCTGTTAACCGCGGCCAGTGTTTTGTGCAGGTAGTATAAATAAAAGGAAACGCCCTGCTGCTTAGCGGCGGCATAAGCTTTGGTACAGTCTATGGCCGCCACTATACCAAAGAAAGGCTCTTCAAAGCGGCTGAAAAATTCAAAATGTTCTTTGCGGGGCCACGTGGCGAGGTCTAATTTAAAAGTCATAACGTTGGAAAGTCTTAAAGTTTGAAGGTAAAAAGCCGCTGGTGGTACTTGTAAACTACATAAGCGAGAAAATCTTCCAGATGAGCAGCACGGCGCACACCAGCCCCAGCAGCGAAGCCACCCTTTTTAGGGCTGCGTTTTTAGACAGGTTTAAAAAGATGAAGCCGCAAAGGGTAAGCAGCAGTATACTTATGGCCGTAAGCAGGCGGGCATTGCGCCACGAAGCGGGGTAATGGTACAGATAGGCCGCGCGCGATTCTTCAAACGTGGCATATTCGCCGGAAACGGAAAACCACAGGTAAAGGTCGGCCAAAACGGCAACGAGTATGATGATGGCAATGCCGAAGAGGAAATTCTGGGTTTTCATATAGTAGTCTTAAGGTTGTAAAGTCGAAAGTCATAAAGGTAACACTCTTATAGAAAAATAAAACATAAAAATACTATCGATTTTTAGCGAAGTGAAAAATCTTAGTTGAAATACCTCATATGGCCTATATAGTAAATTATCAGATTTTTCGTTCATAACTTTTGACTTTATGACCTTCGGCCTGATGAATTTTGACTTCATCCATTTTTAGCGTAACTCAAACTCCAATTGTGAAGAATTAAGCACTTCGAGGTAAGAAAATACACAAAAAAAGAGGCCAAAGTGGCCTCTTGAATAATATATGATTTGTAAGATTTAGCTTATAGTTTCGCCATTGTCCACACCCTCAGCATCGGGGTTAACAAACACCAGCTTCCCATCAGGGCTTTGGGTCATCAATATCATGCCCTGGCTCTCTACACCACGCAGGTTCCGGGGTGCAAGGTTGACTAAAACCGTCACTTTTTTGCCTATAATATCCTTAGGATCAAAGCTTTCAGCAATGCCCGATACTATGGTACGTACATCAATGCCGGTATCTATCTTAAGCACCAGCAGTTTGTTGGCCTTCGGCATCTTTTCGGCCCCTAAAATAGTCCCGGTACGGATGTCCATTTTAGCAAAATCATCATATTGAATAAGGTCTTTTTGCGGCGTAACCACCTTATTTTCAGCTTTATTGGCAGTCTTGGTAGCCTCCAGGCGGTCTACCTGCTTTTGTATAGCATCGTCTTCAATCTTGGCAAACAGCAGTTCGGCCTGGCCTATGGTGTGGCCGGCTGTAATCAGCGTAGCCTTGGTGGAAACATCATTCCAACCTGTTGTCTTAGAGTATTTTGCATCATTAAAGCTAAGGGTTTCGTCTACAATTCCCAAAGTAATTACCGGTTCCGGCCTTTCGTCCAGCCTCAGGATGCCCTTAAGCTTGGTAGCGGTAAAGGGTAAAAACGGCTCGCTTACAATAGCTAAAGCAGTTGCAATTTGCAGTGCCACAAACATTTGCGTTTGCACACGCTCTGGGTTATCCTTAATAACCTTCCACGGCTCTTCATCAGCCAGGTATTTGTTGCCCAGGCGGGCTAAATTCATCAACTCAGTAAGGGCTTCCCTAAAGCGGTAACGCTCTATGCTGCTGGCAATTACAGCCGGGTAGGCACGCATTTCGGTAAGCGTTGCCTCATCTACATCGCTAAACGTATTTGGCTGAGGCACAATACCTTCATAGTACTTATTGGTAAGCACTACCACACGGTTAATAAAATTGCCGAAGATGGCCACCAGCTCATTATTATTGCGGGCCTGGAAATCCTTCCAAGTAAAGTCATTATCCTTGGTTTCAGGCGCGTTACTGGTTAAGGCATAGCGTAATACGTCCTGCTGGCCCGGAAAATCTTCCAGGTATTCGTGCAGCCATACGGCCCAGTTCTTAGACGTAGAAAGCTTATTGCCCTCCAGGTTAAGGAACTCATTTGCAGGCACATTGTCAGGCATAATGTAAGTGCCTTCTGCCTTAAGCATGGCTGGGAATATTACGCAGTGAAACACAATATTATCCTTACCAATGAAGTGCACCAGCTTGGTGTCATCGCTTTTCCAGTACGGCTCCCAGTCTTTACCCTCACGCTGTGCCCACTCCTTAGTACTTGATATATAACCTATTGGAGCATCAAACCACACATACAACACCTTACCCTCGGCACCTTCAACCGGCACGGGAATGCCCCAGTCAAGGTCTCGCGTAACGGCGCGTGGCTTAAGGCCGTCATCCAGCCACGACTTAACCTGCCCAAAAACATTAGGCTTCCAGTCGTTTTTATGGCCTTCCAAAATCCATTCCCGCAAAAATGCATCATAACGGTCCAGCGGCAGGAACCAGTGCTTGGTACTCTTAAGTATTGGCGTAGTGCCGGTTATGGTAGATTTAGGATTTATAAGGTCGGTCGCGTTTAGGCTCGAGCCGCAGCGCTCGCACTGGTCGCCATAGGCTTCCTCGTTGCCGCATTTGGGGCAAGTGCCCGTAACAAAGCGGTCTGCAAGGAATTGGTCGGCCTGGGCGTCATATAGTTGTTCTGTAACCTCCTCTATAAATTTGTCCTCGGCATACAGTTTCTTAAAGAACTCTGACGCCGTATCATGGTGTATTTTAGCCGAGGTGCGCGAATAATTATCAAACGAGATCCCGAAATCTTCAAAGCTCTTCTTAATGATAGCGTGGTATTTATCAATAACCTGCTGAGGCGTAATGCCCTCTTTTTTAGCCTTCATAGAGATGGCTACGCCGTGCTCATCGCTTCCGCAGATGAATGCCACATCCCTGCCCTGCAGCCTTAAATAACGGCTGTAAATATCAGATGGCACATAAACGCCGGCCAGGTGGCCTATGTGTATGGGGCCATTGGTATATGGCAATGCAGCGGTAACGGTATAGCGTTTCGGGTCTTGTAACATGGTTCTATTTTGAGATTTAGTGCAAAGTTACGAAAATTCCGGGAAAGGTACCGAGCTTCTAAGCCCCTTAGTTGTTGAGCTTATAAGCCTCCTAAGCTAAAAATTTAAGCGTATTCCAACCCTTTACTACACCACCGCATCTTTATAAAAAAACAATGACACATGAAAAAAGCACTCCTTATTATGCTGATGCTGTGCGGTGTGGCACGTGCCCAGCACACTACTCTTTATTTTGATTTTGACAGTTATGCACTTACAGATGAGGCGAAAGCAGTTATAGACAGCGCTTATGCTGAGATAAAATATTACACCTTGTACAATTTTGAAATACAAGGCTTTACAGATGATAAAGGCGCAGACACTTATAATGATACGCTGGCGCTTAGGCGGGCGCAAACGGTAGAGGCTTATATTAAGCAGCTCAACCCATATGTAAGCAGCAAGGTAGCATCTACAAGGATAAGCCACTGGAAACCTGAAATAAGCGATAAGCAAAAACGCTGTGTAACCATAAATGGCAACAAGATGGCGGGTTGCGGCTACCACCCTGATTATGAGTTTACCTATACGGCAGAGAACGGCGTAATAGTAAAGGCCGGCAACTTTAGAGCCAGGACCGGCAACCCGCAACGGCCCGTTATAATAACAAGTTTCTCATCAGAGGAAATGATACGCAACAACCGCTATGGTGTTGATGTTAACGATAATGTGCTGAAATCATGGGGAATGATCGATATTAAAGGCGGCGAAAGCGATGATGGTTTCTTTACTGTTATGGTGCCCATTACAGGCACTCCTGACCCTAATATGAGTGTTTGGCTGCCGGGAAATGAGTATAGTGATACTATAAAGTGGAAAGATACCGATATTAATATCGAAATTGACCCCACAGGTAAGTACTACGTGTTTAAAGTTCCGGTAAGCGCATCGGGTAATACGCGGTTAAACCTTGACATGCCCTGTGGCTATACCCCGGAAAAACCGCGGAACGCCATTAAAAACGGCAAGCCGATTGTGTATAAAACGGTGTATGTAGCTACAGATAAACCCTATGCGTTCTATAAGGTTTATTCAGGCAGCAAGAGCTACAGCATGGGCTTTTCCGCTAAAATAAACGATACATTATATGCTTTTACCATACCTAAAACCCTGAGCAGCCGCGGCATGGAATTTTCGGGATGGCAAAATGGCGAAGAAAAGCCGCTTAAATTCAGGCTTAGCCGTTGCACCTATACTAAGGATATCAGCAAAAACGATTATTATGCCATGAATGGAGACACCCTAAAAGACAAGCCGAAGGTTAAGAAAGGCTTTTTCGCCTGGATAGCCCGCCAGTTTTCATAAGCTAACGGTAGGGTAACAATGGCACACGCAACCTTATTTATAATTGTGTATCTTATAGTTACCTATATAACCACCTTTTATGAAAATCACCTTACTATGCCTTTTATCCTTTATAGGGATATCCTGCTTTGGCCAGGAAATACGCGACTATAACAGCACCTTTAACCCCGATACCCTGCTACAGGAACGCAAAACCAACCCCATTGTATATGTGGAGACGTTTTTTGGCGGGGCGTTTGGCAGGTCCCACGGGCTTATTGCGGGTTTCAGCGCTAACTACCAGTATAAGAGCCATTTGTTTACGGCCCGCTACACCGGACTTCTTGAGCAGCGCCGGGTGGGCAGCTTTATTTATATTCCCTTTTACCGCACCGAAGAGGAGGTAGAAGAATTTGCCCTGCTGTACGGGTACCGCGTGGCAGGAGGCAATTTGTCTTATAGCCTTTCAGGCGGGGCATCTGTAGTGCACCGTGAGATGTACCATTATGATGATTATAATAATACAAGCAACGTAACAAGCCGCACCCGCTTTAGCTTCCCGTTTGAATTTTCAATTAAATGGTTTAAGAAAGAAAAAGCACCCTACCGCATTTATTGTCTTTTCCCGGTGGGGCCGCCCACAGGGCTTGGCCATAGCTTTGGCTTTAAGGTAGTTGGCAATGTAGGCGCTACAACTTTTGTGGGGCTGGGCATTACCTGGGGCTGGGGCTGGCATAAGCGCTATTATTAATAAACAGCCTGCTGGCCGCTTTGTGACGCAAAAAATTTGCTTATGTTTGCTACAACCCTAAAGAACAAACATGCAAAGCAAAGCTACCCTGATTCTTCTTTTTTTACTGGCCTTAGCGCCACTGCATGCCCAAAAAGCCGTAAAAATGCCGCCATACCTTACTAAGGGTGATACGGTTGCCATTGTGGCTACGGCAAGAAAGGTAGCAGGCGAATCTGTAGACCCTGCCGTTACACTGCTTAAAAGCTGGGGACTCAATGTAATTTTAGGCAAGACCATAGGCAAGGAAGAACACCAGCTGGCCGGAGCCGACTGGCAGCGTGCAACTGATTTTCAGGAGATGATGGATAACCCTTCGGTTAAAGCTATTTGGTGTGCAAAGGGCGGCTACGGTACAGTTCGCATGATAGACAGGCTTGATTTTACTAAATTCAGGCTGCACCCAAAATGGATTGTGGGCTTTAGCGATGCCACCGTTTTGCACAGCCACATCAATAACTTTGACATAGCAACTATACATGGCATTGTAGCTATAAGCGCCGCAAAGGCCAGCCCGGAAGCCATAGACAGCTTTAAAAAAGCATTATTTGGCGATAAAATAATGTATAACATTCCTGCCCACGCCTATAATAAAACGGGCAAAGTTACGGGCGAACTCATTGGCGGTAACCTCTCTGTATTGTATAGCGTTATGGGCTCTGCGAGTGAGGCCGATTATAAAGGAAAGATAATTTTTATTGAAGACCTTGATGAATACCTGTACCACATAGACCGCATGATGATGAACCTTAAGCGCAACGACTACTTTAAAGACGTAAAAGGCATTGTAATAGGTGCCATGACTAAAATGCGCGATAACGATGTGCCCTGGGGCCATGACGCATTACAGATTATACAGGATATTACCAAAGAATACAAAATACCCATTTGCTTTAACTTTCCGGCCGGGCATATTACTGATAACCGGGCACTTATCTTTGGCAAACAGGTAACGCTCGATGTTACTGCCGAAGGCACTAAAATTACCTTTGAATAATGGCCGAACATAATGATTTAGGCAAAGAGGGCGAAAAACAGGCTGCCGACTTTCTGGCAAAGGCCGGTTATACCATCCTGCAGAAAAATTATGTATATGATAAAGCCGAAATAGATATCCTGGCTCAAAAAGGCGGAATTTTAGCCGTGGTAGAAGTCAAGACACGCACTACTTTAGACTACGGCCTGCCCCAGGATTTTGTAAAACCAAAAAAGATGCAGCTCATGGTTAAGGCCGTTAATGAATACATCATTCAAAATGACCTGGATGTAGAAGCACGGTTTGATATTGTGGCCATCCATAAAAGCGGAAGTAGCTGGATTATTGAGCATTTAGAGGATGCTTTTTATCATTTTTAATTTGTTATATATTTAACAATCTGTTTACTTTTGTATATTTGTAGCACTAAACGACAACAAACACAACCCGTTACGCTATGAAAACCATTTCTTCTGTAGTTGAACACTACATTAAAACCAAGCCATTTTTATTAAGTGCCCTGTCGCAGGGCATTATTAACCTTACCTCGCTTGCGCGCAACATGATGCCAGAACTTGAACAGGAACTGGGTAAAGATGTAAAGCAGGGTGCCGTGGTTATGTCTTTAAAAAGGCTTAGCGAAGATTTGGATTTTAGGGTAAACCATAAAATTGTAAAGGTGCTTAAAGGCATTGGTGAAATTACGGTACGCTCATCTTTAACTGATTACACTTTTGCAGTAAGCGACAGCATACTAAACAAGCAGAGCGAATTAATACAAAACATCAATGCTAACCCCGAAGTGTTTTATACCTCATCGCGCGGGGTTAACGAAACCAATATAGTAGTAAGCTCCAGCATGAGCCATGTGGTTGACCGCCTTTTTCATGATGAAAAACAAATTGAACGTACTGACAGCCTTGCCTCAATAACTGTAAAGTTACCTAAAGATAACATATCTACACCCGGTGTATATTATTACATCTTTCAGAGGCTGGCATGGGAAGGCATCATCATCAACGAAGTAATCTCCACTTCTTATGAATTTACCATCCTGGTTAGTGAGCAGGAGGTAGACCTGGCCTTTAAAGTTATAAAAGACCTAAAAAGCCTGTAACCTGCTTTTACCGTATATACTACAAAAATTGCGACATGAAAAAAATTACGCTGCTTATGGCACTGCTTTGCAGCATAAGCTTTTACGGCCAGCGCCGGGTTGCTGCAAAAGTAAATGAACTACTTGCCGCCAAAGCAGTTTTTAAACCTTATTCACCTTTTACACCGTCTGATGATGTAAACAAGGGCAGTAGCGCATCGGCAGTAAACAATGCAACCTATGCCGTACTGAATAGTGCGGTTGCCCGCGAAGTTGCACGGCAAAAACCTGAGGCCATAGAAGTTACAATTCCGTATAACGGCAGCGTTATTACACTGCAATTATACCGGGTAGAAATAATGGCCGAGAGCTTTCATGCCGAAAACAGCAGGCATGAGGCCATAGATTATCAAAAAGGGGCACATTACCGCGGCATTATAAAAGGCGATGACACATCATTAGTATCGTTAAACTTTTTTGATAAGGAGGTAAGTGGCGTTATAAGCAATAAACAGTCCGCTAATATAGTAGTGGGCAGGCTCACTACACCCGGCAATTTTTCTGATTATATTATTTATTCAGATAGTAACCTTGACCTTAAAACCACCATGTCATGCGGGGTTACTGATAATCAAAAGCTCGCACCCCAACACACTGGTGCTAAAACCTTTGGCGTACTGAGCCAAAACTGCGTTACCGTATATTTTGAGATTGATTATGACCTGTATGCAGCAAACAATTACAGTACAGACCTTACTAATAACTGGGTGTTTAGTGTGTTTAACAATGCGCAGACGCTTTTTGACAACGATGGTATTACCACAGCTATAAAATCTATTTACATATGGACGGAGCCCGACCCGTATACCGGCGAAATATCTGCAGATTATGTATACCAGTTTCGCTCTGTACGCCCCTATTTTGATGGCGATGTAGGCCAGCTCCTGGGCCTTGATCCTATAGGTAAAGGAGGGGTGGCCATGGGTATAGAAAAAATATGCACCAACCAGAACGTAAGCTATGGCAATATTTTTTATGATTTTGCCGATGTACCCGTATATTCCAGTACTATCGAAGTAGTTACGCATGAGCTGGGGCACCTGTTTGGCTCGCCACACACGCATGGCTGCTACTGGAATGGCAACGATACTGCTATAGACGGCTGTGGCACAACAGCGGGCTATATAGAAGGAGATTGCCCCGTTGGCCCCCTGCCTTATGAAGAAAAAGGCACTATTATGAGCTATTGCCACCTCATAGATGGCGTAGGTACTGATTTTTCTAATGGCTTTGGCCCGCAGCCCCTCGCAAGGATATTAAACCATATAGAATCGTCATCATGCCTTAGTACAGATTGTATTAATACCTGCATTAACTCCGTTGTTGCGTTTGATGTATCTCAAACCACGCAAACCACTATTACTGTTTCCTGGACGGATGCGGGCAATAATACCGGCTGGGAGGTAGGCTATGCCACAATGAACAGCGCCATAAACAACTGGCAGGAAGTTACAGCCAACACCTTTACCATAACCGGCTTACAGCCCAATACCTATTATAAATTTGGTGTAAGGCCGTTGTGCAACCCCGGCCAAACCGGAGGCAGCCAGCAAATTATAGTGGCTACTGCCGCAAACTGGTGCAGCGGCGTGGTATTTGCCGATACCGGAGGCACCGGCAACTACCCTAACAACCAGCACCTGATACGTACCATAAAACCTGAAAACCCTGCTTTAGAAACACTTACAGTTAGCTTTAATACATTTTCAACCGAAGAGGGATTTGATTACTTTAACGTATATAATGGCCCCACTACTGATAGCCCATTGCTTGGTGTGTATGACGGCACTAATATACCTGGACCCTTTACCTCATCGGCAGCAGATGGGTCATTGACATTTGAATTTATATCAGATATGTTTGAAACCGCCCCGGGTTGGAATGCCACGGTAACCTGTACACTGGCTACAGTGGATAATAATTTTACCCAGCTGCACTACTACCCTAACCCCACTGAGGGCACAGTAACCATAACAGCACCAGAGGGCATTACCGGCATAACGGTGTATAATGTGGCCGGGCAGCTGCTGCTGCAAAAAGCCATAAGCGACACGGTAGAAACCAGTGCTGACATTAGCGCTTTTGCTACCGGGGTGTACTTTTTTAAAGTTACTAATGGTTATAAAGAAGCTAACTTCAGGATTATAAAGCAATAGGCCTCACCCCCCCAGCCCTATCTAAAGGGAAGTAGCTTCACTCATAATAGGTATTACACAACGTAAGCCGCATGAATCCCCTCTCTTTTTTGGAGAGGGTTAGGAGAGGTTTTAAACCTTCTCATTAATACTCATCAGGTACTTTTTAGGAGTGGTGCCAAATTTCTTTTTAAAGGCGGCAATAAAATGGCTGGCAGTGCTGTAACCTATGCGCAGGCCTACCTCGTTAACGTTATACGAGCCGCTGTCCAGCAATTTGCGGGCATAGTCCATTTTATAATCAAACAAAAAGCTGTACACGCTGTCACCATAAATCTGGCGGAAACCCATCTTCAGCTTCTTAAGGCTTATGCCCACCTGGTCGGCCAGTTCTTCCAGTCCGGGCGGTTCAGCCATATTGGCAATAACAATATCCTTCGCCTTGCGTATTTTTATCACATTTTCCTCGTCAATAAGAAACGGGCATTGCTCGGCATTGGGGTCTTCGGTACGGTTAAAATAAAGACTCAGCAGTTCATACACCTTCCCTTTAAAATATAATTTTTTAATGGACGGGTGCAGGTTAAAATGAAACAGCTGGCTCAGCACAATAGCCATAGATGGGTTTATGGTATCGTCTTTATAATACTTACGGTCAATGTTATCGGCGCTCAAAAACGGTATGTGGTCGGCCTGCTCACTAAAAAAGCCGTGAAATTTTTTTATCGACACAAGCACCGATACCGCCCAGCTGTGCGGGGCAATTTCCAGGTGCAGCGGCAGGGCTATCTGGGGGTTGTATAAAAACAGCGACACTTCTTCGCGCAGGTCGAGCGCATAGCGGCCCTGGTTAAAAATAAACTTGCCGCGACCCTTAATGCCAAAATGAAATTGTATAAGGCCGGTTTCTACTTCCCGTTCAAAATGGGCTGTTTCATCGCTGTTGTTTTCAAATTTAAGTACATAAAAACCGTCTTCAATCATTATCTCTTCCTGAGTTCCCATAGCGGTATTTTTTTATAGTGCAGCAGCAGTCATAAATGGTTATTTATTTAGAATAGTTCTAAACTAACAAATCGTAACGTGCTGATTTCAGTACAAAGTTAGCTATTTAGCGAGAAAAACAACGCTGGAGGGCCAAAATATCCCACAGCGATATAATTAGGACCCCGAGCGTTACTTTTTAAAATAAGCTTAGCTTAATTTTGTGAAACTTTTATGAAAGTGTTTATGGATAACAATAACGTTTCGAGGCATCAGTATTTTTATGCGGTGGGACTGAGCTACAGGAAGGCCGATGCCGAAACAAGGGGCAAATTTAGCCTTGATGCCCATGCGCGCAATAATGTAATGCTACAGGCAGCGCAGGAAGGCATAGGCAGCCTGGTAGTGATAAGCACCTGCAACCGTACAGAGATTTACGGCTTTGCACAGCACCCTTTTCAGCTTATAAAATTAATTACAGATAACAGCCGCGGCACCGTAGAAGAGTTTCAGCGTGCTGCTTTTGTATATAAAAATAACGAAGCCATTAACCACATGTTTCGCGTGGGTACCGGCTTAGACAGCCAGATATTGGGCGATTTTGAAATAATAAGCCAGATAAAGCTGGGCTTTGCCGAAAGCAAAAACCACGGCCTTGCAAACGCTTTTTTAGAGCGCCTTATAAACTGCGTTATACAGGCAAGCAAACGCATTAAGAACGAGACAGAGCTGAGCAGCGGCGCCACATCGGTATCATTTGCATCAGTGCAATACATTTTAAATAATGTAGCCGATATCCAAAACAAGAACATACTGCTTTTCGGTACCGGAAAAATAGGCCGCAATACCTGCGAGAACCTTGTTAAGCATACAAAGAACGACCATATTGTCCTGATTAACCGCACGCGTGAAAAGGCAGAGCAGGTAGCCGGAAAATTTAACCTTGTAGTTAAAGATTATGACTTGCTTCCGCTGGAAGTGCCTAAGGCCGATGTGCTTGTGGTGGCTACCGGTGCGCAGCTTCCTACTATAGGCAGCGATATTTTAGTGCTGGATAAGCCCCTGCTGATACTGGACTTATCTGTGCCTAAAAACGTGCATGATAACGTGAGGGATTTGCCTAACGTAACAGTAGTGCACCTGGACGACCTGAGCAAAATTACCGACAGCACGCTGGAAAACCGCAAAAAGCACGTACCCGCTGCCGAGGCCATTATTGCCGAAGCGATGGAAGAATTTAACGACTGGACTAACGCCCGCAAGTTTGCCCCCACCATCAATGCGCTTAAAGAAAAACTGAATTCAATTAAAGATGGCGAGCTTGACTTTCAGCGCAAAAAAATAAGTAATTTTGATGAAGCCCAGGCCGAGATTATCAGCCAGCGCCTTATACATAAAATTACTACCCATTTTGCCAACCACCTTAAAGACCGTGATACCGTAGTAGATGAAAGCATTGAATGGATCGAGAAAGTCTTTAGGATTGAAAATAAAGAACAGGCCTAACCTTAAACGTTAAACTTGGAACCAAAAACAATACGAATTGGTACCCGCGATAGTGAGCTCGCCCTCTGGCAGGCACATACTGTGGAGCACCGGCTTAACGCCCTGGGCTATGCCACAGAGATTGTAGCTGTAAAATCTACCGGAGATTTAATACTGGATGTGCCGTTGTACGAACTGGGCATTACCGGTATTTTTACTAAAACGCTTGATGTAGCCATGATTCGCGGCGAGGTAGATATAGCGGTGCATTCTATGAAAGATGTACCCACTGCCCTGCCAAAAGGCATTGTGCAGGCAGCCGTTTTAGAGCGTGCTAATGTAGATGATATACTGGTTTACAAAGGCAGCTCTGATTTTTACACCGATACAGCTACCATTGCCACGGGCTCGCTTCGCCGCCAGGCACAATGGCTTAACCGCTACCCCCACCATACGGTGACAGACCTGCGCGGCAATGTTAACACCCGCCTTAAAAAGCTGGCTGAAAACGACTGGAACGGTGCCGTATTTGCTAAAGCAGGCCTGGAACGCATTAACCTTTTGCCCCGGGAACATATTGTGTTAGACTGGATGATACCCGCACCTGCACAGGGTGCTATGGTAGTGGTTGCTATGGAACAAGACAATTTTTGCCGCGAAGCATTAGCCCACCTCAACCACAAGCCCACCGAGATTGCAACGCACATTGAACGCCAGTTCCTTAAAAGGCTGGAGGGCGGCTGTACAGCGCCCATAGGCGCACTGGTAAGTTCTATAGGCAATGACATCAGGTTTGAAGGTTCGCTGTTAAGCCTAGACGGAAAGGAAAAGCTGCATATAGAAAAAGTATTTCCGGCAGATGAAGACTACAGCACCGTGGGCAGCCAGTGCGCCGACGAAATATTAGCCAACGGAGGTACTGAACTGATGGCTCAAATTCGCAACCAACTCAGCAAATAATGGCGCGTGTAGTCTCGACTAAAAAACTGCTGCCTAACCAGCGCCATTTCCTGCTTAATGCAGGCCTGAGCGTTGTTGAAGCCGATTTTATAGGCATTACCTACAAGCCGTTTAATATAAATGCCATTAAGCCTAACCTGGTTTTTACCAGCCGCAACGGCTTTGAGGGTTTTTTAAAGCATAAGCTTAGCGCGGTATATACCGGCAGCAGTGTATTTTGCGTGGGTAACAACACCCGTATATTTGTAGAGCGCAGCAGGTTTAATGTAGTAGCCATTGCCGATGACGCTTACACCTTGGCCGGCATCATCGTGAAAGATTACCCGCACGATAGCTTTACGTTTTTTAGCGGTAACCTGCGCAGGGATGAATTGCCACTGGCTCTAACCGAGGCAAAAATAGATTTTAATGAGATTGAGGTGTATGAAACCGCCTTAACACCCCATAAAATAACCTCCAAACCCGATGGAATATTGTTTTTTAGCCCATCCGGTATTGAGAGTTACCTAAAAGAAAATGCAATTACCGATGAAGCCTGTTTTTGCATAGGCAACACCACCGCAGCGGCACTTGCCGGTATTACAGACAATGTTATTATAGCCAACAAGCCAAGCGTAGAAAATGTTATAGTGCAGGTTCGGAATTACTTTAGCAAAGAACAGATCTAACAACCATGAAACCAAAAACCGGTATCTTTTCTACAATAGTAGTAGTGTTCATATTAACCCTTATGGGTATTACACAAAGCTTTGCCCAGGACGAGGGGGGTTTTGTGGTGGTGCACGACAGCAACGACACTTTTGTAAACCTGCGTGCCGATGCCAATGCTAAATCGGTGGTTAAAGCAAAACTAAAAAATGGTGCGGTAGGCTATAGCTTTCCGGGAAAAGGCGATTGGGTAAACTTTGAGTATATGGCAGGCCATGATTCGCTGGTAAGTGGCTTTGTACATAAAAGCCTTATTAAGGACGTGTCAGGATTTCAGGAACTAAAAAGCGGAGGTGATGAAGAAACAGCCACTTTTACAGGTAATAATATAAAGGTAACTCTTTCGCAGAAAGCTTTTAACAAACAAGGGCACACCGTTACTTATTACAAAGACGACCCTAAAATATTAGATAAAATAGATGGCAAACGGTTTTGGGGCACCGATGGCGGTATGCCGGTAAAGGCCTACAGCGAAATTTCGGTAACATTTGGTTCTAAAACCATTAAGCTTCCTAAGGAGGCCATGGCCGATGTTTTTGAACCCAATTACGAGTTTACAAAAGTGTATTATGATAAGGGTAATGACATACTTTACATTACAGCATCAAACAGTGATGGTGCCGGTGGCTATGACGTAGCGTGGGTAATTGAAAACAAAAAATACAGGGATCGCACCGTTGCCATACCCTATTAAATAAAAAACAAACAGCTGAATTACATATGAGCATAAAAAACGACCTTTTTTTAAAAGCATTACGCAACGAGCCGGTAGAGCGCCCACCCGTATGGATGATGCGCCAGGCAGGACGCTACCTTCCTGAATTTAGGGCACTGCGCGATAAGTACGACTTTTTTACCCGGTGCCAGACGCCTGAGCTTGCTGCCGAGATAACGGTGCAACCCATACGTATTGTAGGCCCGGATGCTGCCATATTATTCAGCGATATACTGGTGGTGCCCCAGGCCATGGGTATTGAGGTGCTTATGAAGGAAAGCGTGGGTCCGTTTTTGCCTAACCCCATACGCACCGTGCAGGATGTGGAGCGTGTTATTGTTCCGGATATCCATGAAACGTTAGGCTACGTTATGGATGCCATAAAGCTGACCAAGCAAATGCTTAACGACGAGGTGCCGCTGATAGGTTTTGCCGGCAGCCCCTGGACTATATTTTGCTACGCCGTAGAAGGAAAGGGCTCTAAGAGCTTTGATACGGCTAAGGGCTTTTGCTTCAGCCAGCCGGAAGCAGCGCATGTATTACTGCAAAAGATAACCGACACTACCATAGCCTACCTTAAAGAAAAAGTAAAGGCCGGCGTTAATGCTGTACAAATATTTGACAGCTGGGGTGGCATGCTGAGCCCGGTAGATTACCAGGAATTTTCCTGGAAATATATCAACCAGATTGTAGAGGCGCTGGCACCGGAGACACACGTTATTGTATTTGGCAAAGGCTGCTGGTTTGCCCTGGGCGATATGGCAAAAAGCAAGGCTTCGGCACTGGGTGTTGACTGGACGTGCAGTGCACGCAACGCGCGTTACCTGAGTGGTGGCCGCATTACGCTGCAGGGCAATTTTGACCCAAGCCGCCTGCTATCGCCCATACCAACCATAAAAAAAATGGTACACCAAATGATAGATGAGTTTGGTAAAGACAATTATATTGTAAATTTAGGCCACGGCATTTTACCTAATATTCCGGTAGATCATGCCAAAGCGTTTATTGATGCCGTTAAGGAATATCGTTAAGAGCAGGTATTCAGTGGAAGTAGGCAATAGCGTTACTCAAACTGAAAAAAAACTGATACTGCGACTGAAAACTGAAAATATGCCATTAAGCTTCGGGCTTCGCGATGAACACAATGAGCGCATAAACAATGCGCTGCAACGGCTTATGGCATTAACCCACGTGCCGGAAGGATGGAATGATGATGCTGTAAATGATTTACTTAAAGCGTTCATATTAAAAGTTGACATCCTTAAAACCATAAGCGCTGAAGAACTGGCAGATTTTTTAGTGAAGTACAAAGTAGACTGGGCTAACATGGAGCAGTTTGCCGATGTGCTGTTACAGCTTTCCGCTAAGGCGGGATATGAAACCCTAAAAGAAAAAGGCCGGTCGCTTTACAAGTACATACAGGCGGAAAGCGGAACATTTTCGTTTGAGATAATGAATAAACTTAACGCGTTGCAATAATGGAAACCTGGAAAACCGATGGTATTGCCGATGTTGCACCTAAAGAATTTTACGGCCTTATAGACCGTAACCGCGGGCACATTGCCAAAACGTTTCCTGCCACGCTTGCCGACTGTAAAGATTTTGAGGCTACTGTTGCTTTTCTAGATCGTGCGGCTCAGAATGTTGAACAGGGCACCTACCACTACTTTTACCCGCGTGATATCGCCAGCAATAACCTTATTGGCTACCTGGTTATAAAAAATATAAACCTGCACATTGGCAAATGCGAGTTAGGCTATTTTATAGATAAAAATTTTGAGGGCCGCGGTATTACTACAAAATTAGTGGCAAACACGCTGGCGTTTTGTTTTGGCACCCTTATGATGAACAAAATATACATCTGTACCTCAACAATAAACAAAGCCAGCCAAAACGTAGCCCTTAAAAACGGGTTCATGCAGGAGGGCATACTGCGCCAGGAATTTAAAAATGGCCAGGGGCTTCTGGAAGATGTTGTATATTTCGGCTTACTTAAAAAAGATTATAACAATGGAAATTAACGCAGACATACAAGCATATAACAATGCGCTTACCGATAAAGATAAAGCCATTGCAAACCTTTTGGCACAAACCATAAGCAACAACCTTCCCGGCGCAGAGAGCAAAATTTGGCATGCGCACCCCGTATGGTTTTTAGACGGCAACCCTATTGTAGGCTACAGCAAGCTCAAGAGCCATGTTAGGCTTATGTTCTGGAGCGGGCAGTCTTTTGAAGAGGAGCAGCTGAATTTGCAAGGCAAAAAATTTAAGGATGCCGCCATTGCCTACACCGATGTAAGCGAAGTAAATACTGAAGACCTGACCCGATGGCTCGCAAAATCGGCAGAAATACAGTGGGATTATAAAAATATTGTAAAACGCAAAGGCGTTTTAATCCGGCTATAGCCATTTAGATTACAGTAATGAAAGATACGTTTTACGCCTACATACAGCAATTACAGGATACCATTACCGCTGGGCTTGAAGCCGTAGACGGCGTGGCAACATTTAAAGAAGATGTATGGCAGCGCCCCGAAGGCGGGGGCGGACGCACCCGTGTTATAGAAAACGGGGCCGTGTTTGAAAAAGGCGGGGTAAACATTTCTGCCGTGCATGGCGCATTAGCCCCTGCCATGCAGCAATATTTTGGCGTGGGCGATGTAGATTTTTTTGCCTGCGGCCTTAGCCTTGTTATACACCCTAAAAACCCTATGGTGCCCACGGTACATGCTAACTGGCGTTATTTTGAAATGTATGACAAGCAGGGTACTATAATAGACAGCTGGTTTGGCGGCGGGCAGGACCTTACCCCTTATTATCTTTTTAACGAAGATGCCCAGCACTTTCACCAAACGTGCAAAACAGCGTGCGACAAGCACGACCCCGAATTTTACCCCAGGTTTAAGCAGCAGTGTGATACTTACTTCTGGAATACCCACCGCAACGAAGCACGCGGCATAGGCGGCCTGTTTTTTGACCATTGCAAGGCTTCTGAGGGCTTTAGTATGGGCGACTGGTACAGTTTTGTGACCGAGGTAGGCAACAGTTTTCTTAATGCTTATGTTCCAATAGTCGAGAAGAGGATGGATTTAGCCTACACGCAGGAGCAGCGCACCTGGCAGGAAATTCGCCGCGGGCGCTATGTAGAGTTTAACCTGGTGCATGACAAGGGTACCCTGTTTGGGCTCAAAACCAACGGGCGTATAGAAAGCATTTTGATGAGCCTTCCGCCGCATGTGCAGTGGGTGTATGACCATCATCCGGAACCGGGCAGTGAGGAGGAGCGGTTGATAAATATACTCGAACACCCCGCAGCATGGGCATAAAACATGTTACAATAGCATCTGTCTTTGCATCGGTGGGCTGCTTTGCCCAAACCGACAGCCTTGAAAATGCTTACTATAAAGAGTTTAAAGGCATGCTTTCAGCACAGGCTTTTAGCATGACCACCATAAATAACTTCACTTTATTTTACGCTGCCGATAATAAAACGGTAGATGTGGTACCTAATAGCCGTACTACAATAGGCGGTGCCGTTCAATACGGGTTTGTATCGCTTAGCCTTGGTTTTACCCCTCTTTTTTTTGCTGACAATAAAGACAACAAAGACTCAAAGATAAATTCGTTCAGCCTAAACTTTTTCCCTGGCAGGGTCATGCAGCACTTTGATGCTATTTATCAAAAAGGTATGTCGCTGGAATCCGGCGATGTGAGCATATACCTGCCCGAACTTAAATCGCTTAAAATTGGCGGCAGCACATCTTATATGTGCAACCCTGATTTTTCATTCAAGGCTACTGCATTTCAAAATGCAAAGCAACTTAAAAGTGCCGGTACATTTGCGCCTACGTTATCATATTATTATACTGAGCTTAATGGACGGAAAGTAGAGGATATAGGCGAAAAGGTTTACTTTATAGATGTTGCAGTGGCGCCGGCTTACTATTATAACTGGGTCATTGCAAAAAACTTTCTGCTTTCGGGTGGTGCATCGCTGGGTGCAGGGTTTACCACTACGGTAGATGATGATACTTCAACATCATTCCTTTTAAACGGCTCACTGCATCTGGCGCCTGGCTTTAATGGCGAGCGGTGGTTTGGCGGCCTAAATATGCGGATGCAGTTTTTTGACCATGGTTCCGGCAGTGATGTTCAAATGAATGATGCTGTGGGCTATGGCACTGTTTTTATTGGCTACCGGTTTGATGCACCCGGTTTTTTAGAGCGGGAGAGAAAGAAGTTGAAGATTTAGTTTTAGCTGTAACATTGATTATATATTATAAAACATTGCGCATGGCGCCCAAATAAAGAAGAACATGTTCCCAATACACAGAAACAGAAGACTCAGGATAAACGATTCTATTCGCTCACTGGTGCGCGAAACCATACTAACGCCAAACGATTTTATGTTCCCCATGTTTATAGCAGAGGGCACCAATGTAGAAGTACCCATTCCATCAATGCCGGGCATCTTTCGCCGTTCAATAGACCTTACCGTTAAGGAGGTCAAGGAGCTGTGGAGCCTTGGCATAAAGGCAGTAAACATTTATGTAAAGGTAAATGACAGCTTAAAAGATAATACCGGCAGAGAGGCCTGGAACCCCAACGGGCTAATGCAGCAGGCCATTAAAGCCATTAAAGATGCCGTGCCGGGTATGATTGTAATGCCCGATGTAGCGCTTGACCCCTACTCCATTTATGGGCATGACGGCATTATAAAAAACGGCCATATTGATAACGATGAAACGGTTGATGCCCTGGTGCACATGGCGGTTAGTCACGCCGAGGCGGGTGCCGACTTTGTTGCGCCCAGCGATATGATGGATGGCAGGGTTATACGCCTGCGCGCCGGCCTGGATAATGCAGGCTTTGAAAATGTAGGTATTATGAGCTATGCGGCCAAGTATGCCTCATCGTTCTATGGGCCTTTTAGAGACGCCCTGGACAGCGCTCCGAAAGAAGCAGGAGTAGATGTACCCAAAGATAAAAAAACCTACCAGATGGACTATGCTAACCGTGTAGAGGCCATTAGGGAAGCCCTGCACGATGTAGAGGAAGGAGCCGATATTGTCATGGTAAAACCGGGTATTGCCTACCTGGATATTGTGCGAGAGGTCAAGAATGCTGTTAATGTGCCGGTGTCGGTATACCAGGTATCGGGTGAATATGCCATGGTTAAAGCGGCGGCAGAGCGTGGATGGCTGGACCATGACCGGGTTATGATTGAGCAACTGCATTGTATTAAGCGCGCCGGCGCCGATATTATAAGTACCTATTTTGCTAAAGAGGCAGCTTTTATTTTGAATGAATAGAAAAGAAAGGGGCTTCCTGATAAGTGAAGCCCTTCCTTTTTTACTTATCTGATCATTTATCCCCGTAATGCCCCATAGCTGAGATTACCTCAACAGTAACAATATCTTCTTGTACAGAATAGATTAGCCTGTCCTTTTGACTTATTCTTCTTGACCAGAAAGCGCTAAGACTATACTTTAATTGTTCAGGATGCCCTATTCCTGTATAAGGATGTTCTTCCAGTTCAGCTATTATAGTAGTTATCCTGTTTATAGTTGCTTTGTTTCCTGCCTTTTTATGCTTTTACAGGTCTTTTATTGCAGTCTCGGTTAGCTTACTATATACTGTCCCAAAGCTTTCCGGCCTCTATAGTTACTCTTTTATCATTCTTATGAGAGTTCAATACTTTCTCTACAAAATCAGAATTATAAAGGCTATCCTCAGACTTCTCAATAATTTCTATACCCTTGTTTTCGGAAGAAAATAAATCTAAAAGTGCCATAAAAGCTTTACCGGCCTTAGTACGCTCATTTATTTTTAATGTTATTGTTGCCATACTTCCTTGTTTTATACAAAGATACAAATTAGGGAAATAAGTTTATAAATGCTAAAGCCTATTATTATTATTTTTGCATTGGCTTAAACCGGAATACAACTAAGATGAGACAACTATTAGTACTAATTACTGCCCTTAATCTTTTTGCCTGCAAAAGCGAGGAGAAAAAAGAATCGATATATAACAGCAATGCCCCTCAGGAAGGCATGGCGGCTAAACTAACACCGCAACAGCAAAAAGGAGAGGAAATTTTTGACGGAAAGGGCAATTGCTACACCTGCCACAAGCCACAGGAAAAATCAATAGGCCCCGCCATACGTGAGATAGCAAAAATATATAAGGCACAAAAAGGCGATATGGTAACCTTTTTAAAAGGCAACGGCAAACCTATTGTTGACCCTAAGCAGTATGAAGTAATGAAAACGAATTTTTACATTACCAAAACTTTTACAGATGAAGAGCTGAAGGCGGTGGAAGCGTATATATTATCAGCTCCCTAACCCCCAGAGGGGTAATAGTTACGAAACGGCAGCTAATTCCCCTTGGGGTTAAGGGCTAAGGCGCAATAAGCTTAAACCCTATGCGGGGAATATTCTCTATACGGATGCTTTCATCATCCCTGAAAATTTTACGCAGGCGCGAAATAAACACATCCATGCTGCGGCCCATAAAGTAATCGTCAGTACCCCATAAGGCGGTAAGTATCTTTTCACGCTTCAGTATAACGTTCTTGTTGTCAATAAATAATTTTAAAAGCGCCGACTCGCGTTCAGTAAGCTGAATAGTTTCGCCGTTTTTGCTTATTGCATAATTATCAGGATCAAAGGTAAAAGAGCCTATAGTGCAGCTGTTGTTTTTATTGGCGGGCTGCTTTTGGCTGCGCTGTAAAAACACCTCAATTTTAAGTATCAGTTCCTCCATGCTGTAGGGCTTTACCAGGTAATCATCGGCACCCAGCTTGAGGCCCCTGATACGGTCTTCCTTTAGCGTTTTAGCAGAAAGAAAAATAATAGGAACGGCAACATTTAGTTTACGGATGGCTTCCGCCAGCTCAAAACCATCCATCTGCGGCAACATAACATCCAGTATGCACAGGTCAAACTCCTGCTGCTTAAAAGCCTGAAAGGCATCTTTCCCGTTAGTAAAATGAACTACATCGTAGTATTGCTCCAGGTTATCGGCTGTTAAAAAGGCCAGGGTGCTATCATCTTCTACATACAATAACTTTTTTTTCATGCCAGGCTGTGTTTTGGTATGTATATGCTTATGGTTATGCCGTTGTGGGGCGTGTTGTTTTTCATTGCTATCTTCCATCCGTGCAGCGTACAGATTTTTTTTACATAAAAAAGGCCCAGGCCAAAACCTTCCACCTCTTTCTTATTCTCACGCGGTACACGGTAAAAACGGTCAAATACAAAATCGATATGCTCCTGCGGTATACCGGGGCCGTTATCTGTAAATTGCAGCAGTAATCCGCTACCCTCTTTTTTAACACCGATAATAATGTCAGGATGCAATCCGCCATATTTTATGGCATTTTCTACAATATTGTAGGCAATGTTGTAGAAATGGAATTCATCTGCCACAATATTTTTGTCGATTTCAAACTCCGAAAGTGAAATATTAGCGTTCTCAAACTTAACCGAAACATTGTCGCGGAGCATTTCAAGTGTCTCTGTTATATTGAAAGATTTCTTTTCTAAAGACACAATGCCCGACTCAGTTTTGGCCACCGAAAGAATACGCTCTATATGCTGGTTGAGCTTGTTGCTTTGCTCTATAATTATCTGGAGGTATTTTTGCAATTTAGGATTTTCTTCTATAACCTCTTGTTTTGCAGCATAGTTAGATGCTATAAGTATAGACGATAAAGGCGTTTTAAACTCATGCGTCATGTTATTAATAAAGTCTTTTTGGAGTTCGGTATACTTCTTCTGCTTTAGCAGCAAAATAACCGAGTATACATAAATAACCAGCGCGAGCAGCAGTACACCTGTATATATCCAGTATTGCTTTAACGAATACACATAGCTGTGCACCATGCCCGGAAAGCGTACTGCAAAGTAATATACAAGCCCCGGGCGCTTTGTAAAACAGTTTACACACTGCTGGGCGTTAGCATCGGGCTTACCGTTCATGGCAATATACTCGCCATATACCATGGCATCACTGCCGCAATCATATATGGCATACTCATAATCCATGTCCAGCTTTACTTTTTGCAGTTCATTTTTAAGGTAAAACTCCAGTACCTCTGCCTCAAAAACATCATTTACATTAACCACATAGTAATCTTCTGCCACCTTTTTAATAAGGCTTTCGGCAGGCATCTGGCTCTTGTTGTCGCTATAAATTTTAGCCACTACGTCTTGAAGGGCAAAGTGAATTTTTTCTCCAAGCTCCTTCTTTTCAAAGTCATAGGCGCGGCTTATGGTTAACAGCTGCATAACCAATACCCCTGCTATGGCAACAAAGCCAATAAAGACAATTATATTTAATTTACTGAATTTCACTATTTTTGGAACGTAATTTGCATAAAAGGTAAAGGCTTGTTATATAGATGCCGATATTAGTGTAAAAAACACTAAGCCACAACACGTTAACATGTTATTAACAAGAGTTTAAAAGCGGTTAACAAATATGTGATGGCAAACCAATATATTTGTGTTATTGAAATGAATATCAATTATTAACTAATACTAATTAAATTAATTATGAAAACGCTTAAAATTTCTCTATTTGTAGCAGCAGCTTTTTTCTTTGCTTCAAATGTTGCTACAGCCCAGGAAGTAAGAAAAGCAGCACCGGTACCGGCAGCTACTGTTACAGCTCCTGCAACACCACAAAAACCTATGGGCCTTACTTTTTCTGAAGACACACATACTTTTGGCGACATTACACAAGATAAGCCTGTGTCTCACGATTTTGCTTTTAAAAATACATCTAAAGAAACCATACTTATTACAGGTGTTAAGCCATCTTGCGGATGTACTGCCACAAACTACACAAAAACACCTATCAAACCAGGTGAAAGCGGAAGCGTAACAGCTACATTTAACGCGCACGCAGCAGGCCCTTTTACTAAAACGCTTACTGTTACAACTAACGATACAGAAGCTACTAAAACCCTTTATATAAAAGGAAAAGTAATTGCTAACGAGACTCCTGTAGCAGCTCCGGCTCCTGCGACACAACACTAAGAAATAACACCCTCTTAACATAAAAAAGAATGCTCCGCAACCATGTTGCGGAGCATTCTTTTTTTAAGTCAAACAGAACTAAATAATCTTTATAAAACTCCAACTGCCAATTATTTTGCTATTTCAAGATTTACCTTAATTTCGCCGTGGTTTTTATTATCAGTAATTTCCATAAAGGCTTTTTTAGAAAGGTCAATATCTTTTCCGGCAGAAAAGGGGCCGCGGTCATTAACCGTTACAATAACAGATTTTCCATTGCTTTTGTTGGTTACCTTAACCCTTGTGCCAAACGGAAGTTTTTTATGCGCGGCAGTATATTTGCTGTTGCTAAATGTTTCTCCGTTAGCCGTTTTCTTTCCGTTAAATTTATCTGCATAATAACATGCCACAGCAGATTTATCGTAACTCGAAAAATTGCCCGATACCTTTTTTGAGGCACCGCAACCCGCCACCGCAAGTGCTAAAAAGCACAGCAACACAAGGTGTTTACCCATGTTATTTTTTGTCTATTATTTCAATTTTGCATTTAAAACTGCCACAGCCTTTAGTAGGAGCAATTTCCATAAATGCTTTTTTGGTGAGATCTATTTCAAGTTTTTTGCTAAACGGGCCACGGTCATTTACCTTAACATCAACAAACTTGCCTGTTATTTCATTGGTAACACGCAGCATGGTGCCAAAGGGCAGCTTCATGTGGGCGGCAGTATACTTTGTATTATGAAATTTTTCGCCACTACTGGTTTTATGACCGTTAAACTTATCGGCATAATACGTGGCCATAACATTTTTTTTATAAAGTGTAAGGTCTGTGGCAACAGTTTCGGCAGAGTCTTTTACTACAGAATTTATGGCGGGTGTGCTCTCTTTTTTTAACGGGGCATTACTTGTTGAAAATCCTGTTATAACAAATAACAACATTGCGGTGCTAAAAACGATAATACTATTCTTCATAATTATTATTATTTTGAGGTGCATATTTTAAAACAAAGGCGTGCCATGGCAAAAAAGCTTACGTAAAGCTTTACACTTTATCCTTTAGTCTAACCATTGGCTGTATGGTATACGGCTTAACAGTAACGCCAGGCCGATGGCATAAAAAATAGCAATACTCTTAAATTTACGGCCAGATTCTCCGGCTCTTTTATGTTTAGACCAGCCTATGGTAATTAGGATGATGGCAATCAGATTAATTACAGGGTGTTCAATAAAAATAAGCCTTAACTCTTTGTTCTTCATAAGGCCTCCCATGCCCAGCTGCTTTACATTTTCAAGTTTATCATTTGTAAAAAGAACCAGCAGGCCTACAATAAATTGTACATGTGTAAATATTAGTGCTATCAGGGCTATTTGCCTGTCGCGCGGAATAAATGGCCGTTTCGAAGACAGTCCTATAAACGAATTTAGCATGGCAAGGAGTAAAAATACAAGTACCCCATAAGCCAGGTAAGAATGCAGTTCTAAAACAGCGCTGTACATAGTTTTTGTTTTGTTGTAAAAGCAAATATAGCAAAGCATGTAGAAAAAACCGCACTAAAAATATGTTATCATACCTTTGCAAGGCACTTTATACTGAATCTTAATAGCTGATTTTCAATATAATTTTGGTAAATTTTATAAACATGCCGCAATTCATGCAAAACAATTAGCTAGATGTTTAAAAAATTTTAACCAAAAGTGAAGATATGATAAAAGTTACAGGCACCAGTTTTAAGATATCAGATATCAAATAGCTACACACTGCAACCTATTACCTCAAAACTGCCATCTGCCATCTAAATAGCCTCAAAAAGTTTGCCCGGCAGCGGCCTTATTACGCCCTTCAGCTCCATGGTTAACAACAATGAAGAAAGCCTGAATATGGGCAGCTCACAGTGCAGGGCAATAATATCCATTTGTTCTTTGCCGTGCTTTTGCAGGTAATCATACACTTTTTGCTCATCAGCGTCCAGCATTACAAACAATTGCTTTTGCACCGGCCTGGTTTTCTTCTCCTCCAGTTCCCAGTTCAGCATATATATAAGGTCGGCCGCACTCGTAAGCAGGTTAGCGCGCTGGCTTTTAATTAGGTTATTACAGCCCATGCTGTATTTATCGGTTACTCTGCCCGGTACAGCAAACACATCGCGGTTATAATCGTTAGCCACATTAGCTGTAATAAGCGATCCTCCTTTATCTGCACTCTCTATAATAATAGTTGCCTCGCTGAGGCCGGCCACAATGCGGTTCCGTTTTACAAAATTCTCTTTATCAGGATTGCTTGTACTCCAGAATTCGGTTAAAAAACCACCGTTTTGTTCCATAGCAGCCACATACTTTTTATGCACTTTAGGGTACACCTGGTTAAGGCCATGGGCCACCACACCTATTGTCTGAAGGTTTTGCTCCATTGCTACTATGTGTGCAAAAATATCAACACCATAGGCAAATCCGCTGGTAATAACAGGATTAAGGGGTTGCAGGTCTTCAATTAGCTTGCGGCAAAAATCTGCTCCGTAACTTGTCATTTGCCTTGTGCCTACTATACTTATTGTTTTGCGGCTGGCCAGGTCTATATTTCCTGAACTAAATAATACTACAGGCCCGTCTATACAGTGCTTAAGCCGGTCAGGATATTCAGCATCCATAAAAAACAGTGGTTTTACTGCGTGGGTGCGTATAAATTTCAGCTCACGTTCGGCCAGGGCAAACACCGCGGTGTTTCGCAGGTTATTATACAAAACTTCACCCACGCCTTCTATAGCTAAAATTGCCGAACGCTTTGCCTTAAACACGGCTTCGGCGCTGCCCAGGTGATTAATAAGCTTTTTTGCAACAATATCACCCACTCCCTCTACGCGCATCAGTGCCAGCGTGTTAAATAATTCAGTATCCGTCATTGGTTTTATAAAAGCCAGCAAATCAATTTATTGGCATTGTTAATAAAATTTGTGGATAAAATTTTGAAGTCCTCCACTATTGGTTAATTTTGTTGTTATGAGGATAGAAAAACATATAGCGGCATTATTGTACCGTTACCAGTGCGTTACCGTTCCCGGTTTTGGCGCATTTTTGACCAATGTTTGCCCGGCGCAGCTTGATGACGCTACCCATACGTTTTACCCTCCTGAAAAGGTTGTTTCCTTTAATGCGAATGTAAAAAATAATGACGGGCTTTTAGCCAATCATATTGCCATGCAGGAAAAAATTTCTTACGCGGCAGCGGTGTCCCAAATTAACGCGGCAGTAATTGCATGGAAGCTGTCTTTAGACAACCTTGATATCATCACGCTAAAAAACATAGGCGATTTTGGGCTTAATACTGAGGGAAGCCTGGTGTTTACTCCTGTAAACACTACCAATTATCTTACAGAGGCCTTTGGCTTGTCTGCCATAGTTTCGGCAGAAATTAAGCGCGAAACATATAGAGCGCAAGTAGAGGCGCTTGAAGAAAAGGCACCTATATTGTTTACGCCCGAAAGGAAACGCAATTATTCTTACCTAAAATATGCGGCTGTATTTGCCGTAGTTGTGGGTGCCGGAGGTACTGCGCTTGTTAACTACCGCAACACACAGATAGCACAGCAAACACTGGCAGTTGAAAAAGCCGTACAGCAAAAGGTACAGCAGCGCATACAGGAGGCTACTTTTATAATAGAAAACCCTATGCCTGCCGTTGCATTAACATTGCATGAAACACCTGTAAAACAGCCCTATCATATAATTGCCGGCGCGTTTAAAAGCGAGGCTAACGCAGATAAAGCTGTTAAACAATTACAGGCCAGAGGTTATAATGCACAAAGGCTGCCGCCCAATAAATTTGGACTGCACCCGGTTACATATGGCAGCTATACTACTCATGATGAGGCGCGCCTAAGCATGAAAGCGATACACAAAAGCGAAGATACGGGAGCCTGGCTACTGATAGACGAATAAATACACAATCCCGATGCTATCGGGATTTTTTTTGCCCGTGCCTTAACGCTATCTTTGCAGAAATTAAAAACACCATGCACGCAAAACATCCACAGGACTCTATTTGTATAATGACCGATATGGTGCTACCGGGCGAAACAAACCCGCTCAACAATCTTTTTGGCGGAGAGCTGCTTGCCCGTATGGACAGGGCTGCCAGCATTGCCGCAGGAAGGCATTCAGGACACATTGTGGTTACGGCATCGGTAAACCACGTGGCGTTTAACCGTGCCATACCCCTGGGAAGTGTGGTTACTATAGAGGCTAAGGTGTCGCGTACGTTTAACTCAAGCCTGGAAGTCTTTATGGATGTGTGGATTGAAGACCGCGTTAGCGGCGAAAAGCAAAAAGCAAATGAAGCCATTTATACTTTTGTTGCGGTAGATGAAAATGGCCTACCGGTTAAAGTACAACCCGTTGAACCCCAGACAGCGCTTGAAATTCAGCGTTTTGATGCCGCGCTGCGCCGCAAGCAGTTAAGCCTGGTACTGGCAGGCAAAATGAAACCTGATGATGCCACAGAGCTTAAAGCTTTGTTTATGTAGTATAAATATCTATAATCCCCGGCAACTGCACGGGGTTTATATTTAAAAGGCCGACATAAATACACAATCACCTCAGTACAAAATTTAAGAAAACGTTAACATCGATTCTAACACTTCACAATAAACTTGTTAAATAAATGTTATTTTTTAACATACATTTATAAAAAGCATACTTTTATAATTCAGATTAGCATTATTGCAGCAAATCTTTTTGTTTTACTTACACTTGATAACATTGTTTTGCTAATGAAAAAGAAAGCTACTACTATAAGTGTTGTTGTATATTGTATTCTCTGAAAAAATCTTATTCACCAACCTTATTATCACCCATGAAAAAAATTTACACCGGTTTTTTGGGTAGGGACAGCTATGGCCTGAGCCCGACAAAAAATCATCAGAAACCTAAATTCTTCAGGTTTATTTCTCAGACTGCTTTAGGAGCATTATTACTTTTAGGAAGTAAAGCCGCCTACAGCCAAACGTACCAGCCGCTGGCGGTTACCGGATTTAACCAGGATGTTATTGCAAATGGTATTGGCATTGCCGGCACCTCAACCACTACATCGGTAGACAACTCTATTAACGCCGGAGCAAATTTCGCATTCCTTTCATTAGACTACCAGCTAACGGCCGATGCAGCTGCACTTACCTACGGGCTACCGGTAAACGGACAACTAACCAGCCCAAACCTGGCAGGGCTTACGTATACCCTTATGCCTTACACGGGCAATAACTCACTAAGGCTGCCTAACCAGAATGATTTTGGCACCCTTACCCTTGCAACCCCAGTACAGCTTAGCAGTATTTACCTTGCAGCATCTTCTGGCGACGGAAGCTCAACCATTTCTGTAGAGATATTGTTTTCAGACGGTTCATCGCAAACGTTATCTAACATTTCTGTTACAAACTGGGATGATGCCGCACCCGCGGCCACACCGGCCATTATTTCTAACATAGGCAGGGTTAAACGCACAACAGGCGTGGCCAGCACTGGTAACTTTAAGCTATTCCAGATTACCGTTCCTGTAGAGCTGGCTAACCAGTCTAAACTGGTAAGCGGCGTTAAAATAACAAAAACAGATACGGGCGCAGAATCTAAGATACCCAATATATTTGCGGTATCGGGCAAAACCCTTAGCGCATGCCCTGTAATAGCTTCAGCTTCAGGAGCACCTGCCTCCTTTACTACCGCTACACTTAGCTGGGCATTAGGCTCTTATGGCACCGGCGGCACTACAGCAACCTATACTGCCGAAGTTTATACAGATGCGGCTTACACCACACCTGTAACAGGGTCTCCGTTTACAGGCATCACAGGCACATCGCAAACAATAAGCGGCCTTATGCTTGATACCACCTATTATTACAAGATTAAGGCCAACAACGGTACTTGCGATTCTGAGTATATAACCGGAAGCTTTACGCAGGCCTATTGTGCCGCAACAAAAACCGGTACCGGTACCGCTTATTATATAAACAGCGTATCTACTACAGGTGGCTATACAAATATAAACAACAATACAGGCACCACTATAGCCTCAAGCGGCTATACAAACTTTGCGGGTACACAGATAGTAAGCAAGCCTGCGGGCACCAGCTTTAACTATAGTGTAACAAGAAACACGCAGTACACCAGCCTTGGCATTTGGGTAGACTGGAACAGCGACCTTGATTTTGACGATGCCGGAGAGAATATACACTACTCTATAGGGGCCTTTGGCCTTCCTACGGTTGTAAACGGTACCATAACCATCCCTGCCGGAACTGCCCTGGGCAATTACCGCATGAGGGTTCGTTCAAGCTATTATTTTAATACAACCCTTACCGCATGCGGCGGTATAGCAACGGGTGAAGCCGAAGACTATACCATACAGGTAGTTACACAGCCTGCAGATTGTGTAACTCCGGATGTGCCCGCTATTACAGCCGAGGCCACCGGCGCAACTATTTCGGGTACCATTACGGCTCCTGCAACCGCACCAAGCGGCTATATATTAGTACGCAGCAGCGAAGCCACACTGACAGCACAGCCTGTAACAGGCGCATCATATGCTGTGGGCACAACACTGGGCAATGGTACTGTTATTGCCAGCGGCGCTACAGTTACATCATTCAGTAACTTTGTGGCGGCAAATACACGTTATTATTATTTTGTATATGCCTATAACGAAGGCGGGCTGAGCTGCTTTGGCCCTAAATATAGTACTGCTGCCACGGCAAATGCAACAACATGCGCTAAAGCAGTACAATCGGCAACAGCCAGTAATATTACCAATGCATCGGCTACCTTAAACTGGTCGTCTATAGTGGGTATGGGTGGCGCAGCTGCAACATATACCGTAGAAGTTTACACCGATGCTGCCCTTACAGCGCTTCTTGGCACATACACTACTTCAACTAACACCTATGCACTTACCGGCCTTACTAACGGCACCACCTACTGGTATCATGTTAAAGGCGAAACTACAGGGTGCGATAACGATGCCTGGAGCGCCACATCAAGCTTTATAGCACAAAACAGCTACACACCGCTTAATGTAACCGGCTATAATGCCGATGTAATTGCTAACGGTACAGGTATTGCAAATGTTTCTACTACTAATGCGGTAGATGCGGTAAACAACTCATACATAGCTCTTGACTATGAAAGGATCAGTGGCACAGTAACCACATTTGGCCTTCCGCTTAACAGAACGCTTACCAGCGCTGCAATAACCGGCCTGAAATTTCTCATGGCAGATTATGGGGGCAACAATGCTATAAGGCTTCCGGCACAAAACCAGTCGGCCACCTTTACAGTAACAACCCCTGTAAAACTTACCGATGTATACCTGGCCCTTACCTCAGGCAGTGGCACAAGTACAATTTCGGCCCAGCTACAGTTCCAGGATGGCACTACGCAGGCGGCCAGCACCTTTACACTAATAGACTGGTACCAGGCAGGCACAGCCGCACAGCCAGCTCTTATAAGCAACATAGGCCGCGCTAACAGGGCAGATAATACCGGAAACGTTGAAACCGGAAACTCTAAAGTATTTTATGTAACCCTCCCGGTGGATGCGGCTAATCAAAGCAAGCTTGTATCTGGGGTAATACTAACAAAAACCTCTGTAGGCGCTACTGAGCCGGTACCTAATGTATTTGCAGTATCGGGCAAAGCTATTGAGGTGTGCCCAGTATTAACATCTGCCACAGCAACAGGCGCTACGGGCACAGGTGCCACAATTAACTGGGTGCTTTCTGCAACAGGGGCCGCGGCAGCATCTTACACGGTTGAGATATATACTGATGCTACGTTTACAACACCTGTAGCAAGTTCACCATTTACAGGCATCACGAGTACAACGTATGCCGCAACGGGCCTTAACGCGCTTACAACTTATTACTTTAGGGTAAAAGCCCTTAATGCAGAGTGTACATCGGCCTATCAAACAGGCAGCTTTACAACACTTTGTGTTGCGCCGGCAGCCCCTACGGCTACGGCACAAATATTCTGCGGAGGCGCTACGGTTGCTAACCTAACCGCAACGGGTGTAACAGGTGCTACCATTACATGGTATGCTACCGCCACCAGCACAACACCGATTGCGGCTTCTACAGTTCTCTCTACCGGATTGTATTTTGCATCGCAAACCATAAGCACATGCGAGAGCACAAAGACAGCCGTGAGCGTAACGGTTAATACCACAGCTGCCCCAGTAGCCGCTGCACAGGCATTTTGCAACAGCGGTACAGTTAGCCAGCTTGTAGCTACTACACTACCCGGCGCTACCGTAACCTGGAGCACCACACAGGGCGGTGCGGCGCTTACCGGCACTGAGGCTCTTGTATCAGGCAACTATTATGTTACACAAACCCTTAACGGATGTACCAGTGCAGCTACTATGGTTACTGTTACAGTGGGTACTACGGCTGCACCTACAGCCACTGCACAAGCTTTTTGTACCGGTGCTACCGCATCTCAGCTTGTGGCCACAGGCGCTACCGGCGCGGTGTTTACATGGTATGCCACCCAGGGCGGAACTGCCCTTATGGGAACTGAATTGCTTGCTACAGGCACATACTACGTAACGCAGACGGTTAATGGATGCGTGAGCGTTACAGCCCCGGTTGTGGTTACTATAAACAATACGGCGGCCCCTACGGCATCGGCACAAACATTCTGCGCAGGCGCTACAGCTGCCGAATTAACTGCCACTACACTCGCAGGCGCAACCGTTACCTGGAGCGCCACACAAGGCGGCGCTGCCCTTACAGGTACGGAGGCACTTGCTACAGGAACATACTACGTTACACAATCTCTTAACGGATGTGTAAGTACTGCCGCACCGGTAACAGTAACCGTTAACCCGGTAACGCCTGTGCCTTTAACGGCGGCGCAAAACTTTTGCGCGGGCGCTACAGCAGTACAGCTTGCCGCTACCGCACAGGCCGGCGCTACACTTACATGGAGCGCTACACAGGGGGGTACAGCCCTTGCAGGTACAGAAACTCTTGCATCGGGTACTTACTACGTTACACAAACCGTTAACGGATGTGTAAGTGCTGCTGTACCTGTTACTGTTATGGTTAACCCTATACCAGTTGCCCCTGTGGCAGCGGCACAAACGTTTTGTTCAGGCGCTACGGCATCACAGCTTGTAGCTACAGGCGAAGCCGGCGCTACCTTTAACTGGTTTGCTACTAACGATGGCGGCGGTAGCCTTGAAGGCAGCGAAGCCCTTGTTACAGGCACCTATTATGTTAGCCAGTCGGTTAATGGATGTACAAGCCCCACTACTGCGGTAAGTGTTACCGTAAATACTACTGCGGCCCCTGTTGCTTCGGCACAAACCTTCTGCGAAGGCGCTACGGCAAGCCAGCTTACCGCTACCACCCTGACGGGAGCTACAGTTGTATGGGAAGATGCCGCGGGCGTTGCTGTAACCGGCACTAGCGTTTTAGCTTCGGGCTCTTACTTTATTTCGCAATCAGTTAACGGATGTGAAAGTACAGCTACAGAAGTAGTGGTTACCATAAACCCAATACCTGCTGCACCTACAGGCGCTGCTACACAGGCACTTGTAGAGGGCGACACTGTAGCTGATCTTGAATTTACATCAATTACAGGTGCTACAATTAACTGGTATGTTCAAAATAGCGGTGGTGAGTTACTATCTATCCCTGATACTACGGTTCTGGAAGATGGCGTTACCTACTATGCTACACAAACCACGAATGGTTGTGAGAGCCTTTATTATATGGTTACCGTTAGCTTAACTGCAGGTGTTGATGGCTTTGCCCTTAGCCACCTTGTGGTTTACCCTAACCCAACGCACGATGTAATTACTATTACTAACAGCAATGCCATTACCACAGTTGCGGTTACTAACCTGCTTGGACAAACGGTACTTACACAAAATGTAAATGCCGAAACTACTCAGGTTAACCTTTCTGGCCTTGCTGCCGGAACGTATATACTACAGGTAGCTAATGCCAATGCAAGTACTACCGTGAAGATTGTTAAACAATAACGGTCAGCATTTTATACAAGAAAGGGAAGCTTAACGGCTTCCCTTTTTTTATGGTCTAAAGTGTGGATTAAAACAGGCTTTGCTGTGTGGGAGGGGTTTCATGCTCCAGCAACCATTTTTTACGCCACAGCCCCCCTGCATAACCGGTTAACGACCCATCGCTGCCTATTACCCGGTGGCACGGCACTACAATCCACAAGGGGTTTTTGCCATTAGCCGAAGCCACAGCCCGTATGGCTTTTACATCGCCTAATAACACCGAAAGCGCCTGGTAAGACGTGGTTTTCCCAAAAGGAATCTCCACTAAAGCCTTCCACACTTTCTTCTGGAAATCAGTGCCCTGAGGGTTAATCGTGAAGGTAAATGCATTTCGGCTTCCACCAAAATAAGCTTCGAGCTGGGTAACCGCCTCCTTCAATACCTCCGGAACAGCCTCAGACACAGCCTCCTCGCCATCCAAAACATGAATTTTTGAGATGCCGGTTGTATCACCTTCAATAAGGGCAATGCCCAGTGGGGTATTTATATAAGCCTGTTGCATAAGGCAAAGTTACATATTAATCGCCTTCTTCAAGGCCAAAAATTTCATTTACAGGCTTGTCAAAAAGTCTGGACAGCTTGAGCGCCAGCACCGTAGAAGGCACATACTTAGCAGCTTCCATAGCGTTTATGGTTTGCCGGCTTACACCAATGCATTCTGCCAGGTCCTGTTGGGTAAGGTTATGTATGGCACGCTGTACCTTGATGTTATTCTTCATGTGATGCAAATTTATTAAACCTGTACATATTGATGCGGAATAACACAATAAAGATAATAAGTTGTGAAAAGGCTGCGAACAGAATGACGCTAAAAAAAGTGAGTCCATATACAAAAATATAGGCCAGTGACAGTATGGCATAATTAGCTATAGTAGCCCATGCCAAGCTTTTAAGACGAATGGAGGCTACCAGTTCATCCTCATGTTTTTCTTTTGAAAAAGCAAAAACAACACCGCTTACGATAAGCAGCAGTACTACAAGCTCATCTGTAATGGAGTTTTCTGTCCACTTAAAGTATTGATTATTTCCAATAGGCAGGACACCTCCTGAATCACTATCAAAAACAACAGCAAATACCTTAGCGTTAATAACATAGTTGTCGTCACCTCCGCCCAATAACACAATGAGAAAGACGAAAGACACCACGAATACGATACCGCTTAGCACTTTAAAACGGTTGGGAAATAAATAGTTCGTTTTCATAAGATTGATGATTTAAATTTAAGCTAATGTAAAGCAACTTTTTCAAAAAGTAAAACATATTTTACATTTTGTATTAAATATTTTCCAATCATACTACTTACATCAACAAAAAATCCCGCCAAAGCGGGATTTATACATTGGGTAACTGATGTTATTCCAGTATTTTATAAAGTTTGTCGCTCAACCGTATCCTGAAGGTGAGGTTAAAAGTAATCTTGTCACCGGCTTTGGCCATAGCACCATCCTGTCCGTTAACGCGCATTACACCCAGCGTAAGCTGCTGCTCGCCAGTGCTTGGCCCGCTTATAAGAATGCGGTCGCCCACTTTAAGTTCACCCTGCGCTATGCTAAACTGGCCCACACCGGCCTTAGGATAGTAATGTTCTCCCATGCCTATCAGCATTTTACGGATGCGGTTGCGTGCGCCTTTAACCTTCGGTGCCATGGCCAGGGCGGTATCGCTCAACGCGCCAGACTGCTTAAAAGCCAACTTATCGCTCTTGCCCTTACGGAAGATCATATTGCCCTTCATAATGCCACGACGGCGTTCTTTCTGCTCATCTTCAGGAAGTTGTACCACCTCTAAACACTCTGTCGAGCAGGTATTTTGCATGCTGCCCTTGCACTCATCGCACTGAATGAACAGCAGGTGGCACGCCTCATTAGCGCAGTTGGTATGGTTGTCGCAGGGCTTGCCGCACTGGTGGCACTGGGCCAAAATATCGTCGGTAATGCGTTCGCCAAGGCGGGCATCGAAAACAAAGTTCTTGCCAATGAACTTACTTTCAAGGCCTTCCGCCTTAACCTGGCGGGTATATTCTATAATGCCGCCCTCAAGCTGGTATACATTTTTAAAGCCCTTATGCTTAAAAAAAGCACTGGCCTTCTCGCAGCGGATGCCGCCCGTGCAGTACATCAGTAAATTTTTATCTTCTTTATAATCAGCCAGTTGATTCTCAATAATAGGCAGTGACTCCCTAAAGGTTTCCACATCGGGGGTTATAGCGTTTCTAAAGTGGCCTATTTCGCTTTCGTAGTGGTTTCTAAAGTCGACCACAATAGTGTTGGGATGGTCCAGCATGCTGTTGAACTCCCTGGCGCCCAGGTGTATACCGCGGTCCATTACGTTAAAGGTGGCATCATCAAGGCCATCAGCTACTATCTTATCGCGGACTTTAACCGTTAGCTTAAGGAACGAAAGGTCGTCGTGCTCCACAGCTACATTCAGGCGGATATCCTTCAAAAAAGGCACGGTATCTAACTGGTTTTTAAAGGTGTAGAAGTTATCCGCAGGTAGCGAAAGCTGGGCATTGATACCCTCATGAGCTATGTAAATGCGGCCTAAAACCTCAAGCCGGTTCCAGGCTACAAACATATCATCGCGAAATTGTTTTGGGTCGTCTATTTTGGCGTAGGCATAGAAAGACAGCGTAAGACGCTGTTTGCCGCTGGCCTCAATAAGGGCGGCTCTTTCATCTGCGCTTAAAGTGTTGAACAGTTGCATGCTATACAATTTTAAGTGAGAAATTTCAGTAAATAGTGGCCCCTAGTGGCGGAACCGCGGCAAAGGTATAAAAAAGTGGTTAATATTTCACTTTCTGCTAAAAAAGGCTATTTTTAGCACCTGTAGCGTTATTTTTTAAATTAGTGAGCGATACTTTTGCCTGCCATTGTGGCCGAAAAACCTGCCAAAACGCTTAATATTTCACTTTCGGAGTTTGAGTTACGCTAAAAATGCAAAAACCCAGCATGTGGGGGTTACTATGGTGTGAAATATTAAAAAGTTGAGGGTTGGCGATTAGGAGTAGTTTTGAAAGTTTTAGTCGGATCGGAAACGAAAGTCGGAATTTGTTGGGTAGATTTTTTTATGCAGCTTGCTATGTTGACGAATTTAAAAACCTCCAAGGTTTTTAACTTTGGAGGTTTATTGCAATAACTTTTATTTCCTTACAAAATGTCTTTTCTTCTTATTTTTCCATGGCGCATTTTTTTGAACGTCACCCGCCATAATACATCCGTAAGGCAATATCTCATCCAGTACTTCACAAAGTCCATATTCCTCAATCTGTGCCCTTACGTTTTTAGCGCTTTTATAAGCACTTGGCAATTCAGAAATATCAATTTCATTACTAAAAAACCTTATATCCAGGCCGTGGGTTTCTTCTGCAAAAATTTCATCAACCGTTTTATGCGCCAACGATTTTTTATGAAAAGTCCTGCTAAAGTTTCTCCCTGCTCCGTGGGGGGCAAAACCTAAATTTCTGTCGTTTGTTGTTCCCTGAACAATCAATACAGGCTCAGCCATATTCAGCGGAATTAATCTCGGTCCTGTAATATCCGGCAAAAATTTATCGTCCAGTGGAGTTGCCCCTTTTGCGTGGTAAAATAAATCACCATCCCTGAATACAAAGTTATGTTCGTTCCAATACCTATCCTGTTTCTCAATATCCAATTTTTGTAAAATTGTATTATGAATAGCTTCATGGTTTTCCTTCGTCCACTTCCTGATCAATTGTAATGCCTCCCAGTACTGTTGCCCTTCTTCCGTTTCAAAAGGTATCCATGCATTCTCCTTTAATGTATCCGGAGAAAGTGCCATCCTGAAACGGTTAGCCACCTTCATCCCTTTATCATACAACACCGCGCCCGGCGCCCTTGAGCCATGATGTGTTACCAGCATAGTGTTTCCGGTATTTTTAGAAACCCCAACAAATAAAAAGTGGTTTCCGTCTCCCTGGGTTCCCATGTGCGACCGGGCTGTGCTTATTAGCTTTTCATCATTAAGAAAGTAATTTTGCCTGAAGGCATCCATTAGTTCATCAGACATGGGCATCTGTTCTCCTCTTGGTCGTCCGCCATACCCAAAATGGGTAGTTGTATGTGCCATGTCTAAAATGGTTTTCGGGTCAGCTTTTCCAAAGTCAGTAAGCATTACAGAGCAGCAAATATCGGCACTATGAAATCCGGGGTGTATTGCATTTTTTGCTACAACCACTCCACCTACAGGAATATTACCTGCCGGGCCTGTGGGGCAGGCATCGGGCATTACTGCACCACCAACTAACGTTGGGGTTTGCATAAGAATGTTCATGGTAGTAATTACTTTTTCAACATTATCTGCCTCATTTTCATGTTCTGCCCTAATATTGATTACAAACTCTTTTGGTGCAGCATGAAGTGGCAGCGGGTCAGGAGACTTATATTGTTCCAGATATGCCGCTATTTCCTCCGGGCTTAAATTGTTTTCATTAATGTGTTCTAGCGCTTCGGTAAACCATTTTCCTGGTGTATATCCTAAAGCAATTAATTCATTTCCTGTAATTGTTTCCATGGTCTAATTATTTAATGATGCAAAGGAAACCACCAAGTGCGCAATGTATCTGCGCAGTAAAAATAATTTTTGTAATTTTAGAAAAAAAATGTCTTCAAATAAAAATGCGCTCATCCGCTACAAGATTCTTGACAAATGCCTCAGCAACAGGTTTAAGAAATATACGCTTGATGATCTTATAGATGAATGTTCAGAAGCGTTATTTGACTTCGAAAACAAAGAGGCATACATAAGTAAAAGAACCATCCAGGCAGATTTACAAAATATGCGCAGCGAAAAATTTGGCTATGAAGCGCCTATTGAGGTTTATGAAAAGAAATATTATCGATATAGTGACCCGGAATACAGTATCCATAACATTTCGGTTAATGAAAATGATTTAAAAACTATGAATAATGCTATCCAGATACTAAAGCAGTTTAAAGACTTCTCAATGTTTTCTGAAATGAATGGGGTACTGCAAAAGTTGGAAAACTCCATCCATTCAGTCCAGGAAAAATCAATCATCCATCTTGATAAAAACGAGGGCCTAAAAGGCCTGGAATATATAGACATACTATATCAAAGCATACTTAATAAAAATGTTTTAAATATTTCTTACAAAAGTTTTTCTGCAAAAGACTTTACTTCGTTTAAGGTACACCCTCAATTTTTAAAAGAATACAACAACCGGTGGTTTTTATTTTGTGTCAAAGAAGAAAAAATTATTAACCTTGCGTTAGACAGGATACAGGAAATAGAGATTTTAGAGCATGAGGTTTATAAGGATAAAAAAATAGATCCTGACTTGTATTTTAGGGAGGTTATAGGCGTTACGGTTTCAGAAAGGCAAAGGGGCAGGAATATTATTTTTCTTATCGATAAATCTAATGCGCCCTATGTAAAAACCAAGCCATTCCATCACTCTCAGGTAATTGTTGAAGAAAAAGAAGAAGGTACTGTTTTTAAAATTTGCGTTCAAATAAATTATGAGTTAGAACGATTGCTATTGGGCTTTGGAGATTCTTTAAAAATCATACAACCTGAAAGGCTAAAGCAGGGTATGGTTGAAAAACTCAAAAAAGCTTTAAAAAATTATAAGCTTGACGTATAATTGTGAGTCCTTAAACCTAACCTTATACGCCGCAACCAACGGCATACAAATATATAAATCTAATAATTACATCTTTTTGATTTTTAAGGGGTTATCTTTACTGATAAATCCTTTAGAAAATGATAGCAATTAAAAAAGAAACCGATATTGAGGCAAGCAACGTAGTAGTTAACCCTACCGAAAATGTGCGGTATACGGTTGACTCTTATGACTATGACGCCGAATGGAAAACCGAAGTAGCGCGCCTTAAGCCCCAGGCGCCAATGGGCACTGAAAAGAAAGCCTTTACAATGACCATAGAAAATATGGTAAAGGCGGGGTACAAGCTGGAGAAATAGTGTTTATGTTCTTTGTCTTTTAGGGAAGTTTTTCACGCGCTGTCATTCAAGGAGGAATGACGACGAAGTAACCTCATAAATAGCACTGCAACGATGAAATTGCTCCGCTCCGCATGCTTCGCCCGTAACCACGGCACGTGAAAAAAAGAGGCGTGCGCCTCTACTGCTATCTGACAACTGCCATCTGCTATCTCCTACTTAATAAATGCCTGCTGGCTTGAATAAGGCGCTTCATAGCCCATTTTTTCCCTAACCCGGGCCAGTACACCATTTGCAATAGTTGCGGCCTTCTGCGCGCCTATTTTAAGGGCGGCATCCAGCTCGGTACGGTTGGCCATGTAGTAAGCATACTTTTCGCGCACAGCCGCAAACTTCTCTACAATCAGTTCATAAAGCGCCTGCTTGGCATGGCCATAGCCATAATTGCCACCCAGGTAGTTGGCCCGCATCTGCTCAATTTGCTGGGGCGTGCCCAGCAGTTTATATATAGCAAACACATTATCAGTATCGGGGTTTTTAGGGTCTTCCAATGGCGTACTGTCCGTTTGTATGCTCATTACCACCTTGCGCAGTGCCTTATCATCCACAAAAATATTGATGGTGTTGTTGCGGCTCTTGCTCATCTTTTCGCCGTCAAGACCGGGTACAATCTTGGTGTATTCGCTGGTAATAGGCTCAGGAAGCACAAACGTTTCACCCATCTGGTGGTTAAAGCGTCCGGCAACATCGCGCGTAAATTCTATATGCTGCAGCTGGTCTTTGCCCACCGGTACAAACTCGGCATCATATAATAATATATCGGCCGCCATAAGCATCGGGTAGGTAAAAAGCCCGGCATTAACATCCTCCAGCCTGTCAGCCTTATCTTTAAACGAATGCGCCAGCGTTAGCCGCTGGTACGGAAAGAAACAGCTTAAATACCAGCTCAGCTCGGCCGTTTGGGGCACATCGCTCTGGCGATAAAATACAACCTTATCAATATCAAGCCCGCACGCAAGCCAGGTGGCCGCCACACTATAGGTGTTTTCGCGCAGGGTGCTGCCCTCTTTTATCTGCGTGGCAGAATGAAGGTCGGCTATAAACAAAAACGATTCGTTTTCCGGCCTCAGGGCCATGTCTATAGCAGGTAAAATTGCGCCTAAAAGGTTGCCTAAATGCGGGGTGCCGGTGCTTTGTATGCCGGTTAATACTTTTGCCATAAGGGGTATACTTGTAATTTTGCGTAAAGGTAAGGGTTTTGCCTAAAATTACAGATTGAATTGCTACATTTGGGTTATATGAAAGCCTTTAAGTATATTTTTTGGTTGTTGTGGCGCACATGGTTTTACATCCTTATGGGGGTGCCCATTATTATAATGTCGCCGTTTTTAATACTCAGCCTTTCGTGGGATAAAACCTATCCGGCATTTTTTGCCATGGCGCGCGCGTGGGCAAACATCATCCTTTATGGCATGGGCTTTTATTATAAAGTAGAGCGCGAAGAGGAACTGCAAAAAGGCAAAAGCTACATGCTGGTGGCTAACCATACCAGTATGACGGATATTATGCTGATGCTTGCCATTACTAAAAACCCGTTTGTATTTGTGGGCAAAAAGGAACTCGCCAAAATACCCATCTTCGGGTTCTTTTATAAGCGCAGCTGTATACTGGTAGACCGTAACAGCTCACGCAGCCGGTTTGAGGTTTTTGAGCAGGCACAAAAGCGGCTAAACCAGGGCCTCAGCGTATGCATCTTTCCGGAAGGCGGCGTGCCCGAAGACGAAACCATACTGCTGGACGAGTTTAAAGATGGCGCCTTTCGCCTGGCTATAGACCACCAGATACCTATTGTACCCATGACGTTTCCTGATAATAAAAAGCGCTTTAGCTTTTCCTTTTTTAGCGGAAGCCCCGGCATTATGCGGGCTAAAGTGCACAGGTTTATTTCTACCGAAGGCCTTACGCACGATGATAAAAAAGAGCTCAAGGATACCGTTTGGGAGGTTATTTACGGGGAGCTTGTAGCGTATGGTTCGGAGTAATATTGGAAGCAAAGCGATTTGAAATATTAAATTCGTTACCCGCCTATGGGCCATTGTATGTACCCATAAGCGAAAGTGGGGAACTTTTCTTTTCGGAAGGCTTTATAGTGCGGTTTTTAAAAAAAGATGCCAGCAAATGGGTGGCCAACTTTAAGCCGGTAACAGTTATGTCCTGCAAGACCAGATTAACCTCACAGTAATCGAACCGGATGGAACATACTGGCATAGCGAAAGGATTTCGTTAGATGGTTTAAAAGGCCCTGAGGTTAAGGGGAATAGCATTTCAGTTTTATTTTGATGTAGCTTATGATACAGAAGAATGGGTACCGTTTACTTACAACCTTGACACCAAAGTTTTAGATGGTGGGAGCTTTTGTAAGTACAATCAGTACACAGTTAAAAAGCCATGGTGGAAGTTTTGGTAATAGGAATAGCAGGTCCGGCTTATTCAATTCTATAAAAATAAAAGCGCCCCACAATGGAGCGCTTTTACCTTAACTAAATAAGCCTAACCAACAAGGCTTAAAAACTAAAACTGACACCCGTATACAGGCCTATAAAATAGGGTTTAAAATTTCCTGCATCGCGGCTATATGCGTTTACCTGATATTTAAAAGTGGGTTCAAAACTGGCTTCAAACTGTTTAAAGAACTTGTATTTAAAGCCCACGCCCAGGTTAGTACTAAAGTGTATGTTGTTCAGGTTTTGCGCCTCGCCCACATCGGTGCTAAGACCCTGGTTAGATATTACGCTCACGTTGTTCTGGTTAAGAAACAGCGTACTGACGCCCCCTATAAGGTTGATGCCGAATTTTTTATCCAGCAGCGCGTAAGACATCTCTACCGGCACTTCTATATAACCTGTTTTTTGCATCATGGCACCGTTAAACTTTTCCTGCGGAAGCTGGTCAGCCGTAAGGCTTGCGGGGGCAGATGCAAACCCGCCTGTAGGCTGCTGGTTTTGCACTACTATATTAGCATTTGTAGTACGGGCAACATTATTTGTGCCCTGGTTTAAGGAGGCATAAAACTGCACTCCTTCTGTAGCGTAGCTAAGGTTTACCGTATTAACGCCAGAGCGTAGTGACAGCTTTTTGCTAAGGTTATAATTTACACCCACGCCATAGCTAAGCTGGTTATCATAGCTCTTGCTGTTTGAAGCAAACTGCGCATCTATAGGAGATCCGCTGGATAATGAGCTGTACAGCAGCGGGCCCATTTGCGGTTTAACATTCCATTTGCCGCCAGCGGCTTCATTTTCGGCAACGGCCTTATCTTTCTCAGCCTCCTGTTCGCGCTTTAACTTTTCAAGCGGATTTTCCGGAAGGGTATCTGTTGGTGTAATTGCTACAGCTTCGTCCGGGGTAACCGGAATATCACGATTTATAATATCTGTTGCAGGAGTATTAATTAAAGATGGAGAGTTAGGACTTACAGGTTGTGTCCCATAATTTTCTATACCCGCCACACCGGTTTCATGTGGTTTACTGGTAAGTGTTTGAACTGGGGAGTCAGGAGTTTCTGGCAGGCCATTAAAAGTGTTATTGCTGCCCGGCATAGTGCCGTTTTGCAGCTGCCCGTTGCGGTTGCCTTTAACCTGGTTATGGGCTACTCCCTGCTCTGCGCTCATGGCAGCGTTATGCTTATTATTGTTATGCCCTCCTGTTTGGTTATTACGGTTATGGGCAACCACTGTTCCGTTTTTAGCATTTTGCATTACACGTTGTGGGTTGCCTTGCCCCCGTACTGCGCGTTGTGAATTCCCCGACCCCGAAGCTTTAACTACAGAAGTATTCACTTCTGGGCCATTATCCGGCGCGCTCACCATAGCATCAGGGCTGGCTGCCGGGCCACTACCCTGCACATTGCGGTTAGGCGGCGTTATGCCCTTGCCTGTTGATGCAGGCTTTTGGGCGTCTATAGGGTTAATGCCTGCGGGTGATATCTGCTGTTTGTCTATTACCACGCCATTTTTAGTGTTGCTGGCTGTATCTGGCAAAATAAACAGCAAGCCCAGTATCAATACAGCGGCCACACCACCCAGGCGCACCCATAATGGCAGTACGCGGCGTTTCTTTTTCTCTTTCAGTATCTCCTCAATGTTGTCCCACACAAATTGTGGCGGGGCAGCCTCAAAGTCTTTAAACTTTTCCTGAAAAAGCCGGTCTATGTTTTTCTTATCACTCATTTTGCATTAGGTATGCTTTTACCCTGGTGGGTTTCAATCTTTTCTTTTAATATCATCCGCGCACGGGCAAGGTTGCTTTTAGAGGTACCATCGGTTATACTTAGCATCTCGGCAATTTCTTTATGGCTGTAGCCGTCTATAACATAAAGGTTAAACACCATGCGGTACCTGTCTGGCAGCTGCTGAATAATGCCCATCAAAAAATCCATCGACACCTCATCCGCATCCAGTTCTATATCGGGTTCATCCGGCATATTCTCGGTCACTATTTCAAATATTCCTTCGGTACGGTATTTTTGCAAAACGCTGTTAACCATTACCCTTTTGGCCCAGCCCTCAAACGAGCCTTTAAACTGGAACTGCCCTATTTTTTTAAATATCAGCAAAAAGCCATCCTGCAGGTTATCCTCGGCATCGGCGCGGTTGCGCGAATACTTAAGGCATACCGAAAACAGTTTTGGCGCCAGGAGCGTGTAAAGCTGACCCTGTGCCTTTAAGCTGTCCTGCTGACATTCTTTTATAAGCTGATCTAAACCCAACCCGTTCCATTTATTGTTATTACTGCTGTACCGGTACCTCTATTTCTAAAAACTGTTCGTTGCCGGAGGCATCTGTACCCTTGTAAAATTTAAAAAGGTAGGTTTCATAATTGTATACCGGTGGGCAGTCAAACTGAAACGATGTATGTTCTGCCTCGGTATTTTCCAGAGAAAGGCAGTCAGAATCTTCAATAACTATTGACTGCAGGGCAACAGTGCGTGTAGACCCATCAGCCTGGTAATCAAATCCATTTGCAAAATAGCAGTCGGTTGGCCTTCTGTAATATACGGTAAAGGTTGATGCCTGACCGGGCACAACATACTCAGGTACGTCAACGCTTATGATGGGCAAGAACTCCAGCTGGAACTCTTTAGGCGCTTCATCAAGCGAACAGGAAACCATTATAAACAGCGCGGCAAGCAGTGTCAAAATCTTCTTCATAAAATCGTGTCAAAAAAAATATTCTTTCTCTTTGTTAGCCTTTAGATGCAAAAGGCATATAAAGGTTGCGTAAAATTACAATAAAGATATAATAAAAAAACCCGAATTACTTCGGGTTTAGTGTTTTATATATCAAAGGCAGTGCCGGTATTATATTGATTTTGTGCCGGTAAACCTCATAAGTAATAACGCCTATGGAAACTCAATCTGTAAAACAGGGCATAATTTTATTGCAAGGCCCACATTTCCGTAAGGTTTGCCACCCGTGTTATTTATAACGATGCTTCTTTAATGGCCTCTTTTATTTTGATTTCCAGCTCATCGGCCATTTCAGGATTGTCTTTAATCAGCGCCTTAACAGCATCGCGGCCCTGACCCAGCTTGGTGTCGCCATAGCTAAACCATGAGCCTGATTTTTTGATAATTTCAAACTCTACTGCAAGGTCTAATATCTCGCCGGTTTTGCTCACGCCTTCGCCATACATAATATCAAATTCAGCCGTTTTAAACGGTGGAGCAACCTTATTTTTAACAATCTTAACTTTGGTGCGGTTGCCAATTACGTTTTCGCCGTCTTTAATCTGAGACGAACGGCGTATATCAATACGTACCGAAGCATAAAATTTAAGCGCGTTACCACCGGTGGTAGTCTCTGGGTTACCAAACATAACGCCAATTTTTTCGCGCAGCTGGTTGATAAAAAATACCGTACAGTTGGTTTTGCTTATAGTGGCGGTAAGCTTTCTGAGCGCCTGGCTCATTAGGCGGGCATGCAGGCCCATCTTAGAATCGCCCATTTCGCCCTCAATCTCGCTTTTTGGCGTAAGTGCCGCCACCGAGTCAATAACTACAATATCTATAGCCCCAGAGCGGATAAGGTTTTCAGCAATTTCAAGTGCCTGCTCACCATTATCCGGCTGCGATATAATAAGGTTCTCTACGTCTACACCCAGTTTCTCAGCATAATTGCGGTCAAAAGCATGCTCAGCGTCAATAAATGCGGCAATGCCACCAGCCTTTTGGGCTTCTGCAATAGCGTGAAGGGTAAGCGTGGTTTTACCTGAAGATTCAGGCCCGTATATTTCTATAATCCTGCCGCGCGGGTAACCGTTAACCCCAAGGGCAAGGTCTACCCCAAGTGAGCCGGATGGTATGGCCTCAACCTCTTCCACCGCTTTATCGCCCAGCCTCATAACTGCGCCTTTACCGTATGATTTATCAAGTTTATCCAGCGTTAGCTGTAGCGCCTTTAGTTTGGCTTCTTTTTCTCCGCTCATTACGTGTGTATTATTTTGTTGTAAATATACGACTTTTTTCTAATAATCCAAATATGACTACAAATTTTTATGCTAAAAATATCAGGCTTTTCATCGAGTATCATTCAGCGTCACCTATAGCAATCAAGTGCCTAAACATGTATAATCTCATCATCAACCAGTAGCTCCTCCCGGCGAAAACGCAGCAGCACCTGTGCCACGGCAATCACGTCTTTTTCGCAATAGGTAACAATGCGGTCAATATCTTTTTCCACATGAAAAACATGGTGCACCTGGCTACCGTCTATATCGCCTTTAGGCGAAGGGATGCCCAGTATCTTGGTGAGGAGTTTAAGGGAAGTAAAGCTTTTATAATCGCCAAATTTCCAGAGTTCCATGGTGTCCAGGTGCGGCACCTCCCACGGTTTTTTGCCAAAAAGATTCAGCTTTGCGGGAATGGGCATCCTGTTGATAATCATGCGGCGCGCAATATAGGGAAAGTCAAACTCCTTGGCATTGTGCCCGCACATAATATGTTGTGGCTGGTTAAAATGGTTGTTGAGCAGGTTACTGAAATCCTTTAAAATTTTAGTTTCCTCGCCAAAAAAAGACGTTACCCTAAAGTGGCGTATGTCTCCCTTAAAGGTAAAATACCCCACAGAGAGGCACACAATCTTGCCAAACTCCGCCCAGATGCCGGCACGGTCATAAAACTCCTCGGCAGTAAAATCTTCCTTGCGCTGGTAAAGCGTTTTAGCGCTGTACAGGTTCCGGGTTTCGTCGTCAAGCAGGCCAAAGTGCTCATGCTCCGGCACGGTTTCTATATCCAGGAAAAGTATATTTTCAAGCCTTACTTTTTCAATCATATATACATCCCCCGCCCTAAAGGACGGGGCAAAAGATTAATAATTATCGGTTAATTTCAACCCTAACGGGCGGGGCAAATTAATTACATGCCCTTAACTTCTGCTTCGTCTTTAGTCATGGGCAGTCCATTACCCTTACCCTCGGTAGGCGCTATTTTGCCCATCATTTTATAGGCTTCGTCTACATATACATAAAAGTCATTACTATGAGGGTCTGTAGCACTTTGCAGGCCTTTTGTATGGCCCAGGCGCACAATAATAAGGTTATCTTCGGGCACCACAATTACAAACTGGCCCAGGTGGCCGCGCATGTAATACATTTTCTTGTTCATGTAGGTATTTATCCACCAGCCATAGCCATATTGCGGCGAGGCATCAAAACGTGGCGTAACCATTTTTTTCACCGCCAGGCTATCCAGTATACGGGTGCCATTCCATTCGCCATTATGAAGGAAAAGCTTGCCAAAACGTGCAAAATCACGTGCGTTGCTGCCCAGGCAGCAGTAAGCTTTTTCAATGCCGCCCTCATGGTCCAGCTGCCATAGCGCATCATGTTCAGCACCCAGTGGCTTCCAGAATTTGTCAGAAACATAAGCGCTAAGCGTTTGCCCGGTAGCTTTAGTAAGCACGATAGCTAATAATTCGGTAGCGCCGCTTACATATTCAAAATGATTACCAGGCGCCTCTTTTATAGGTACATCAAGCACGGTTTGTGGCAGGTTATCGCCAAAGTAAGCACGGGTGGTAACACTAAAGGCACTGCTGTACTGCTCACCCCAGTCCATACCGGTGGCCATGCTCGATAAATCTCCCACGGTAAGGGCCGCCCCATGACCGGTTTTATACTCCGGGTAAAAATCGCTCACTTTTTGGTCAAGGCTTTTTATCTTGCCCTCTTCAATAGCTTTGAATAACGCCGCCGAAACAACGCTCTTAGCCATACTAAATGAGTTTGACTTACTATCGGGCCCATAGCCGTCATAATAGCTTTCGTGCCAAATGCTGTCGTTTTTAATGATAAGGTAAGCTACAGTGCCTAATTCTTTATGCACTGCCTCAAGCCTTTTAGTACCCGCAACTTTATTGTAATCTTTTGCTTCTGCCCATGGTTGCGCGGTGCCGGCCTTTACGGTGCGGTTGTCAAAATGGGTATAATCGTCAAGGTAGGCAGTGGTTTTACCATGCAGGTATACTACACGTACCGCTTTTATAAGATAGTCTACATCAAAAACATACATCAGTACAATAATTGCCGTAAGTATGCCCACAAACCACAGAAGGAATTTTTTCATAAACAGGGTTTAAGTTGCATTACGAAAGTACATAAAAAAACAGCACGCCGGTATCTCTTACAAAATACCGGCGTGATGCTGTGTTTTAAACTACTTAACTATCCAGCCACTCGGGTTTAGGTAGGTAGTGTTTTGAAGGATACAAAATTTAAGTACTGCCTGGTTGGTTACCGGGTTGCTGGCCACTGTGCCTATGCTTTGCAGCGCCGTAACCTTTTGGCCCGCGCTAACGCTTACCGTTTCCATATTGTAATAGATGCTAAAGAAATCTCCGTGACGTATGTATACGATTTTCTTTTTAGAATCTGGTATAAGCTGTATTTGCGTAACCTCGCCGGTAAAGACAGACCGTACCGATTCGCCCGGATTAGTAGTTATATCTACCCCGCTGTTGTGCTGCATATAATCTTTAACAAACGGGTGCGGATGGTCTCCATACCCTAATGATATATAACCATGTGCTACCGGATAAGAAAGCTTGCCTTTATTGGCCTTAAAATTATCTGATATTAGCTTGCCCTCTTTAGTAAGTACAATTTTATTAGCCGGCGCTTCTGCCGCGGCCGCCGTGGTAGTTTTGCTTTCTGTACTGCTTTTTGCCGTTTTTTTGTTTGCTGCCGCAATAGCTTCCCGTACTGCTGCATCAATTTTTTGCTGAATCTGCTTGCTTTCCTGCTGTTTCTTTTTAACCTCGGCAGCTAATTTTTTCTTGTCTTTTTGAATGGTTTTTACCAGTTTTTGCTGCTCCTGCTTATCCTGTTCAAGTGTTTGCTTTTCTTTCTGGCTTTCAGCAACAAGCTTTACTTTCTCTTTTTTCTGGCCTTCAAGGGTTTTTATAGTAGTGTCAAGCTCAGCCATCTTTACCTTTATCTCATCGCCCTGTATCTTCCTGAAGCTGGCATACTGCTTCATATATTGTATGCGGCGGTAAGCCTCTAAAAAGCTTTTAGATGAAAGGATAAACATAATGCGGCTTTGGTCAGTACGGCTTTTATAAGCTTTTACAAGTGTATTGGCATAATCTTCCTTAAGCACTTTAAGCTCCCGCTTTAGCGTATTAATCTTGATCTGGTTACGGTAGATATCATCCGTAATAAGGCGTGTTTGCTTGCTGGTAGTACTTATAAGCTTTTCGCTGAGCTTAATACGGGCTTCATTTTCAGAGATCTTGCCCATCACTGATTTTTCCTTAGAAGCTTCTTTATTAATAAGGCTGTTAAGATCCTTTATCTCTTTCTGTATTTGCGCCTTGCGCTGCTCCAGTTTCTTCTGCTCGCTGCCACCCTGCGCCAGGGCAGCCATGCCGGCGGTTAAGAACAAGATAGTAAGGAGTAGTTTCTTCATGTTGGTTATAGTGCTGGTTGTTAACGTTTTGGATCTTCGTCTATAAATATCTGGTTAAACCCTTCAGGCACCTCAAAAGGAAACGTAATAGGCTCGTTAAATTTAACAATTTTATATTCAACATCAAGGTTTATACGGTCTTTTTGCTCTGCCTCAATTTTAATGCCCGATGGCAGCATGCCCTGGCTATAACTGTTATGCGACGGATAGTTAATTTCTATACTGCGCGGCGTTGCGCCACCCTGTGCCACGTGCTGCTTTTTAAGCAAAAAGTTAGTGCCTTCAAACAAAAACTCTTTTATAATGCTGCCTTCTTTACCGGCAAGCCTGTACAGGCCATTTTCTACAGATGCTGTGTATTTGCCTTTATTAAGGTCGTCTATGGCTTCACCCAGCAGCATGTTTTGCACTTTGGTATAATTAAGCTCGGTGCCCAGCCAGCGGCTCAGCATTGCATAATTGCCTTTAAAGTAAGTGTCTCCCAGTTGCTCATAATAGGTTACCTCTGTAGGGGTTAAAAGGCCTTTAGCCATGGTAATGCCCAGGTAACGCACCATTATAAGTATCTTCTCATCTTTCTGAATGCGTATTTCTGCCGAGAAGCTTTGGTTTTCGTGGCTATCCTTATAATGTGCATCTGCTTTTATAAGTATGGTTTTATACTCTACTGGATTATTATAGTGCCCGGATATAATTTCTGATGCCGTTTTAGTGCCGGCAGCAGCGCTTTCGGTTACTGTGTTAGCCTTTTGCGTTTTACACGAAACAAGCAGTGTTACCGCAAGGGCTATAGTGACTATCTTCTTCATTTAGCTTTTGTTTTTTTTGTGAGTTTATCGGCCTTGGCCTGGTACTCCTGCTTCTTTTTAGTATCGCCAAGGCCGCCATATGCTTCGCCCAGCTGGTAAGTTATTGTGGCTTCCAGTTCAGGGTCTTCCACAACAAAATCAAGGCCGTTTTCAAGCCAGCTTTTTGCTTTTGCATATTGCTTAAGCCTGTTAGCGCCCAGCCCCGCATAATAATACAGGCGCGCCTGCGTAGGGTAGCTGTCTATGTAACCTGATGCCTTTTCTAGAATCATGTCGTTCTGGCCGCTCTCAGCATAAGTATACAGCAACAGTTCAATACCCTCTATATCATCAGGAACAGATTGCAGGCCAACCTCAAAATACTGTGCGGCTTCGTTATATTTCTTTTTGTTGAAAAAGAATTTGCCTACCTCCTTAGGTACGTTTACCTGCTTATCGCCATCAAAATAAGTAACCGCCTTAGCCAGGTTAGGCATATAGGCTGGGTTTGCATTGGCATAAATAAGAAACTCGTTAAGCACGCGGTGCTTTATCTTACTGTCTATTTTTTTGCTTCCAAGCACCCTGAACATCGATTCCGATGCTTTATCGCCATCACCATTATTAAGGTGGAACTTAAACAGGCTTACATGCGCAAAATCGCTTTCGGGCACATTCTTTTCCAGCTGGCGGGCCACTTCCTCGGCTTTTTTTTCTTCGTTACTGCCGCTGTACAGGTATATAAGGTCAAGGTAATTATCCTCGTTTTTGGGGTCTTTTTTAATGGCTGCCTCAAGCGCTTCCTTTTGGTTACCACTGCCTTTGCTGTTGCTTAGTATCTGGAGCTTGTACATTTCGCGCTTATCGCTCATGCCCACGGTTTGCTCCATCTCGTTAATAAGCGTAAGCGCCTTGTCAAACTGCTGGGTGTACATGTATAACGACACTAAATCTTCCTGGTAGTATTCTTTTCGCCACTCCGTAAGCTTTAGCACAACCGGTATGCTTTTGTTATAATCTTTAGTTTCATAATACACATCATACAGCCCCTGCCAGTACCAGCGGTTAGCAGGGTCAAGGTCGCGCGCTTTTAAAAAAGCACGTTCAGCCTCGGCATAATTTTTAAGCGAAAGGTAATTTTTACCCAGCTCATTATATACAGCCGGGTTACCGGCATCTTTAACCAGGCATTTTTGCAGGGCCGTTATGGCCTTATCATAGTTTTCAATACCCTTTTGCGTAAGCGCCTCATAAAAATTCTCTTCAAATTCATTTCGCGCCAGTGCAAGCGAATCAGGCTCCTGCTGGGCATGCAGGGCCGCCGGCACAAAAAGGCCGCTTAACGCAATGCTGCAAATAAGGGTTGTTAACTTCATATATATTATTCTATAACAGAATAGTCGCCCAGGCTTATGCTGGCAAATTTGCCGTTAAAAGCCGCGTGGTTGCCTATCATGCCATTATCTAAAATAGCGTTTTTAATTACCGCGCTGGTTTGCACCAGGCTGTTTTTTATAATACTGTTCTCTACGTGGGTGTTAGCCCCAAGCGATACAAACGGACCCACAGTAGCATTTTTTAGCGTAACGCCGCTGCCTATAAAGCAGGGTGCAATAATGGTGCTGTTTTCCATAACCACGTTGTCGCTCACTAAACTTTCCTGCCCGTCGGCAGCAATAAAGCCCAGCATGCGGCTGTTTGTTTCTACGGTAACGTTCTTGTTGCCGCAGTCCATCCACTCGTCTACTTTACCGGGCACAAATTTCATGCCTTTTTGCTTCATATTTTCAAGGGCATCGGTAAGCTGGTACTCGCCACCTTTAACAATATCATTGTCTAAAAGGTATTGCAGCTCATCGCTGAGGGTTTCTCCGCTTTTAAAATAATAGATGCCAATGATGGCCAGGTCACTTACATATTCTTTAGGCTTCTCTACAAAATCAGTTATTTCGTTTTGAGGATTCAGTTTAACAACGCCAAAGGCACTTGGGTCTTCAACCTGCTTTACCCAGATTACGCTGTCTGCCGATGTATCTAACGTAAAATCAGCGCGGAATAGTGTGTCGGCATAGGCCACTACCACGGGGCCGCTCATGCTTTCTTTAGCACTCATAATGGCGTGTGCCGTGCCCAGGGGCTTGTCCTGGTAGTATATGCTGCCTTTTGCGCCCAGCCTTTGGGCAATGGCTACAAGGTCGGCCTCCACCTGAGGACCAAAATCACGCGCTACAATAAAGGCAATCTCTTCTATTTCCTGGTTTAAAACCGATGCTATATCTTCTACAAGGCGGTGCACAATGGGCTTGCCGGCAATGGGTATAAGGGGTTTGGGTACAGTTAATGTGTGTGGGCGAAGGCGCGATCCGCGGCCGGCCATAGGTACAATAATCTTCATGTATATTTATCTAAATTCTATTCAGGTTTTATCTCACTTCCGGGCATCCATTAAATGCTATTCCAGTTTTATGCCGTTCTTTTCGGCTACTTCTTTAAACATCGCCTCTTTGCCTTTTTCTTTCAGGTCCTGGAGAAACCCTGCCAGTACGCTGCGTGCATCTTCGGTATACGGAGACTGCATGTCGTTATACAACAGGTATGCCGTAAACATATAGCCCAGGCCTTTTTCCGGTTCATTAAGATTAGTATAGTATATCTGACCTGCGCCAAAGTACCCTTCAGGGTTTTTAGGGTCGGCTGTAATAAGGCCTTCATAAGCCTTGCCCGCATTAGCATAATCCAGTTGTAGCTGATAAGCCACAGCCATATTTTGCAGGGCAAAAACACCCTTAGGATCAAGCTCCAGTGATTTTTTATAGCATTTTATGGCTTCACTATAATTGCTGAGCCTGCGGTAATTTAGCCCCATATAATTCCATGCGGTAATAAACTTAGGATCCTGTTTTACAGCTTTATTATAGCTTACCAGGGCCAGGTCATACTTTTTTTCATCGGTATAGGCCATAGCCTCATTATAAAAGGAAAGCGCTTTTTTATCGGTACTCATGGCGTTTGGCGACACAACATCGGCTGTCATAAGGCTTTGTACGGTGGCGCAGTTTTTATTAAGGTAAGCCAGCACCTCTTTGTTATTGCCGCCTACAGTAACATTGTATGATTTTTTCTCGGTCGCGCCATCCTGCCTGTCTTTCTCGGCCTGTGCGGTTGCCTGCTGCATATCATACAGCATAGTACGGCTGTCTATACAGCTGTTTATAGCTTCTATTACTTTGTCTTTTGTCTGGCTGCCGTCAATATCACCGGCGCAGCCGCAGGCTTTTTCGCCTATAGCCTTTACCCTATCTTCCTGTGCCTGTGCCATTGTAATGCCAGGCAGCAAGGCCACTAAAAAAAGTATATGGTATTTTTGTGTTGCTTTCATACGGTTACTTTACATCAACACCATTTTTTTGGGCTGCTTTCATAAAAATCTCTTCCTTCCCTTTCTCCTGCAGGTCACTAAGCATGGCGCCCAGATATTTCTGTGCATCGTTAACAAACGGCGACTTAGCTTCGGTATACAATACATAGGCCCTGAACATATAATCTACCCCTTTTTCAAAATTTTCTTCCAGAAAAAAGGTACGTCCCGCCCCATAATACCCCTCCGGGTCTTTAGGGTTATACTTTATGAGGTTCTCATAAGCCTCAGATGCCTTTTTATAATCCTTAAGATACTCGTAGGCTATGGGCAGGTTTTGCCGGGGCATTCCGCCATCAGGGTCTATTTCCAGCGATGTTTCATAGCACTTTATAGCTTCTTTATAGTTGCCCCTTTTGCGGTAGCTTATGCCCAGGTTATCCCACGCAAAGGCAAATTTCTTATCTTCTTTTACCGCTTTATTAAAGCTTACAATAGCCTGGTCATATTTCTCGTCATCCATATAGCCAAGTCCTTCATTATAATGCTGCAATGCCTTTTTATTTTTAGACATTGAATATTTGTTCTTTACATCGTTGCTTGATAACAGGCTTCTTACATTGGTGCACTTATCATTCATGTAAGCCTGGATTTCTTCAAAATCCTGGTCGGCATAAATGGTAATGTTTTTAGTAAGCGAATCTGTAGTGTCAATTTGCTCCGGCTTTAAGGCCGACATCTGGTCTACCATTATAAAGGCCCTGATGCATGAATTGATTTCGGCCACTATACTGTCTTTGGGTATGGCCGTGCTTATCTTATCTGTACATTCGCAGGCATCCTCTGCAATTTTTTTGATCTTTTTTTCGTGGTCTTTGTCCTGCCCGTAAAAAGATGCCGAAAGCAAGAGCATTGCGGCGCACAACAACTGTAATAAGGAGATTTTTTTCATTTTTATAGAGTTAGTGATTATTTTGTACCTGTACTGCCAAAACCGCCGGCTCCGCGCTCAGTATCGGTAAGTGCCTCGGCAGCTACCCATTCGGCACGTTCGTGTTTTGCAATAACCAGCTGTGCTATACGCTCGCCATTTTCTACCGTAAAGGCCTCATCGGATAAATTTACTAAAATTACGCCAATTTCACCCCTGTAATCGGCGTCAATTGTTCCGGGGCTGTTAAGCACCGTAACGCCTTTTTTAGCTGCCAGCCCGCTGCGTGGGCGCACCTGTGCCTCATAACCAATGGGCAACTCTATAAAAATACCTGTTTTTACAATAGCACGGCCCAGCGGCTGCAACGTAATGGATTCGGCCAGTTCGGCACGCAGGTCCATTCCGGCAGAGGCTATGGTTTCATAATTAGGCAAAGCATGCGATGATTTATTGATGATTTTTACGGCAAGTGTCATAAATTATTTTTTGATGAATTTTAGAAGTGTTTGTTTTTCATTTTTGTAGATAAGCGCCATAAAGCCTATAAGCGCTACAAAGCCAAATATGTAGGTTTCCCTCAGGACCGGCACGTAGAATGACAGTGCCGAAAGCCCGGCCGAAAGCCCTATATACAGCCCCATTTTTTTTACGTCATAAGGTATAGGGTAATATTTAGCGCCTATAAAATAAGATACTGCCATCATAGTGCCATAAGCGGCAACCGTGGCTATGGCCGAGCCCATATAGCCCCAAACCGGTATGAGCGCAAAGTTAAAGCTAAGTGTTACCACCGCGCCCAGTATAGAGATGTAGGCGCCCATACGGGTTTTATCTGATAGTTTGTACCACACAGAAAGGTTGGTATATATGCCCAGAAAAAAGTTGGCAAGTATTATGAGCGGCACCACATCCATGGCGTCCCAAAATATCTCGTCGCGCAGCAACAGCAGCTTGAGTAAATCGGCAAAGGCAACAACGCCCAGCAATATGACCGACCCAAAGATTACAAAGTATTTGGTTATTGTGGCATAGGTGTGCTGTGCGTTTTCATTTTTAGAATGGCTAAAAAAGAACGGCTCTATACCCAGGCGGAACGCTGTGGTAAAAAGCGTCATGAATATAGCAAGCCTGTAGCATGCCGAATAGGTACCTATATCACTCTCTGATACACCCATAAATTTAAGCAGCGGCCGGTCAAAGGTTTCATTTATGGCAAAAGCAATGCCTGCCACCATAACGGGCAGGGCATAACGCATCATGCTTTTCCAAAGCGTAGTGTTAAAGTGCCAGGACAGTTTTATATAATGCGGCAGCAGCACCAGCAATGTAGCAAGGCTTGCCATAACGCTGGCCACAAACACATAGCCCACCTGAAAGCCTTTTATATACAGGGTAGCTATAAAACTACCCGGGTGCTCCTTGGCAAGCTTGGGCAGCCATAGCAAAAAGAACAGGTTGAGCAGCAGGAAAAAAGCAACATTGCCTATTTTTATAACCGCATATTTTATGGGCCTGCCTTCGCCGCGCAGCTTGCTAAAGGGCGCTATGGCCAGTGCATCAAGCACCAGTACCCAAATGGTATAGGTTATGTATTCGGTATCAATTTGGGCAGCATCAGCCAAAAAGTTACGGCCAAGCAGCCCAAGGCTAAGAAATATAAGCGATGACCAAAACAGTGATATGGTGGTAGTGCTTACCACCTGTTTTTTATCTTCGGCATTATAAAACCTGAAAAAGGCGGTTTCCATACCATAGGCCAGGATAACATTAAAAAATACCAGCCACGAAAAAATGATGGATACCTCGCCAAACTTAGCCCTGTCCATAACACCCTCTGTAGTATAAAGCGGCGTCAGGAAAAATGTAAACATGCGCGGCACCACCGTGGCCAGGCCATATATGGCGGTTTGCTTAAATAGATTTTTTGAAAGGCTCAAGTTGTTTCCTGGATATTTAAGAAACAAAAATAGCGATATATTTTGAGGGAGGGAAATATTACAATAAACCTACGGTTTTATCGTCTCCTTAAATTTATAAACCAGGGCATAAAGTTCCGGCAGTGGTGCATCGCCTTCCAGCCCATAGTCGTTAACGGTATAGATTTTACCATCTGTAAAAACTATCAGGGTAGATGTAAACTGGTCGCTTTTATTAACCGTGTACCTTTGCTATCTCTTTTTTGCTAAGGGTATATCAAAAGGCTTGTAGTCAGGAAAATAATAATGCACTTTGCAAACAGAAGTGCCTGCCTCAAAATCAAGCGTTGCATCAATATTAGGAACACGGTCAGACTCTACACCAAACGCGCTTAAATGCATTTCTGCTTTGGTAATTTTTGGGCTGCCCCGTTTATAAATATTGCCAAAAAGGCCATTACAAATATTTTAGCCATGTGCCTTTTTTTATAATTAAATAACTGCGCAACGGGTGTTTATTTCTTCTTAACTTCAGCAGTAGCTTCACTTGTTTGCTCCATCTTTAACTGAATTTGCAACTGTCCCATATCAACGCTCATATCCATATTCATTTCGTTAGTATAGCTTTTGTAATAGCCATTGGCTGTATCAAAATACATCTTGCCGCTCCCGTCTCCACCGCCTACAAGATTATAACCCTTTATATTGCTTGTTACTGTAAATACTACATCAACATTATACTCTGCTATATTGCCGTCTATAGCTATGAGTTTAAATGCCGTATTTACATTCATGTCTATTGTCATAGCGCCTATAGGTACAGAAAACGGGGTATCAATAGATGCGCTCTCGCCTATCTTTAATTTCTCATCAGGAAACTTTATTTGCGACAATACTGCCTGTATGGCTTTGAGGAAAACATCCTGCATGTCTTTACTCAGGCTGCTGCCCGAAATGGAATCAAATATGGGAAATGTGTCTGTAGTACCGCGGCCGTGTATAACAGCGCCGGATTTTACAAACTGGCTCAGGGCCTCATTATCTGATGCTATAAACCGCATCTGTACCGGAAAATCATTCTTGCTGCTTAGTTTACCCGTTGAGATCTGCATTACATTTCTTGCTGACCGCTTTTGAATGGTGGGGTTTTCAACACCTTTGTCGGCCAGACTTTGCAAAATATTTTCTGCCCCTACGTAAGTCATAGTAAAATTGTTGGACGAGTTGTGTGTTACGGTGTAAATGTTTTGCGGCAGGTACTGCATTTTAATGCTGGCTTCTTTCTCTGCCTGTGCCATGCTAAAAAAGTGAATGGCTAAAAAGGTAATGAGGAATAGTTTTTTCATAAGGTGTTTTTACCGGGGAAAGATAACAAAAAAAGGCCTTCCTTCCGGAAAGCCTTCTACTATGTTTACTTGTCGGTATCTTACGCTTTCTTCAAAAGCTTAGAAACTACAAACCGGTTAAGCTTAACGTATATAATGCGCTCTACTATATAAGCAAAGGCCACACATACAGCAACATACATGCAAACCCTTAGCACATCATTGCTTATTACGTTATCCAGGTAATGCGCGTCTACTATAAGGAACCAGTGCGAAATATAGATGCCAAAAGATATAGAGGCTATAAATTCAAAGATACCCAGCGTGTATTTAAACCCTATCCACTTTAACCTATACCAGGTAAAGGCAAAAATTATGGCAACTAACGAAAAAGCAAAATGCCTTAACTCAAGATAAGGGCTAATGCCAAAAGTTGCGTTTACATTGTTTACTTTAAAATTTATGCCCATAAGCAATGTGCAGGCCAATAAAAACAATAAAGGGGTTTTTAGGTTCAAAAGGGTCATGGATTTACCTTCTATATATAATTTTGCAATATCGGCACCGGCCCACCATATAACAAGGTACATAAGCTCCCGGTTAACAAAATTGGGATAAAAAATGTAAGTGGCGGCTGCAACTGTACCGGTTATGTAAGCAATGATGGAAGCGTTTTCTTTAAAGCGCCTAAACAGGAAAAAGAAAATAAGGTAAAACCACCATTCATAAGATAAAGACCACAACGGGCTGTTGCCCAGGTAAGGAGGGCATATAACATTAGGCTTTAAGCTTACAATATCCTGCAGCATCAGCAGGTTGCCCCCTAATGTATAAAAGTCGTAGGTTTTAAAAACATAGCCATATTGTATATGCAGTAAGGTATCGGTCAAAAATACCAGTATCAGCGGGATATAAATCCTTAAAAACCTTTTGGAAAAAAACGTTTTGAACGATTTATCTTTACCGGTTGTGTAGGCATAGTAAATAACAAAACCCGAAAGGACAAAGAAAAGAATTACGGCTTCCTGGCCAAATTTGAAGAGAAAAGAAAGATTTTTTCCAAAAATAACCAACTTGTCGTCAAAGAGATGGTGCAACACTACATATATCGAAGCAAAACCTCTGATAGCTTCAAGCTTTGTTAATTTTTTTTTCATCGATGTTTAATTGGGAGCGTAAATTAACAAAAAAAAACAATGCTTTTCACACAAAACCTAAAGCTATTGGCTTAGTTGGCTAAATTATATTTTCCTGGTGGTCTAAATTGGTAGTACAGCTGTACCAGAATGCTTTGTTACAAAAAAAGGCCCTCCTTACGGAAAGCCTCTCTTCTATGTTTGCTTGTTAATCTTAATTGTTCAATGCCTCGGCACCACCCACTATTTCAAGGATTTCGCCAGTGATGGCAGCCTGGCGGGCTTTGTTATAGGTAAGCTTAAGCTGGTTACGCATCTCAGTAGCGTTATCTGTAGCCTTGTGCATGGCCGTCATACGGGCACCGTGCTCAGAGGCAAAGGAATCACGTATGGCTTTATACAGCTGCGTTTTAAGCGACAGGGGTATAAGGCTAAGCACAATTTCTTCTTTACCCGGCTCAAAAATATAATCGGTAGCTGTGTTATTAACATTGGCATTTGGAGCAGGCTCCAGCGGAAGGAACTGCTCTGTAAGCACAATCTGCGTAGCGGCATTTTTAAAGTGGTTGTATACCACCTCAATTTTATCATACTCGCCGGCCACAAACCGTTCCATAAGCTGTTCTGCTACATGGGCAACGTTTTCAAACGTAAGGGCATCAAAAATGGCGCTCTCATTACCCACAATGTTGCAGGTTTTTTTAAGGGCGTCATTACCTTTTTTGCCTACGGCCAAAACATCAACCTCTTTGCCTGCATAAGCATTTTTAAGGTTGTTGATTTGCTTGATAACATTAGCATTAAATGCACCGCACAAGCCCCTGTTAGAAGTTATGGCTACAATAAGGATCTTGTTTACGGGGCGCTGGTCTGCAAAGGCACCACCGGTATCGCCCTCAAGCGTAGCGCTAAGGTTTTGCAATAATTCGGTAAGCTTTTCAGAGTAAGGCCTCATGGCAGTAATAGCATCCTGAGCTTTTTTAAGCTTGGCTGCCGATACCATTTTCATCGCACTTGTAATTTGCATGGTCGATGAAACCGAAGCGATCCTGTTACGTATTTCCTTTAAGTTTGCCATTTTTTATTTAGTATTGAGTAGTGAGAATTTAGTATTGAGCCTGCGCCCATAACACCCCTCTTTATAGTATTAAGTATTGAGATGTGAGAATTGAGAGGTTTCCCAATCTCACTTCTCAATACTAAAATCTAATATCTAAAAATTAATATTTTGCAGAGATCTCAACCGCGGCTTTTTCAAGCACGTCTGTTATCTCATCGGTAAATTTACCGGCCTTCAGCGCATCCAGGGTATCCCTGTGTGTAGCGTTAAGGTAGGCTATAAAGTCTTTTTCAAACTCTTTTACCTTGTTAACCGGCACATTTCTAAGTAGGTTTTTAGAACCTGCATAGATAATAGCTACCTGGTCTTCTACAGTATAAGGGTCGTTAACACTTTGTTTAAGTATCTCTACGTTGCGGCGGCCTTTTTCAATAACACCAAGGGTTACTGCATCAAGGTCTGATCCAAACTTGGCAAATGCCTCAAGCTCGCGGAACTGTGCCTGGTCAAGCTTAAGCGTACCGGCAACTTTTTTCATTGATTTGATTTGGGCGTTACCACCTACACGCGATACCGAGATACCTACGTTAATGGCCGGGCGCACACCAGAGTTGAATAGATCTGACTCTAGGAATATCTGTCCGTCAGTAATCGAGATTACGTTAGTTGGGATATAAGCAGAAACGTCACCAGCCTGGGTTTCGATGATAGGAAGCGCCGTAAGCGATCCGCCACCTTTAACAATTGGCCTAAGCGATTCCGGAAGGTCATTCATGTCTTTTGCAATGCTGTCATCGGCAATAACTTTTGCAGCACGCTCAAGAAGCCTTGAGTGAAGGTAAAACACGTCACCAGGATAAGCCTCACGGCCCGGTGGGCGACGAAGTAATAGTGACACCTCACGGTAAGCCACAGCCTGTTTAGAAAGGTCATCATAAATAATAAGGGCAGGACGGCCCGTATCACGAAAATACTCACCTATTGCAGCACCTGCAAACGGCGCATATACCTGCATAGGTGCAGGGTCAGATGCGTTAGCGGCAACAATAACGGTATAAGCCATAGCGCCTTTTTCTTCAAGCGTTTTAGCTATACCTGCTACCGTAGAAGCCTTTTGGCCTATGGCAACATATATACAGAATACAGGCTTGCCTGCATCATAAAATTCTTTCTGGTTAAGAATGGTATCAATACATACTGTAGTTTTACCGGTTTGGCGGTCGCCAATAACAAGCTCACGCTGTCCACGGCCTACTGGTATCATGGCATCAACAGCCTTAATACCGGTTTGCATAGGCTCAGTTACCGGCTGGCGGTAAATTACACCCGGAGCCTTACGCTCAAGCGGCATTTCATAAAGGGTACCTTCTATAGGGCCTTTACCGTCTATAGGGTTACCAAGGGTATCTACCACACGGCCTACAATGCCCTCACCCACATTAAGTGAAGCAATGCGCTGTGTGCGTTTTACGGTAGAGCCTTCTGCCACGCCTGATGACGCACCAAGCAATACTATACCCACATTGTCTTCTTCCAGGTTTAGTACAATACCTTCAAGCCCGCTTTCAAACTGAACAAGCTCGCCATATTGCGCGTTGCCAAGTCCGTAAGCACGGGCAATACCGTCTCCTACCTGAAGTACGGTTCCTACTTCCTCCAGTGTAGCACCCGATTCAAAACCGGACAATTGTTTCTTTAATATTGCTGAAATTTCAGCAGCTTTAATTTCTGCCATGTGTATAATTAAGTTTAATTACCTTGTTTTATATTGTCCTGCCGCGCAGGAATTAATTGCTCAATTCTCTCTTTAACGTAACCAGCCTGTTTGCAATAGAAGCGTTATACTGCTTATCGCCTATGCGTATTATAAACCCGCCTATTATTGCCGGATCTACCACGTTTTTAAGAGTAACCTTTTTATCAGAAAACTCTTTTACCTTGGCAAGCACCTGCGCTTCAAGCTCAGCATCCATAGGTATGGCGGTAGTTACGGTAGCAACTTCCTCGCCATTGGCAATGTCAAACTGCACTTTATACTGAGCTGCAATAGCCGGCAGTATGTTAAACCTTTTGTTTTCTAATAGCAGGTGAAACAACCCTTGTGTAATGGTTTGTGTACCTGCAAAAATTTCTTTTAGCGCGCTTTCTTTAGCATCAGCCTTTACCGTAGGGCTGTTTATAAAGTCGGCAAGCTCTGCATTGTTGTTAATCGTGCTGGCAATAAGCGCCATGTCATCGGCTACCTGAACAGCATTTGCTGTACCCTGTGCCGTTTCCAGTATTGCTTTTGCATATCTAATAGCAGCTCTGCTCATACCGGTTGTATTAGTTTAGTTTAACGTCGTCAAGCATTTTTGTAACCAGGCTGTTCTGCGCTTCTTTGTTAGAAAGCTCAGCTTTAAGCAGCTTCTCTGCAATATCTACAGATAGCGAAGATACCTGATTTTTAAGCTCGGCCATCGCAGCATTTTTCTCGCTGTTTATGCTGGCTTTAGCCTGCTCTATAATTTTGTCGCCTTCTGCCTGGGCACTGGCCTTAGCATCAGCAATCATTTTCTCTTTAATCTCACGGGCTTCCTTCATCATAGCATCCCTTTCGGCACGTGCCTCATTAAGTATGCGCTGGTTATCTGCCTGTAGCGCCTGCATCTCTTTACGGGCATTCTCTGCAGCCGATATTGCAGACAAAATACCTACTTCACGCGCTGTAATAGACGTCATGATAGGCTTCCATGCAAATTTAACAAGCAACAGTATTAGCACCAACAGTATTACTGCCTGCCAAAAGAATAAACCAAGAGAGAAATCGTTTACTAATTTTTCCATCTTTATAAAGACTAAATTGTTTGTTTTAATTTTTTAAGTAATAACACCTGCAGCCAACCGCTGCAGGTATCATTAAACTTTTCTCTAATTATTTGCCAAGGATTAGGGCAGCAAATGCCAAACCTTCCAATAGAGCTGCAATGATGATCATCGCTGTCTGGATTTTACCGGCAGCTTCTGGCTGACGAGCAATAGCGTCCATTGCTGAACCACCAATTTTACCTAGACCAACACCAGCGCCGATTACTACTAAACCAGCTCCAATTAAGTTAAGAGTACCTTCCATAAGTATATATAAAAAAATTAAACTTCTAAAAAATTATATTATAATCGGTTCTTCTTCAGTATGGTGATCATGATCCTCTTCATGATGATGATCCTGAACAGCCATACCTATAAAAAGTGACGACAGCATAGTAAATATAAACGCCTGAAGAAATGCCACAAGCAGTTCTATAACCGAAATAAATAGTGTAAGACCAATTGAAATTGGCATGTCTGATGCCAGGTTTTTACCAACAAACATCATGGCTATAAGGCTCATGATAACAACGTGGCCCGCCGTTATGTTAGCAAATAAACGTATTAATAGTGCAAATGGCTTTGTAAGCGTGCCTAATATCTCAATAGGCATAAGTACTATTTTCATGGCTACAGGAACATCCGGCATCCAGAAGATGTGTTTCCAGTAATCTTTATTAGCACTAAATTGTGTAATAAGGTAAGTAAACAAGGCCAAACAAACTGTTACCGATATATTACCCGTTACGTTAACACCCAGCGGGGTCATACCTAAAAGGTTTAATATCCAGATAAAGAAAAATACAGTAAGCAAAAAGCCCATATATTTTCTGTATTTCTTTTTACCAATGTTAGGTATAGCAACCTCATCACGAATAAATATAATAAGCGGTTCAAGCACACGGCCAAAGCCTTTTGGAAGCGGACCTTTTTTATACGATTTTGCAAGGCTTAAAAACATAAAGAACATAAGCGCCGCTGTAAACAGCATAGTCACTACGTTTTTAGTAATCGAAAAATCAAGCGGCTTAGCTACCGTAGGGTGATGGTGCTCATCAAGCCTAAGATTACCTGAAGCATCTGTTTTATATACTTTACCATGGTGAAGCGCATAGTAATTTCCATCAACTTCTACAATTGATTCACCGTGATGAAATTTTTCAGAAGAAAACACTTTCAGGCCATTATCGATCAATATTACAGGAAGTGAAAAACCATAATGTTTTCCTGTTTCTTCATCGGTAAAAAAAGTAAAGCTGTAGTCGTCTTGTAAGTGGTGCTGTATATAAGCTTCCACTGCATCTTTTTTACTTGCCGGTTCATGATTAGACGATTCACCCTCTACAGCAGCGTGCACAGCACTCTCTGTAACGGTTTCTGTCGTATCAGCATGCTGATTTGCAAAAAATAAAGAAGGCATCACAGCAAAAAAGGCTGTTAAGGTATTTTTGATAAGTTTTCCGGATAACACCATGTTGTAACTATCTTAATTTTACAGTCTTAAAATTTTGTGCAAAGGTACATTTTATATTAATATTTCAATGCAGCGACTGAAAAATTTTTGGGATAATTTCAGGGTATATTAAACTTTACTGCTTATTGTTTAATAAACGTGCTGTAAAATAGGCCTCTATTGCTAAAAACAGAACAAAAACAGCAAAAAAATTAGCTTTTTCTGTAGGAAATTCAATCGTTTTCGCTATCAACGGTTTTGCCACAAAATAACTTGCGGCCATTTTAACTCCTGTTAAAAGTAAAAAAGCGTAACCTACCTGTGCCAGGTTTTTACCGCTTATTTTTATCAAAATACCCAGTATTACAATAGAAAAGATAAAGAAGAATAGATAAATACCCCACACCGGGTATACAAAGGCTGCATCCTGCGCCTTTAGCTGCGGTAGCTGGTACAGGCCATAATTTATAAGTAATGCTGCTGCTGCAACAATGGCTGTTTTTATAAAAATGCTAAGGTATCTTTTATCCATTTATTTATTGAGTTGGTTTACCTGCCTTATTACGTTATAAAGCGCTATAAAAACGCCCAGCAGGGTAAAAATAATACGGTAAATATTTTTAGGGTTAGGGTATTCCTGGTCGAGCCAGCTGCCCAGCCAGGAAAACAAAAAAATAACAATACCCATTTGCAGGGGAATGTTAATGAGCGCTATCCATTTGTTGCGCTGCCTTTTTTTGTTGTTCTCGTTATCCTGCGTGTTGTCGCTCATTTACAGTGGCGCTAAGTGGCTTTACGGTATTTTTCATGGCACAGGTGGCTGTAAATTCGGCACCGGGCTCTACAGCCAGTTTACCTGCAATAACATCGCCGGTAATGCGCGCTTTAGCCTTAACGGTAAGCAGCTCTTCTACCTCAATCCTGCCGTTAAAGTTGCCCTCAATATCGGCATTTATACATTTTATATCGCCCATTACGCTGCCGGTTGGCCCTATTACAATTTTGCCTGTAGATGTAAAGTTGCCCACAAGCTGCCCATCCAGCCTAAAATCTGCCTGAGAAACAATGTCACCCTTTATTACCGTACCTTCTACAATACGGTTGGTTTTTGCAAAAGGGTCTTTTACTATTTTATGCGATTTTTCAAACATAGGCTATTCCAGGGCTAAATATTCGACATAATTTTTTTTGATCTGTACCACCTTGTAGTCATCGCTGGAAATTACCACCGGCGTTTCATTTATCTTATAATCTTTATAATCTTTTAAAACACTTGCGGCATCTTCCGCTGCCAGTTTGCTTATAAAACCGTGCAATACTATAAAGTTATCTGCCGTAGTATAAATATCGGTGGTTAGCTTAATATTGTTGTTTAAGCCCTCTTTAATAAAGAGCTGTAATTTTTTAGTAAGTGGCTCAATACGCGCATCGCCCGGGGCAAATTTAAAGATAAGCTTATAGCTGGTGGGCTGTGCGCCAAAATTTAGTTTTTCCAGCGCCGGCAACTGTGTTTTAAGCAGTTCTTCAGCACGCTTGCCCTCTTCGCTGTTAGGATAGGTAAGCGCCACGTAATTGAGTTGCTTTTTATATTCTTCAAGCCCTTGCAGCCTTCCTGAAATCTGAGCCTTCAACAATTCAAATTTAGCATTTATTTCTTCGCCGGTATAAATATCAATATTGGTTTCCACCTCAGCGGCTGCCTCCCTTATCTGCCCCGACTCAAATTTTTTGAAAACAGCACTATACACGGCCTCCGGGCTGCCTTTGTAAATGTCTTCACTTTGCGGATTGCGTATCATTTCGGCATAACGGCTCTCCGGATACTCAGCAAGCACCTGCTGCTTATAGGCATCGGCTTTTGCCGGGTCTATAATCTGGTATATTTTATACAGGTTATATTTTGCAGGCAATATAAGGCGCTCTTCCGGATTATTAACAAGCAGCTTTTCAAGCTTATCTGCGGCTCGTGGGTATTCTTTAAATTTCTCTTTATAAATAATACCTAACTGGTAGTAGGCAAAATTCCGGTCGGTAGCAAGATTATCCAGCACAGGTTGTTGTGTGGGCAACTGCGCAATATAAAAATTAGGGTCATACCGTGGCTCAAGCGTTTCTTTTGATGCCGTTGCACTGCTGTCTGCATCTATCTGCAGTTCATCGCCCGGGTTAGCCCCGCCACGCTGCTCTGCACTCCATCGCCAGTTATCGGCCAATGGCCTGTTACCCCAGCGTTTTTTAAATTCAAGCTGCCCATAAGATACGGTAGCCGGTGTATAAAACGGGAATGAACCGCCGGAAACACCACCCATGGCAGTACTTGTTGTGCCTGCAGTGCCGGTTGTACCGGCAGCAGTATTTACGGCGGTAAGGGCTGTGGCACTGTTTGCAGCACCATTGCGCGAGCTATTGCCGCCAAGGCGCGGAGATATAGCTGCACCCGCATTAGAGTCGCCCCTTAATGCCTGCAGCGATTGCGGCGCATCATCATCGCCAAACATGGCATTTCTTGATGCCCCCGAATTTGCCGCTATGTTAGCCTGGCGCTGTGCTGCCTCTTCGGCACGCTTCCTCACAAGCTCATCCTGCACTTTTAAATTTTTGATGTATTCTTCGTAATATGCCACCTTACCCTCACCCGGTAGTGATGTTACATACAATATGCTGTCATTAGCCTGTGCTATACCTTCATATTTTATAACATCGGACAGGTTATCGCGTTTCTTCTTTATGGTTTTATACTCCCGCCCGCGGGGGTCGAGTTGTACCAGCGTACTGTCATAATATTTGCCGGCGGCCACATATTTTGCCGCTTTAAAATTTATTTCGCCTATGCTCCTGTAATCTGTAGCAACAAGGTATTTATCTTTTGGCTGTGTACGTAACGATTTGTTGTAGTATACCGTTGCTTTATCGTGTACATTTTGATTATCATAAAAAACAGCCACCTGATAATTAAGGGCATCCAGGTAAGGGCGGTTTTCGCGGTCTTCAAGCAATTTACGGTATTTTTCCATAAAGGCCAGTGTATCGCCATTTTTATAATCAAACTGCAATGCCTGGCGTGCGTGGGCCTGTATTACATACACTCGCGGCGATTTGCGCTTCATATCTATAACCTGCTGAAAAGCCGCATAGGCACTATCCGGCTGCTTAAGCTTTTCATAGAGCTGGCCTAATATAAAACGGTAGCGCGCCTGCTTTTCATGGTCTTTTGTGGTAACAATTGCCCGTTTAAGCACGGTTGCCGCGCTATCAGGGTAGTTTTCTTTAATGTAGGCCTGTGCAAGCATGGCATTAGCATCGCTAAGCACCTGCTCATCCATAACGGCCTGCTTTTCTTTAAGAAGCTTGGTAAGGTTTTTTATGGCTACCCCATCATTATTAAGGCGTATGTTTATTTTTTCGCGCCAAACTTTAGTCTCATCAATCTGGCTGCTTGACGGGTATTTGAGCAAAATATAGTTTAAGGCTTCCAGCGCGGGTATAAACCGGTTATCATAATAACGTGCCTTAGCCAGCAGCAGGTGGGCCTCATCCATTTGCGGGTTGCGCTCGCTGTTGGCAATATTCATGGAATGCTTTTGTATGGCTTTGGTGGCCTTATCTTCAGCCCGTACAAAATTAGGATTCTGCTTGTCTGTAGGCTCCATGTTTTCTACCGTGGGCTGCATGCGCTCTACACTAAGTATATCCCAATAACTATCTGCATAGGTGGTTTTAAGGTCTTCTATACCGGCATTAAGCGCAATGTTGCCGTTATACATTACATTATATTTAGTGGTAAGCCCGTGGTAGTTACGGTTTATATACGAGTCTTTTTTGGTGGAGCAGGCTATGATAAAACCTCCAACGCCAACGAGAAGAAAATATTTACAGGTACTGGTTTTCAATGCAAAAGAATTTTTATCCTTAACTTATAAAAGAGGTTTTTAGTATTAAGGGAGGGGTAAAAATACGTTTCTTTTTTTTAATGGGATATATTTTAATGAAAAAACAATGCACATATAAGACAGGCAGAAAATTACAGCACTTATAGTTTTCTCTACAGATATTTTGGCATTGACTATAACTGTACGCGTGAAAATTTTATACTCAAATTCTTATTATACAATCATGCTGCTGACATACTGTTGTCACTCGTACAGGCTTATTTTGTTGTATAATTTTAATAAAATATATTATGAGTTTTACATCTGTCAGAATCATTACCGCAGACATCCGGCCCCTTATTGAATTTTATGAAAAAGTGACAGGGGTAAAAGCAATACAACATACTGAAGATTTTGCCGAATTCAGGACAAGCCTTGCCACACTTGCCATAGGCAGTGTTAAAACATTAGCACTTTTTGGGGGCAACGGTATTGCGGCCCCTGCCCAAAACCATTCGGTTATCTTTGAATTCAGGGTAGATAATGTAGATAAAAAGTATGAAGAACAAGCCGGGTTTTTTAACGATTGTATGGTGCAGCTGCCTACCACAATGCCATGGGGCAACCGTTCACTTTTAATTCGCGACCCGGACGGCAATCTTGTTAACCTTTTTAATCCGGTTACTGCCGAAGCCCGCGAAAGATTTGGCTTGTAATGCAATTACCTGTAATGTTTTAATTAAAGCTAAAGGCAGTGCAACAGCAACTGCTAAATTGCCTTTAGCCTTACAACAGCTATTACACCGCAAAAAACTCCTCGAGCTCTTTAAGGGTTTCGGCCGATGTGTGCAGGTCTTTAACCACCTCACCCTTGTGCATGGCCACAATGCGGTCGCTAACCTCAATGGTGTGGGCCAGGTCATGGCTTGATACCAGCACAGTTACATTTTTATCATCGGCCAGCTCACGTATAATTTTTTTTAGCCTAAACTGTGTTGTAGGGTCCAGGTTAGCAAATGGCTCATCTAAAATTATCAGTTCCGGGTTGCCTATAAGCGTTGCAATGATGCCTACCTTTTTTTGGTTACCCTTGCTCAGGTCTCGCAGGTATTTCTTTTTTCCCAGTATTTCATCATTAAAAAAATCGGCATGCTTAGCCAGCAGCGCGTCTATTGTGGCTTTGTTCTGGCCTCTTAACTCGCCTATAAAGTAAAAATATTCTTCGGGTGTAAGGTAGCCTATCAAAAAGCTCTCATCAAGAAACGCGGCAGTAAAAGGTTTCCAGGCCTCACTTTTATTTACCTGCACGTTTTTAAGGGCTACATTACCATTGCTGGGCTCAATAAGGTCGAGCAGCAGGCTGAACAGGGTGGTTTTACCGGCGCCGTTATTGCCCACAAGGCCAAAGCTTTCGCCCTGCTTAATTTCAAGATGGCCTATGTTTAGTACAGTAACACCGTTATATGTTTTGCGAAGGTTGTTTATTTGTATCATGATTTTTTTTGATGGATGTTTAAGGATTAGTTCTTTTGCTTGTAAGCATTTAAGGTGCTGTATTTTTGCGATTTGTAAAGGCGCTCTATAACGGTAAACATATAGTTTCTAAAGGCAAAGCCCAGCACACCGGCAGCCGCCACAAATATAAAGCCGTAGTCAGGGCCTAAAAGGTTGCCGCAAACAAACAGCACCATGGGCAGCACCAGTTTAGGCAGTGTTAAGAGCAGCCCCTGTACGTTAAAAGCCTTTTTATCGCCAAAGGCCTGTTTGCCGCTGGTTAAATCTATAGGGGTTTTTACAAAAGCGCCACCCAGCAGCACCAGGTGCGAGTTCATGCCTATGTTATAAACCGCGCCGGCCAGTATAATAAGATAGGTTTGCACGCCAAAATACAGGTAAAACGATGCCAGCACACTGCTTACCAGCACCCCTACCACCACAAGCCACCATTTAGAGGCAATATAGTCGCGGTATTTAATGTTCTGGCTCATCATAAGCGGATAATAAGCACTGTCCCAGCTGGGTACAAACTGACCGAAGGTAAACATAAAACCGCCGGTTACAAATATGGCCCCAAATATCTTCATGTGCGGGTTATCATACATTTCTATGCCGCCCGTCATAAACAGCAGTCCATAAAACAGGAACATAATACTAACCCATAAAATATTTTTAGTACGCTTGTTGCGGGTTATAAGCTTAAGGTCGTTTTTAAGAAAGGTACCCATAAGGCCAAAGCGGTTAAGCCAGGTAAAATTTTGGGTGCGGGCTTCCTGGTGTTTGCCCTTAAGGCCGGTATCAAGATACATGGCTTTTAAAAAGTACCTGTGCGTAGCAAAATACAGCAGTGCAAATACAACCAGCGGTGTTATAAATATATAGGGGGTGCTGTAAAGCATGTAAAAAAAGCTCCCTGTATAAATAGTGATATCAAACACGGCATAATATTGCAGTGCGCCTAAACCGGCCAGCACTACCAGGAACACAATAAAAAGGCTGTCTTTGCTGGTAAGCAATATATTAAGCAGGTTATTGCAGTAAATAAGCGCCCACATACCTATAAACCAAAAGGTTACATTAAGTGGGCTATAGCCATGTGCTATCAGCTGTATGCTAAATGGTATAAAAAAGAACGCGTGCAGGATATTAAAGAAGGATACAAAGGTTTTGCCTATGGCAAAGTTTACCACGGTAGACCGTTTTATGGGCAAGGTAAGGAGCGGCCGAATGTTTATAACAGGTATTTTTTGCATGAGCTGCCGCACAACCAAATCAGCCAGCAGGTAATAAATACTATAATTGCACACGGCAAGCAGCGGGTTGTGCGTAACCTCAATGTCAAGCAGTATGTTATAGGCAAAAAAGCCTATTGCTAAAAAACATAACGAAAAGTAAATGGCCCCTATTATTAAAAATATTTTGAGCACCATGTTACCGGTAAAAGAAGATGCCCTGAAAAAGGACTTCCACTCAAGGCGGAGAAACTGTAAAAGCATAGCGGTTTGTTTTATGGCTTATTAGTAGCTAACAGCACCGGAAAGTTACATATTTTTTACAGTAACCCGGTATTAGTGCCGCTACAAATGGCATAACAAATCCTATTTTAATGTTAGCATATTTCATTTCCGTAATTCTAATGCTTATTTTTGCAGGAAATTTATAGCAATGTCAACATTCTATCCACTAATAATAAAAGATATCAAAAAAGAAACCCCTCATGCGGTTTCTATAGCTTTTGCGGTGCCCGATGGCCTGCGTGGCCAATATAACTTTACTGCCGGCCAGTATATAAACATAAAAACCCAGTTTGAGGGCGAAGAGATCCGCAAAGCTTATTCCATTTGTTCTGCGCCGGGCAGCGGCGAACTTCGTGTTGCCATAAAGGCGGTTAAAAACGGAGGATTCTCGGTTTTTGCTAATGAAAAGCTCGCCGTGGGCGATACTATGGAGGTAGGCACCCCCGAAGGTAACTTTACCTTTGAGCCAAAGCCGGACAGGCAGCGCAATTATGCGGCATTTGCTGCGGGCAGCGGTATTACGCCGGTATTATCCATCATCCACTCGGTGCTTATAAATGAGCCCGAAAGCACCTTTGTGCTGGTATATGGCAACCGGACCCCTGAAGAAACGATATTCCACAACCTGCTGCATGAATTGCAGGAGCAATACCTGGGCCGCTTTTTTGTGCATTTTGTATACAGCAAAGCACGCGAGGAAAATTCTATATTTGGCAGGATAGAGCGGTCTACCGTAAACTTTGTAATAAAGAACAAGCATAAAGAAAAAGAATTCTCTAAATTTTACCTGTGCGGGCCCGAGGAGATGATACTTCTTGTAAACGATGTACTCAGGGAAAATAACGTGCCGGAGAAAAACATCAAGTTTGAGCTGTTCTCTACCCCTATTGCAGAGAAAAAAATTGAGGCAAGCCTGGAGGGCCAAACCAAGGTTACCGTACTGGTAGACGATGAAGAGACCACCTTTATAATGCCTAAAGAAATGACGCTGCTTGACGCCGCGCTAAAACAGGGCGTAGATGCGCCATACTCCTGCCAGGGGGGTATATGCAGCAGCTGCATGGCACGCATAAGCAACGGTACTGCAGAGATGAAAAAGAACGCTATATTAACCGATGGCGAAATTGCCCAGGGCCTTATACTTACCTGCCAGGCGCACCCTACATCGGCCGAAATTTATGTAGATTTTGACGATGTATAGTATATGACCGTATATTAGATGCTTTAGGGCATCTTTTTTTTGTACATTGCTTTGCATTAAACCACCATATGTTACAGCACACAGTAGCATTATTAAATTAACCACTTAAATTTTAAAATTATGTCAAAAAGCCTGGATACAAAAAAGAGCGTTAAAAAAGAGCCTGCTAAAACCGCAAAAGAAAAAAAAGAGGCTAAAAGAGAAAAAAAGAACAGTAAAGGCAGAGATTAACCTGCTGAATAGAATATACCGCCTTGTTGCATATTACTAAAAAACTATGGCCTGTTGCAAGGTCTTAAGCACATAACGCAAGCGGTGACAATAAAACAAAAACAAACTGATGAAAGGAGTACTTTTAGTAAACCTGGGATCGCCGGACAGCCCTACGGCAAAGGATGTAAAGCCTTACCTTGACGAATTTTTAATGGATAAGTATGTTATAGACTATCCGTTTTTGCTGCGTGCGTTGTTAGTGCGCGGCATTATTTTGCGCACCCGCCCGGAGGCATCGGCTGAAGCCTATTCTAAGATATGGTGGGAAGAAGGGTCGCCGCTTATTGTGCTGAGCAAACGCATGCACGAAAAAGTAAAAAAACAGGTTGATATGCCCGTAGCGCTTGCCATGCGCTATGGTAAGCCCTCTATAGAAACGGGCCTGCAGGAACTGGCGGATAAAGGTGTTACCGAGGTGTTGCTTTTTCCGCTTTACCCTCAGTATGCTATGGCAAGCACCCTTACTATACTGGTATTGGCTGAGGAAATCCGTAAAAAGAAATTCCCGCAGATGACGTTTACCGATGTACCGGCGTTTTATAACAAGCCCGACTACATTACCGCACTTGCAAATTCGATAAAACAGGGCCTTGAAGGTTTTGATTATGATCATCTATTGTTCTCCTATCATGGCATTCCCGAAAGGCACATCCGTAAAACCGATGTTACCAAGAGCCATTGCCGTATAGACAGCACATGCTGCGTTACCCCAAGTGCCGCGCATAAATTTTGCTACCGCCACCAGTGTTATGAAACCACCAGGCTGGTTGTAGAAGCCCTGGGCATACCCAAGGATAAATATTCGCTTACCTTTCAGAGCCGCCTGGCCGGCCAAAAGTGGCTGGAGCCGTATACTGATGTGGAAGTAAACAAAATGCCGGAGCAGGGTATTAAAAACCTGGCTGTGGTAACCCCCGCTTTTGTGAGCGACTGCCTTGAAACGCTGGAAGAAATTGCCATGCGCGCTAATGAAGACTTTAAAGAACACGGTGGCGAGAACTTTTTAGCCATACCCTGCCTAAACGATGGCGATGAATGGACAGGCGTTGTAGCTAACTGGATCAATCAATGGGCCTACGCCGAAATACCGGTGGATTAATGGGTGTCTCATCCAAAGACCTTGCAAAAAAAGACATTAAAAGCCTGCTTATTAAGCAGAGTATACCCTCGTCTATAGGCATATTATTTATGAGTGTAAATGTGCTTATAGATACTATTTTTGTAGGCCGCTGGATAGGATCATTAGCCATTGCCGCACTTAGCGTGGTAATGCCCATTACCTTTTTTATATCATCTATGGGCATGGCCATAGGCATAGGCGGCAGTTCTGTAATTTCGCGCGCTTTAGGGGCCGATGATAAAGACAAAGCTATAAGCACCTTTGCCCACCAGCTCATGATGACGCTATTAATATCTTCTTTATTTGTAATTGCAGGCCTGTTCTTTGGCGATGAGATACTGTATGCCTTTGGCTCAAAGGGTAAAATTACCGCACCTGCTAAAATATTCTTTTTGCCCATACTGCTTGCGGTGCCTTTTCAGGCGCTGTGCATGATGGGCAACAACGTTATACGCGCCGAAGACAAGTCAAAGCATGCCATGAATGCGATGATACTTTCAGCCATAGTTAACCTCGCGCTTGATGTACTGCTTATAAAAGTACTTAATATGGGCATACTGGGGGCAGCCATTGCTACAAGCAGCTCATTTGTACTGTGCTTTGCCTACATACTGTGGTTTTTTATAGCAAAAAGCGAACTCCGGCTAAAACGGCGCCATTTTGTATGGAACCGCGCGCTCTCGTGGGAAATTATCTCGATGAGTTTTGTAACCTTTGCCCGGCAGGGTGTTATAAGCGTGCTTATGGTGCTGCTAAACCACACACTGTTTGCACAGGGCGGTGAGCATGCCGTTACCGTTTATGGCATTATAAGCCGTATGCTCATGTTTGCGCTTTTTCCGGTGCTGGGCATAACGCAGGGCTTTTTACCCATTGCCGGCTATAACTTTGGGGCAGATAATAAGGCCCGCGTGCGCGAAAGCATTACCCTTTCTATAAAATATGCAGGGGCACTGGCTATTTTTATCTTCATTATTATACTGGTACTGGCTAAGCCCATTGTAGGCATTTTTACTACCGATGCCCAGGTAATTTCAGAAACGCCCGGGGCACTGCGCTGGGTATTTGCGGCATCGCCCATTATTGCGGTGCAGCTTATTGGCGCGGCTTACTTTCAGGCGGCAGGAAAGCCGGTAAAAGCGCTTATGCTTACGCTGAGCAAGCAGGGTTTCTTCCTGATACCGCTGGTACTTATCATGCCGCACTTTTTCGGTATCTTCGGGGTATGGGTGTCGTTTCCTATCGCCGATGTGCTGAGTACCGTTGTAACCGGCATTTTCCTAAAAAAGGAAATGGATACCAACCTTAAAGAAGCATAAATGAAAAACTGCTTACTTTTATTATTGCTGCTTATGGTGCTGAATTCGGTTCGGGCCCAGGACAGCCTGCAGGCCCAACCCAAATCAATTGTTACGCTAAGCCTTAGCCCGCTTATATCTCTGGCACCACGCTTTAAAGCCGGATATATACACCGGTTGCCGGGCAGGTGGTGGGCCGGTATGGTAGTGGGCTATAACGCCGGCCTGTATAATACCAGCTATGGCACGCCAAACTACCGCCTGTTTGAGGTGCGGCCCGAAATCTATTTTGACCTTAGGCCTGAAAGAAAATTAAAGCACCTGGCATCGATTGAACTGTTTTATATTAACCATACCGACCATTTTACCACAGATAAATACTATGATAAAGTAGACAACGTATACTACAGATATGATTTTGCCGATTATAAAAGGGTAAAGACAGGATTTAATATCAACTACAGTTTGCTTTATTACATTACGCCAAGACTGGTACTATGGCAAAAAGCGGGGCTGGGCCTGAGGAACCGCAATGTGGCTTACAGCAATGTAACAAACAGGAGTCAATCTGACCAGTGGGAGCTTTTTGAGTTTAGCGACTCAGATTTTATAGAAAAAGAGGGCTCTTACTGGAATGTAAATTTTAACCTGGAACTTAATGTGGCCTATAAATTTTAAACGCTAACTGACCATAATAAACCTACAATGCAACAGTATTACGATTATATAAAAGCGCTTCACCTCATCTTTATAATTACCTGGTTCTCAGGTTTGTTTTATGTGGTGCGGCTCTTTGTATACCAGGCTGAAGCCGCAAGCAAGCCATCGCCCGAAAAAGAGATACTGGTTAAGCAATACCAGCTCATGACCTACAGGCTGTGGTATATTATTACCTGGCCATCAGCCGTACTGGCTACTATATTTGCCGTTATTATGCTTTCTTTAAGACCTGTTTTATTATCTTTAGACTACATGCAGGTAAAGTTTGGGTTTGTGCTGCTGCTGTTTTTATACCATGCCCGCTGCCAGGTCTTTTTTAAGCAGCTGCAACAGGGCACCAGTACTAAAACATCGTCATTTTTCAGGATCTGGAATGAAGGCGCTACCATCATCCTGTTTGCAGTAGTGTTTATCATTATTGTAAAAAGCGCCATAAACTGGATTTTTGGAGTAGTAGGTATTATTGCATTCAGCATACTGCTTATGCTGGGATATAAGTTTTATAAACGCATCCGCGAAAAGAATAATTAGTTATTGAAAGAAAAGTTTAAAATAAAACGGTGGTCGCTGCGGGTAAGGATATTCCTTTCCCTCATCCTTATTACCCTTATTGCATCCTTCTTAATCGCTACCGTATCCATCTACCAGTTTAAAAAAGAAGCTAAAGAATACCACGAAGACCGCCTGGAGCGCAAAGAAAATTCCATTAAAGAGCACATAAGCTACATACTCAGTACCACCACGTATCCGCTTAATACCGAGAACCTGCCGCTCATCTTTCGCGACAGGATTCATGAGCTGGCTAACATACACGGTACCGAGATCAATATTTACGACCTCAACGGGCACTTGCTAAAATCGAGTAAAGCAGCGTTTAGTGTAGATACCATTAACCAGGAAATTCCGCCTGCCATACTGCGCGTTATCCGGTCTACGGCCGAGAAGCGCTTTGTAGACCTGAAGACCATGCCCGAGGGTAAAAAATACCGCGCCTCTTACAGCTATATCAAAGACACTAAATTTAAGCCGCTGGGCATACTAAACCTGCCCCATATGGAAGACGACGGCTATTATGATAAAGAGCTTAACAACTTTCTCATCCGCTTTAGCCAGGTATATTCGTTCATGCTGCTGATATCCATTATTATAGCCTATTTTTTGAGCAGCTACATTACAAAGTCTATTAAGGAAATATCCGATCGAATTAAAGAAACCCGCCTTAACGAGGTAAATGAGAAGATAGACCTGGGCGACTCGCCGCAGGAAATAAGCCTGCTGGTAGATGCCTACAACGGCCTTATTGAAGACCTTGATGAGAGTGCGGCCCTGCTGGCCCAGAAGGAACGCGAGGAGGCCTGGCGCGAAATGGCCAAGCAGGTAGCCCATGAGATAAAAAATCCGCTAACGCCAATGCGCCTTACGGTGCAGAGCTTTCAGCGCAAGTTTGACCCGGCAGACCCTAATATTAAAGAAAAGCTGAATGAATACAGCGATACGCTTATACAGCAGATAGACACCATGACATCGGTGGCATCGGCATTCAGCAGCTTTGCCAGCATGCCGGCCCAGCAAAATGAAACCCTTAACGTGGTTAAGATTGTACAGCTGGCACTGGAGATATTTAACGAAAACTACATTACCTTCCACGCCGATGAGCCGCACATTGTAACCCGTATGGACCGCACGCAGCTGATACGCATAATTACCAATCTTGTTAAAAATGCCACTCAGGCCATTGCCGAAGAGGAGCCGCACCCTATGGTAGATGTGCGGGTATACCGCGAAGGCAATAGTGCAAAAATTACCGTGCGCGACAACGGAAAGGGCATAAGCCTTGAAGATAAAAATCGTATTTTTGAACCTAAATTTACCACCAAGAGCAGCGGCATGGGCCTGGGCCTGGGCATTATAAAAAATATTGTAGAAAACTACCACGGCACCATTATGTTTGACAGTGCTGCCGGCCGTGGCACTATTTTTACCGTAACGCTGCCCATTACAACTATAGTACAACACGACAACAACAACGAAGACACAAACCACTAATAGACATAAAATGGCTTACCAAAACATTACCGTTGCCGCCGAAGATAACATAGGCATTATTACCATAAACCGCCCCACAAAGCTTAACGCGCTTAACAAAGAAACCATTGTAGAGCTGCACGATGCTATTGAAGCCTATGACCTTAACAGCTATGTAAAAGTTATTATTATTACCGGAAGCGGCGAAAAAGCTTTTGTGGCCGGCGCCGATATTGCAGAGTTTGCAGACTATACAGTAGACGAAGGTGAAAAGCTGGCAGCTTTGGGCCAAACCCTGCTGTTTGACTTTATACAAAACCTGGGCACGCCGGTTATTGCCGCCGTTAATGGCTTTGCGCTGGGCGGTGGCTTAGAGCTTGCCATGGCATGCCATTTTCGTATTGCAAGTGATAATGCAAAGATGGGCCTGCCGGAAGTATCGCTGGGGGTAATTCCGGGATATGGGGGTACGCAGCGCCTGCCACAGCTTATAGGCAAAGGCCGCGCTATGGAAATGATTATGACCGCCGGTATGGTAGGCGCAGAAGATGCTAAAGGCTGGGGGCTGGTTAATCATGTGGTGCCCCAGCCGGAGCTTTTAACCTTTACTAAGGGTATCGCCTCAAAAATAATTAAAAACTCGCCTGTAGCCATTGCAAAGGCTATTAAAGCAATTAACGCGGGCTATACTACCGATGGCTATAATGAGGAAGTCCGTGGCTTTGGGGAGTCCTTTGGCACCGAAGATTTTAAAGAGGGCACTACTGCATTCTTAGAAAAGAGAAAAGCGGAGTTCCCGGGCAAGTAATTTATATTTATCGCCCGCTCACATAATTTTGCAATAAATCAGGAACCTGTAAGAGTACCATAGGATTACTATGTCTTATAAATATGTTTTACAGTTGCATATTTTACCATTACATGGCACTAATGGATGTTAAAACACTGCAACCCTTCCGGGCTTTAGACTAAAAACCACCATTTTTACGTTTTAATGCTTATTTTCGTAATTGCAACTCTGTTACACTAAAATTCAGGAAAAAGATATGGCCTTTATTAAACGTTTTAAAAAGAAATATGTACTGCCCCTTACCGCCATTGTGGTGCTGTTTACGGGTACCGCCTTTACCTATCGCGATGACTTTTTTGAAATTGCCAAGCAGATAGAGATATTTACCACGCTGTTTAAAACAGTAAATACTAATTATGTAGACGAGACCAACCCAGGCGAGCTGATGGATAAAGCCATAAAAAGCATGCTGGCCGACCTTGACCCCTACACCAACTATTTTAACGAGGCCGATGTGGCCAAGTTTAAGATAAACAACACAGGCGAGTACACGGGCATTGGTGCGCTTATTACCCGCAAGGAAGGTAAGCTGATCATAAAGGAGCCGTATAAGGACTATCCGGCAGATAAAGCCGGGCTTAAGGCCGGTGACGAAATAATCCAGATAGGCGATATTGTGTTGGCTGATTTTAAAGAAGATGCCAGCGAGCTGCTTAAAGGCTCCAAGAATACAAAAATTACACTTAAGTACATTCGCCAGGGAAAAACAATGACTACTGATTTGGTTTTGAACCAGGTAGATGTTAAGGCCGTACCTTACTATGGCATGGTAGACGGTAAGACGGGCTTCATTGTGCTTAGCCAGTTTAACGCCAAGGCCAGCAGCGAAACAAAGGCCGCGCTTATTGACCTTAAAGGCAAGGGGGCTACGGGTATTATCCTGGACCTGCGGGGCAACCCGGGTGGCTTGCTTAATGAGGCCGTAAACATTTGCAGCCTTTTTATTCCGCAAGGCGAAACCATAGTGACCACAAAATCTAAAAATGAAAAATACAATACTACCTACACTACCAAGTCGGCTCCGGTAGACCTTGAGATTCCGCTTGTGGTGCTGGTAGATGGCCATAGCGCCTCGGCTTCAGAAATTGTTTCAGGAGCCCTGCAGGACCTTGACCGTGCCGTTATTGTGGGCAGCAGGAGCTTTGGCAAAGGCCTTGTGCAGCGCCCCATAGACCTAACCTATGGCACGCAGGTTAAGGTTACCATATCACGCTACTACACGCCCAGCGGCCGCGGTATACAGGCGCTGGACTATACCCACAAAGATGCCGACGGTAAAGCCATACGCATAGAAGCAAAAAATTACAACGCCTTTAAAACCCGTGGCGGCCGCACCGTGTATGACGGCGGCGGTATTTTGCCTGATGTAGAGCTGGAAGAAAGCAAGCAGAGCGCTATTGCCGATGCGCTTACCCGCAAAGACGGTATTTTTAACTATGCCACGCAGTATTACTTTAAAAACCCTAACCTGGGCACTACCCTGCCTAACGTTAACGATGCAGAGTTTGAAGCTTTTAAGGCCTACCTGAAAAAAGAAAAATTTGAGTTTGACACTGATACCGAACGCGCCCTTAAAGAGGTTATGGAAGTGGCCAAAAAAGAAAAGGTAGATGGCAGTATAAACGCCGAATACCAGAACCTGCTTACCGCGTTGCAAAAAAGTGAGGAAAAGGAGCTTAACGCCCACAAGGCCGAAATAAAGCAGCTGCTTACTGATGAGCTTATTAAACGCTACCAGTATAAAGAAGGCCTGTACAAGTACTACACCGCCAGCAATAGCGAAATTAAAAAGGCTACAGCGCTGCTGGGTAACACGGCCGAGTATAAAAAGATATTGGGTAAAAAATAATTAAAACCCGGCATTACCGGGTTTTTTGATTGCAGAACCCCCGAAGGGGCGTCATGTTTATAGCAATTACAGAGCCGGTAGCATAGGAGCTCCGGACGAGCGGCATCTAAACTGTGATATGCCGTCCCGCTGGGACTCCCGCTTCAAGCCCGGTAATTTTTGCTATAGATATGCCGCTCCTCCGGAGCTGAAATAACTACTATTATATGAAAAATCTCCTTCTGATTATTGTATCCTTTTTGATGATATCGTGTGATGATTCAGCTATCTTAGAATCTCAGATAAAAGATTTAAAGACTGAAAATGAAAACCTTAAAAATCTACTCAAAAAGAAACAGGAAGATAAACTTGTGTCTTCGGAGCTGATATTGACGCCTCAATTATATTATTTTAAAAAAGGTGAGAAGAATACTGTAACCGGAATATTTTACCAACACCAGGACTATCCTGATTTTAACCTCTATTTTGCAAACGAAGACTTAACGCCCAATAAAGAGCGTAAGATTAACTATCGCTTTACAAAGGATAAAAAAATTGAGTTTGACTATGTTCCAGATTCAGAAACTGAAGCATCAGTTAAAGTTACAGCCGTATTTAAAGATGGTACTACCGAAATTATGTTATACGGTTTCCTTGATTTACCAGTTAAATAATATTCAATGATTCCAATAATCCATACCTCAGCACTCCTTTCCCTCCCACAAGAAAACCTCATCCTTATTGATGCGGGCTCTGGTGCGGCGGCATTTGAGCGCTATAAGCAGTGGCACCTTGCCGGGGCATTGTATGTAGATTTAGATATTGACTTGGCCGAAGTTCCCAATGATGCTAAAAACGGCGGCAGGCACCCATTGCCTTCGCCTGAGAAATTCAGCCAGCTTCTGGGCAGGCTGGGGATAACACCCCAAAGCCACGTGGTGGTGTATGATGATAAGAACGGCGCTAATGCCGCGGCACGTTTCTGGTGGATGCTGCGGGCGGCGGGGCATGCTAATGTACAGGTAGTTAACGGTGGTTTGCAGGCGGCGGTGAAGGCGGGGTTTCCGGTGGCAGCGGGTGTTGAAGTGGCAATTCCGGTAATAGGTCATCCTTTCGAAAAATGGCTAAACCCGATTGCGACAATAGATGCCGTGGAAGCTGCTGCTCAAAGCCCTGAGCATATTGTAATTGATGTGCGCGATGCCGCCCGCTATAGCGGCATAACAGAACCTATAGATTTGGTTGCGGGGCACATTCCGGGGGCGGTCAACATTCCGCTGACGGGTAACCTTGATGCTGACGGGATGTTCCTTTCGCCGGAAATACTTCGGGAGAAATATACAACAGCCTTAGAGGGTATTAATGCCGGTAATGTTATTGTACACTGCGGGTCGGGTGTTACGGCATGCCACACGCTGCTGGCCCTGGATTATGCGGGGCTGCCCATACCTAAACTATATGTAGGCTCGTGGAGCGAATGGAGCCGGAATAAACTATAGTTAATATATAATTACAAAAAAGTAAGCCCTATCTTTTTATTAAGGCCCAGTTCAAAAATCCTTATTAGCGTGGAAAGCTGTATGTTGCCTTTACCATTTTCAATTTTAGAGATGTAGCTTTTTTTAGTGCCCGTTTTTTCTGCAAGCTGTTCCTGGGTAAGGTTGGCTTCTTTACGCGCCTCCTTTAGCATTTCGCTAATGATAAACATTTGAGAATTCTCCTCATAGCTATTTCGGGCCTCAGTACCTATTTTGCCATGCTCATGGTCTATAAGTTCATCAAAAGATTGTATGTTATTATAGTTTTTCATAGTACTATTTTTTTTCAAAATATTCAGCCTTTAATTTTAACGCCTTTTCTAATTCATTTTGTGGTGTTTTCTGTGTCTTTTTGTGAAAGCCGTTAAACAGCACTACCAATTTACCTTCATCTAAACAACAAATATCCTGTATATATTTGACTGGTATTCAATTCTTATTTCATAAAGGCCATCAGTGCCGGTAAGGTGTTTCAAAAACTTCTCCGGTACACGATCTACCTGTTTTATAAGTTCAAGCACATATTGAATTTTCAGTTTTACCTTTTCATACTGGCTTTTATAGAAATCAATAAAGTAGTTACCGTGAAAAATAATCATCCTTGCCATTACACAAAGTTATCTTAAAAGTGAACAATTTCCGAATTTATTTCTGACAGCAACGTATTTTTAAGCCGTATCAACTGCTGACTTACATCTGATAATCTATCACCCCGATTGTTACAGTCAGGACTTTTTAGCTAAAGGACGCACTTTTAGCATAACACTGACAAAATTTCAACGCCAAACAGCAACAAAACACCATAAAAACTGCAGTTTTGTTAACTATTAAATATTAGGTAATATGCGTGGCTATCAATCTAAAAGTGTGTAACTTTGTTTTCTTATTCGCAAAAATTTTACTGTGAGTCATAAAAACCTGAACAGGGTAACAATGGGCGGTCTTGTTGTTACACTGGGTATAATCTACGGGGATATAGGAACCTCTCCCCTCTACGTAATGAAGGCCATAATGGGCGATGATGAACCCATTAAAGAATCGGTAGTTCTCGGTGCGCTTTCCTGCATCTTCTGGACACTGACATTACAAACCACCCTAAAGTATGTAATTCTTACGCTACAGGCAGATAACAAAGGCGAAGGCGGCATATTTTCGCTCTATACGCTGGTTAAGCGCCTCAAAAAAAAGGGCCTTATAGTGCCGGCCATTATAGGGGGCTCTGCCCTGCTTGCCGATGGTATAATTACGCCACCCATCTCTGTATCCTCTGCCATTGAGGGGCTTAGAATTTATAAGCCACATATAGATACCGTACCTATTGTTATAGGCATATTGTTTGCCCTGTTTGTTATACAAAAATTTGGCACCAGCTTTATAGGCAAGTTCTTTGGCCCCATGATGCTGCTTTGGTTTGGCATGCTGGGCGTGCTGGGCGGCATTTGCATGCTTGGAGACCTTAGTGTTCTTAAGGCGCTTAACCCCTATTATGCCATAAACCTGCTTAGCGTGCACAAAGAGGGCTTTTATGTGCTGGGCTTTGTGTTTTTATGTACTACAGGTGCCGAGGCGCTATACAGCGATATGGGCCACTGTGGGCGCAGCAACATCCGCGTGAGCTGGATATTTGTAAAAGCAATGCTGGTTATCAATTACTTTGGCCAAGGTGCCTACCTTATAAACCACACCGGCAAAACATTACATAACCTGGGAGCGCACGGTGTGCCGGGCAACCCTTTTTACCTCATTATGCCGCAATGGTTTTTGCCGTTTGGTATTGCCATTGCCACCAGTGCCGCTGTTATTGCGTCGCAGGCGTTAATAAGCGGCTCCTTTACGCTTATAAGCGAGGCCATGCGCCTTAACTTCTGGCCTAAGGTATCGGTTAAATTCCCAACCGAGATGAAGGGGCAAATCTATATCCCATCCATCAACTGGCTGCTGTTTTTAGGCTGCGTGTTCATCGTTTGGCATTTTCAGGAATCTGGCGCCATGGAGGCGGCATACGGCCTTGCCATTGTGCTTTGTATGATAATGACTACCACACTGCTGGGCTATTATATGATTATGAAGCGCTACAACCCGGCCTTTATAATAGGTACCGTACTGGTGTATTTTACTATAGAATTTGCCTTTTTATGGGCTAACATAAGTAAGTTTCATGAGGGTGGCTACATATCGCTCATTATTGCGGGGCTGCTGGCAGGTACCATGTTTGTATGGCATGCCGCCAAGCGCATACGTAGTGAATATACTGAGTTTACCAAAATTGACAACTATAAAACCGTACTGGCAGAGCTTAGCAATGACCAGACCATACCAAAATATGCTACCCACCTGGTATACATGACTAATGCCCACCTGGGCGATGAAATTGAGAGTAAGATAATATATTCAATACTGCAAAAAAGGCCTAAAAGGGCTGATATTTACTGGTTTGTACACGTTAATGTGGTAGATGAGCCCTACAGGATGGACTACCGCGTGCGCGAAATTATGGATGATGACGTTATAAGGGTAGACTTTTACCTGGGCTTCAGGGTGCAGCCCCGCATAAACCTGATGTTTAAGCAGGTGGTGCGCGACCTGGTAAAAAAGGGCGAAGTAGATATTACCAGCCGTTATGAGTCGTTAAACAGGAACAACGTAATAGGCGACTTTAAGTTTGTAATTATAGAAAAATTCCTGTCGTATGACAATGAGCTGCCGTGGTATGAAAGGATAATACTTGATATTTACTTTATGCTTAAAAAAGTGAGCCTTAGCGAAGGGCGCGCCTTTGGCCTTGACAGCAGTTCTGTTAAGGTAGAGAAGTTTCCAATTGTTATACACCCGCCCGAAGATATAAGCCTGGCCAGGATAGATGACCCTAACCAGAACCACATAATTCAATAGTAATGAAACGGCTTTTTTTAGTACTTGCATTTATGGTTGCCATCGCCCGGCTTGCTGCGCAGGAAGAAACTGTATTTTCTGTTTATTTTGAGTTTGACAAGTACAATCTTGAAGAAAAACAAGGCAACAATGCCGTTGCATTTATAAAAGCCATTGATACCGCACGCATAGAAAGCATACAAATTTATGGCTATTGTGATGACCGTGGTAAAGACGAATATAATTTTAAGCTCTCTACAAACCGTGCCAATACTATTCGTGATACGCTGATAGGCAGGGGTATAAAAAACAAGATTATTGTTACCATAGAGGGCAAAGGCCGCATATTGCTGGAAGAAGATATAGACAATGTAAGCGAAGCGCGCTCTAAAAACCGCCGTGTAGACGTGGTTATCAACTTTAAGCCGGTACCACCGCCCAAGCTGGAGCCCGGCTATTACAACGCCATAAAAAAAGACATGGTGGTGGGCGACCATATTTATCTTGAAAATATACTTTTTGAGCGTGGCAGCAGTAAGCTAACACCAAAATCGAGGCAGGAGCTGGAAAAAATTGCCAAGCTGCTGCTGAAATACAAAAACCTCAACTTTGAAATACAGGGGCATATTTGCTGCACGCCTACCTTTCAGAAAGAAGCCATTGACAAAGACACGCGCAAACGCGAACTGAGCAAGAACCGCGCGTATACCGTATATAAATTTTTTGTAAGCAAAAAAATTACTACAGACCGCATGACCTACAAGGGCTATGGCAACACCGTGCCGCTGGGCAAAGGCACTGAGTATGACCGCCGCGTAGAGCTTTTTATTACTAAAAATTAAATTATGCATAAGTGGCTTGCCATAATATTGCTATGGGTTAGTTTAGCCACCGGGCAAACCGTTACACATACCGTATATTTTGCGCATGACTCTTTTACAATACTGCCGGAATACAACACTGCGCTACGTACATTTGCGGATGCGCTTACACATCTTTCTATAGAAAAAATTGAAGTAACCGGCTGGTGCGATGATACCGGTTCTGATGCCTACAACATGGTGCTGTCTGAAAAGAGGGCCGCGACTGTAGCTGCGTTTTTTGATTCGGCCGCGCTATGGGTAGAAGGTAAAGGTGAACTGCCTGCGGGCAACACCACAAATATTGCCACAGCGCGCGGAAAGAACCGCAGGGTAACCGTTACCGCCTATATAGCGCCAAAACCTGATGTAGTGGCAGAAAACAAGTCCTCGCCTATAACTGAACCTCCTGTTAAGGCCGCGACTGAAACTGAAGCTCCTGTAGTTGTTGCTCAAACCCCTGCACCCGCAACCTATAAAAAATTTGGCGATAAGCTGGAACCCGGTGATAAAATACTACTTAAAAATCTTGTGTTTGAAGGCGGCCATACAGAGCTTACATCCCGCGGGAAACGAGAGTTAAAAAAGCTGCTTAAATTTTTAACTGAAAACCCTACCCTTAACTTTGAAATACAAGGCCATGTGTGCTGTATTTATGAATGGGAAAGGGATGCCATAGATGAGGCTACCGGTATTGCCAACCTATCTAAAGCGCGGGCAAAATACATTTATGATTACCTGCTTGAAAATGGTATCGATACCTCACGAATGACACACCAGGGTTTTGGCGGAAAGCTGCCGATACCGGGAGGAAAAGAAATGGATAATAAACGCGTGGAGATTCTTATCAAATAAAAATTTTAGATTTTAGAGCTTAGATTGAGCTTCACTCTTGAAGATTTTAGAATTTAGAGTTTAGAGTTCAAATTGAACTTCACTCTTGAAGGAGTTCAGAGTTTAGAGTTCAGATTTAACTTCACTCAAATTTAAAATCTCAAATCTGAAATTTTGAACCCAAAATCCAATTCTGAAATATCAGGCTTTTTTTTACAGATGGTGTGAAGCTCAAATCAAATTTCCGAAATCTAATTCTGAAATCCATTCTCCAACTCCAAAAGTGAAATATTGAGCACTTGAGCGTAAGATTTTTTCTACATTGAGTGAAGTTAAATCTGAATTCTAAATTCTGGAATCTGAACTTGAATCTTGAACTCCGAAAGTGAAAAATTAACGGGTTCAGCGTAAGTAAATTCTGAAGTATTAAATCCCCGAAGTATGCATTTTGATGTGCGGAATATCATCTTCTAAATAAGGCTCACCATCCTGTACAAATCCGTGCGATTCATAAAACCTTTTAAGGTACAGCTGCGCTGATATAGTAACCAATTTAGTGCCGAAATGCGCGTCAATGCCTGCAATAGCTTTTTTAATGAGCTCATGCCCAAACTTATGGCCGCGGTATTTTGGAGACACCACTACCCTGCCTATGGAAGCATTGTCAAAATAGTAGCCGGGGGCAAAAAGGCGTGCGTATGCGGCAAGTTCGCCCTTATAAGTGCCTATAAGGTGTAGTGCCTTTCCATCTTTGCCGTCAATATCCTGGTAAATGCAATTTTGCTCTACCACAAATACCTCACTGCGCAGTTGCAGCACATTATATACCTCAATAGCAGAAAGCGCCGCAAATGGCTTTATTTTAAATTCTACGGTCATTTGATAAATGTAACTGACCTGATTATGGATTCGAGCTCCATAAGCAGATCGCGTTTGGGTGAAGAAGGACTATAAATAAAGCCCTCAATTATAAAGTAGCAGTGCTTTTTATCATTGCGTACGGCGTAATTTACAAACACGCCCTTCATAAAATCACGGCTCATTTCCCAGTTGCCCCGTGTTTCAAACGCGCTTTTATCATTAAATCCCGTCATGAACATTGAAGGCATGTAAGAGGCTTCTGTAACCATAAAAGTATCCGGCTCCTGCCCATGAATATAGAGGTTTCCTATAGAATCGCGCATTTTGATGATGTTACTAACAATATCTTTATTACGCTCAAGTGCATTATAAGGCACACTGTACAGCAGCAGGTTAGTATTGCCGCCGGGTATATCTTTTTTAAGCCAGGTAAAATCAGGTTGCCGTACGGCTACTTTATAGGTGGCCGGCACTTTAATGCTAATGCCATAATTAGCCGCAAAAGCCATGGTATCTCTAAGCCCGGCTTTAAGGTTGCGCTGCTGGTTTTCGGCAATCTCTGTTTGCTTTATCGCCGTGATAATCTCGTCGCCGTGCATGCTTATCTGCTTAAGCAATTCATCGGTGGTCTTTCCTGTTATAGTAAACGTGTTTTGTGGTGTACAGTAACTGTTTTGCTTAAATTTAAAATCATTTACTGAGCCTTTTTCTATAAAAATGATGTTGCGACCGTTTTTAATATCTCCGTTAAATGTCTCCTCATGATACTGGTTAAGGGTAAAAAGAGGCTCTTCCTGAGAGAGGCCCTCAACAGGCGCAGCCAGCTTTTTTCGCAGGCTGTCGCCCACCTGGCCGTTCCACATTACATCACTTACAATAATAGAAATCTCGTTGAGGTTGCTTTTAGACCCTGTTTTTTGACTTGTTTCGTTGTTACAGGATGCAAAAAGCAAAAGGGCCACAAGCGCGGCCCCATAGTACTTTATATTTTTTATGATAAACATTTTAATTAGCGGTTTCGGCTCCTATTTTAAGCTTCATGCCGGGCTGTATGCTGTTACCGTTAATCTGGTTCCAGTTTTTAAGGTTCTCTACCGTAACACCAGGATGTTTTTTAGCAATACTAAATAGTGAATCGCCTTTTTGCACAATATACAGGCGGGCCTCTTCATAATTGCTTATTTCCCTCGCCTGTTTCCTGTTGTTGGCAGCTATGGCAGCTTTGCTCTCTTCTGCAGCGGCGGCAACTTCTGTGGCAGCGGCGGCATCGGCAACGGCTTCCTCAGGTTTGGCATCGGCAGCAGCCTCTTTAACTTTAGCCGCTGTAGTTTTAGATTCCGTCTTTTTAGCCGGGGCCTGGGCTATTGCTTCTTCTGCCTGCGGCTCAAGTGTAGTAGCTGTTTTGCCCACGGTAAGGCGCTGGCCGGGATGTATATTATTGCCTTTTATCCTGTTCCATTTTTTAACCTGTGCAAGGCTTACACCGTATTTTTGACAAATAGCACCCAGGTTATCTCCACGTTTAACAGTGTAAGATTTTGTAGACGTTTTAGATTTTTTAGGAGCCTTTTTGCTGTAGTTAGCCGCATAAGCCTCTTCTCTTTCGGGAGCAGCATTAAAGAACGGCTTTTCACGCTGGCTGTCTTCATGGTCTATATAGGCATAAATGGCATTTTCATTACTTACAAAAAGGCCCAGCTTATCTTTAGGCAGGCGCAGGTAATGTGCCTTATTTGCCACAAACGGAATTACATCAAGCTTGTAAATAGGGTTTAAAAACTGCAGCTGGCTTACCGGCACATCAAGCAGGGTAGCTATTTGCTTAAACGACATCTGGCGCTTAACCATAACCGTATCGGTCTCAAAATAAGTAAGCGGTGCTTTTTTAGCCTTTATGCCATGCTCTTTTGCATATTCATAAATATACATTGTAGCAAGAAAAGTAGGGTTATACGCCTGTGTTTCCTTTGGCAGGTTGCGGCGGATGTTCCAGTAATTTTTATAGGTACCACTGCGGCGGATGGCTTTTGTAACGTTGCCGGGGCCCGCGTTATAAGAAGCAAGTACAAGATCCCAGTCGCCAAATATATTGTAAAGGCTGCTAAGGTACTGGCAGGCAGCCTCGGTTGCTTTTAAAGGGTCGCAACGCTCATCTACATAGCTGTTAACCTCAAGGTTGTACTGCTTGCCCGTAGGGTACATAAACTGCCAAAGGCCTGTAGCACCCACCTGGCTTTTAGCCCTTGGGTTTAAAGCACTTTCTATAACGGCAAGATATTTAATTTCGAGCGGAACATTGTATTTTGCAAGGTGTTCCTCAAACATAGGGAAGTAATATTCTGAAATCGCCATAAGCCTCTCATAGCTTTTAGGGCGGTTTTTAAGGTAGGCTTTTACAATGTTTTCAAGGCCTTTGTTGTATTCTATATTAAAAGGCGAACGGGCATCCATGGCGGCCAGCCTTTTTTTAAATAACTCAGAGTTAAAGCTGAAATCTATAACCTCATCATCCGGATTTATCCGAGCCAGGTCTTCCTGCATGTTTGCAAAAAGGTCTTCATTATTGAGCTCCTTCATCCAGAGGCTGTCAATGTGGGCCAGTTCCTGGTGGCGTACAAACGACGCTTTTATAGAATCAAGGTAGGATATTTTAATTTCGGGCTTAATGGTAATGTCTGCTTCCGCGGTTTCCTGGGCAAAGCCCGCTAATGAAAACATGGCGAATACAAGTGACAATGTTCTTTTTTTATTCATAATTAACCTATTGGTAGTTAAATTATAACGTATTGCAAAGCAACAATGTTAGGTATAACTTTAAATTTTAAAACGTAGTATAAACTTTAACACCCACTACCCCTGTATGGCAGCAATGCCGGGTAATGTTTTTCCTTCCAGCATTTCGAGCATGGCGCCGCCGCCGGTGCTCACATAGCTCATTTTTGGCTCCAGGCCAAACTGTTTAACCGCCGATACTGAGTCGCCGCCGCCCACAAGTGAGAATGCGCCTTTCTCTGTAGCCTCTGCAATAAATTCGCCCAGGGCAATTGTACCCTTTGCAAAGTTTTCCATCTCAAACACGCCCAGCGGGCCGTTCCATAATATTGTTTTGCTTTCCAGGATTACTTTTTTAAAGTTCTCCAGCGATTTTGGCCCTGCATCAAGCCCCTGCCATCCGTCAGGAATCTGGTTAACATCCACCACCTGTGTATTGGCATCGTTGCTAAACGCATCAGCCGCTATAACATCAACAGGAATATGCACCTGTACATTTTTTTCTTTTGCTTTGGCAAGTATCTCAAGGGCAAGGTCCTGCTTATCATCTTCGCAAATAGAATCGCCTACTTTACCGCCCTGTGCCTTAACAAAGGTAAAGGTCATGCCCCCGCCTATTATAAGATGGTCTACCTTATCAAGTATGTTTTCTATCACGGTAATTTTGCTTGATACCTTGCTGCCGCCTAAAACCGCTGTTACCGGCTTTTCAGAATTTTTAAGCACCTTGTCAAGGCTGTCGATTTCTTTGGCAAGAAGTGCGCCAAACACTTTATCTTCAGGGAAATAATTTGCTATAATAGTGGTAGAGGCATGTGCGCGGTGCGCGGTGCCAAAGGCATCATTAACATAAATATCGCCCAGTTTTGCCAGTTTTTGCGCAAAGGCTTCGTCGCCAGCCTCTTCTTCTTTATAAAAACGAAGGTTTTCCAGTAAAAGTACTTCGCCCGGTTTTAGGTCGGCCGCAGCTTTTTCTACTTCTTCGCCTATAGAGTCTTCTACAAACTTTACTTTAACATCCAGCACTTCACTTACTTTATCCACAATATGCTTAAGGCTGTATTTATCCTCTTTGCCTTTTGGGCGGCCCAGGTGGCTCATAAGGATAACGCTGCCGCCATCGGCAATAATTTTATCGATAGTGGGTTTAGCACCTTCAATACGGTTAACATCAGTAACGTTAAAGTTCTCATCAAGAGGCACGTTAAAGTCTACACGTATTACTGCTTTTTTATCTTTAAAATTAATGTCTTGCAGGTTTTTCATAAAGTTTGTTGTTCTGTTTTGTTTACTAAGGTCGGAAGGCAAATATAGGCCTTTCTGTTAATAAAAAGCCAAAAAAATGTTGACAAAGATTTATACATACTATGTATATTACTTGTTTACAGTACATTACTATGGTGTTAAAGTTTCCTTTAACACACAAAACGGTAGTTTTATGTAATGAGATTTAGATGAGTAGGATTAAAGAAAACGATTGCGGGATATTTTGTGCAAAGTAGATTATTGATTGATAATTATTAGGTTTGTAACTATATATTGAATGTTGAATGAAAACCCCTTCCGGTCCCGCCTACTCTTTTAACAGTGGCATCGTGCGCAACTAACTAAAGATTACTCAACTCCGCCGCGCTCCGGTAGGAATGGAAAACGCTGACTCTTTGCTACTTTGCTTCTCTGCTACTTAGTATCTCCCCACCTAAGCAACTTTCTATTATCTTTGCCTTATGTTATTTTCGAACATTTTAGGCCAGGACCATATAAAAAGCCATTTAGCCACCAGTGCCGATAGCGGCCGTATACCTCATGCCCAGTTGTTTATAGGGCCAGAGGGCAGCGGTACATTGCCCCTTGCCATTGCCTACGCGCAGTATATTTTGTGCGGTAATACCGGCGGCGAAAATAACACCGGCAATGCGGCGTGCAACCTGAAGTTTGAGCATTTTCAGCACCCTGATTTGCATTTTGTTTTTCCGGTGGCCAGCAACAATGAGGTTAAGAGCCACCCGGTGAGCGCCAATTTTTTAAAGTACTGGCGCGAGTTTGTGTCTGAAACGCCCTATGCCGGGCTGTTTGACTGGTATAAAAAAATAGACATTGCTAACAAGCAGGGCCAGATAGGCGTTGATGAGGCAACGGAGATTGTTAAGTCGCTGTCGCTTAAGGCCTATGAGGGTGGTTATAAGGTGATGATCATCTGGATGGCCGATAAAATGAATACCGCCACGGCCAACAAATTACTGAAGCTGCTGGAAGAACCGCCACAGAAAACCGTGTTTATACTCATTGCCGAAAGTGAGGATGATATACTGCAAACTATACTAAGCCGCTGCCAGGTACTGCATTTTAACGCCCTGCCCGAAAAGGCTATTGCGAACGCGTTAGTTCAGCGAGAAAATATGGAGCCTAAAGCTGCCGCAAGACTGGCCCACCAGGCACAGGGCAACTACAACAAAGCCCTGCACCTGCTGCATAAAACAGCTGACGAGCTACCGTTTGAGGAGTGGTTTGTTATGTGGGTGCGCGCCGCCTTCCGGGCTAAAGGAAATGCCGCTGCCATACACGACCTGATTGCCTGGAGCGAACAAATTGCCGGCATAGGCCGCGAGGCGCAAAAGCAGTTCCTTAATTTTTGTATTGATATGTTCCGCCAGGCGCTGCTGCTTAATTACCAGGCTAATGAGCTGGTTTTTATGGAGCCTAAAGTTGAGAAATTTAAGCTTGAAAATTTTGCGCCGTTTGTAAACGGCACTAATATAAACGAGATTTTTAAAGAGCTTAGCGATGCACTGTATCACATAGAGCGCAACGGCAATGCCAAGATTATCCTTACCGATATGTCTATAAAGCTTACAAGGCTCATCCATAAAAAATAACCACTTAAAACATCTATATGGACACACAACTACATCCTGCAATAATCCTTACCCTGGCATTTTTTGCCATCACCTTTATCCAGTCGGGCTATGATAAAATTATGGACTGGAAAGGTAATGTCGGCTGGCTAAAAGGCCATTTTGCCAACACGCCCATAAAAAATCTGGTGCCACAGTCGCTTATGCTCATCCTGGTGCTTGAGGTACTTTCGGGGGCATTTTCTATAATCGGCATTATTAAGCTTGTGGTAGATGAAGGTACCGGTTTTGCTTTTATTGCCGGTGTCTTAAGCGCTATTACACTGTTGTTTTTGCTGCTGGGCCAGCGCCTGGCTAAAGATTATGACGGCGCACGCACCATTGTAATTTATTTTATTCCGGCAATATTGCTGCTTACATGGGTATAATAAATATTTGTTATATTTATAATTAGAATTAATAGCCCCAAATTTCAATATTTAAACAGTTGACTATGACTAAAAAATCTACTTTGATTACAGCACTTTCTAAAAAGGCAGGCTTTGCACTTTTTTGCGGCGCCCTGTTTTTTTCAGCAGGCCTTTCTGCACAAACTACACGCTATGTAAAACCTTTACCTGCAGGCACTGCCGATGGCTCCAGCTGGGATAATGCCAGCAGCGATATCCAGTCGGTACTAAATTCTTCTACAAACGGAGATGCCGTTTGGGTAGCAGGCGGCACCTATAAGCCTATACGCAAGGCTAATGACCTCAATGTAATTACACCTAATGATCGCGATAACGCCTTTGTACTTAAAGACAGCGTGCAGCTTTATGGCGGTTTTGCAGGTACAGAACTTTTGCTGTCAGAACGTAACTTAGCAATTGCCGAGAATGCAAGTATACTAAGCGGCGACTTTAACGATGATGATGAGCTGGAGTACAGTGGTGACACCCTTTCTATAAAAAATAATGCCGAAAATGCCTACCACGTGCTTATAGGCGTTGGTGTGGGGGGTGCTGTTACCGATACTCTTGACAGGTATACCCGCGTAGACGGATTTATAATAAAAGGCGGCAATGCTAACGATACACTTTTTGGCAGCATAACCGTTAATGCACTTGCCATTTACCGTTACACGGGCGGGGGCCTTATGAACCGTATTTACTCAAAGCCTACACTGGTAAATGTAACGTTTACAGGCAATAATGCTATATATGGCGGTGGTGTATATAATCGTTCCTATTCTAACATCATACTCCAGGACGCGGTAATAACGCAAAATACAGCTTCGTTTGGGGGTGGTATAACCAACTGGCTCAATACATCTGCTACATTAACAAATGTGCTTATAAGTCAAAATACAGCCCAGGCCGGTGGAGGCATATACAATTACAACAACTGCAACCCCACACTCAATAATGTAAACATACTTGATAATTATGCCTCCATAGGCAGTGGTGGTGGCATGTTTAACAATACGGCATCTCCAATACTCAATACTGTTAGCATATTACAAAACATGAGCGGCATAAATGGCGGCGGCATATTTAATACCTCAACCTCATTGCCGGTTTTAAACGATGTTACCATAAACTCTAACAGCGCACAAAACGGCGGCGGCATTTATAACACCGGTGGCAGCAACATGATTGTTAACAATTCTGTAATATCATCAAACACTGCCACTGCGGGCAATGGTGGCGGCATATTTAATAACCTGAGTGTGCCTGTGTTTAATAATGTAGAAATATCAGGCAATACGGCAACACAGTTTGGCGGTGGGGTTTGTAATTTTACCATGGCACCCGCACAGTTTAACACAGCAACCATATCGGGCAACAATGCAAACAATGGTGCAGGCGTTTTTAATTATGACGGATCGCCCGCGGTATTTACTAACGTAACGTTTGAAGGTAATGAGGCAACCGGTAACGGAGGCGGTGCTTACAACAGGCTCGCATCGGCGGCAGTATTTACAAATTGCCTTTTTACAGCTAATTCCGGCCAGTATGGCGGTGGCATTTACAACCTGGATAACGCTTCGCCAATATTAACCAATGTAACCATAGCCGGTAATAGTGCATCAAACCTTGGAGGCGGCCTTGTAAATGACGGTACAGCATCCATAGTAAGAAATTCTATTATTTATGGCAATACAATTACTTCGGGAGATAGCCCTAATGTATTTAATTACAACGAGGGGAACCCTGTATTTTCTTACAGCCTTATAGAAGGCACTACCGGCTACTGGGAAAACTTTGGCACCGATGGAGGAGGCAATATAGACGAGGAGCCCCTTTTTACAAATGCAGAAAACGGCGATTATACCCTTACGGCAGAAAGCCCTGCTGTTAACCACGGCAGCAACACGTATTATGCCGAGGGAGGCACGCCTGACCTGAGCCTTATTACTACTGATCTTGCAGGCAACCCACGCTTTTATGACGGTACCCCGATTGACATGGGTGCTTATGAATTGCAGGAGTTTGTAGGACTGGACAATTTTAGCCAGCTACAAGTTACATGCTATCCTAACCCTGTGGTAAACTACCTTACTATTAGCGCGAAGGATGATGTAACCGGCGTATCGGTTTACAACATGCTGGGCCAGGCTGTTGCAAACGCCACGTGGAACCCTGCAAATAATACCATAAATATGGCAAGCCTGCAAACCGGCAGCTATATTGTAAAAGTTACTATAGGCAGCGCCTCTAAAAGTGTTGTGATTATAAAGAAATAACAGCTGAGCTGTAATAAAAAAATGCCGCATGTTGCGGCATTTTTTTTTATTTATGTGCTGCCTTATACAGTCTCAGTTCGCCATAGCTAAAGGTATCTCCAAATTTTTCTTTGAGTTCTCCAAGGGTTTCACCGGTAAAATCTTTAAATGCGGCCCCCAGGGCAACTATTTTATCCTGCGGCAGTATATCGGCAAGCTCCACCTTTCCGTCTTCTATAAGCTTCGCAAAATGGCTTTGTATGGTGGTTTCAGTAAGCTTGCGCAGCCCGGCAATTTCTTTAATGCTCATTTTTTGCTGCCACAACTCAAAAGTTTCCTGATAGGTTGATTTTTTAGCCTCTTTTGAGGCCGACTTCTTTTTAGGGGCGTAGCGTTCATACTCCTCCCCTTCTTCTTCCACAAGGGCAACGGGGTTGTTGCGCATAATAGCGCGTATAGCTTCAATCTTATTAAATTTATATTCCTGGATCTCAGGGGTAATAAGCGTTTCTTTATTAATGGTTTCACCTTTGATAACCACGTCCATCAAACGTTTCGATTTGAGTAACCTTAGCAGGGCCTGTGTCTGGATTTCTTCAAGCTCTGTAAGCTCATCAAAAAAGGCCTTAGCCCGCTTTAAACGCTTAACCTCCTCAATTTTAGAGTACAGACTTGTAGCAATGCCATCCATAACCGGGAAAAAATAATCAATGGCAGCTAACACGCGCTCCTGCACATGCGGCAGGTTAACCTCGGGCTGGCTAAAGAGCCTGCCCAGCTGGTTTATAAATTTGCCTGAAGCATCCATGAGTTTATACATGCGGTCTTCCTGCTGGTGGGCCCATTGCCTATGGCCTGTTTTCAGGGCTTTTTCGCCTTCCTGCAGGTAGCTCATTTTGTGCTTTTGCCACTGTTTTGCTAAATTATCCCAGCTAAAGCTATCTTTAAGGAAGTTAGCGGTAAAGCTGATTGTTTCCTGTTTTAATGACTGCTCCAGTTCGTCATCGCCCGCACGGCCCTGTGCATAATCCATTACATCAGCATCGTTACTGATGCCATTCATACGCATGGGAGAAAGCAAAATAAGGCCCTCTAACGAACGCAAACGGCTCAGGGCAACATAGGCCTGCCCCGGCATAAAAACCTGCGACACATCGAGCACAGCTTTATCAAACGTAAGGCCCTGGCTCTTGTGCACCGTAATGGCCCATGCCAGGCGCAGCGGATAGTGCACAAACGTGCCTAAAACTTCTTCTTTTATTTCTTTGGTAACATCGTCTACGGTGTACTTAACGTTTTGCCATTCATACTTTTCGGCCTCAATAGTTACATTTTCTTCAGGAAAATGTACCAGTATCTCATCCTTACTGAGTGATTTTATAATACCTATCTTGCCGTTAAAATATTTTTTTTCGGGCGAAAGGTCGTTCTTGATGAACATAACCTGTGCGCCCACTTTGATTTTAAGGGCCTGCTCTACAGGATAGATTTTTTCCGGGAAATCATCTACTATATCCGGAAGGTACACAAATTCCTTGCCTTTAAGCTCAGCAAGCGCGGTGGCGTTCATAGCATCGGCCTTAGCATTGTGCGTAGTTAAGGTTATATACCCCGGATGGTTGCCCAAGTCGAAATCAGGGTTAACAAATTCGTTTAAAACACCCAAATCATCATTAGTAATAATATTGTTTCTCAGGTTATTAAGTACCCCTATAAAGCGGTCATCGCTTTGGCGATAAATTTTATCGAGCTCAATGTAAACCGGAGGGCTTTGCTGCACTGCATGGCTGTGAAAAAAAAACTTACCCCTGTAAAATTGTTGCAGCACCGCCCACTCATCATTTTTTACTACCGGCGGCAGCTGTAGCAAATCGCCTATATACAGCACCTGAACACCACCAAAAGGTATATTACGCTGGCGTATGCTGCGCAACATAAAATCAATAGCATCCAGCAAATCAGCGCGCAGCATACTAACCTCGTCTATAACCAGAAGTTCCATATTGAGCAGCACGGCTTTTTTTTCGCCACGGAAAACAAAATGGCGGCGCAGGCTGTCCTTAGTTTCAAACCGTACATAATCTGAGAGGTGCGGTGGCTGTCCGGTAATGGGTAAAAACCCTCCAAAGGGCAGCTGGAACATACTGTGTATGGTTACACCACCGGCATTAAGCGCGGCAATGCCTGTAGGTGCCACCACTACTACGTTTTTATGCGTGGTGCGGATGATTTCTTTAAGCAGCGTTGTTTTGCCCGTACCTGCTTTGCCCGTAAGAAATACTGACCTGTTTGTCTGGTTTATAAAGCGTAATGCATATTGGGCAGCAGGCGTAAAATTCTCCATAAAGGGTGCAGATAAAAAAATCTTCTAAAATTAGTAATTTTTTCGATTAGTTGTAGGGATATAGGTAAAAAAAAATGCCCCGTTCAACGGAGCATTTTTACTATTTTTTTTCAGCCTCTTTTGCCGGCTCATCCTTTTTATTAGCCTTATAGTTGTCATTCAGCTCTTTAAGGATAGTTTCTGTAATGTTGTAATTGTCCTTTGCATATACAATTGAAGAAAGATCGGCGGTAGAATAAATATAATCATACCCATTTTTCTTGCCGTATGTTTCAATGTGCTTTTTAATCTTTTTAGTAACACTGTCATTTTGCGCTTTTATTTCTTCCTGCATTTGCTTGGCAAGCGCTTGTTGTTCCATATTAAGATCCTGCTCACGTTTTTGAAGTTCCTGCACTTTAAGCTGTGTCCACTGCGGGCCCTTAGCCTGAGACTGATTTTCTGCTTCGGCATAATCAAGCCTGTACTGTTGTACTTTTTGTTGTAGCCCACGGCCCATTTCCTGGCTTTTTACGGTAGCCTTAGATTCAAGATCTTTAAATTCTTCGTATCCCTCAGAAATTTTTGCAATATCTACATAAGCCGTTTTAAATCCGGCAGCTGCCTTATTTTCCTCTTTGTTACATGAGAACATAATAACAGCCATAGCGGCCATAAGAATCGTTTTTTTCATTTCAGTTTATCGTTGTTAAAAAAATTTTGGTAAAAGTAAAAATTTAAATTGAATGGTCGATAATTTTTTCAGCCATCAATTGTTGACGTTTTTAACGGCCTATAGATGATTTCGATTGAAATATCCGTTGGTATAAATTTTATACATTAAAATCGACTTAAAATAAAGCGTTTTAAGCGCTTTTTAAAAATTGGCAGGCAAATCATTTATCAATCGCCGTAAACCGTCGTTAAAAACGCTTAAATTAATTTTTGACCCTTTTTAGTATGTAAATATGCGATGAATATTCGTTTGTCTTAGCTGCTTTGAGGTTGGATTGCCATCCGCGCCAAAATCCTGCCGCAAAATTCATTTTACCGGTTCTATATTTTTCAGACAGCAGACTCACATAAAAACTGTCAAATTTCATGGGCGCTATTTTAATTAGTTCCATATTTCGGGCCGCAAAAAGTTTTTTGATTGACGTTTTACTAAAATGCCACAGGTGCCTGGGCACATCATAGGCTGCCCAAAACTCTTTGTAATATTGCGCGTCATATGATTTATAATTAGGCACTGCAATAATCAAAACCCCTTCCGGTTTTAAAATACGCTTTAGTTCGGCAATGTGCGTTTCAATATCGGGCACATGCTCTAACACATGCCACATTGTAATTACATCTTTAGAATGCGTGGATATTGCGGCAAGGTCATCAGCAAATACGATACCCTTATTTGTTGCGATAGCCCTGGCTTTAGGGCTGGGTTCAACACCCGTTATTTGCCATCCCGCGTTTTTTGCAGCAACCAAAAAATCGCCTGTTCCCGCACCAATATCAAGCAGGCTTCCTCTATTAGGATCATATTGCTGCACCAGTTTTACTTTATCCCTCAGGGCCTTTTGCTTCACAGCATGATATAGCTTTTCAAAGAGTGAACGCTTTCCATCGGTATGACTAATGTAATCGTCACTTTCATAATAGCGGCTTAGACTATCAGCATTTGGTTGGGGATGTGTTTTTAGTAGCTGAAGTTCTGTATCGAGCAGCAGGGTAAATGTTTCCCCTGAAACAGAATGGTCTTTTACGGTAAGGTATACCGCCTCGTTATTAAAATCCATTTATTGGTTATTGAATTCGTCTTTAAGATTTTTAAGGTATGCTACAGCCACGTTTCTATAGAGAGAGCTCTCTTCAAGGCAATCCTCGTTATATTCATTTATAACCGATAGCCCAATGAATTTAGCTGTAGAACCCACTACATTTATATCGGTTTCAGCTTTTGTAACCATAAACTGCCCCATGTCAAAATATTTTTCTAGTTCAGCATTTTCATATACAAAAACCTTTACGCGGTGTCCGTCTATATCTACATCATAAGAAACTTCTGTATAGGTGCCTAAACCATATTTATTAGCTATAAACTGCACAAATGGCATTTTACGCTGATTGTTTTCAAAAATAAAAGCAGTTAAACCTTTATTACGGGCTAATATTTCTTTTCCATTTGGCACCAAAACATAATTATCAATTTCTACCGTGTGGCGGGGCCTGATGCATGAAGTTAGAACTGCCGCTATTAAAAATACCAAAAACCCTTTTTTGAAAAGGGTTTTATTAAAAGGTTCCACGTGAAACATATTCATCAGCGTCCCATATGTATTAAAAGCACCGATACATCGCTTGGCGAAACACCGCTAATGCGAGAAGCCTGTGAGATTGTAACGGGGCGTATTTTTTTCATTTTTTCGCGTGCTTCATAGGAAAGGGATTTGATCTTATCAAAGTCAAAATCATCCGGAATTTTTACATCCTCCAGGCGGTTAAGTTTGTCAGCGTTATTCTTTTCCTTTTCTATATAGCCGGAATACTTAACCTGAATCTCGGCTTGCTCTATTACTTCCCTGTCCAGGTTGTGGGCAGCAACGTATTCTTTTACCTTTTCAAACTTTAAAATATCCCCGAGGTCTATTTGCGGACGAGAGAATACCTTAAACATTTTATCGGGCTGAACAATTAATGATGATTCTTTAGCCTCCAGTATCGGGTTAGCCTCGGCCACCGTAACACTGGTTTCTTTAAAAAAGTTCACAAAGGCGTCACTGGCATCGCGTTTCTTTTCCATCCTGCGAAGACGGTCTTCTTTAGCCAGGCCAATTTCATATGAAAGCGGCGTAAGCCTGAAATCGGCATTATCCTGACGCAGCAGCGTGCGGTACTCGGCACGGCTGGTAAACATACGGTAAGGCTCTTCGGTACCTTTAGTAATAAGGTCGTCAATAAGCACACCTATGTAGGCCTCGTTTCGTTTAAGGATGAACGGGTCTTTATCCTGCACTTTAAGCGCAGCGTTGATACCGGCCATCAATCCTTGCGAAGCGGCTTCTTCATAACCGGTGGTGCCGTTTATCTGCCCGGCAAAATACAGGCCGTCTACTAATTTGGTTTCAAGCGTATGCTTGAGCTGTGTAGGCGGAAAATAATCGTACTCTATAGCATAGCCTGGACGGAAGAATTTCACCTTCTCAAAACCTTCTACACTGCGCAAAGCTTTAAACTGGACATCCTCCGGAAGGGAGGTTGAAAATCCATTTACATATACTTCTACCGTGTTCCAACCCTCCGGCTCTACAAAAAGCTGGTGGCGGTCTTTATCCGCAAAGCGGTTGATTTTATCTTCTATAGAAGGGCAGTAACGCGGGCCAAGGCTCTTAATTCTGCCGTTAAACATAGGCGAACGGTCAAAACCTTCGCGAAGCACATCATGCACCAGCTCGCTAGTATAGGTCATATAGCATGAACGCTGCTCTTTTAAGGGCTGCGTTGTATCCATATAAGAGAACTTATCGGGGTTAACATCGCCGGGCTGCTCTATCATTTTAGAGTAGTCTAATGAGCGGCCATCAACCCTAGGCGGCGTACCTGTTTTCATCCTTCCGGATGTAAAGCCTGCCTTAACCAAATCTTCGGTAATACCATAAGCAGCACTCTCGCCTGCCCTGCCGCCACCAAATTGTTTTTCGCCAATGTGGATCAAGCCATTTAGGAACGTACCGTTAGTTAGCACTACGGTCTTGCCCTTTATTTCTATACCCAACGAGGTGCGAATGCCTTTTACTTTACCACCTTCCATAATAATGCCGGACACCATTTCCTGGTAAAAATCAAGGTTGGGTGTGCGTTCCATCATCAGGCGCCACTCTTCTGCAAAGCGCATACGGTCACTTTGCGCACGGGGACTCCACATGGCGGGACCCTTACTCTTATTAAGCATCCTGAACTGGATGGCTGTCTTATCTGTAATGATACCACTGTATCCGCCAAGGGCGTCAATTTCACGTACAATTTGCCCCTTTGCAATACCACCCATAGCGGGGTTGCACGACATCTGGGCTATATTTTGCAGGCTCATGGTGACCAGCAATGTGCTGCACCCCATGTTTGCCGCCGCCGAAGCAGCTTCGCTGCCGGCGTGTCCTGCACCTACCACTATTACATCATATTCTTCCTGAAACATTTTATCTTTTCCTCTTGTTCCACGTGGAACGATTATTCTATTTTTCATCTAAAACGTTCCACGTGGAACGTTCAGTCAGTGCTGGTATTAAGGTCTGCTCATTACGAAATCACTACTGTTCCACGTGGAACAGCGCGGTCTTTTCGTCCTCTTTAACTCGCATTTCCTGCTCGCCTTCGGGTGTTTTATCGGTATAACCGCAGTAATGCAATATGCCGTGAGCCATAACGCGCTTTAATTCGGCATCAAAAGTCACATTGAAATCGGCTGCGTTTTCCTTGACCCGCTCTACCGAAATAAAGATATCACCGCTGATAAGGTTGCCCATTGTGTAATCAAAACTAATGATGTCAGTTAATGTATCGTGGTTTAAAAACTCGATGTTTTTGGCTAACAGATATTCATCATCACAAAAAATGTAATTGATTTCCCCTTCAGTTTTGTCTTCAGATTCTATAACCTCAGCCAGCCAGTTTTCATAGGCGGTTTCGTTATCAAGTTCAAATGCGGTTTCGTAGTTAAAGCTAATCATTGTTCTTAAAGTATTGCTGCACCTTTTGGCTGAAATTTGGCCGCAAAGGTAGTGATTGCCTGTTTAATATCTCTACGCCGTTTAAATATTCTTTAAGGGCGTCAGGCAACTCGTTAGATGTGTTGTTAAACTCTTTTTTATTGGTCTGGCTCTGGCGCTTTTTCTCTTCCCCCTGCTGCTGCACGGCCTTATCAAGCTTAAGCAGTTCGTGCTTTAAGTTTTGCATGCGCTCCATGGTTTGAGCATTAAGCCCTTTATTGAGCAACTGCTTTTCAATTTCCTTCATCTGGCGCATGGCTGCCTGGCCGTTACCGCCCATACCTTCCTTCTCCAGCATTTGCTGCAACTGCTCCCGCAGCATTTGCTGTTCTTTGTATATCTCTAACACCTTGCCGGCGTCGCCTTCGCCCTCACCTTCACCTTCGCCACCCTGGCCTTTACCTTTGCCCTCTTTGCCTTCTTCTTCGCCTTTCTCACCCCTTTTGCCTTTGCCCTGCTGGCCCTGCATGCCTTCCTTCATTTTCTTGGAAAGACCCTCCTGCTTTTGGATGATATCGCTTAGTTGCGGCTCTTTGCCCTGGCCTTTTTTCGACTTGCTGGTGCCCTGACCCGAACCGTTAAGTTCCATCTGCATGCTGTTTAAAGCATCGCTTAAAAAGTCAGCCAGCTTGTTAGCCGAAGTAACGGCATACTGCTGGTTGCTTACCCCACGTGGCACCGCGTTGTCGGCAAGGTCTGCCAGGGCCTTGTCCATGTAATAATGTACATTGCCCACCTCTTTTGTTATTTCCCCGCTTATTTTAGGGTTGCGCAGCGACATGGCAAAAAGGCTGTCGTCTACGTGCCTGAATTGCTGCTTTAAATCCTGTTGCCTTTTAAGGTTCCGGGCAAAATTGCCCGAGTGTGTATTTGACCCTTTAAACTGCCCCATTACATCTTCCTGGCTAAAAGAAAAGGCCAGCAGGTTATCAAGAATCTGTCGCAGCATTTTCACATCTTCTTCCATCTGCTCCATCTCTCCGCCACTCATCATCTGCATCATATTGCCGCCCATCTGCTTCATTTTTTCGGCTGCAGCTTTTTGCTTCGGCTTGGCTTTCTTTTGTTTTTCTTCTTTCTTCTCTTTATCGTCACCGGGCTTTTCAAGCTCATCTTTGGCGTTTTCCATATCCTCCTTTATACTCTCCTCCTTCTTTTCGTCAGTAGGTATATCCATAGGCTTTTTAAGTTCCTGGTTTTGCTCATCCAGTTCTTTCATTTCCTGCTGCAGCTTTTCAAACTCTTTGTTTATCTGCTCTTGTTTTTTAGCATCGTTATCTTTGCTATCGGCCAGCTTATCCTGTTTCTCGGCCAGCTCCTCAAGCTTCTCCGCAATCTGCTCGGCCTTTTTCTCTACATAAAAACGCTTGGTAAGCTCTACAAGCTGCTCCAGGTTTTTTGTATTGTCTTTAGCATTTTTCTTGAACTGTTCTACTTTTTCAAACAAATCTTCTTTTTCAATCTTATCATTAAGTTTTTTTAACTCGTCTAAAAGCTTTTTGTTTTTCTCAGCTTCTTCCTTGTTTTTTTCAAGGCGCTTCATGAGCTCTTCCTTAAATTCATCTTTCTTTTCCGGAAGGAATTGTTCTAAATTCTGCTCCAGCTTTTTACTCAGTTCCTGCTGGCGCTGTTCCTGCATTTGCTGGCGCTTTAAAAAATCATCTATCTTTTTCTGGTCTTTAAAGTCCATCTGCGACTTCTCCTTATTCATTTTTTGCAGTTTGTCGAGCTCGCTCATTTGCTTATCCTGGTCTTTGATAGATTTCTCCAGGCTGTTGATGTTGCTGTTTTGCTCCTGCAGGGTTTTATCTTGTTTTTCACTTTCGGTAAATTCCCTGTGCGAGAAAACCGAAGACTTAGTGCTTTTATAATTATGCACAGCATCGTTATCAAATACTTCAAAGTAATACTCGTAGTTTACACCCTGTGTAACGGCTAATCCATCGGGAAAGCTGTAATAAAAACGATCTACTGCCTCGCGTTTTACGGGTAGCGTTCCACGTTTAGCGGCATCCGGATTATCCTGCGGATAATAGATAACCTGCAATTTGGTAAGGCCATAATCATCGCTTAACTGGCCCAGCACAATCTCTTTTTTAAGCTGGAGGCTGTCAGGAGCACTCTGCACACTAATAGTGGGGTACTGGTCTTTAATTGTTGTAATCTGGTATTGCAGCTTTTCATGATTCTTAACCTTGTTATTGCTTGTAAGAATTTGATAATCTGTGTTTTGCATAATAATTCGGCTTAGGTTAAAGCTGTTATCATTACGCGTAAAGGCGGCCTCGCCTGCTGCATTTGAAAATGCAATACCCGTAGTGGCTAACGCGTTAACCTTCCAGGTAACTTTAGTGCCCTCAGGAACCACGGCATTGCCGGTACCCTGCACTACCTCCTGCTTTTTACCCAGATAACCGGGAAAGCTAAGGACCATTTCAAAATTAGCAATAGTAGGTACCGCCACCACGCTCAGCTCATAGGGTTGTGAGGTAACACTGTTTGCTGTAAGCTGGAATTCTATGTTTTTTGCAGGTTTCTCAAATTTGTATTGAAATACGCCGGGCTTAACGGTTTCTAAATAATAGTTTTCTTCACCAATGGTTATCATGGCATTTTCGGGCACCACACTACCCCGGGTTTTTACTTCAAGGACAAAGTCCGATCCCTGCTGCGCCATGAGCGGGTTGTTGACCACAATAAATTCAAATGGAGCCGGTGGTGCATAATGTATATTGTAATGCACTACCCTGTCTAAGCTTTGTGAAATTACCTTTCCGTTACCGGAGATGATAAATACCAAAAGCAGCAATACGGGTATAGCGGCATAGGGCACATATTTTAAATTCTTTTTAAAATTAACGGCGTTGGCAAACGGCACGGGCTGTAGGCTGTTTGCCTTTTGCTCTATAGATGCCAGTAGTAATTCACTTTGTTGCGGCTCTTTGCTCAGCTGGAGGAAATTTGTAAGCTTATCGCTCACCTCGCTAAAATGGCTGCCGATGATGGCCGATGCCTGTTTGTAATCAATGCCCTTTTGCAGTTTAAACAGTTTAAATAAGGGGAACAGAATAAACCGCGCCAGGAGAATGGCTTCTACCAAAATAAAAATATAAAATAGCGCTGTACGACCGCCCTGGGGCAGCCACAAAAAGTATTCTACCAGCAGCGTGAATATGAAGTATAATAACCCAAGGCCTATAAAAAGGATTGTTCCACGAATGACTTCGTTTGTGTAATACTTTTTAATGAATGCTTCAAGTTTTGCGTATATGAGGTTTTTTGCTTCCAAAATGTTTATAAAATGCGTGTAATTGTTTATAACCGATAAAAATACAAATTCTTATGATGCGATGGTGTTAATTTGAATATTGGTGAACCTTCAGGAAGTAACATACCCCGGCACACTTGTATAGTGATACCATTTAAGAAAGCATTCTCTAAACGATATCTATCGTAAAATGCCCGTATTTACTGGTCATCTTGAATGTTACACCATGATTTTCAAAATATTAATTAAAATTATTGCAAACTTAGCTACAACGTAATAGTTATTTCATTAATTTCACAAATGTAAAATATACACTTATTATAAGCCTAACGCTGAATTTTTTTATACTCCCGTAAACAGGTTTTAACGTATACCACCAGTAAATACAGTGCCCGCCACGTGTAGCAGATTTCTATTGCCATTTATCAGGCAATTGCAACATCTATTTTGTAACCAAACTTTATTTTATATTTATGAATGTACCAACCAAACTCCCCTGCTTTAAGAGCCATCAAGGCTTTATTTTCACTTTATTTATGTTTATCATGGCCGGAATGCTATATGCGCAGCCGGGCATACACGATCCATCGAGCACCATACGGAATACCGATGGGCGCTATTGGCACTTTGCAACCGGCAACGGTATCTACACCATTTCTTCTGCTACCACAAACTTTTCAAGCTGGCAAAACGAGAACACCGTTTTTCCTATAGGTACCTGGCCCAGCTGGATAGGTAATTATGTGAGCGGCTTTGGCGGCAACTTCTGGGCACCCGAGGTGGTTAAAATAGGCAGTACCTATTATTGCTATTACTCGTGCGCAGGCAGCGGAGCGGCGGCGGCTATAGGCCTGGCTACAGCTACAAACCTCTCTGGTCCGTGGACTGATAAAGGTATGATTGTGGCTGCCAACAACGCCATAGACCCTTCTATTTTAATAGACGGATCGAGCATGTATATGGCTTATGGCAACTGGCAAAGCGGCGTAGATTTGATACAGCTCAACCCCAGTACAGGATTAAGGCAAGGCACCAGCCGCTGGGATATCGTGGCCGGCCAGGTTGAAGCACCCTACATTATGAAGCACAACAGTTATTATTACATGTTTTTTCAAAGGGGGCTGTGCTGCAATGGGGTTAACTCCGGCTACTATACACAGGTAGGCCGCGCAACAAGTGTTACCGGCCCGTATTATGACCAGAACGGCATTAGCCTTATGAGCGATGGTGGCACTACCTTCCTCCCTAACAAAAATGGAAATGTTATAGGCCCAGGACATATGGGTTATGGCGAATCTACCCTTAGCTACCACTTTTATGACGGTAACGATAACGGCGCGCCCAAGCTAAAAACTACTACCTTAGGCTGGAGTAATGACTGGCCAGTGGCCGGGACAGCCAGCCAGATTGTGCTAAACGGTACCTACAGGCTTAAAAATAAAGCATCGGGTAAATATATTGATAACCTGGGCGCTACCGCTAATGGTGCCAGCGCAGTGCAATGGGCAAACAGCCCCAACTACAACCAGCGGTGGGTTATTACCTATGCCGGCAGCGGCTATTACAAGCTTAAAAGCGTTACCGGCGGATTGTATCTTGACAGCGTGGGCGCCATGGCAGATGGTGCGGCCGTGGGCCAATGGGCTAACGGAACCAGCACAAACCAGCAGTGGAGCATTGTAGCCGCAGGGCCGTATTATAAAGTAGTAAACCGTGCAAACGGCAAGGCCGCAGACACCGGGGGGCTCACGGCAGATGGCGCCGCACTGCAATTTTGGCCAAGCAATACAAGCAATAACCAGCAATGGACGCTGGAGTTTGTAAGCAGCGCCACATCGCGGGTGGGTAATTTTGACGAAGAGTTAACTGATGCGCCTGCCACAGACAAAAGGTTCTATGCCCTGCCAAACCCGGCAAACGGCAACAGCGTACAAATTTTTGCACATAATGACGCCCTTACCGATGTAAACCTTGCTATTGTAAACCTTGCGGGGCAGGTGGTGTATACAGAGCATGTGGGCATGAGAGAGGCGGGCGACTTTAGTCATACCATAGATGTGTCAAAACTACCTGTGGGCGTTTATTTTGTAAATATGGGCACGGGCACCGGCTTTAGATCTACAAAACTTATTCGGAATTAGAAACGTATAAGATATGATTATCATAGAGCGTTCCTATGGATTTAAATAAAATCGATAGGAACGCTTATTATTTAAAAAATCAATTTTAAAGTTAAAAACAATAATTTTATACTATTAAGAACAGCCTTAATACAGTGGTTTTGCCGCCATATTTTTTGTAGGAAATGATACGTGTCATTTGCCTCTTAAAAAGCGCTTAAAACAGGCTTATTTTAATTTTAGCATACTTTAGCGTTCAATTAACTACCCATTAACACCTTACAAATGTTAAATTGACCTACCTTTATAAAAAGTAACAAAAAATAAATTTTTAATTCAAAAAACTAATGTTATGGCTGGTAAAACAGGAACAATTGTAGCGGTACTTGCAGGTGCTGCCGTGGGTGCCGCAGTAGGAATTCTATTTGCCCCGGACGAAGGTGCAAAAACACGCAGAAAAATTAAAGATGCTGCCGGTGCAAAAACTGATGAGATTAAAGATAAGCTAAGCGAACTTACAGAGACTGTAAAAAGCAAATTTGGCTACGCAAAGCAAGACCTTGAGTCTACCATAGACAGCCTTGTAGGCAATGTTAAAGGCGAGGCCGATGATGTTATTGCCACGCTTGAAAGGAAACTTGAAGAGCTTAAAAAAGGCGCTAAAAACACCGCAGAAGCAAAATAACAACCGTTAGCTATGGCATTTGAAGAAATAAAGGAAAACGCCGAAGACCTTAAAAATGAGGCTAAAAGGCTTATAGAAGCTAACATAAAGTACTACAAGTTGTGGGGCTTTAAGCTGGCTATGAAGTCTACAGCGCTGGCACTCAAGCTGTTTTTGCTTGCCACCATGCTCATCATTGTTACCCTTTTCTTTTCTATTGCCGCGGCACTGGCCTTTGGCTACTGGTTTGATAACTTTGCATACGGCTTTTTAACCGTGGGCTTTATATACCTAATCCTTGCCATTGTAATATATAAGGTTCAGGATAAAATTGTTGAAGGGCCGCTTATCGCTACATTTTCAAAATTATTTTTTAAAACATACGAATAGCCATGCCTATCACTAAAGTATATAACACCTTTGACGAGATAAACCACGACCTCGAAGTTCTAAAGATAGAAAAGGACCTGGCTTATCTTAGGTTTAAAAAAGACTTTGACGAAACTAAAGAAAGCCTCAAGGCTGAAAACATTGTAGGCGAAGGGCCCATGAGGGCTATAAAAATGCTGGGCGCGTTTAGCGGCCCCATTAAAAGCGCTGCCCTTACCTACCTGTTTAAAAAAATATTCTAAGCCGCTAAACTAATTAGCCGCTATTTATACAAAGGCTTCCTGTAAAGGGAAGCCTTTTTTGTTTATTTTTGAAGTAAATCATAAATTACTATGACAGTAGCACAAGAAGAAAAACTAACCAGGGTATACGGTTTTTTTGCATTGATAATTGCTATAAGTTTTCACGGTAAACCCAATTATTTTATTTGGAGTATATTATTGATTACGGGTGGTATACTACTTACCCGGAAGTTTATAAGAAATAAATGCGATGGAAAATCAAACAGTAAATTTTATATTTTGTTTGCTTTTCTAATTGCTACTGTAGTAATGACAATAGCAATGTGATATAAAGGCTCCCTGATCTGTAGAGCTTTTATTTATTGTACACCAACCCCTTATACAATGGATAAAACAATAAACGACTTTAGCCCCGGCCTGTTCATCTGGCAGATAATATGTATTGCAGTGCTAATATTGTTTGTATATTTTGCAGTGCTACTATTTAAATGGCTCAGGCTGCGCACTAAGTAAATCACGTAATGCGTGTATATAAAAAAGGCTCCCTAAAATTGGGAGCCTTATGTATTTATTCTTGTTTTGCGGGCTGCTTTTCTGCCTTTTTTTGCAGGCGGTATGCTTTTAGCTCCTCTTTATCAATGTAGGTATCCTTGTTTGTATCAATAGTGGCAAAGTTAGCCTTGATTTTGCTTCTTGGCGATTTATCGGCTTCTTCCCTGCTTATTTTACCATCGTTGTCAGCATCAAGCTTTGTTGTCAGCTTTTCTTCAGAAGGTTTTTTTTCTGTAGTAAGTGTTTTATTTGAAACAACTTTATTACCTGAAACAACCTTTTCCTGTGCAAAAGCACCTGTAGTAAATAAGCCTCCCAGCATAAATACCATTAACCATTTTTTGTTCATAACCTATTAGTTTTAATTGATAATAATAAGACTTTAAATTCCCTTTAGGGTTTAATGTGTAGCGTACTATTTAATTATTGCTACCTTATTCAAAAGTAATGCCAGATATATTTTGTTAAAAAAACTGGCACTATGGTGGCAGGTATTATTCCTGATCTTCTGTGTGCGGCGGCAGTTCGGCAGGGCCTTCGTTATGGCGCGGGGCGGGCTTGTGTGCGGTATCGTCTTCGCGTTTTTTCTTTGGCTTTTGCATGTTCTGGCCCATCTGGTTGCTGGCCGCAAAAGAAACAATCATGTTGTTAAGCATATCGTTAGCCGCCTGTGGCGAATTAGGCAGCAGTATCAGGTTGCTGTTAGTATCGCTGCCTATGGCCTGCAGCGTATCATAATGCTGTGTAACCACAATAAGTGCCGAAGCCTCCTGGCTGTTTATACCCACTTTGTTAAGTACATCTACACTCTCTACCAGTCCGCGTGCAATTTCGCGCCTCTGGTCGGCTATACCCTGCCCCTGCAGCCTTTTGCTTTCGGCTTCGGCCTTTGCTTTTGCCACAATACGGATGCGCTGTGCCTCGGCTTCATATTCGGCCGCACTTTTTTCGCGGTCGGCGGCATTAATACGGTTCATGGCATGCTTTACCTGAGGATCAGGGTCAATATCAGTAATCAGAGCGTTAATAATGTCATACCCGTAGGTGCTCATGGCCTCATTTAGCTCACGCTTTACGGCAATGGCAATATCATCCTTACGCTCAAAAACATCGTCAAGCTTTAACTTAGGCACCTCGGCACGCACCACATCAAACACGTAGCTGGTTATCTGGTCGTGCGGGTATTGCAGTTTATAAAAAGCTTCATAAGCCTTATCCTGTATTACTACAAACTGCACCGAAACCTTCATTTTTACGAATACATTTTCTTTGGTCTTGGTTTCTATAATTACATCAAGCTGCTGTATCTTAAGGTTTATGCGGCCTGCAATTTTATCTATTACCGGAATTTTGAGCTGCAGGCCGGCATGGCGAATGCCTGTAAACTTACCAAACCGTTCTACAATTACAACCGTTTGCTGCCTAACGGTAAAGAATGATGATAAAAAGATAAGAAATGCAATGCCCAGCACTACATAAATGGGAATATTATCCATAGTTTTAAAGATTGTTGATTATGTTGTGAAGATACAAATTTTGAAATAACAAAAAAGCCTCCCGATCTGGGAGGCTTTTGTTTATCCTAAAATATCCGCAGCGGTAGTAATCCTGCTTACGGTTTCATGTTTACCGATGATTTCCATAATATCATACAAGTGAGGGCCTTTTAAATCGCCTACAAGCGCTAAACGCAGCGGAGGCATAACTTTACCCACGCCTAACCCTTTTTCTTCAATCCAGGCCTTTACAACGCTTTCTAAGTGTACCGGAGTATAGTTCAGTGTGTTTTCAAGTACTATCGCCAGTTCTTTTAGTATGGCCCCTGTTTCAGGCTTCCATTGCTTTGCTACGGCTTTCTCGTCGTATGTTGTTGGTGTAATGAAGAAGTAATCACTCAGAGCCCAGAGTTCGCTGGCAAATGTGGCGCGTTCTTTAACAAGTGCCACCACTTTTTCAACCACTTCAATGGGCTTATTGATACCTTTTTCCACAAGGTAGTGGTTAAGCTGTTTCGCCAGCATTTGGTTATCGGCCATCTGGAAGTAATAGTGGTTAAACCACTTATTCTTCTCGGGGTCAAACTTAGCGCCGGCTTTGTGCACTCGTTCTAAATCAAACAGCTGTACCAGCTCATCAAGGGTAAACAGCTCCTGGTCGGTGCCCGGGTTCCAGCCCAGGAGGGCCAAAAAGTTTACCACGGCCTGTGGCATGTAGCCCTGTTCGCGGTAGCCCATGCTGCTGGTACCATCGGCGTTTTTCCACTCTAACGGAAATACCGGGAAACCCAGCTTATCGCCATCGCGCTTGCTCAGCTTGCCGTTGCCAACAGGTTTTAATATCAGCGGAAGGTGCGCAAATTTAGGCGCTTCCCACCCAAAGGCTTTGTACAATAACTCATGTAATGGCATGCTGGGAAGCCACTCCTCGCCACGGATAACGTGCGTGGTTTCCATCAAATGGTCGTCTACAATATTGGCCAGGTGGTAGGTGGGCATGCCATCGCTTTTAAACAGCACCTTATCGTCAAGCAAATTGGTTTCAAATTTTATATCACCGCGGATGATATCGTGCAAATGCAGGGTTTCATCTACCGGGGTTTTAAAGCGCACCACATAATGCTCTCCGGCTTCAATTCGCTGCTGTACTGCTTCAGCCGAAAGGTTTAGTGAAGTATCGAGTGTGGCACGGTTAGCGTGGTTGTATATAAAGGTTTTTCCGGCGGCTTCGTCGGTTTTACGAAGCTCATCTAACGCTTCGGGGGTGTCAAATGCATAGTAGGCCCAGCCGCTGTCTATAAGCTGCTGTGCATACTGCCGGTACATTTCTTTACGCTCGCTCTGGCGGTAAGGGCCAAATTTCTCGTTTTTGCCCACGCCTTCGTCAAACGGTATGCCCAGCCAGTTAAGGGCTTCTACAATGTATTCTTCGGCGCCTGGAACAAAGCGGTTCTGATCAGTATCTTCTATTCTAAGATAAAAGGTGCCGCCATGTTTTTTAGCAAATAAGTAGTTGAATAATGCAGTGCGCACACCGCCTATGTGCAGTGGGCCTGTGGGGCTGGGTGCAAAACGCACGCGTACCGGTCTTGACATTGTGTTTTGATTTAAAGGGGCAAAGATAAAACTATTAAAAATTAGAAGCACCAAAAACAAAATACAAATGACGCTTTACTCTTTTGTTAGCGTGGCAACCCTTAAGGCTTTTGGTGTAAGGGTGTGGTTAAAAAGCCACCCCGCCCTACGGGCACCCCTCAGGAGGGGAATTACTTCGTCAGTTCGAGCTTCGCCCTCGGGTGCTTCACTCAACTGTCAAACGCAGGGATATAAAAAACCCGGAGCTGTTGCCCCGGGTTAATGTATATTATAAGCCACCCTGCCCTACTCTTTTGCTTCAAGTTTAGCCCAGGTATCCCTTAGGCCTACGGTTTTGTTGAAAACAATTTGCTCGGCATTGGTATCTGTATCTACACAAAAGTAACCCAGGCGCTGAAACTGGTACCTCTCCCCTGCTTCGGCGCTTTTAAGCGATGGCTCTAAATAGCCGGTTATTACCTGGAGTGAGTCTGGGTTTATGTAGGTTTTAAAGTCAACCTCTTTGTCGCCATCAGGATTTTCGTGGGTAAACAGCCTGTCATACAGCCTCACTTCGGCGGTAATGGCATGCGGAACAGACACCCAGTGTATTGTGCCTTTTATCTTGCGCAGGCTGGCATCAGAGCCGCTGCCGCTTTTAGAATCGGTATCATAAGTAGCATGTATCTCGGTAATGTTGCCGTTTTCATCCTTCACCACGCTTTCGCCTTTAATGATGTAGGCGTTTTTAAGGCGTACTTCTTTGCCGAGCGTAAGGCGGAAGTACTTATTATTAGCCGCTTCCATAAAGTCCTCTCGCTCTATGTAAAGTTCGCGGCTAAACGGTATTTCGCGAAAACCGGCACTCTCATCCTCCGGGTTATTTTCGGCTTCCAGCCATTCTTCCTGCCCTTCGGGGTAGTTGGTAATGATAAGCTTAACCGGATCGAGCACGGCCATAACGCGTGGTGCTGTCTTGTTAAGATCTTCGCGCACGCAGAACTCTAATACCGAAACGTCAACTAAATTGGTACGCTTGGCAATGCCTATGGTATCGGCAAAATTGCGTATGGCAGCGGGGGTATAGCCCCTGCGCCTCATGCCGCTTATGGTGCTCATGCGCGGGTCATCCCAGCCGGTAACGTGCTTTTCCTGCACCAACTGCAATAATTTACGTTTACTAACAACTGTGTGGCTCAGGTTGCGGCGGGCAAATTCGCGCTGTTTAGGGCGTGTTTTTGCATTGTCATATATTTGGTCAAGAAACCAGTCATACAGCTCCCTGTGCATTAAAAATTCAAGTGTGCAAAACGAGTGCGACACCTGCTCCAGGTAGTCGCTTTCGCCATGGGCCCAGTCATACATGGGGTAAATACACCATTTATTAGCGGTGCGGTGGTGGTGCTCATGCAAAATGCGGTACATAATAGGGTCGCGCATAAGCATGTTGCTGCTGGCCATATCTATCTTGGCACGAAGGATGTATGACCCATTAGGGAATTCGCCATTCTTCATTTTTTCAAACAACTCCAGGTTTTCTTCCACACTGCGGTTGCGGTAAGGGCTATCAGTACCCGGTGTAGAGGGTGTTCCCTTTTGTTTTGCAATTTCCTCACTGGTCTGGCTGTCTACATAAGCCACCCCTTTTTTTATGAACGTAACGGCCCAGTCATACAGTTCCTGAAAATAATCGGAAGCATACAGCTCTTTATCCCAGGTATAGCCCAGCCACTGCACATCTTTTTTAATGGCATCTACATATTCCTGCTCTTCTTTAGCGGGGTTTGTATCGTCAAAACGCAGGTTAACAGGTGCATTATACCTTAAGCCAAGTCCAAAATTAAGGCATATGGCACTGGCGTGGCCCACATGCAGGTAACCGTTAGGCTCCGGCGGAAAGCGGAAACGAAGCTTGTCTTTAGGTAAGCCCGCAGCCAGGTCGTCTTCTATAATTTGTTCAATAAAATTGAGTGATCTATCTTCAGCAGACATAGTTTTTTGTATAAGTTGGGCAAAGATAAGAAATAGTAGCAAAGTGAGAGAAGAGAGGCAAAGAAACAACAGGCAAAGTTAAAGAATAGTAGCAAGAGCAGTAGAGGCAAAGTTTTATATTATAGATTATAACATTGCTACATAGTTTAAGACTACCTGTTATAAAATTCTTGTCTATTTTGCTTTCTGCCTCTGTGCCTCTTTGTACCTTTGCCACTTAGTACCTTAAAAAAATGAGCTCCATAAAACTTAAAAACATACGCACGTTTTCTTATCACGGCTGCCTGGTAGAGGAAAGCAAAATAGGCAGCGACTACCGTGTAGACCTTGAAATCAAGACCGACCTGCGCAAGAGCATGCTATCTGATGAGCTGGCCGATACAGTTGACTATGTGCATCTTAACAAGATTGTGGTTGAAGAAATGGCCATACGCAGTAAGTTGCTGGAGCATGTGGCGCACCGCATTATCAAACGTATTTTTGATGAGCTGCCGCAGGTGTCAAGAGCAAACGTTGAGGTTAGCAAGATAAATCCGCCCATAGGCGGGGATGTGGAAGAGGTAACGATACAGATGGAGGAGTTTAGGGCTTAGGCTATTGAAAGATTTAAAGTTGAAACAAGTAACGTTTATTTTATCTCCTGGTATTCAAAGATTTAAAATATTTGTAAGGCGGTATCCCTAATCTTTTAATTATAAATTTTTAAATCTTTAATTTTTTATTACATTTGCCATCCAATTAAATACTGGCATCTTGGCCGAGTGGCTAGGCACAGGTCTGCAAAACCTGCTACAGCGGTTCGAATCCGCTAGATGCCTCTGAAAAAAAAGCTTCCCGAAAAGGAAGCTTTTTTGTTTTGAGTTATAAGGTACTTAGGCGCTGAGGCTTTTAGCTAAGAAGCTTAGCGGCTAAGCAACTCAAAGCTTATCTATCTCCTGAATGCTCAATAGTATTTACTGTTTTTTCTATCTGGTCAGGAAAAAAGCCCTGCACTACCAGCACCAGCCCAAAAATTACCAGCACAATGCTTATGCCCTGTTTTATCTTGCGGATGTTTTTTACCGTTAGCTTTGAGCGTAGCTGCTTGGCAAGTGTTATCTTGCCCAGGTCTACTATAAAATAGGTGCTTATAATGGCAATAAAAAAAACAAGCATCCTGTTAGGGTTTAAATCTAATTTAGGGCCCCAGGCGATGATTATGGTAAGCCAGAAGCCCAACACCCCAATGTTGATAAAATTGAGCAGGAAACCCTTTATAAACAGGCTTAAATAGTTTTTACGGATGATATTGATGGCTACGTTATCTACCAGCTCGCGGCGGGAGGTTTTTTTGATGTTGATAAAAGAAACTACGCCGTATATAAGCATAACCATGCCTCCAAAAATAAAGAGTGCAGGCTCATCTTTAATCTTCTGGAGCAGGGGGTAGCTGCTAAAATAAGCTATGAGTATAAAAACAACATCAGATGATATGGCGCCCAGATCAAACGCTATGGCAGCTTTAAAACCTTTTAATACGCTGGTTTCTAATAGTACAAAAAACACTGCACCCGGCATTATGCTTAAAATAAAACCTATAGGAATGGCGCTTAGAATATCCTGTATCATTAACTGTATTTGATGATGCAAGTTACAATTTTTTTTAGAAAGCCGCTTAGCTGCTTAAGTGCTGAGTCTCTAAGCTTTCTTCAGTATGAGTAAAGTTACCCTCCGGAGGTGTGGTATTATTTACAATTTTTGCATTTATTGAGAACGAACATACCGCCCTAAAAAGTAAAAATCTGAAAGAGTGGAATAGCTTCACTTTTAAGCCAGTAACCAAGAAAAAATCCGGAAGTTATTCACTTCCGGATTTTTATAATGGCCGCAATATATGGCCAAAGTTATTTTACTATTGTAATTGTTGCATCGCCAGATGGAGTTTTTTTAACATTTTTAGGTGCGCCATATATTTTAATATCAGCATCAGAGCCTGCAACAGCATTGACATTATCTTTAACTGTAACCGATGCCTGGCCATCCGAACCTACATTGATATCGGTATCCTGGGTATCAAGCCCTTTTGCATTAAGCGTGGCATCTGAGCCAACTGTGGCATGGTGTTTTTTTACTTTGCCTTTAAGTGTTACATTAGCATCAGATCCTGCCGCCGTGGTAACTACATCTGCAGTGATGTTAAGTACTATTTCAGTATCAGATCCTGCCACAAGGTTAAAATTACCCGCACTAATCTCGTCCTGACCTATAACCTTGCAGTCCGTTCCTGCTATAATACCATCAAGTTTGCCATTGTAATACAGGGTTGCTGCCCCATCTCCATCTATAGTTAGGCTGCCACCTTCATTTTTAACGCGCAGCTCTTCTTCATTGCCTTCTATAACTATTTTATTCTGGTTAGATTTTACAAGGGTTAGCTTAGTATCTGTGCCTACTACTATGTTTTTAAAACCTTCCAGCTCAATAGTTTTTTGGGCCATGCATAATGGGCTAAGTGCCAGTAAGGCAAGTGTCAATAAAGTTTTCATAAAGTATAAATTGATTGATTATGGTACTGTTTATTCTGCTTTTTATTAAAAGACAGGCTTAATTGTAAATTGTTACAGTTGTAATTAAAAATTTTTAAATTTCCTGAAATTTAAGTTTTAGCAACAAAAAAACCGGAAGCAGCTTCCGGTTTATATTTGTTTATCAGGCTAAAGCTTTTGAGGAACCCAGCCTGTGCCCTTATTTAATAATGTTGATAGTTCCGCCAGCTGTTTTGCTCTCGTTGACCTGTTTGGGGTTGCCATAAATATCTATATCTCCACCAGCACGGGTCTTGGCCTCTACAAAATCTGTAGCATATACGGCTGCCTCGCCACCGGCATTAATGGTAACGGCAGTTTGGGCTGTTTCCAGGCTTTTGCCCTTAAGTATACCGCCTGATTTTAAAACCACATCATGGTTTGTGGCTGTACCCGTAAACTCAAGTGTACTGCCGCTGCCGGCGCTACTTTTTAGCTTGCTAACTTCAAGGCTAAGCTTTACGGTTGCCCCTTCTTTAGCATTGGCCTCAAATGCGGTGGCTTTAAATGTATCTGCAGAGCTTACAAAAGCGCCCTCACTTGCTTCTATCTTATCAAGGTTGCCGGTATAGTATACCGTAGCCTCAATTTCATCACCCTGAAGCAGCTTTGTAAGCTTCATGCGTATCTTAAGGTCGTTGTTTTTAGTTACCACCTCTACATCGCCGGCTTTTTCTCCTTTAATCTCAATTTTGTTTGCTGTAGATTTTACCAGGGTTACATTAATCTGGTCAAAAACGCGCACGGCCGTAAAATCGCCCAGGTTTTTAGTAACCTGTGCCGCGATGAACTGGCTTAAACCTAAAAAGGCAATTACAAGTAGTTTTTTCATGATGATATTTTTAATGTTAAAAGTTAGAAAGCTGAAATGTTTCAAAGTTGTTTAAAGACAGAAAAAACTTTCAGTTGTTACAGTAAACAAATTTCGTACCTAAAAAATTATTCAGTTTTAAAAAAGTCATAAAATTTAAAAACCCTGAAAATATTGAGGTATTAAAATCGAAAGTCATAAAGTTAAAAGCCAGTAACGGACTTTATAAACTTTAAGACTTTTAACATTTAACTTTATTTGACCAATTTCGAACTCCGAAAGTGAAATATTAAGCAATTTGGAGTAAAAAATAATTTACAATTTATTCCTGGTCATTTTTTCTAAGGAAGGTAAAATCAAGCTGCTTTTTAACCAGGTCGGCATTCTTAACTTTTACCCAAACCTCGTCGCCCAGTTGCAGTATGTTTTTTGTAACCTCTCCAACCAGAGCATATTGCTTGTCATCAAAGGTATAATAGTCATCTTTTATTTCGCGTATGCGGCACATGCCTTCGCATTTGTTACTCATAATCTCTACATAAATGCCCCACTCTGTAACACCCGATATAACACCCAGGAACTCTTCGTGCTGATGGTCAAGCATATACTTAACCTGCATGTATTTAATACTGTCGCGTTCAGCATTGGCAGCCAGACCTTCCATCGTGCTTGAGTGTACACACATTTCTTCATAGTGCTCTTTATCAGCACTTTTACCTTCATCAAGGTAGTGCTGAAGCAGGCGGTGCGCCATAACATCGGGGTAACGCCGTATGGGAGACGTAAAGTGAGAATAGTAATCAAATGCCAGGCCGTAATGGCCGATATTATCAGTACTGTACTTGGCCTTGCTCATACTCCTTATAGCAAGGGTATCTACAAGGTTTTGCTCCTTTTTGCCCTGAACATCTGATAATAAGTTGTTTAGCGACTTAGAAATATCGCCTTTGCTCCTAAAGTCTATCTTATAGCCAAATTTTGATATAACGGTTTGCAAATTGATCAGCTTATCTTCATCAGGTTCATCGTGAATACGGTATACAAACGTTTTTTCAGGACGCTGCTTGCCAATAAATTCAGCTACCTTTCTGTTAGCCAATAACATAAATTCTTCAATTAGATGATTAGCATCTTTGGCAACTTTAAAATATACACCTGTAGGTTCGGCGGCTTCATTCAGGTGGAATTTAACCTCTACCTTATCAAAAGATATTGCACCATTAGCCATACGCTTGTTTCTTAACACTTTAGACAGCTCATTAAGCTTAAGGGTAGCAAACTGTATTTCAGGCGAAACCGTATACTCCTCCCCTGTCAGCGATATTTCGGCGGCTATGGTATTACCTTGTGTTTCAATAATATGCTGCGCTTCTTCATATGCAAAGCGCTGATCTGAATATATTACCGTACGGCCAAACCACTGGTTTTTGACCTCAGCTTTTTCATTGATCTCAAATATAGCCGAGAAGGTATACTTTTCTTCATGTGGGCGCAATGAGCAGGCGTAGTTACTCAAAACCTCCGGCAGCATGGGTACCACCCTGTCTACCAGGTATACCGATGTGGCACGCTGATAGGCTTCGGCATCGAGTATGGTACCTTCTTCAAGGTAATAAGATACATCGGCAATATGTATACCTACCTCATAATTACCATTTTCCAGCTTTTGAAATGACAATGCGTCATCAAAATCTTTGGCGTCCTTAGGGTCTATGGTAAATGTAAGCACATTTCGCATATCCCTTCTTCGGGCTACCTCTTCAGGGTGAATTTCAGTATCAATTTTTTGTGCAAAAACCTCTACATCAACAGGAAAATCATAAGGAAGGCCATATTCAGCAAGTATGGCGTGTATCTCTGTGTTGTGCTCTCCGGGCTTACCCAGCACTTTTATTACTTCTCCAAACGGGCTATCGGCCTTAGCCGGCCAGTCTTCCATCTTAACCAGCACAACATCACCCTGTTGGGCATCGCCAAGCTTGTTTTTAGGGATAAAAATATCCGTGTACATCTTGGCATTTGCGGTGCTTACAAAAGCAAAATTTTTCTGGATATCAATAACACCTACAAACTCCGTCTTGTGGCGTTCCAGTATTTCAACTACCTCACCTTCAGGCCTGCGGCCTTTGCGGCGGTTGTATATATATACCTTAACTTTGTCTTTGTCAAGTGCTTTATTGAGATTACCTGTAGGTATAAATACATCATCTTCCAGCTCCGGTGATACAAAATAGGCCGTTTTGCGGCTGGTCATGTCAATTTTGCCTTCTATATAATCGGCTTTGCTAATCACACGATAGGTTCCCCTGTCAGTTTCTTCAATCTGCTCTTTACCGGCCAGCAGCTTCAGCTCTTTAATGATGTTGTTGCGGCTCTCGGTATCGTTAAGCTCCAGCACTGCTGCTATTTGCTTGTAATTGAAAGATTTATTAGGGTCCTTGGCAAGTATCTTATAAATTTTGTGCGAAAAGTCTTTTTCTTTTTTTGGTGACGGTCTTCCGTTCTTCTTGTTCATATGTAATTTAATAATGCGGGAAAATTACGAATAACAAATAGATTAGGGAGCCACTTTAATGAAATAATAACGTTAAACCCCTATCTTTATAGAGATTATACTTATAATTAGCGCTATGGAGCACTTTATAACCGCAGCCGTATTTACCTACCCACACGAAATTGCAATATTAAGGCACCTGCTAACCGGCGCCGGGCTTACCTTTTACTTTGAGAACGAAACCATGGCCGGCTTTGCACCTATGTATACTCACGCCCTGGGTGGTATTAAGCTTAAGGTGCATAAAAACGATATTGAGACGGTTAAGGAAATTCTTAATTCACTTGAAACAGGACCTGACTTGAAAATTGTTTGAAGTACAGTCTGAAAGTTATCAACAGTTATTAAAAACAAAATCATTCTTTCTTTTAAACTTTAAAAAATCATGCTGGTTATTATAGCGTGTTGATAACCGTGATAACTTTTTAGATAAGGCTTGATTTTGTAAGTTATGCTAACTTATACAAAGGTTTCAACAATGTTAAGTAATGGTAAAAATATAGAGATGAGGTGTTTTCGTATTTTTCGTTATTAGTTATCAACAATGGTTAATTATTAGTTTTGGTTGGGTTTTGCTTATAAGTTGCTTTGTTAATTACTGTTAATAAACCCTGTTAACGTTTTCATAACATTAGCTAAACTTTGTAAGAACTAAATTTGGAAATGTGGATTGTATTTCGCCTTAACAAAAAATCGATACCAATAAAAAAAATCGCTCTTTTTCGGTTGCAGACTTATCAACAAAGTTGTTGATTTTATATCTCCTTTATTTACAGCACTTTTAAATAGTTACTAACATCGTAGGATTTTAACATTTTTATTTGTAGTATATAATCGTTCAAAAAGGTAATATATTTTAAATCAGGTAGATTATAAATTTTGTCGCCTCTACTTTGTTTGGTACCTTTGCGCTTACACAACAATATATAGTATTATGAAAATTTCTATAGGAAACGACCACGCAGGCCCTGACTATAAAAAGGCTATTGTAGCCCATCTTAAAGCCAAAGGTATTGAAGTTATTAACCACGGTACTGATACGGCCGATAGCGTAGACTATGCCGACTTTATTCACCCGGTAGCTACTGATGTAGAGAACGGTACAGTAGATTTTGGCATCATCATCTGCGGAAGCGGTAACGGCGCTGCCATGACAGCCAACAAGCACCAGAAGATCCGTGCGGCACTGTGCTGGACAAAAGAAATTACCGCCCTGGCCCGCCAGCATAACGATGCCAATATACTCAGCATACCGGCACGATACACCGCCATACAACAGGCCATTGAAATGGTTGATACCTTTTTAAATACCGAATTTGAAGGGGGCCGCCACAAGACCAGGATCGATAAAATGCCTTGTTCTTAATAGTATATAATATAAAATTTTTCCCGCCCAGGCGGGATTTTTTATTCAGGAGCATGTCGAAAAAAATGATAAAACCCCTTTATTTACAGGCCTTAGGCACAAATGCCGTAAAGATGCCATACTAAAACCGTTACATCCGGCAGGGGTGTTGTGGTAATTTTGTACCATAATCTTAAAACAAAAATTATGACCACAGTAGGTAAAAAAATTGCAGCCATCCGTAAGCAAAAAGGGTTAACCCAGGAAGATGTGGCCGGGCAGGCAAAGATAAACCTCCGCACGCTGCAGCGCATAGAAAAAGATGAAACCGAGCCCCGCGGCAATTCCCTTAGCGGGATATGTAACGCGTTGGGTGTTAATATAGAAGACATACTTGACTATGGCAAAATTGAAGATAAAAGCTACCTGGTTTACCTGCACCTCTCTGTCTTGGCCGGTATTGTAATACCCTTTGGCAATATTATACTGCCTGCTATTTTGTGGCTTAATAAGCGCGACAGAATACACCAGGTGCACAGCCAGGGGGCAAACATTTTGAATTTCCAGATAGTATGGACAATTGTAACTAACTTGTTATTTGGTACTTACGTAATATCTAAAATATTCAAAGGGCATTATTACAACGGTTTTGCCTATGCTGCCATAGCGCTATACGCGCTCAATCTTACGTGGACTATAGTCAACGCCATACGCGTTAGCCAGGGAACGGTTAAAAACTTCTACCCGCTGATTATAAGGTTTGTACGCTAAAAAAATCCCGCTCAAAGCGGGATTTTTGATTATGATATGCTGCGTTCTATGCGCTTATCGGGTATTAGCCACATAAGGGCTACAGCCACAAACATAGCGCCTGATATCCAGCTGCTTACCCAGCTGCACGAAATGCCTATTATGTACAGCACGGTAGAAATATTTCCTTTCTGGTCGTTACCTATGGCATGCGCCAATAGCGAGTCAGGCCCCTGAGAATTAATGATTTGGCGCTGCAATATAAAGTAAGCCACGGCACACATTAACATTATAAACCCATATAGTGCCATGGTTTGGGGGCCAAAATGGTTCTCGCCCATCCACCCGGTTACAAACGGCACCAGCGATAACCAGAACAGTAAGTGCATGTTAGCCCACAGTATAGGCCCGTTTACGGTAGTAACGGTGTGCATCATGTGGTGGTGGTTGTTCCAGTAAATGCCTACATAGATGAAACTCAGCACATAACTCAAAAATACAGGCAGCAGCGGCAGCAGGTCTTCCAGGGCCTCCTTGCCGTGTGGCACCTTGATTTCCAGCACCATAATGGTAATAATAATGGCCAGTACGCCATCGCTAAATGCTTCTAAACGGCCTTTTTGCATAGTAGTGGGTCGGTTGAATTTATGGCGGTAAAATTACGCTTTTTTGCGTGCTTGGCATCATTCAAAATGTTGCGATGAAAATTGCTTTCAAATTCTAACTCTTCACTTTTTAACACTTTAAAATCGCTTGTAAACCACTAAAAATCAGTAGTATACAAATAAATAGTGGTGTGAAATATTACAAACTATTAGTAACCAGTATCTTATAATTTTTTTAACAAAATTTTAACACTAATTCTTCACTTTCGGACTTTGGATTCGAAGTTTTTGAGCGTATTAATTTTGAGTAGCATATTCGTTTACTTTTTTACAAACATCTTCATCTAATTTTAAGCTGGTTTTAATTTTTACATCGGTAAAAGATGTTTTTTTATAAATGCAATCATCGTTATAATAGGCATAAAATTCAATTTTAGAAATCAGGCCTTTGTCATAACTATATGTTGATTTTTTACCTACAGTAAGTCCGCTCGTATATCTTTCTTCCTGCTCAACAATATTACCATCGCCATCATAGGTAATTACCTCTTTTTTTGTATAGTTTTTGCCATCTGAATAATAAGTTGTAAAAAGGCCGGTACGCTGGTTGGGCTCATAGCTGTACTTCCATTCCCACTGCAAACTGTCCTTATAAATTTGCTGAAAAGAAATTAGCCTGTTAATAGCATCAAAAGTTTTGTTGTACACAAGGTTAGGTACATGAATAGTTTTTACCGGGTTAGAATTTTCATCATACTCATAAGTACTTTTCATAAACAGCGAATCGTTGTCATAGTAATATTCAGAGTCGTCTGTAAGCTGGCCCTTATCATTGTAGGTGTACCGGGTTTTCCAGTGCGGATAAATCTTTTTATTGTAGTCAGATTCATATTCAACATACCCATCCACTACCCCATTAGTGCAGGTATATAAAGTAATGTTATCCAGTATCTTAAGGCTGGCGTTATGGTGTTTTCCAAAACGTATTTTTTTAAGCAGTACCCCTGCCGAGTCCAAATATAAAACCTCCTGGGGGCGTTTTTTGCGGTTGGTAATCCTGTTGGTGGGCTCGTCGTTTTTATTAAGCTTAAAGGTATGCGGAATGAGCCGTACTTCAATCTGGCCGGTCTTTTCGGCTATGTCCTGGCTGTAGCCACAAACTGAAAATAAACACGTGAGCAGGAGCAGGGCTTGTTTCATGGTGGAAGATTGTGTAGTACTAAACTACAAAAATTTTCAATTCCGAATGCAGCTTCAGCGCAGTTGAACATTTCGCTTCCTATTCGCGATTTTACCGGCACTTACATTTTTTAAAAACCCAAATTCTTACATTTATTATGTAAAATAAGGATTGCCCGAAATTGAAGTATAAACCTACAAGTTTATCCTTGTGGGGTAATAAAATTCAGCGCTGGTTTTATACCTGCCGTTTTTAAATCTTCTTCAGATTTGTCAATCCCGGCATTTAGCTCTTCAACTGTCATGGGTTAAAATGGTTTTCTGTATTTTCTAAGGGTTGAGGTTTATGCTGGTGCGAGCGTCGCACTCGTATCTTTTTTAAGTACGGGCAAGATACTCTCGACAGCGGGGAAAATTGTAAATTATTTTTCATCTTTATAATGGAGGTCTTCTGCATCAATCAGGTTTCTATGCCAATCCCATAATTCTTGGAGAGTGTTGAAATCTTTAGGTACTGGATTTGAAGCACTAAATAATTCTGAAGGTGTATTTGCAAAATTGTGTTGAAAATAGCTTTCGAATGTCCTACGAGGATTATATGCTAATGAGGAATCAAAATAATCAGTCGCATAATCATAATGATGAGAGTGAATAAAGTTTTTCCAAGTCTTTATTACCTCGTCTTCTGGTCTGATATCAATAATCTCAAATTGTTCCATATTTCTTTCTTCTCCAGTTCCCCAAGCTTTATTTAATGCTTTTAAAGCTTCGATATCAGATGCGGGAGCACCATAACCAAAAATTGTTACTCTCCGAACTATTTTATCAGAAAGAAAACTATCTAGTAATTGCCATTGACTTTTTGTATATTCATCATTATTATAATTTTTTTGTGTAATTGGAAATAGAAGTTTTGTCGGCTCATAATAATTAAGGGTCTTTTTTGATGTCATTTCAGCTGGACCAGATTTTTTATCCTCCTTGCTATATCCAATTGCAACATTTCCATGCAAAAAAGCAATATGAGGATTTTCTCCTACATCATAATTTCTACACCAGGCTTGATATAGAAAAGGATCCCAATTAAAGGTAGCAATGATATCTCTCGATCTTAATGAAAGAACTAAATAATCATAAATAGTAGGTTCATTTGGCAATTTCATTTCCTTAAAATAATTGAAAACTCTTTTTTCTATTTCAACAAGTATTTCAGAATTTGGGTTATCACTGTGAATATTACTATATAACTTCTCAAAATTATTTGATTTTAGCTTTTCGGGTAATAAACTTATTATATCATTTAATCCCACTATATCAATAAAGTTATCCATTGATGGTAAATGTTTTCCAGATAATTCTTTGTTTCTATGGCTTGAAGCTATACTTGCACCAGCACCTAAGATAACGACATGTCCACCGCCACTAAAAACAGTGTTAACTCTATCTTCCTTCGTCTTATAACTCATAATACCTAAACTTTAGCGGATTGTTAAAATATGAAATCACTAACTTACGAAATATTGCCTTACAAAAATTCCTCCCTCAAAAAACACTTTAAAACCTCCAATTAAATCTCCATATTTGCATCCCATATTCACATTCCCATGACAAACCTGCAATACATACAGAGCCAGGTAGCGGCGCCCGCAAAAGGCATTGCCGCCACGCTGCAGCTGCTGGCCGAAGACTGCACCATACCATTCATTTCGCGCTACCGAAAGGACATGACCGGCAACCTTGACGAGGTGGTTATAGAACAGATAGCCAAAGCCAGCCAGGCGTTTGATGCCATTGTAAAGCGCAAGGAAGCCATACTGAAGAGCATCGGCGAGCAAAACGCCCTTACGCCCGAGCTGAACCAGAAAATAACCGCCAGCTTTGACCTTACAGAGCTGGAAGACCTGTACCTGCCCTTTAAAAAGAAGAAGAAAACCCGTGCCGATGCCGCCCGCGAAAAAGGGCTGGAACCTTTGGCTAAAATTATCATGGCGCAAAACGCCGATGATGTTGACTACCTGGCGTCTAAATACCTGAACGACAAGGTAGCCAATGAAGACGAGGCGCTTCAGGGTGCGCGCGACATTATTGCCGAGTGGATCAACGAGAACGTGTACATCCGTAAAAGCCTCCGGAAAATTTTTGGCCGCAAAGCGGCCATTTCCACAAAGCCGGTCAAGGGTGCCGACCCGGAGAAGGCCAAAAAATTTGAGCAGTACCTGGACTGGAGCGAAAACCTGGGCAAAGCGCCATCGCACCGCCTGCTGGCCATGATGCGTGCCGAAAACGAAGGCATTATCAAGTTTAAGGTAGAGATAGAAAACGAAGAAGCGCTTGATTTCATTGAGCAATCCGTCATTAAAAATAACCGCGACACCGCCACCCAGCTTAAAAAAGCCATTGACGACAGCTACAAGCGCCTGCTGGCCCCGGCCATAAGCAATGAGGCGCTGCAGGAGGCCAAGGCCAAGGCCGATGCCACTGCCATACAGGTATTTGCCGGCAACCTGGGGCAGCTGTTGTTAGCCCCTCCGCTGGGCCAAAAGCGTGTACTGGCCATAGACCCGGGCTTTCGCTCAGGGTGCAAGGTGGTGTGCCTTGATGAGCAGGGCGGGCTGCTGTATAACGAGACTATTTTTCCGCACGCGCCGCAAAACGAGACCGCTACAGCCATGAAAAAAATACGCTCTATGGTCAACGCCTATAAAATCGATGCGATATCCATAGGCAACGGCACGGCCAGCCGCGAGACGGAGCATTTCATCAAAAAAATCGCGTGGGATAAGCCCGTGCAGGTCTTCATCGTCAGCGAGGCCGGGGCTTCGGTATACTCGGCGTCAAAAATCGCGCGCGATGAATTCCCCAGTTATGATGTAACGGTGCGTGGCGCGGTGTCCATAGGCCGCCGCCTGACCGACCCTCTTGCCGAATTGGTTAAAATTGAGCCCAAAGCCATAGGGGTGGGGCAGTACCAGCACGATGTAGACCAGGGCCTGCTTAAAAACGAGCTCGATACCGTGGTAATGCGCTGCGTAAACTCCGTTGGCGTAAACCTCAACACCGCCAGTAAGTCGCTATTGGGCTATGTAAGTGGCATAGGGGAGAAGCTGGCCGAAAACATAGTGGCCTACCGTAGCGAGAACGGCCCGTTTGAAGACCGAAAACAGCTCAAAAAAGTGCCCAGGCTGGGGGAGAAGGCCTACCAGCAGGCAGCGGCGTTTGTGCGCATACCTAACGCTAAAAACCCGCTGGATAACAGCGCGGTGCACCCGGAAGCCTACACTCTGGTAGAAAAAATGGCGAAAGACCTGAAGCTGAAAACCAGCGACCTGGTAAGTAATAAAGAAGCCATCAAAAAGATAAACATCGACAGCTATGTAACGCCCGAAATAGGCAAGTTAACACTGACTGACATATTAAAAGAACTCGAAAAACCGGGACTTGACCCGCGTAAGAGTGCCAAAGTATTTGAGTTTGACCCTAACGTAAAAACCATGGCTAACCTGCGCACCGGCATGGTGCTGCCCGGCATAGTAAACAACATTACCGCTTTTGGCTGTTTTGTAGATGTAGGCATTAAAGAGAGCGGCCTGGTGCACATTTCCCAACTTAAAGAAGGCTTTGTAAGCGATGTAAACGAGGTGGTAAAACTGCACCAGCACGTTACCGTAAAAGTAGTGGAGGTAGACGAAGCCAGGAAGCGGATAGCGCTAACGATGATACTTTGAGCCTCATCCCAAACCCTCTCCCAAGGAGAGGGGAGGAACTTCACTCAGGTTTAAAGCAAGAGTGAACATTCCCCTCCGAAGGTGGGGTGGCCGCAGGGTGGGGTGGTTCCATATGAAGTATTTCACAATTTTGAGATGTCTCCACTACAGTCAACAAGTAAAAGCCCATTTCTTTATATCTTAGCAATTTAAACACAAATATGGAACAAATATCACCCACAGCCTTTAACTTCGATCCCAACCTCATATTGGCCATAAGCGCCATATTTTTATTACAGGCCATTCTAATCTATACCGCTTACTGGAAACTGTTTTTAAAAGCAGGCAAGCCGGGCTGGGCCATATTAGTGCCTATATATAATGTGCTGGTTATATTGCAAATCGTCAAAAAGCCGTGGTGGTGGCTGTTGCTCATGTTTATTCCTTTCGTAGGATCCATCTGGGCCATCTGGGCCTTTAACCTGTTTATAAAGGCCTTTGGCAAAAACGAAGGCTATACGGTTGCGTCGCTGTTTTTTGGGTTTATCTTCCTGCCCATACTGGCGTTTGATAAATCTACACAATACATTTATGTGCCGTCGCGCGAAATTAATGATATTGGTACAACCACCTATTAATACGAAGTTATAAACAACAAAAAACCCCTTTAATACATTCAAAGGGGTTTTATTATTAATAAGCAGGATACTTTTCCCGAGCCTTAAAATGCCTTGTGGTTTTATCATATAAAAAGATATATTTTACAGGAATGCGCTTTGCGGGGTCATCGGGGGTAAAAGGAACACTTTTGCCGTTTATAACCCGGGTATCATATTTTAAACCATCCGGGGTAGTCTCATATAGCAAAAGTTTTTCACCTGAGAATATGATATCATTCAAACCATCTTTATTGTAGTCTTTAAACGATATATTCAATTCTTCGGGTTCAAATGCATCAAGGTCCTCATGCCGGTCAACCGTGCGCACATCATAGTCATAATAGCCCTCATATACATTTTCGAGGCTGTCGGCGGTAACTTTATAAATGCGATGGCCACCATTACCAAATGAAGTGACTATGGTAGCCAGTAAAAAAGGCTTTTGGCCCGAAAAAATTTCAACCAGCTCAAAACGTTCGCCTGCAATTACTTTTATTGGGATGCCATTAGCAGATAATACTACCTGGTATTGCCACGGATAACTTGCCATATCCCCGGCTGCCCAGTTGTATTCAATCAAAAAATAGTCTTTGTCAGAGCCATACAGCTTTATTTTTTTAAATGCCGTTATTTTTTGCCCTTTAGCCTGCACGGGGCTGTCATGAACCCTGAGTTGGCAAACCGCCCTTAATTCGTTCATAAAGGCAAGGCTGTCTTTAATGGCCGGATAATCGTTTACATACTTAAAGGTTTTGTGCGCTTTACGTGCAAGGGGTGTAGCGTGCGCCGCAACAGGGGGTGCGCTGCTTTTAAGAGTATCCGGCTTTTTGTCAGAACAGCTTAGGGCGGTAAAAATAAGCCCTGTGTATAATAGCCATTTTGGTAGTGACATGATGTTTATAGTAGATTTCAATTTCACCGGAACCCGGTTTTCATATAACGCAAACACAGCCCATTTAATACAAAAACCCCTTTAAAATATTTTTAAAGGGGTTTCAATTATATTATCATTCCGGTTTTATAATTTGTTTTTTCCTGTTGTTAACGATTTGGAGTTACGGCTCAGGTTTATTTTTGCTTCTAAGTGTTGCATAACAGGGAGGGAAGATAATGGGCAGCTCAGATAGAATTAATATGTAATTAGTTTAATGCATAGAGTATAGATAAATATTTAACATATGAATATAATTCAAAGATATTGTTAAAATAATTCAAATAAATGTTAAAAAAAGCTTCATTTTTAACGTAAATGATAATTTAGAGGAAATTTAAACCAATTAATTATCCTATGAAAAAATTACTTTTATTAATTTCAGCTTTTGCTCTTACTTTAGCAATTGGATGTTCAGAAGATTCAACTTCGAAAGAAAGTGATGTAAGCTCACCTTCCGGCTTTAAACTAAGTAATAAGCTTACCGACACTATAAGTTGGGATGCTTATAAACTTGGAGCATCTAAATTTGGCATTAAAGGAAATCTGGCGTACTACCAAACGGAGGGAAGAACGTTTTCTTATGCAGCTGCCGGTAATCCGGTTGTAGTTGACCTTGCCAAATATTCATTTGAATTTTTAGGTAATAGAGTAACTATTAAAGGTACTTCAAATTACATCGAAACTATTGGGGGTGTTGACTATTTTAAACTTGGAAGCTTTTATGGTAAATGGACCGCAGCAACGGGCGGTCAGCTTAATACACCGGAAGCATTTATTCTATCTGTAGTTAAAAAGGAGTTGAAATTTGCAGATTTAAATCTATCAGGTAGTATAAAAGAATTGCAGGGAGGTAATTTAGTTGTAGCATCTTACACACCACCCATTAGCATTGGAGCTCCCTGCAGCATTTGGAATACTTATATTTGCGTTGGTGTCGGCCCAACACCATCGTCAGCAATATCAAATTGTAACTACGCATTCCAGCAAAGCGTAGCAAACGATGATTATGTTGGATGTGTACAAACAGGCACGATGGAACCAGGGTTTTTATCTGGTGGACTGGTACAAACTATATCATTTTGTTGTGAATAATCACAAAGTTAATATCTGATCGATATCAATTTGATATAATAATACAAAAAACCCCTTTAAATTATTTTAAAGGGGTTTCTATTATAATGACCTTTAGGTATTACAATTTATTTTCTTCCTGTGGCTGTGCTTTTTTAGCAGCTCCGGGTTCGTCTTTAGCGGCATTCTTAAATTCTTTAATACCGGTACCCAAACCTTTCATCAACTCGGGGATTTTCTTTCCACCAAACAGCAATATCACCACACCCAGTATTAGAAGTATTTCTGTTAAACCAAATTTACTACCCATGATTCAAAAATTTTAATTACAAGACAAAGTTAAGTATAAAATAAATTCACAACTCTATTTACGTCAAATATTTGCTTATGGTTTGCGTTATTTAATATAAAATTGTGAATATGCAATTTGGCCCGTTCACGTTTGGGCGTAAATAGCCTCTTAAATAAGGCAGGATTGCTATATTTGTCCATTAAACGTTACATATGTGCGCTAAAAGGCTTAAAAAGCAAATTATCAGGAAAAAGCTGTTTAATAAAAACCGCCTGGTAATACTTAATGAAGATACCTTTGAGGAAATTTTTTCGCTCAGGCTCAACCTTATGAACGTTTTTGTGGCAATAACCAGCATTAGTATTGTAATGATTGCCCTTACAACCTACATTATTGCCTTTACCCCCCTGCGCGAATATATTCCCGGTTATGCCAGTACACAGCTTAAAAAGCAGGCTACAGAAAATGCGGTAAAGTCAGACTCGCTCATTAAAATCATAGAAGAAAACAAGGCCTACCTGGCTAACATCAACAGGGTGCTTACCGGCAACCTTGACCATACCAGGCTAAGCCGCGACTCTATTGTAGCCGGAGAGCAGCCCGCGCTTACAGAAGACCAGATGAAACCCGGTGAGGCCGACCTAAAGTTGCGCGCCGAAGTGGCTAAAGAAGATAAGTATAACCTTTTTGAAAAAGCACAGCCGCGCGTTACACAGGTGCTGTTTGCCCCCGTTAAAGGGCATATTACAGAGGCCTACAGCGCCAGTAAAAAACATTATGCGATAGAGGTGGCACTGGCCGCTAATACACCCGTTAAAGCCATTGCAGCGGGCACCGTGGTGCTGGCCGACTGGACCCCCACTAACGGCAACGTGATTATTGTGCGCCATAACGATGGTATTATATCGGTTTACAAGCAAACGGCATCGTTAAATAAAGAGCAGGGCGATATTGTAAAAAGCGGCGAGGTGCTGGCACAGGCCGGTACACAGCTGCACTTTGAGCTCTGGAAAGACGGTTACCCCATTAACCCAACCCAATTTATTGATTTTGAATAATGGAAGATTTTATAGCTAATATCATGCTGCCATCGCTTGTGTGCGGGGTTATATTTTGTGCCATGGGCACATACCTGTACCATTACCCGCCTAAAAAAATCAATTACCTGTACGGGTACCGCACCGGCTCGTCCATGAAATCTCAGGAGCGGTGGACTTTTGCCCAAAAGTTCTCTGCCCTGCAAATGGCTAAGGGCGGTATTGCCATGATAGTTATTTCGCTGCTGGCCTATTTTGTACCCTTATCTGTCGATATCAAACAATTTACAGGCGTAGGCGTAGTGGTGGCCTGCTGTGCTTACCTTTTTTTTACCACCGAAAAGGCCCTGAAAACTAACTTTCAAAATTAATAACCCATACCAATGTCGTTAAAAACATTTGGAGCTAAAATATTCGCCAAAATTATCCACGCCAAGACCCAAAAATGGGCGCAGAACCCCGTGGCCACACAGCAAAAGGTTTTTAAGGCGCTTTTGGCCCACGCTAAAAACACGCGGTTTGGCAAAGACCATAATTTTGACACCATAAAATCGTATGCCCATTTTGCCGCAAAAGTGCCCGTACGCGATTATGAGGCGCTTAAGCCTTATGTAGATAAGGTAGTTCAGGGCGATAGTGATGTACTCTGGCCGGGCAAGCCGCTGTATTTTGCCAAAACATCGGGTACTACCAGCGGGGCCAAATATATTCCGCTCACTAAAGAGAGCATGCCCTATCATATTGAGGCCGCGCGCAACGCCATATTGGGCTATATTCATGAAACCGGCAAGGCTGATTTTGTAGACGGCAAAATGATCTTCCTTCAGGGAAGCCCGGAGCTGACCGAGAAAAACGGCGTTAAGCTGGGCCGCCTGAGTGGCATTGTGGCGCATTATGTGCCCGCCTACCTGCAAAAAAACCGCATGCCCAGTTGGGAAACTAATGTAATAGACGACTGGGAAACCAAGGTAGATGCCATTGTAGACGAAACTATAAATGAGGATATGCAGGTCATATCTGGCATACCCAGCTGGGTGCAGATGTATTTTGAAAAGCTGCAGCAAAAGGCAGGCAAGCCCGTGGGCGATATCTTTAAAAATTTTAACCTGTTTATATACGGCGGGGTTAACTATGAGCCTTACCGTGCCAAATTTGAAAGCCTTATGGGCCGCCGGGTAGACAGTATTGAGCTGTTTCCGGCCAGCGAGGGCTTTTTTGCCTACCAGGACAGACAGAAAGAAAAAGGCATGCTGCTGCTGCTCAACTCAGGTATATTTTATGAGTTTATAAAGGCTGATGAATTTTTTACCGATAACCCACGCCGCTACACCATAGGCGAAGTGGAAACAGATGTAAACTACGCGCTTATCATTTCTACCAATGCCGGGCTTTGGGCGTATAACATAGGCGATACCGTTGCCTTTACATCACTCGCGCCATATCGTGTGGTGGTTACCGGCAGAATAAAACATTACATATCGGCATTTGGCGAGCATGTAATAGGCAAAGAGGTAGAAAGCGCCCTTAACGCCGCCATGCAGGGCACTACAGTTACCGTGAATGAATTTACCGTAGCGCCCCAAATTACGCCTGCCACCGGATTGCCCTACCACGAATGGTTTATTGAGTTTGAGCAGGAGCCGGAAGATGTACAGGCATTTGCCCTTAGCATAGACGCTGCCATGCGCAGGCAAAACGTGTATTATGACGACCTTATAGCCGGCAATGTGCTGCGTACGCTGGTTATTACACCCGTGGCCCGCAATGGCTTCCAGGAATATATGAAATCAATAGGTAAGCTGGGCGGGCAAAACAAGCTGCCCAGGCTGAGCAATGACCGTAAGATTGCTGATTATTTTAAGTAATGTATAATGATAAAGCTTCAAGACCTTCCGGCACACCTTAAAACAATAACCGCCATCCAATGGGATTCTCTGTTTAAACTGATACCGGAGATAGAACGTACAGAAGTTTTTGGCCGGTTGGTTGAAAGTAAGCTACAGCCCAATGGAAGTTATAGCTTTCCCTACTGGAATGAAGCTGAAGTTGTAGCTAATGTAGGTAGTATTATAAATGGCCTGGATATTTTGCCTGCGTATGACTGGGTAAATTGGGAAGAGGGAGGCACTTTATTGAACAGCGGCAGCGACTTTAAGGAGCTTGACATGATAACCATTTGTAAGTTACTTACGGCCATATACCGTATGAGCCGTTTTAGCGAGGGCCACGTTGTTTTCATTTTTAAGGAGGGTATTATGCTGCGGCTTTTAAAGGCATTGCAATATCACGCACAAAACAACAATTTTCCCCAGGGCGGGCTGGTTTAAACCTGTTTAATAAGTTTAGAAAAGCATAAAGAAAAACAGATTATTTAAGGAGTATATGAAGCAACGTTTAAGGCATTGTTACGTCCAGGTAGTAGCATAGCGGGTAAACAATGGGCTGATGAATGTATTTATACAATATGATTATAAAATTTAATATAACGCACTTAAACATATTAATCAAACACTGTTTTCATCTACATGTTTTCGTTAACACGTTTTCCGGATATGTAAACAAATGCCACTTGATAAACATAAAAACAACGCAATGAAACATCTCTACGCCTTACTTCTGCTATCAATGTCGCTTACTGCGCAAGTAACAGTAAATACTACAGCCATAGATACGGTAGAGGTTGCCGCTAAAAAGCAAAGTACAACGCTTACCATAGGCAACGCTACCCGTAAAAACGCCGTTATACAACCTCACAGTACCGACTGGGAGATGCTGGGCAAACTTTTTATCTATAAAGAAGCCTATGCTGCCACACCCTACCTGCAAAACGTTGAGGTGCTTACCCGAAACAAATGCAAAACGGCAGCAACCTTTAAAATACACCTGTATACCATGGGTGCAGACAGCCTTCCGGCAGAGGAGCTGGTGCCCGGCGGCATTATTGCCCAGGCAAAGCGCGGCCATAAAAAAACCAGGGTAGACCTTACGGCCTATAAGCTTACCATGCCCCCGGGCGGGCTCATTGTGGCATATGAATGGGTTAAAGATAGCAACAACCTCTACCCTTATGAGGCTACGGGAAGCTTTGAGAACGGCGAGCTTACCATGGCTAAAAAGAAAGACCGTGCCATGACCTATGCACCCGATGTATACCGTAACGATGGCCCCGAAGCAATAGGCTACTGGTGCCTGGGCACCTGGCACAAATTTTTAATGAACCAGTGGGCCCGCAGCAATGGCCTGTGGCTTGTGCCCGCTATTAACATCACGTTATCCAACTAAAAATTAAAAAACTTACATTTGCCCTAAATTGTAGTTATGCAAAGTATTAAAAACATAACACGGTCGCGTGCGCAGGAATCTTCTGCTGCGGTAGAGCGCCTGTATATAACCATGCGCCACCTGTTTAACAGGGGGTTTTATAAGCCCATGGGCGTTAGCGGAGACAACCTCCGCGAAGCGTTATTGCTGCTACGGCCCGAAATTTATGGGTCTGTAGCCGAAGAAAAAGCAGAGCTTAACGGCCTGCTGTATGTTATAGAGCGCCTGCCTGCTGGTATAGAGCAGTGCCGCTTTATTAACCTCACATCAGATGAAGGGTATTCTAAATCGCACTTTAAGGCCATTGTGCCGCCCAAGCGCAGGCGCAACTGCTACCGCATAGACGATGAGCAAATGAACGTGGAAATTACCCGTGGCCGCAGTGATATTTATGACATCCTTACTCACCTTACCTTTATTTTTATCGAATCGAATAAAATAAAGAACCGTGTGCTGATTGATGATAATGGCGAGATTGCGCGCGACTGGGTAAAGCTGGAGCAGATAATTGCCAGCGAGCAAAAGCTAACGCTTGAGGAGCGCGAGCAGGCCATAAGCCATGTAAGCAATATAATGAGCCGCACCTTTGCCGAGATTACTGATATTTATGATGCCTTTGGCACTAAAGCAGCGCCCGACAGGTTTTTGCATATTATATACTGGCTAGGCAAACTGGCCATAGAAGAAGCCATGGGCGGCGGCAAGCGCACCGTTACTTTTAGCCCCATATTGCAGGAAAGGCTGGGCCACCACATACATGGCGAAATATGGGCTAACAACATTAAGGCGGTGCTTAAGCAAAATGGGCTCTTAGAAAGGCCCATACATATCATTAGCGCTAATATGCACAGCGTTATGAACTCTGTATTTGCGCCGGCACTGCTTAGGGCTAAATATAAAGACAAGACCGACTTTTTTATTTTTGAGGAGCTCAGCAAGTCAGGCAACGACCCGCTAAGGGACAAAGTGCAGGAGGCAGCCCTTAAAAGCGGCATGATCTATATGCCCGATACATCAGGTACTAATATAGATGTACAGATATTTGATACCGAGAAGATAGACTTTAGTAAAACGGCCTTCCCTAACGCCGATACAGGCGATGTAAAGCCGGTAATTATTGTTATGGACTACGCCTTTGGCGAGCAGGCCTATGAGACTATAGACGAGCTCCTGAAGCCTTACAAAGAAAATGGCACCAAGGTTTTTCTTGATGTGCAGTCGGTATCCATAATGGGCAAGGCAGGCATACTTGAGGGCAGTAAAGGCGATATCATGATACCTTCAGCACATATAAATGAAGGTACGGGAGACAACTATCCTTTTGTAAACGAGCTTACCGCTGAACTGTTTGAAGGCCAGGGCATACCCGTATACAGCGGCCCTATGGTTAGTGTATTGGGCACGTCATTGCAAAACCGCGACCTCCTTAAGTTTTTCAACGAGAGCACCTGGGGCGTCATTGGCCTCGAGATGGAAGGTGCCTATTACCAGAAAGCCATACAGAGCGCCTCAAAAATACGCAAAAGCATTAACCCCGATGTTAAAGTGCGCTATGCCTATTACGCGTCAGACAACCCTCTTGAAACCGGAAGCACACTGGCCAGCGGCGGCCTGGGCACAACCGGCGTTAAACCTACATATCTTATCACTATAAAAATTTTAGAGCAAATATTTAATATTAAATAACCTATGGCAAACGAGCAAAATAACAGTAATGAAATTAACCTTAGCCAGTTATCTCAAAAGGCACGCGATTACTTTAGCAGGCTGAACGATTCTGTTTTTGACGGTTTACAGTTTATAAAGCGAAACATAATCATACTGGCAGTACTTTTAATAGCCGGTGCTGTTCTGGGTTATTTTAAAGATATAGAGGCGCATGTTTATAACCAGGAAATTTTTGCCATACCTAATTTTAATAGCACAGACTATGTATATGGCGAGGTTGAAAGGCTAAATTCAAAAATTAAAGACAGAGACACGGTATACCTAAAACAATTAGGCATAAAAAACACGGCAGATATAGTTGAGTTTAAAATTGAGCCGGTTCCCGATTTGTATAATTTTATTGACCAGGATAAAACCACGGATCAGGCCAGCAGGAAATTTGAGGTGTTAAGGCTGGTATCTGAAAACGGAGATGCTAAAACAATAGTTGAAGACCCCATAACCGGTAAAAATTTTAAAACCCACCTTATAACAGTAAAAACAACTAAAAAGTTTGAAGATGCTGATATAGTTGCGCCCTTGTTTAAGCACTTTAATGCTAACCCGTATTACAGTGAAATTCAAAAACAGTATGTGGCCAGCCTTAACCAGACAATAGCGGTTAATGATACTACGCTTAAGCAAATAGATGGTATTTTAAATGATTTTGCCAGTGGCAGTAAAAAAGCCGACCCTAACCTTGTTTATTATAATGATAACAGCCTGGGCGAGGTGCTAAAGCAAAAAGGCAACCTTTTAGCACAGCAGGCCAGTAACCGTATAGCCCGGGTAGATTATACCGATGTTGTTAAAAACAGCGCTTCTCTTTTAAATGTAAGGGTAAAAGGTTTGACATCGGGCAAAATGAAAATTTTTATTCCGCTGCTTTTCATATTTATATTTTTACTGGCTGTAAGGTTTAAAAAGTTTTACACAAAACAGGCAGCAAAAAGAAGGATAGTTAACCCTTAATGGCAGGTATGAAAATAGTAGTTACAGGTGCGCGTGGTCAGCTGGGCCATGCCCTTAAAGAACAATCTAAATACACCCCGGGCATAGATATTTATTTTGCAGACTCAACAGAGGCTGATATAACAGATAAAGCGTCGCTTCAGGATATCTTTAAGCGCCTGAAGCCACAATATTGTATAAATGCCGCAGCTTATACCGCGGTAGATAAAGCAGAGAGTGAGCCCCAAAAAGCACACGCCATAAATGTACTGGGTGCTAAAAACCTGGCCGAAGTATGCCTTGAACATGAGTGTGTGCTTCTGCATATTTCTACTGATTTTGTGTTCAACGGCACTAAACGCACCCCTTATACAGAAGATGATGCGCCTAACCCGCAAAGCGTTTATGGGATAACAAAATTGCAGGGAGAGGCGGAAGTGCAAAAGGTTTTAAAACAATATTTTATAGTGCGTACCTCATGGGTATACAGTGAGTATGGCAATAATTTTATGAAAACCATGCTGCGGCTGGCTTCAGAAAGAGATGCCTTAAATGTAGTTGATGACCAGGTAGGAACCCCCACAAATGCTAATGACCTTGCCGTTGCCTTATTTAAAATAACCCAAGCCAAATCAACAGCTTACGGTATATACAATTATAGTAATGAAGGGCAAACTACGTGGTATGGCTTTGCAAAAAAAATATTTGAGGTAAATAATGTAAAGATAAACCTGCAGCCCATTGCTACATCGGCTTATCCTACGCCCGCAAAACGGCCGGCCTACAGCGTTTTAGATAAAACTAAAATTAAAAAAGAATTTGGCATTACAATACCTAACTGGGAAGACACAGTAAAAAATGAGCGAAGCTAGTACTGTAATACAAAAGCATAAAATAAGAAACTTACTGGTTTTTATAGCCATACTTTTGCTTGTTATTATACCTAAGGGAGGTTTTAAAATTGCGGGCATCCCTATTACATGGGGATATCTTTATCTTGGATTTTTAGGCACAGGATGTATCTTTTTGCTGTCACCCACTTATCCGTTTAATAAGCGGGCAATTGCATGTTACCTGGCAACATTGCCTTTCCTGTTTTATTTTATTATACATATTTCTGTCATTGGATTTGATAGCTCTATAGGCAACCTGATAGCCTTTTTTGTAAGCTATATGTTTATGCCTTTACTTTTTTTGGTACTTTTAGCAGGCCCTTTAGGCAGGGTTGATAAGCATTACCTGGAAAATCTTATTTGTAAAGCTGTTGTTGTAGTTTCTGTTTATGGCCTGGTATTATTTGTTTATAAACAGGTTTTAGGATATTATATAGAAATACCGTACATAACAATTAATGCGGCCGATGCAGGTACCCTTGAAAATAAATATAACCAGAGAGGCGATATTTTCAAGCTCATTTCTACCTACAATAACGGTAATATATTTGGGGTATGTATATTATTCTTATTTCCTGTATTTTATCGCAGGCATAAAAATATATTTCAGCTGTGCGTGGTTTTGCTGGCATTGTTATTAACGCTTTCAAGAACAGTCTGGATAGGTGTAATTATATTTTTTTTGATAGAGTACAGGAGCCGGTTAGTTAAATTGGTAAAAGTTTATTTATTTATAGGCGTATTATTGTTTTTGCTGGGTTCTTTTGTGTTTACGCAATACTTTCAATATGGGTCTATGGAAAATTTTTTGCTTGACACAAGTTTTGGGGGACGCCTCAGGCAAATTAGGGAAGCTTTTCAGCCTACATTATTTGGCATAGAACCCTTTGAAAACATTGATGAGGTGGTGTATCTTTCAATATACAGGCAGTTTGGCATAATAGGGTTTTTACTTTTTTTAATATCCTTTTTAGCACCCATATTTATCTATGCAGATGCTGCAAAAGATAAAGATAAGGCCTACTTTATAGCATTGATTATATACTGTGTTTTATGCATGAGTGATGGCTGCACCCTGCTTATCCCCACCCTGGCTATCTATAACTTTGTTATTTGTATGGCTTTTACTAAATACAGCCCCCAGCAATAATATATCGCAAAAAGAATAAATATAAATGCCGTACTGCCTTATCAGTACATTTTCTGTAAGTAAAGAAATAGCAAATAGTATTGTAATCGAAAAATATAAATAATGCTTTTGCTTTAGGGTATATTTTATTTTTACAAAGATTAGCGTAATAAATGCAATAAACATAATAATACCTCCTTTAAGAAAAAAATCAAGGTACTGGTTATGAGAATTGTAAATAAATTTCCCAAAAGAGTCAGGATCATCAGAATCATAACACGCTGTTAGCTTATCCTGTATCAGAGAATGGTCTATTCCCATAAAATGGGCATCATATATGGTTTGAAGAGAGCATGAGGTAATAATATATCGTGTAGATGTATACAGCGAATCATTAAACAACGCTAATAAATCGGTTATATAGCGGCCAGAAATTATAAAAACAATGGCTGCAAACAAAACAAAACCTATTTTTAAGCTTTTGCTTATATATCTGCGTTTACGTATTAATTGTATGGACGCAATTATAAAAAGTCCAATCATAATATTTCGCGAATTATAAATAAGCAAAACACTCAGGTATAATAAAAATGCCATAACGGCATATAATTTATAAGCCGTTTTTATTACGCTTGAAGAAACTACCAGGTGTGCTAAAAAAATTATAGCTGTGGCCACCCATAAGCAGGCATATGTTCCGTGCATTTCTACTGCATGTTCAAGGTCATAGCGGGCTAAATACCAGTTATACTTATGCCGCGGCGCATCTGCAATAAAAAATATAATTACACACAGGCATAGCAGGGCAACAGACAAAACATAAATAATCAAAATCTTGTTCTTGTTTTTTAAATAATAAGGCTGTGTATAAAGATATTTGCTAAATAACGGAACGATAAACAGCAAAAAACTGTCGCCTATAAGTTTAAAGCTTTTGTTGCTAAAATATAGTAAGAAATAAAAAGACAATATGGCAAAACATGCAATAAAAGGCCACTCTTTTTTTTGGGGAAAAGACCATTTTAACGGCGCAGTAAATATAAGTACTGCACTGCATGCAATTAATAAGGCAGATTGCAGTGCCGGCTTAAAAAAAAACAGCGGAGAAAGGGCCAGGGCACATAATATAAATAACGGCGCTTTATTTAAAATAGATTTCATTTTCTTAAGTTAATTCTTCGAATGCCAGATGTAGATTGCTTTAAACTGTCTTTTTTTACAAAAACCATCAGGTTTAAATAACCTGTTATAAAAACCTCTGTAATTATTAATGAGGCAATCAGGCCATAAATTTTAAAGGCTGGTATTAAGTTAAATGATAATATGAGGTTTATGAGTAGCCCCAAAGTATAAGCTGAAGCATATACCCGTTTTTTGTTTTTTAAAACGGCAACAATATAGGCAGACTGGCTAAGCGCTGTAATTAGCGGCAGTACAGACATATAAACAAGATAGTGCGAAGATTGGTCAATATATTGCCTGGTAAAAAAGCCAATAAAGAATTGCGGAAACAGTGCAAGGCACAGGCAACCTGCTCCATAAACAATAATATAACCCTTAAATTGCAATCTTAGACTCTTTTTAAAAGCAGATAAACCGGTATAAAATTGTTTGCTTATATAAGGAAATACACCCTGAAAAAGAACCCCCACAGAGTGCCTTCCTAAGCCAATTATTTTTTCGGCAACAGAATATATAGCTACAACGGAAGGGTTTAAAAATAAACCTAATATTAATGTACTGCTATTTATAAGCGCACATGTAGACAGGTTGGTTAAAAACATGCCAAACCCCTTTTTTATTTCCTGGGTTATATCCTTAAAGGGTACCCGTACCGGCCGATAATTATAATATATGCCAAGGTATATGTAAGAGGCAAGTACCTGTAAAAGCTCAAAAAAGCCTAAAATATAAAAAAGCAAATCAAAATCCTGAGGCCCCTTAATTAAAATGTATACAAAATAAAAAGTGCATAGCTTGCACACAGTATTATTAATAAGATAAAAGTTAAGCTTTTGTGTACCTAAAAAAATCCAGTGGGTGTTTTGCGAGCGCGAAAAAAGGTAAAAGAAAATAGCAATACTATAAAAATTTAAATTTCTCAAATAACTGTAAGCCATCATAAATAAACAAAGAGCTATTGCAGAGATAACAAAAAGAAGCAATTTAGTGTTTAAAACTCTTGAAATATAGATATTTATACTTTGCCCAAGATGTGTAAGCCGGGTTATCTCCAGAGGGCTAAGCACATAAAATGAATAATCATTAAATACATTAATTAAGTTTATGCTGGTAAGCACAATAGAAATCAGTCCATAATGATAATACCCAAAAGTAACCAGATAAAAAGGTATTAATATCAATGGATATAATACATTTATAAAATTAATACCAAGGCTGTAAGATATGTTTTTTATCATGTTTATTAGGTAATGGGCAATACTGTTTAACAATAATTCATACATGCCCATATGTACTAACCTAATTTAAGAAATACTATATTTGCTGTAATTTAAAATTCGGAGCAAAATAAGCATGCTTAAACAAGGCATGCTGTAAAAGTATAATAAAAAGGTTAAATTTTAAAACCACTTATATAAGTGTTGTAATACCGCTTAAATTAATAATTAATGAGCGCTTTGTTATAAACAGGTAATGATGAAAAATAATTTTGGATACAGTATTGCAATACCCGCTTATGGCAGGCCTGCAGAATATAAAGCACTGCTTACATCTGTACTTTCTATGGAAAAACATCCTGATGAGGTTATAATATGCGAAGACCATTCTAAAGAGCGCCATGAAATAAGTAAAATCACAAACAGCTTTGCCGGGCAGTTTAAAGAAAAAAACATAATTCTTAACTATATTGAAAACAATGTAAATCTGGGATATGATGCTAACATCCGCAAGCTTATCCATGAAGCATCATTTAAATGGGTTATATTAATAGGCAACGATGACCTTTTTTTGCAGGACAGTCTTGACACTATAGACAATTTTTGCACTAAAAATCCTGACGTGGCTATGGTATCAAGAACATTTTTAAGGTTTAAAGATGCAGCCGAAAATATTATAGGTACCTCTTCCAGTTTTAAAACAGATACCATTATAAAAAACAGAGACTTTTCTCCAAAATATATCTTTAGGGTTTGTGGCTTTGTAGGTGGCCTTATAGTAAAGCGAGAGTGGGCTGTAAAACTGGAAACCGAACGATATGATGGCACACTTTTTTACCAAATTTATCTTGCGGCACACGCCTATTGTACAAAAGGCATAGGCTATATAGCAAAGCCATGTGTGGCTGCACGCGTGGGTAATCCACCGCTTTTTGGCGAATCTGAAAAAGATTCAGCCAAACACATACCCGGTTCATATTCAGCTGAAGGACGCGCCAGCATGTGGCAGGGGGTATTGCATATTGCTAAAAATGTAGGCCAGGAATATAACATTAACCTTATTGACGACATATCAAAAGAACTTTCTGCAAGGCAGGCATTCCATGTATTTGAAATGAACGTAGGCGTAGAGAAAAACACGCTCAAAGAACTTAGGCTTAAACTAATAGAATTAGGGTTGTACAGCAATATTGTGCCTAAAACCCTGTTTACTATAAATTATATTTTTGGCAAAAACGCGTATTATTTTTATCATATAGCGCGCAAAATTATGCAAAATGAAAAAAGCACTCATTAACGATTGGTATTATGTAAACGCCGGTGCCGACAGGATACCGCAGTCTCTTATAAATATATGGGATGATTTTGAACACTATGCCCTTATTGATTTTTATACAGAAGCAGACAGAAATTTTATACTTAAAGGCAAGAAAGTGCATACCAGCTTTATTCAGAAATTGCCAACAGCAAAAAGTAACCACCGCAAGTTTTTGCAACTTTACCCTTATGCCATAGAGCAATTTGATCTCTCAGATTATGAACTGGTTATAAGTTCATCTGCCTCTGTTGCAAAAAACGTACTAACCCACCATGAGCAGCTCCACATTTGTTACTGCCATTCTCCTATGCGATACGCGTGGGATATGTACCATGAATACCTTCACGATATGGGTCTTACAAAAGGGCTTAAAGGCATGTATGCAAAATGGGTATTGCATAAAATAAGAATGTGGGATCAGCTGGGTAGCCAGAGGGTAGATCATTTCATTGCAAACTCCCATTTTGTAAAAGAGCGGATAAGAAAAATATATGGCAGAAAGGCAGCCGTTATATACCCTCCCGTAGACACTGAATATTTTAGCTTTAGTCCAGACAAAGAAGAATATTATTATACCGTAGGCCGTTTTATAAATTACAAAAAGGTGGAGCTCCTTGTCGAGGCTTTTAATAGTTCGCCTGATAGAAAATTTATTGTAGCCGGAGAAGGTCCTGATTTCGAAAGGGTTAAAAAGATAGCTGGTAAAAATGTGCAACTCCTTGGTTATGTATCAAGAGAAGATAACAAAAAGCTTATGCAAAATGCCAAAGCTTTTTTGTTTGCAGCAAAAGAAGATTTCGGCATAGCCCCGGTAGAGGCACAGGCATGTGGCACACCGGTAATAGCATATGGCAGGGGCGGGGCGCTAGAAACCGTAGTTGAAGGAAAAACAGGACTTTTCTTTCATGAGCAAACCACACAATCTATAATTGATGCTCTTAAAAGGTTTGAAGAAATGCAATTCAACTTTAGAGACATTAGTGTGCACGCCAAAAAATTTTCTAAGCTAAGATTTGAAAATGAAATGAAAGAATTCATCGAAAAAAAGTGGAATGATTTCAAAAAAAAGTAATAAGGTGGCATATTATTATAACCCATCTATAAAAGCATTGCTTAAATACATCGGTATCTCACCAGGCAATAAATCATTGGTTTTTTTTATATCGCTTGTTGCAATAACAATACCTATAGGGCATACCTATAATAGCTTTGCTGTTATATGCTTTGTCCTTTTTTCCTTTTTATCCTCACGTCAGCAAGATTTTAGGTTTAGTTATACCTTAATGCTGCCATGCTTGCTTTTTCTATTAATGCTCCTCTCATTATTGTGGACGTTTGATCTTAAAGTTTCAGCTAAGGCGTTAAGCAAAGAGGCATCGTTACTTTTTATACCGCTAGCATTTAGTTTTAACCGTAAGCTGGCTTACAATACGGTAACCGCTGTTTTAAAATACTTTAGTCTTACCATGTGTGCCTTTGGTGTTTTACTTATGTGCCGTGCAACTTTCAGGTTTACAGACACGGGTAATCCCGCCGTGTTTTTTTATAATGAGCTTGCCTCCGGCAACATATCCATTTACCTGGCTACCTTCTTTTCATTGGCACTGTTTGTCTTTTTAGTTAAAGAAAAAAAAACCTACTGGGGCTATATTGCCACGCTGTTTTTAATGGGGGTAGTATTGCTCCTTTCTAAAAAAAGCATCATTATTACAGATGTAGTCCTTGTAGCAGCATACTATATCTTTTATTCAGGCCTGCAAAAAACTACAAGGCTGTTATTTATTGTTTCATTTTGCATTGCAGGTGGGCTGGTAACTTATCTGGGTGGCCTTTCTGAAAATTGGGAACCGCCTTTATCAAAGCAGCAAAATAGCAACACACATATTGTTACACTACAGCAGGCCTGGCAAAAGGAATCTTTTACCCCTAACGATAATTTTGATGGTCCGGCATTCAGGATCTACAGGGCACGTGTTTTAAAGCAAATGGCAACCGATGGCAACTTGTTTTTAACCGGTTGCGGCCTCAATTCATCGGGAATTAAGGTGACTGAGGTAGCCCGTAAAGATAATACGCTCTATCCGGGGTGGGAAGACGTGCCCTATAACAAGCTTAATTTTCATAACCAGTATATGGAAGCTCTGGCCGATTTAGGTATTTTTGGGCTTATTATTGTGCTTATAATGGTGTTTTATAACTTAAGCAGGGCGTTGCAGCGCAAATATTTTATACATATCGCTTTTTCAGTTCTTATGATAAGCTTATTTTTGACCGAATCATTTTTATGGAGGCAAAAAGGGGTAGTGTTTTTTACATTGTTTTATTGCCTTTTTAATGATGTAAGGCACATACCGAGAGTAAAAAACAGTAATAAAGAACTTATAGGAACGCCATAAACTTAAAATGGATACATCCGCAGGGAAAAATTACACAGCTTATTTAAAACCCGCCAATATCCTTCTGGATGTGGTGGCAATAATGGTGCTTCATAAACTATTTTTTAGCAGCCTGGCAACTAACGGTCTTCATTTTGTAATATATCAGGTTATACTCTGGAACTGCATTGCTTACTTTTCGGGCTTTTATGAAATTTACAGGTATCTATCGCCCGTAAAAATAATTTATAAGAGCTTGCAGCAGACCTTTATATTTCTAATAGCCATACTTGGTTTCTTTTTATTTGCAAGATATACAGTATTAAATCTCGGCGAGGTTGCAAAATATTTTGCCTGCCTTATTTCTGTTGTCTTTCTATTAAAGACTGCTTTGTATAGCTACATTAAATCCAGGCCCCTTGCCGTTGCGGGTAGGTCAATTATAATAGGCCATTCAAGTGCAGCTTTAGAGCTTAGAGAAATTATAAGTATTAAAGAAGAGTTTTTTGGATTTTTTTCCGATAAACAAGGCAAAGATATCGCCGGTAATATAAATATGGCAATCGCCTTTGCGCAATCTAATGCTTTGGATACTATTTATTGCTCGCTTAAAGAAATTTCACCTTCAAAACGTGAGATGTTAACTTCTTTTGCGGTGGAGAGCGGTATAAATTTAAAATTTATACCGGATACCGGAGATATTTTTCCCAAAAGCTTCAGGATTGATTATTATGAGAGTTTTCCACTACTGTCAATGCATAAAACACCACTGCATGATCCTGTGGCACAAATAGGTAAAAGATTATTCGACATTCTCTTTTCCGGCCTGGTAATTATATTTATATTATCCTGGCTTACACCCATAATAGCCCTATTTATAAAATTAGAAAGTAAAGGCCCTGTTTTTTTTAAACAGGGTAGGCCAGGTATAGATGAATCAGAATTTATGTGTTATAAATTCCGTTCTATGGGTGTAAACCGCAACCCCGAAGCCATGGCTGTAAAAAATGATGCGAGAGTAACTAAAATAGGCAAATTTTTACGAAAAACCAGCCTCGACGAACTCCCCCAGTTTTTTAACGTGTTTCTTGGGGAAATGTCTGTTGTAGGGCCTAGACCCCAGCTTTGGTTCCACAATAATGAGTACAAACTTCGTATACATAAATTTACAAACCGCCTATATGTAAAGCCCGGCATTACCGGCCTTGCCCAGGTAAGCGGCTACCGTGGCGAGATAAATAGTGATTCTGATATGCAAAACCGTGTTCGTTATGATGTTTTTTATATAGAAAACTGGTCAATGCTGCTGGATTTAAGGATTATAATACAAACGGTGGTCAACATATTTTTAGGTGAGGAAAAAGCCTATTAATACTTACCTTTGCACAAACTACAAACAATACAACAAAATGAACATTTTATTACTGGGCTCCGGAGGTCGTGAGCACGCACTTTCATGGAAAATGCTGCAAAGCCCGCTTTGTACTAACCTGTATGTAGCGCCGGGCAATGCCGGTACAGCCGCCATAGCCACTAACATAAATATAAGCCCAACTGATTTTGATGCCATAAAGCAGGCTGCTCTGGATAACGCCGTAGATATGGTAGTGGTAGGCCCCGAAGACCCACTGGTAAAGGGTATATACGACTTTTTTAAGAATGATGGTCAACTTGCGCACATACCTGTAATAGGGCCGTCTAAGCACGGCGCGCAGCTTGAGGGCAGCAAAGAGTTTGCTAAAAAGTTCCTCATAAAAAATAACATCCCTACAGCAGCTTACGACAGCTTTACAAAAGAAACTGTTGAAGAGGGCTGCACATTCCTTACAACGCTAAAAGCGCCTTACGTGCTAAAGGCTGATGGCCTTGCTGCCGGTAAAGGGGTTTTGATATTGCAGAGCCTTGAAGAGGCGCAGCAAGAACTGCGTAACATGCTAACGGGCGAAAAATTTGGCCAGGCAAGCGCAAAAGTGGTTATCGAAGAGTTTCTTGACGGTATTGAACTGAGCGTTTTTGTACTTACTGATGGCAAAAACTACAAGCTGCTGCCTACCGCAAAAGATTACAAGCGTATAGGCGAAGGCGATACCGGCCTTAATACCGGCGGAATGGGTGCCGTTTCTCCGGTGCCGTTTGCCGATGCCGAATTTATGGAGAAGATAGAAACGCGTATTGTTAAGCCTACCATAGAGGGGCTTAAAGATGAACATATAGATTATAAGGGCTTTGTATTCATTGGCCTTATAAAAGTGGGCAACGACCCGTTTGTTATTGAATATAACGTGCGTATGGGTGACCCCGAAACTGAGGTTGTTATACCAAGGCTAAAATCTGACCTTGTTGAAATTTTCAGTCACATGGCAAACCAAACCCTTGACCAGGCCACGTTTGAAATTGATGAGCGTAGTGCCACAACGGTAATGCTTGTTAGCGGCGGTTATCCTGAAGACTATGGAAAGGGTTATGAAATTACCGGGCTCGAAAATATTGAAGGCTCAATAGCATTTCATGCCGGCACCGTGCTTAAAGAGGGCAGGGCAGTAACATCTGGCGGGCGCGTTATAGCCGTAACATCTTATGATGATGACTTTAAAGAGGCCATAAAAAAATCTTACCAAAATATAGCTAAACTACATTTTGATAAGATGTATTATAGAACCGATATCGGTTTTGATTTATGATAAGAAAGAGTGGGCCGTTGTGTCCTGGTCGTCGTCATTATTAGCCTTAAATATGGCTAACTGCTTCATCCAGTACCAAAAAGCGGCACATGCTGTAAGGATAAATATCCATGTAAGTATGTTGGCTAACCACCAGTTGTCCAGCTCCAGCTTACGGAAGAAATCAAGTGGTATAAAAAGGAAATCAGTGAACAACGATCCAAGGGCTTCAAAAAATGCTCTCATTTTTTTACAAGTATTATATTTACAGGAGCAAATGTATAAAATAATCGCATGTTAGCAAGTATTTTTAGTAAATCCAGGCCCATAAATTATGTTTTAATTGGCACAGCCCTGATTTTATTCTATGCGCTCTACCTGCTAAAGGATACAACATGGGTTAACAGCCCTATTACAATAGCCCAAAAGGCCGGAATTTTAGTGCTCCTGGGCAGCTCAATGTTCCTTACAGGTTTTATAACGTTAAAGAATACACTTACAAAAACCAACACCTATGGGCTGTTGTTGTTTTTAATGTTCCTGGTGCTTTTTCATACCACATTGGGTAACAATAACATTATCATCGCAAATTTTTTCCTGCTTTTGGCACTAAGGAGGCTTATATCACTGCAATCGCTCATTACCCCTAAAGAAAAAATATTTGATGCGTCGTTCTGGATACTTGCGGCAACAATATTTCACTTTTGGAGTATCCTTTACCTTGTTCTTGTATTTGTATCCATCGTTTTTCACGTATCGCGCGATTACCGCAACTGGCTAATACCGGTTATCGCTTTTTTTACAGTATCTATAATTTATTTTATGGTAGGGCTCATGGTGGGCCACGGTTTTTTTAACCATGTGCAGGAGCAGCTTGCCGTAAGTTTTGACTTTACCTATTTTGAAAATATTTACCAAAATATAGCCCTGGCCCTTTTTGCCGCCATTGCGGTGCTGTTTGTAGTGCCCTATGTTTTTTCAATTAATACCAAGCCGCTCAATTTGCAGTCATCACATAAAAAAATACTGTTCTCTTTTTTTATAGGTACAGGCATATATGTACTGTCAGCCCATAAAAATAACAGTTTCCTGGTTTTTACCTTTGCACCATTGGCCATTATGGGGGCAAACTACATCCAGTCCCAGCCTAATAAATGGATCAGGGAGGCAGTAGTAATAGGCATAACCGCTATTGCCATTGCCATATTTTTACTGCAGTTATAGCTTTACCCCATAGGCTAAATCTCCTGCATCCCCCAGCCCGGGTACTATGTATCTTTTTTCGTTGAGGTGGCTGTCAATATCGGCAATCCACAAGTGACAGCTATCGGGCAATATTTGCCGCAGGTATTCTACGCCCTCCGGCGCGGCAATTACTACGGCAATGTGCACCTGGGCAGGTGTTTCAGCCTCGGTAAGCTTTTGGTACACCGCCTCTATTGATAGCCCGGTGGCCAGCATGGGGTCGGCTAAAATTAACGTCTTGCCTGCTAACACCGGCACGGCCTTATAATCGGCCTTTATCTTAAAATAATCATCGTTATTAGGGTGGTGGCGGTAGGCTGATATAAACCCGTTTTCAGCATCGTCAAAAAAAGAAAGTAGCCCTTCATGCAGTGCCAGTCCCGCCCGCAATATACTGCATACCACCAACTTGTTTTGTATAGCTGCGGTATGTTTTGTATCAAGCGGTGTTATAACATCCAGGGGCGCATAGTCCAGCAGTTTACTTATTTCATACGCCATTATCTCACCTATACGGTACAGGTTTTTCCTGAAACGCATACTGTCTTTTTGTACCTGCACATCGCGCAGCTGCGCAAGAAAGTGATTCAGGATGCTGTTGTTTTGAGAGAGGTAGTGTACTGTCATTGGGTGCCAATAAGATTAAATTTTCATCATAAAAGTATTAAAACTATATTTGCAAAAAAATAATTATATGTTTTCAGCCATAGCATTCCCTGTTTTTGAGCAGAGTATAAACGACTATCACCAGTATGATGATATAAGCCAGCCGATAAACAATCCGTTCAGAAAAGATAAGATTGAGCACCTGCTGTATGCTAAAAACTGGGTAGATACCGTGCAGTGGCATTATGAAGATATTGTGCGCGACCCAAACATTGACCCTGTGGCAGCACTTGACCTGAAACGTAAAATTGACGCCAGCAACCAGGTGCGTACAGATATGGTGGAATATATTGACAGTTATTTCCTGGAGCAATATAAAGATGTACAGCCCAAGGCCAATGCTAAAATAAATTCTGAAAGCCCTGCATGGGCAATAGACCGCCTGAGCATTCTTGCCCTTAAGATACACCACATGAAGGAGGAGGCCACCCGCCCGGAAGCCACACCGGAGCACCGCGCAAAATGCCAGGAAAAACTTAATGTGCTGCTGGAGCAAAAACAAGACCTGAGCACTGCTATAGATGACCTGCTTACCGATATACAAAATGGCGACAAGTTTATGAAGGTGTACAAGCAAATGAAAATGTATAACGATGAGGAGCTTAACCCCGTGTTGTACCAAAGCAAAAAATAACCATGCCTCCTAAAGGCCACAAAAAAGCACATAAGCACATACTGGTACTACGCCTTTCGGCTATGGGCGATGTAGCCATGACCGTACCTGTTATACGCGCGCTTGTACAGCAGCATACCCATATAAGGGTTACTGTGGTTAGCCGGCAGCAGTACCGGTCTTTTTTTGAGGGCCTGCCCCGCGTAAACTTTTTTGAGGCCGACCTTAAAAAGCGGCATAAGGGTTTTTTTGGCCTCCTCAGGCTGTACAAAGATCTTAAAGCACTCCATGTAACTGCCGTTGCAGACCTGCATAATGTTACACGCACAAAGCTTATCACACGGCTTTTTGCCTTTAGGGGCAAAAAAGTGGGAACTACAGATAAAATGCGTCCTGAACGCGCAAAACTAACTGCCCTTAAAAATAAGGTGTTTGAACCCATGCCTGCTGTTATTGAACGCCATGCTCAGGTGTTTTTGCAGTTAGGCTATCCTGTTAATTTGAGTAACCCCGTTTTTCCTGTAGCGCAGCCTTTAACGGATGATATTACAGGCCATACAGGCCCTAAAACCGGAAAGTGGATAGGCATTGCGCCTTTTGCGCAGCACCGCGGCAAGGTGTATCCTAAAGAGCTTATAAACGAGGTTATTGATAGCCTCGCGGCCCATGCCGGCACCACCCTGCTGCTCTTTGGCGGCGGTAAGGAGGAAACAAGGCTATTAGATAAATATGCGGCGGGCCACCCTAACATTATTGTGGTGGCAGGCGGGGCTTTTACCCTTAAGCAGGAACTTATTATTATTAGCCACCTGGATGTAATGCTAAGCATGGATAGCGCTAACGCGCACATGGCCGCCATGCAGGGCACTAAGGTAGTAACACTTTGGGGTGCCACACATCCGTATGCCGGGTTTTCACCATTCAATCAGCCTGATTCTAATGCGCTTACGGCCAGCCGCGAACAATATCCGCTGTTGCCCACATCTATTTATGGCAATAAAATAGTAGAAGGGTATGAAGGAGCCATGCATACCATTGCACCACAGGCAGTGGTTCAAAAAGTAATTGAACTAATAGGATAGTTGGGCGTTAAGCCAAAAGTTTGACAACGGTTTTCAGTTAGTTACGCTTACATTCTCAGCCTTAGTTAATTATCGCCTATACTAAGAACTTCATCCTCTAAGTTCCTCAGGACCTTCTTCCCTGCAGAATTTCTCAAAAAGCTGTACGGTTTTTGCTTCGATCTCGGCATAAGGGAGCCGGTCTTTGGTCTGGTAAAAAAACATAATGGCGTAGGGCTGCGTAATATTATCCAGAAGCAAATGCTTGTGCAGGCGGTAACATTCTCGCAGCACGCGCTTGTAGTAATTGCGGTCGTGCGCCCGCTTAAAATGCTTTTTGGAAACCGAAACACCCATAAGCGTCCTGCTGCCGTCTTCTTCAGGCAGCGGCACATACACCAGGCGCAGCGGGTATTTACCTACTGATTTGCCCCCCTCAAACAGCGATCCTATCAGCGCGCGGCTTTTCAGTTTCTCAGCTTTTGGGTATGTGTAGCGTGGGGTTTCCATGGCGCAAAAGTAGTGAATAGTTTTCAGTCGCAGTTGCAGTTTTCAGTCAGCCATACTGAAAACTGCGACTATAAACTATTTAACCTTCAAAAACTGCCCCACTTCACTATACGGCAGCAGTACTTCCTTACGGCCTTCGGCGGTAGCGGCAACTTCACTGGTATTATACACCAGCTGCACCCCGTTTTCACTAAAGAAGATCGCATTGGGCAGCGCAAATTTATCCTTGTCAAAAAACAGCCCGGTAGAATTTATCGACTTGCCGGCGGGGATTTTATACTGGGCACGGAATTTCTTCTCGGCCAGCGCCGTAAAGGCCCTTTCGTCTTTAAAAATATCGCTGCGCTTCAGCATCTTTCCGGTTGCGGGGTTAAATAAAAGCGACCTGTCGCCTTCAAAGCCGTGCGCCCCTCCAGTAAACATGTAGTAGTTCAGCTTTATGTTCAGCAGGCTGTCGCTTTTATAGGCCACCATGCCTTTTATCTTCGCCTCCCAGGGCATGTCTTCGTCGTTATATTTCTTCATCAAATCGTCGTATGATTTTATGAAAGCCGCCATAACCTCCTCATAGCTCTTGCCGTTGGTAGGCTTTTCGCCAAAGTACACAATGCCGCGCACCACGGTAAACAGGCTGTGGTTAATGCTGTCTGCTGCCGCGCTGCCACCCTCTGCCATGGGCACATCAATAGTTACCATAGTACAAAGGTTTTTGCAGGGCAGCGTACTCTTTTTGCTGTACTGCTTGTTGGCAAAAGCCAGTGCTGCCGGCGCTGGTGTGTCCGGTGCTTCAATGGTGGTGGTATCAGTAACTTCAGGGGTTGCCTTTGGCTCTTTTTTACAGCCGGTCAACAGTGCTGCCGCCAGTAGTAGGGTTATGTAATATTTCATTGTGTTATTGTTTTGCAAAAGGTTAATGCCGTTGTTATACGTGTAACCAAATTACTGTAAATTTGCGCTACCATTTAAAAAAGGCAACCCTATTTATATGAAATTTAACACAAAAACCATACACGGGGGCCAGCAGCATGACCCTTCTACAGGAGCGGTAATGCCACCGGTATACCAAACCAGCACCTTTGCACAAACCAGCCCCGGCGTACATACCGGATACGAATACAGCCGTGCGGCAAACCCTACAAGGACGGCCCTTGAAAACGCCCTTGCCAGCATTGAGAACGGTACGCGTGGCCTGGCTTTTTCCAGCGGCCTGGCAGCAACAGATACGGTTATGAAACTGCTTAAACCCGGCGATGAGGTTATTGCCATGGACGACCTTTATGGTGGTACCTACCGCATGTTTACCCGGATTTATGCCGATTATGGCATCGTGTTCCACTTTGTGGATATGAACGATACGGCTAAATTCCAATCGCTCATCAACGAAAAGACAAAGCTGGTTTGGGTAGAAACGCCCACCAATCCTCTTATGAAGCTGGTTGATATTGAAGCTATTGCCAAAATTACAAAAGAAAAGAACCTGCTGTTTGCGGTAGATAATACGTTTGCAACGCCTTATTTGCAACGCCCGCTTGATTTAGGCGCCGATATTGTAATGCACAGCGCCACAAAATACCTGGGCGGCCACAGTGATGTTATTGCTGGCGCCCTTGTGGTTAAGGATGATTCGCTGGGTGAAAAGCTGCACTTTGCGCAGTTTGCCACCGGTGGAACGCTGGGCCCGCAGGACAGCTACCTGGTACTGCGTGGCATCAAGACACTGCACATACGTATGGAGCGCCACTGCCTTAACGGCCAAAAGGTAGCCGAATACCTGGCACAACACCCTAAAGTGGATAAAGTGTTTTACCCGGGATTAGAAGATAACCCATTCTATGCCATTGCCAAAAAGCAGATGCACGGCGGCTTTGGCGGTATGGTGTCCTTCACCTTTAAAAGCGGTGCAAAGGCCGATGCCATTAAATTTTTGGAAAGCGTAAAGGTCTTCACATTGGCCGAATCGCTTGGTGGCGTAGAGTCGCTGGCCAACCACCCGGCACTGATGACCCATGCCAGCATACCCGAGCCCAAGCGCAAGGAAATTGGCATAACTGATGACCTGGTGCGCCTAAGCGTGGGCATTGAAGATATAGACGACCTGATTGCCGATATTGAGCAGGCTTTTAACCAGTAGGCAGTCACAGTCGCAGTTTTCAGTCGCGGGAATCAGCAACCGTGGCATTCCCCTCCAATGGAGAACGCTTCTAACCCCCTATAAAAGGGGTTGGCTTTTCAGCAAACAGCATTACGGCAAGCGCGAGCAGTATTGCGATGATAAAAAAGGCGTACAAGCCGGTTTTTTGCTTAGAGGTAACGGCATCACGTTTAGATAAATAATAAGCCAAATACAGGCCACATAGGCATTGGGCTATAGAAAGCTTAAAGAGGATATTGATTTTCGGGCCAATCCATTCGGTATGCTGCCACGATATACTTCTGGAAATGTAAGGGTAGTTGCAGGCATTGGCAAGCATATAAAGGCTGTTTGCCACTATAAGCCATAACACGATGCGGGCGGCAGTTTGTTTAAACTGGGAATGGTGGAAATAGCGCAGCACTAATGCAAAGGAAAGAAGCGCGAAAGTCAGGGCTATTTCTGTGGCGATTATTTTTCCGCCATTACGCAAAAAAAATGCTGTGCTTACAAAAGCAGGGCTGCCGGCCAGTGTGCCGCTCCATCCAAAAAGTGATATAATGAACACATACAGTAAGGCGAAAGTCCAGGCAATCCCAGACAGTATTGTCGAAAGAGGTTTAATGATTTTCATGCAGCGGAGTTGACAGTATCATGCAAATTAAGAGAAAAGTAAGATACCGGTAACCAAGCCCGCAATAATAATTAGGATTAAATGCTACCTTAGTGAAGCTCGCTCCCCTCTCCCTTGGAGAGGGGTTGGGGGAGAGGACAAACAAAACTAAATTTAACTACAAACTCTAAACAACCAACCATGTCAACCAACCTCCAGTCTTTTTTAGACTACGTAAAACAACGTAACCCCAACGAGCCGGAATTCCTTCAGGCCGTTACAGAGGTAGCCGAAACCGTGCTGCCGTTTATTGATGATAACAAAAAATACCAGGGCAGGCTGCTGTTAGAGCGCATGGTAGAGCCCGAGCGCGTAATTATGTTCCGTGTGGTGTGGCAAAATGATAAAGGCGAAACACAGGTAAACCGCGGTTACCGTATCCAGATGAACTCAGCCATTGGCCCTTATAAAGGCGGGTTGCGTTTCCACCCATCGGTAAACCTGAGCATCCTTAAATTCCTGGCATTTGAGCAGACATTTAAGAACAGCCTTACCACACTGCCCATGGGCGGCGGCAAGGGTGGCTCTGACTTTGACCCTAAAGGCAAGAGTGACAGCGAGATCATGCGTTTTTGCCAGGCTTTTATGACCGAGCTTAACCGCCACATAGGCCCTGATACCGATGTGCCTGCCGGCGATATTGGCGTGGGTGGCCGCGAAGTGGGCTACCTGTTTGGCCAGTACAAGAGGCTGCGCAATGAGTTTACGGGCGTACTAACGGGCAAGGGCATCAGCTTTGGCGGGTCGCTCATCCGCCCTGAAGCTACGGGCTACGGCTGCGTTTATTTTGCCGAAAGTATGCTGCAAACCAAAGGCGAAAAATTTGAAGGCAAAATTGTAGCGGTGTCAGGATCAGGCAATGTGGCGCAGTATGCCGTAGAAAAGGCCATAGAGCTGGGTGCTAAAGTGGTTAGCATGAGCGATTCATCGGGCTATATTTATGACGAAGCCGGTATCGATGCCGATAAGCTGGCCTTTGTAATGGAACTTAAGAACGAAAAGCGCGGCCGCATTAGCGAGTACGCTGACAAATACCCATCTGCCAAATATACCGAAGGCGGCAACCCGTGGGAGGTAAAGTGCGACATAGCCCTGCCGTGCGCCACCCAGAATGAGCTTGACGGCGATGAAGCCGAAAAGCTTATTGGTAACGGCTGCATCTGCGTGGCAGAAGGAGCCAACATGCCCTGCACGCCAAAGGCTATTATAGCCTTCCACAAGGCTAAAATACTGTTCTCGCCGGGCAAGGCAAGCAACGCCGGCGGTGTGGCCACCAGCGGCCTTGAAATGAGCCAGAACTCACTGCGCCTTAGCTGGACCCGCGAAGAGGTAGACGAACGCCTTAAGGCCATTATGCACAGCATCCATGAGGCCTGTGTGCAATATGGTAAAGATGAATCTGGTTACACAGATTACGTTAAGGGCGCTAACATTGCCGGCTTTGTAAAGGTAGCCGATGCCATGCTGGGTCAGGGGATTGTGTAGTAATCAGATAGCAGTAGGCAGGTAGCAGTTTGCAGTCACAGTTTACAGTAGAGACAGGCTGCGCCTGTCTCAAGCCCTCATCCGGCCCTTCATTACGAGGAGAAACGACGAAGTAATCTCATCGTTGCAGAGTTCTTTATGAGTTGGCCGCGTTGCGCTCGCAATAACGGCTCGTGAAAATTGCTACGAATTGAACTTTTACAACAATATCAGGCCACGGAGTAATTCGTGGCTTTACAATTTTATGGATAGCTCTACATGCCCGCCAAGTCCTATTTCAACAATTTTTTTTAAGGTTGAAATACGTACTTCCTTTACATTATTCTCAATTTGAGAAATATACGATTTTGTTGTACCGGCTTTATCAGCGAGTTCCTGCTGGGTGAGGCCTTTTTCCAGGCGAGCTTCGTGCAGCATAGCGCCTACCTTAAAGTTTGCGTATCCTGCTTCTAGGGCATCACGTTTTCCAGTACCTGCGGCACCATAGTTTTTATCTTTAAACTGGTCAAGCGTCTGGGTGTTATTTTTCGTTTTCATAGTCTTTCTTTATTTTTAATGCCCGCTCAATTTCCTTTTTTGGTGTTTTCTGTGTTTTCTTCTGAAAGCCATTTGTAATAACAATCAGTTTGCCTTCGTCAAAAAAACAAAATATCCTAAAAATATCACTGGCAACCTGAACCCTTACTTCATACAGCCCGTCAGTATTTTCTAAATGTTTTAAATACGTTTCAGGAACCCTGTCAATCTCTTCAATTAACTGCAATGTCCAGATAATTTTATCTTTAACCTTGTCTCTCTGAAGGTTAAAAAAATCCTGAAAATAATCTTTATAGAATATAATGGTGCGTTTCTTCACGTTGCAAATATACTAAAAGTTTCACCAAAGATAAACATATCGCCGTGGCTTTTACTTTTTACCGTAACCGCATCTTGTAATAGGCCGCGGGTGTTGTATCATTTTCATCCTGGGGCACCAGCTTGATTGCAAAATTAGCATCGTCTATCCAGGCAATGCCTGCAACCCGCTTATCATTAAAGGTATAGCCGCTGTGTTCGGTATACTCAAAGCCCTTACCCCTGCTTATCTTCATGATGGATATAAACGAACCGGAATGCCTGTACAAATCATTGGCATAGGCAAGCAGGTATTTATACCCCGGCGATGGCAGCGGAATTTCAACAGAGTTATCACATATTACTGCTTCCAGCCAGTATGCTTTACCCGAAAGGCTGTCTATAAGCACGATGCAGCTTAGTTCGTTATCGGCAGTTACATCATCTACAATAAAGGCCTTAAGATGTGGAAAATAACCCTTGTAGTAGCTAAACTGGCCATAATCTGTAGTATCTGCGGCAAAGTGTATAACCTGTTCAGCGGTTTCTACCTGTATTTCGCGCGGTGTACGGATTATACGGCTTTCGGTGCTGTCTATGTCAGGGTGATAGTTTTTTGCATATTTTTTAAATTGGGCTTCGGTAATGGCCACAGGCGCTGGCTTCGGCAGCGTGTCATTACTGTTTTTTAAACCCAGCCATACAGATAGGCTGTCTGGTGCCCCCTCATCGGGCGCTATAGCAGCTTTAGCCGGCATTTCGTTAACAGAACCAGCCGTGTGCGCACTTTGGCCTTTACAGCCCCAAACTGCCAATGCCAGCATTAAAAGCCCCATAACGCTGCGTAAGCTTATTTTTATGTTGGTTATGCTTATCATTTCGGCTCAAAAATCCTTTTCACGCTAAAGCTTCCATCATCAGTAATCACAGCTTTATAAGCATATCCTGGCGTTGAAACGGCCTCGCCATCATCGCCATCAGTAGCCCATTCCTCCGCCATGTAAATGGTGTAGCCCTTATCAATATAAAAAACGCGCTCATGCACCGAGTCAGTATAAAACATAAAAGCAACGGTTAAAATGCTGGCTGTTTCTGTCCTGGGGTTGTACACAATTAGGTTGCCAAAGCTCCCTGAGCAGTTGGTTATGCCAAACTCTTCTTCAAAATATTTAGGATAATTGTCGTTTACCTGCATGTAGTATACGTTAAATCCTTTGTAGTCAGGCAACTGCACAACAAAGCGGCTTGGGTCAAGCTGAGCGTCTGCAACAGTTTCAAAACAAATCCCTGCACTGCTTTCAGCATCTGCGGTTACATAGTGCGCGCTTTCAATGTGCGGCATCCTGTAAAACACGGTATCGTTGGGCATATCGCTTACCGGCATAGGGCCGTAGGTAGCAGCACGCTTTACATCTTTGGGCTTTTTGCCCAGGGGTAACGGGCTAATTTCCTGCCCAAAGCCGGCAGCCATGCAAAAAACTAAAATAAATATAGTGATACGATTCATTATCAGTACTAATAGTTGCTGTAAATATACTAAATCAATACATGTGCCATCATTTTTAAATCCGCGTTAATCTGCCCAATCCGCGGCATCCGCGTTCCATAAAATGCCGTAATTTTGCATCATGGAAACCCCTCAGACCCCGCAGCGCAAAATAATCCATGTAGATATGGACGCCTTCTACGCCTCTGTAGAGCAGCTGGATAACCCGGCCCTGCGCGGGCTGGCGCTTGCTGTAGGTGGCGGCGGCGACAGGGGTGTGGTAGCCGCGGCCAGCTATGAGGCGCGAAAATTTGGCATACGTAGTGCCATGAGTGGCGCGCTGGCACGTAGAAAATGCCCGCACCTGGTATTTGTAAAGCCGCGCTTTGAGCGTTATACAGAAATTTCGAAAAAAATACGAAGCATTTTTCTTGATTATACCGATAAGGTAGAACCACTGTCTTTAGATGAAGCCTACCTTGATGTTACCATAAATAAAAAAGGCAACCCCAGCGCTACGCTGATTGCCCGGGAGATACGCCAGCGTATACTTGATGAAACCGGGCTAACGGCCTCGGCGGGTATCTCTATCAATAAGTTTATTGCTAAGGTGGCCAGCGACTACAACAAGCCCAATGGCCAAAAGACGGTAAACCCCGATGAGGTGCTGCAATTTCTGGAAGACCTGCCCATAGGCAAGTTCTATGGCGTGGGCAAGGTTACCACCGAGAAGATGTACCAGCTGGGCATTTTTACCGGTAAAGATCTGAAGGAGAAGACTGAAGAATACTTAACCCAGCATTTTGGCAAGGCCGGTGGCTACTACTACTACGTAGTGCGCGGCATACACAACAGCGAGGTTAAGCCTGACCGTACTGTAAAATCAGTGGGCACAGAGCATACGTTTAATGAAAACCTTGTAAGCGAGGTTTTTATGTTAGAAAAGCTGGATGATATAGCCGAGGAGCTGATGCGCCGCCTTAATAAAAAGAAGATTGCCGGCAAGACGGTAACCCTCAAGATAAAATACTCTGATTTTACGGTGCAAACCCGCAGTAAAACGCTGCCGTATTTCATTTCCGACAAAAGCCTGATTATGGAGGCTGTAAAAGAGCTGCTGTACCAGGAGCGCCCCAAAGATTCAGTACGGTTATTGGGCATCTCTTTAAACAACCTGAACAACGAGGCCGGCGTGAAAAAAACGGTGGCCGTACAGCTTAGGTTTGATTTTTAGGCTCCAATAAAATTTTGATTGTGGTGTATACAAAAGCGGCTATGGTAAGGGCAAAAGCCAGGTAAACCAATAGCATTTCTGTAGCAAACATACCTGCCAGATAAAATGTTACGTTAACCACGCCAGGCATCCTGATGCAGCAACAATATTAATGATGCCGCATATACGCCGCGCCGCTTTATTCCCGGCAGGAGAGATAAAAACCCAGACCAGTACTGCGTGAAGCAATATTGTGAAGAAAATTGCCAGTACAGCGCCCCCCGAGCGGCCCGATTCACTCGTAGCCATCAGGGCAAAAAAAGCAAGACAAAACCCCACCGCTAAAAACAGGGTGTATATAAATGCGGCTATCCTGTATTCGGTTTTCATGTGTTTATTTAATCAATTCTGATAAGTAATTAATCCTTACATTATTCATAGCAATCCTTACTGTTTTTGCAATAAACGCCTAAACTGCTGGTTTTTATAAACCCATCTCTGATTACAATTACTTCTACAGATTCTTTTTGCAGCGGAAAGCTGCTAAACTTAAGCAGATGCATTTCATAATTACCGTTATTTATACGGTATGCGCTTCCTTTAATGTCACTGTCAAGCCAGTAGCCATAGGTTATAGCAAGCAATACAGCCTCCTCAAGGTTATCTATAGTGCCTAAAAATTCGCGGAAGCCCCTATCAGTATCAATAAGTTTTTCCCTGCCATCTTGTACAGCTACTATATAGTTGCAGCGAAAATTTGGATGTCCTCCCTGAAAAAACCCGTAAGTATCTTGCTTTACTTTTATATTCTTTTTCAACAATGTATCTCCGCCTTCTTTTATAATGGCAGTACTCTCACGTCCTGACATACCCTGTCTAAAACAGACGTATGCCCAGTATTGATAGTCTTTGACTGGATTTATTTTTAAGGCAATAGTGTCCTGAAAATTATTTGCAAGGTCAAACGGAATTTTTTTAAACATAACAACTTCTTCAGGCACCGCCTTTTCTTCTTTGCAACAGGAGGTTAAAGCTATTATAATTAACAATATAATCGCTCTCATATTATTCCAGCGCATACTTTACGGTAATCGTTTTGGGCAGTACCCGCACCATTTTCTGTTCTACTGCTCCACTGTAGCTATCATCAACATAAGAATCTGATGTGTAGGTTGTATATACGTCAGCCTCATTAATTTCGAGTACTTTACCCAGTTTTTGCCCTGATTCCTTTGCTAATACTTCTGCTTTTTTGCGGGCATGTGCCATGGCCTTTTTCATAAGGCGTTCCTCCAGCGCGTAAAAATCGTTAAATTTAAAGTTTGATGCTGCCGCCTCAACATAAATAAATGGCCTTAAAATATCCTGCAGGCGCAGGGCATCTGCCACTTTTTTTATAGTAACTACATAACCTTTTTGCCCGCTATACCCAGATCCTATAATGGCGGTAGGTATATTTTGCAGTGGTTTAGGCTCAAAGCCATTTTTAGTAAGCAGCTTTTGCACGGCAGCAAGTCGCTCATTTTCTCTCTTCAGCCTCTCTTCCTGCATTTGCCGTGATGTTTTTTCATAGTCATACATTGTAGAATCTACTGCATAAATATCATCATAGCCGTAATCTTCTGCGCTAACAACTATGCTGTAATCAAACGATTCCATTTTAACCCAAAGGGTATCAACAACATGTACCTGTATAAAATTGCTTTGTGCAAAGCCGCAAAGGCCGCAAAGCAGTAGTGAAATTTTTATAATCTTTTTCATGGTTACATTGTTTTAATTATTCCGCCGAAAATTTAATCATTACCGTTTTAGTAAGTTCGCCATACTGGCTGCCGTTTTGCCCGGTAATAAGTTTGTTTTGCATGCTTTCAAAAAGCTTCATGGCCTGTTTCATGTAATTCTCCATGCCGGTAAGGGTAGAGGGCTCTTTAACCTCTGCAATTTTACCCAGTTTTTGACCCGAAAGCCCGGATATCGTCTGCGCTTTTTTGCGTGCCGCATCAATTAGCTTTTTGTACAGGCGTGCATCATAAGCAGTTTTATCGCCATAGTCTACACCGGCAAGGTGCCCATCGGCATAATCCAGGCTTTTCACCTCGGCTTTAAGTTTTTCCAGCTGTTCAGCACTTTTTACGGTTACGGCAATGCCGTCGGCATCCCGGCTCATGCCAAATATATTTAAGTCTTCGCTTACATGAGACTTTACAGTGTAACCTTTTTTGCTAAGGGTAGCAGTAAGGGTAGCCAGCTTTTGTTTGGCATCCGCCTCCTTGGTTTTTTCTGTTTCTTCAGGTTCGTCGGCGTCTTCGGTAGCAAAGGCACTAACGCCAAACCTGTCGTTTTTAAGCGTAATGTTGTATTCAAACGCTAAGGGCTTCATCCATACCGTATCGGTAACTTCAACTTCAATAAAGCCGGTTTGGGCAAACGTGTTAAAGCTGACAAGCAGCAGGACTGTGGTAATCAGGTATTTCATAATCAGTAATTTATATAGTTAATTCTTTGTAGTGGTAAGCAGCGCCAGCAGCTCTTTAAACTTGCCCAGGTTTATTTATCTTCCGGCTTTGTTTTTTATTTCCGCTATCCTGAGTTTCAGGTATCCGGCAAACGTTTTTATCTCTCCGGTAAGCTGTTCGGTTTGAGAATCAATATAAAAGTACTTTGTAGCACCATTTATAACCATTTCAAAGTAAATGCCGCAGCCATCAGTGCAATCCGGGCAGCCAAAATTATCGGTATCTTTTTCAGAGTCAAGCAACAACTTTGGGATGTGCGCTATAATATCGTCACCAATGGCAACGTAAGCGGCATCTTTAAGGCTGGTGCCAAAGGGGATGGGTTTTCCATCTCGGTTAAAAAAAGCATCGGTATAATCGGCAGCAAAAGATTTATCGCCCGTTGTGTAACGATACATGGTGGCGCAATTTTTATAGCACTCGCCGCAGTACACGCCAAACGTAATTTGGGTAACGGCCGGTATTTGTGAGGTAGCTACCTGTTTTTCAACGCTGTGATGTTGTTTTGCATCAGGAAGCTCTTTGCAGTTATACAACAGGGCTAAAGGCAGCAGCAGGATGGTGAGGAGCTTCATATTTATAATGGGTTAATCTTCAAATAAGGGCCTTTCAACGCTCATGATCTGGCCTTTTTCATGCATTACTTTAAGACTGTGGGTAGATACGGGATAGCTTTCCTTGGTATAAGGCTTATCCTTTAAGTTGTCTATAGGATACGCTTTGTCGGTAACATATTCGTTTTCAAATAAGTAGGTCATGTTGCCTTCGGCGCGGTCCACTTTATATACCGTATATTCGTTTGCCCTCAGCTTTACTTCATAAAGGTCGCCTTTTTGTGGTTCCAGTATCAGTTTTGCATCATAAACATCGTCCAGTTTTTGGGCAATGGTTCCGCCAATCAGGAATACCACTATGGCTGCCGATCCTGTAAACGTCCATAACGGCGTTTTTTTAATCTTTTTGAGCCGTAAGAATTCTGCATTGTACTGGGGCGGAAAGAATTCCTGCCGCTCTGTTATATGGCAATGGCTGCATTGTATGGTAGCCGTGCGGCCATAGGGCACAAAAGGCACAAGCACATTCAGGTAGCGCTGGTAGATATCCATCTGTACACTGTTTGGCGTGTTGCATGCAGCGCATGGTACTGTAAGGGTGTAGCGGGCTATTTTTTTTGCTTCGGTCTTAAAAATCATAACGTTGTGAGGATTAACTGTAGTGTGCCAAATATAAAAAATTATCCATTACCCCAGTTTTACCCGGAGCCATTTCCTAACCGGTTCGTCATACAGCTTTAAGCACGCGTAAGCCAGGGCAATACTGCCAAAGAAGGTAAGAAGCGCATAAGGCCAGACATCCGTTATAGCGGGAAAGTTGTTATTGGCCACATAAGCCGTATAGGTATAAATCAATGCGTAGTGCGTAATGTAAATAGGGTAGGAGATATCGCCCAAAAATTTGCACACCTTTTTGCCAATAGTGCTGGTTATCTCGCCGCTGGCGCCCAGGTACACGATTAAAGGGAAGATCAGGATGATGCAAAGCGAATCATATAATCCATTTGCCCACAGGTGCGTTTCGCCGCCTACGCGCGGAAACGCCAGTACTGCTATGGTAAGCAGGCTGCACCATAAAAACGCGTTTTTTATCTTAGTGATTTTAGTGGTCCTGAAAAGCAAAACCCCCGCAAAGAACGGGAACATGACGCGTGTAAAGCCGATTCGCAGCTGCTCCTGCGTGATGGACCACCCGCCAATGACGTCGCCCGTTTTACTTGTAACCGCGTAGTGTATAAGCACAGCGGCTGAAAGTGTGACTAAAATGCTCAGTGCCAGCTTGCTGAACTTCCGTACAAAAAGCGCGTAGAGTATATTGGCCACATATTCAAAAAACAGCGACCACCCCGGCCCGTTAAGCGGGTGCATCTCGTTCCACCCCCTGATGTCCATAGCCGGCGGAACAGGTATCAGCGTAAAGCCTATAAGCATAATGAGCAGCATGTGCCACACAGGTGTTTCGTCTATCTTGCCCATACCGGCCGCCGTGCTGTGCTGCCAGTAAAAAAAGATGGCACCCACTATCATGCCCATAACCACCATGGGCTGCAGGCGCACCAGGCGGCGCTTAAAAAAGTTGCCTATGGTCATTTTGCCCCAGCGGTCGTCATACGCATAGCCCATTACATAGCCCGAAAGCAGGAAAAAGAAATCTACCGCCAGGTAGCCGTGGTTGATGATTTGCTTGATGTGGCTGCCGCCACTATGGGTTTCAAACACGTGAAACGCCACCACCATAAGGGCTGCCACGCCGCGCAAGCCGTCAAGTATAGCATAATGGGGCTTGGTAGGCAGGGCCTGGTTGGGTACGGTGGTTGTGCTCATTGGATAAATTTGACGCAATGTAGCGAAAACGCTGTAGAAGTAAAAATTATGGTTGATGTTACTACGTGTTATATTGGTGTTTTTAATGAGATAAACACATCAAAAACACTACAAAAATCTTATAATACGCTGATTTTAATCTAATAAAAGCTTTTCTTACTAATAGTCCGGTTAACATCTATTACATAGAACAGGGCCTGTATGTCGTCCATGTTAAGCCGAAAATCAGCAAATTCAGGGCTATCGTTAAGGCTGTGGCAGGTTATGTAGCCTTCGGCGGTATTGTGCTCTATAATTTCCTTAAGCAGTGGCATCTTGCTTTGCGTGGTATATATAACCCAGTACGGAAAATCCCTGTAGCGCAGCTTGCCATCCCACAGGTGGCGCTGCAACTCCCTGGTACTCACAATGCTGTTGCGGGTAATGGCGCGGTTACTGCCGTCGTCCATACTGTCACCGTTCACGCGAAACGCCACATAGCGCCCATGTACAGGCTTGTCTACAAGTATGCCGTGCTGGCTAAGGTCCATCAAAAACTCAGCATCCTGGTAGGTGCTTAAAAAACCTGCCTGGATGTTAAATTCTGCCAGGGGCATCAGCATATAAAATTGCCCGTTGGGCAGCTCAATAAATTTGTTGCCGTTCTTGTTTTCAAAATCGTCCGAAATTTTTACCAGCTCCTCTTCGCGCACTGTTTTTAAATACGGCGAATTTTCCTGCAGCACTTTGTGTAATATTTCACTTTTGGACTTTGGAATTGGCTTCCCCTTCTCATAATTGATGATTGTCTCCCGGCTCGACCCTATGAGGTCGCCCAACTCCTTTTGGGTCAGCCCCAACTGCTCACGTCTTTTTTTAATATCTAATCCTTCCATAATCAATACTTTAGCAAAAATTAAAGATTATTTTCTTCAATATGTAGAAAATTTAACACCTAAATGTTTTGTAAAGTGGAATATTCCACTTAATTTTGCAATGTGATTCAACAAAGATACTATTAAAAGTGTAATAAACAACAATGAGGAATGCTTTTGCCGCAATTTAACACAATTTACACTTTAAGTAGCCGGTATTGGATTACTGAAACCCAAAGATTTGCGAAATAATATCAGCATGAAACCAGATAATAATGAAGCAGAAATGCCCGAAAAGGAACCCCAACACGGCAGCGAGCCGGCAAACGACACACTGGAACAAAAAGCCGACCTAAGTGCAATAATGCATTTTAACTCCGACAGGCGGTTTAGTATAACGGAGTAGGGATCCTGACCCCAACAAGGAAATTTCTTACTTGGAATCTTATAGCCATGAACAGCAAAACAGAAATTCCCCCTTGGGGGGTTAGGGGGCCGAAACACCTAAAGCGCCGCATCCGCCAGGCAGAAGCAGAGATAGCAAACATCAATACACTGCCCTACTACCGCATCTTTAACCGCGAAGCCGAGCGCGCTGTAGATTTAGCGCTGGCAGAGAGGAAGTTGAGCAGTTTACAGTCGCGATTAGCAGCAGCAACACTCAGCTCCTTTAAAGCCGCCTGAGTGAAGCTACTTCCCTCTTGAGAGGGGTTAGGGGTGTGTTTTACTACTGACGACCGCAACCAAATTTTCAATTTTTCAATCATAAAATCTTTAAATCCAAAAAATCATGACCATTACAGGAACCATCGAAAGCATTGAGTACCGCAACACCGCGGGCCACGAAAAAAAAGTAGTAACCCTGGTGCCGGACCACAGGCAAAAGGCCTTTATAGAATTCCGCGGCCGCCGCATGGATGACATTGCCGCCTTTAAAGAAAACGACGAGATACAGGTAAGCGTAACCCTGGAGGGCAAGACCAGCAAAAACAGCGGCATACAGTACAACAACCTGGTAGCCTTTGCTGTAGACGGTGTTCAGTAGGCAGCGTTCAGTAATCAGTTACACTCCAGTCACGTGAGCTTGTCAAAGCGCGGCAGGAGTGAAGCTGCTCCCCTCTCCTTCGGAGAGGGGCTGGGGGTAAGGCCAACCTAAAACAAATTAATCTTTAAACTAAAAAAATCATGAACTACAAAATAAAAGGCATCATTACCGCCATAGGCGAAGTAAAAACTACAAAATTAGGCACCGCGGTGCAGCAGCTGCACTTTGAGCAGGAAACCGGCCGGGTATTTTACCCCTCGGCGCTGGGTACCAAAATAGAAATCATCCAGGACCTCCTGCCCGGCGATGTTGCCGAACTCGAATTCCACATTTCGGGCTCAAAAGGCACGTACAACAACGTGATTATAGATAATATAGTGAGGGTTTAGTTCTCAGATAGAAGAAGGCAGTTTACAGTCTTAGTTTTCTGCGTGGCCTACCCTTAAGGCTGGTCGCGTGCATTAGCCCCTGATGCAATCAGGGGGAGTAGGAGTGAAGCTATTGTAAACTGCTACCTGCCATCTGCCACCCTGAAAAGAGTTCTTTGAAATATTGTAAAATAAGTTAATGAGCCACACAAAGGCGTGTGGTACAGTTATGGGTTTATGCCCACACCCTAATTTGTAGCTATGCATTTTCTTATAAGGCCGGATTGACTAAAAGCATACTATTTAAGCTACAAAATAAGGTTAAAAATTACCCGTTAATAGGTATGGTTTGTTTAAACACTTTACTTATTTTTGATGTACATAAATCTTAACCTTATGGCAATCAGCACAAAACAAAAAGTAACGCACATCACAAAATTTGTTGCCGATTTTGCCGAAACCCTTGCAGGCTTTCACCACGGTAATATAGTGGGCATAAGGGTAGACAAGAAAAGGGTGAGGGGTATTGAGCTTTCAAACTATGCCATCATCTTTCAGGTTAAAACCAAGATTGACAAAGCAGCACTGGATACCAGCAACATTATCCCTGATTATATTGAAATTACCTTTCCGGATAACCAAACCAGGAAAATTGCTACAGATATACAGGCAAGTGGCGAAATAGAGCTGCATACTGGCATAGGCGATAAAACATCTTGCGCCGAATACAGCTATGGTGCAGGCAGCATAGGGCTTTATGTAAAAGATCCGCTGGGAAGTGTTTTTGCTGTCACAAATTATCATGTAGTAGCAAAAAAGCTTTTAAATGCGGGGCAAACTTTTTATCAATACACTACCTATCAAGACAATGTAATTATTGAAGGAAAAGACGGAAACCGTACCGGCGCGTTTGCCACAGGCACGGTAAACAAAAATGTAGATGTTGCCTTTGTAAAGCTGCACGGCGAACTGGGCTTTACAAATATATTGCCCGGGGGGCCCGCTAATGGTATATGGACCAGAGACAAAGTATTATCATCCTTAAAAGGGCAAACCATACGTGTCTTTTCTTTATTTAATAATGGAAGGGAAGCCGTGGTAAACAGCGTTTTAGTGCCCATGCTTTACCCCGGTACAAATATTATGATCAACCTCATAAGGCTTGACAGGGTTATATCATCGCCAGGCGATTCGGGCGGGCTTGTAACAGATACCATTAACCGCATTGTGGGTATTGTAATGGGTGCCGACGGCGATGCCACCTATGTAGTGCCTTTTTATGAAATAACCAACTTTAAGCATTGTTTTCCAATTTAAAAATATACAATTATGAAAAATCTTTACGCTTTTTTATTACTGCTTTCGGTAATGGCCTACGGGCAAAATGCAGATCCAAACATGATAGATATAACGGTTGACGGAACCGCTTATACGTTGCAACTTGCGCAGCCGCGTTCCACTCCTGTAGGCCCCGCTACTGTAACAACCTTTGGTATCAATTATACACTTCCTGCAAATCACACGTTTGCCATTGCCGGCCCTAACGGTTCCAGCAGCGTTTATTCAGGCCCCGGTAATGTTACCATAGATTTGGGCCAAAACCTTGTGGGCAATCAGGTAACAATACAAGAATTAAATAATGGCGCTGTAATAGCAGGCAGAGTTTGGCAGTTTACTGCTACACATGGTACACAGGGTAATGGTGATGCAAACCCCCGGGGCATTCAAACCCCGCCCGCCACCGCAAGTACCTTTGACGCAATGATTTCAGCATGGCCCACACAAAATTATACACAGCTTACAAAAACCCCTTTTGGGTATGTAGATGAAAACCAGTACATCCATATCTTCCTGGATTATCGCGGCAATAACCTGGGCACAACCATACCCCAGGGCATATCACACGCACAGTATATAGTACACCTGCTTTCTCCGGGTTCTAATGATCCTTTGGCCCCTGTGTTTACAATTAAGCAAACATCAGGTTCTTTTAGCGATGCCTTAAATTTCAGGAACAGTAATGCAAAAGAAATTGCATTACATAGTTTATTAGATGATGGTAGCATTAGAGACAGCCAGTTCCTGCTCTCTACCTCTACAACAGATATTACTTTTGAGGTAATTGCGGTAACAGGCACAAACAGCACGATAAAACGCAGCACTATAGAAACCTATACCATAAAAATGACACCCACCTATCACGGGTCTTTTGATGTGGGCTTTTTAAAATCAGAACTGGCAAATCCTACTTACACCCTTGTAAACACACCCGATGGAATAGCCCAAACGGTTAAAGTTACAGATAATGGCAAATCGCAGGGGGTTACAACCCTTATGGCCACGTTTTACTATTCGCCTATTATAATCCTGGAAGACTTGCTGGGCTATAAGGTGCCTTTTTATAAGCTCAATGGCCGTAACTTTCTTGACGACCATAAAATTTACGAGCGCATTTACCCCACTGTAGGTGTAGGCCTTAAAGACAAGGTTTTTGAAAATCTTTACTTTGGCCTTAACTGGGAAATAGTGCGTGGCCTAGGCATCTTTTACGGGTGGAACTACCGCAAGGTAAACACCTTTAACATGCCGGGCTTTGAACAGGGCACAACCACCGTAACCCAGGACCAGTTTGATTATTATACAAATACCGACTGGAAAATAAAGCCCGCTTATGGCATAAAGCTCGACCTCCTGGTGGTGCTTGGGCTATTGGGCACAAAATAAACAGCCTTTTCCTCCATTCTCCTGATAAAGCCTCATAATTGAGGCTTTTTTCATCCCCAATATTTCCCCAACCCTTTAAAAAATGAACCCAGAAGCACCACAAGCTTCCGTTCCCACCACACCCAAACGCAAAAAAAAGACCAACCCCGGCCCGTACAAAGAAGAATACGCGCAGCAAGCCTACAAACTCTGCCTGCTGGGCGCTATCGACCGCGATTTAGGTTCCTTTTTTGAGGTAACCCGCGAAACCATCGTGCATTGGAAGGCCGATTATCCCGACTTCCACAACGCCATAGTACGCGGCAAGCGCGCGGCCGATATGGATGTGGCCGAATCACTGTACAGGTCAACGCTTGATAGGATCGTGACCACAAAACAGGCCATAAAATGCAAAGAGGTGTATTATGACGAGAACGGAAAGCGTGTAGAAAAAGAACGCGTAGAAGTAGTGGAAGTAGAAAAGCACGTGCCGGCCGACTTCCGCTCGCAGCAGTTCTGGCTGCGCAACCGCAACCCAAAGCTTTGGAGCCTTAAGCACGAAGAACCCGATGATTACCCCGTGCGCAGCCTCACCATCAATTTAGGCCCCGGCCATAACCCCGATGGTCATGAAGCTCCTGCCTAAACAACAGCACGCCGTCTACTTTTTAAAGGATAATGTAACAGAAGAAGTACTCTACGGCGGCGCGGCAGGCGGCGGCAAGAGCGCCCTGGGCTGCCTGTGGCTCATAGAAATGTGCGGCCGCTACCCCGGCACCCGTTGGCTTATGGGCCGCAGCAAGCTCAAAACCTTGCGCGAAACCACCCTCAATACCTTTTTTGAGTTGGCCAAGCAGCTGCGCCTCACCCGCCAGTTCAAGTACAAAGCCGCCGAAAACGTAATCTATTTTAATAACGGCAGCCAGATACTGCTCAAAGACCTGTTCCATTACCCATCCGACCCGAATTTTGACAGCCTGGGGTCGCTCGAAATCAGCGGTGCTTTTATAGACGAATGCAGCCAGATAGCCTACCATGCCTGGCAAATCGTTAAGAGCCGCATCCGCTACAAGCTTACTGAAAATGGCCTTACGCCCAAAATGCTGGGCAGTTGCAACCCATCTAAAAACTGGGCCTATAAAGAATTTTACAAGCCCCACCGGGATGGCCGCCTGGCGGCGCACCGCAGGTTCATCCAGAGTTTACCAACCGACAATCCGTACCTGCACCCGGCGTATCTGCAGAGCCTGCTGCGGCTCGACAAAAACAGCCGCGAACGCCTGTACTACGGCAACTGGGAGTATGATGACGACCCTGCAACGCTGATGGACCGCGATGCCATTGCCGACTATTTCAGCCCCATGCACCTGCAGCCTGCCAGTAACGAGCTTAAGTACATGACTATAGATGTTGCCCGCAAGGGCCGCGATAAAACCGTATTCCGCGTGTGGCACGGCTGGGTGTGCATTGCCAGGGAGTCCATTGCAAAGTCCGGACTTGATGAGGTGGTGGGCCGCGCCAAAATCCTGCAATCCAAGCACGGCATTGCCCTGAGCAACATTGTGGCCGATGAAGACGGTGTGGGTGGCGGCGTGGTCGACTTTTTGCGCTGCAAAGGGTTTACAAACAACGCGGCGCCGCTTCCGGTTAAAGAGGGCAACGCCTGGGTAAAGCCCAATTTTGACAACCTCAAAAGCCAGTGCAGCATAAAAATGGCCGAGATGATAACCAACCGCCTTGCCGGCGAAATGTGCGACAATGACGCTGTAATGCAAACTACCATAGAAGAAATGGAGCAGGTAAAGCTAAAAGACATTGACCGCGACGGCCGCCAGGGCATCATCCCGAAAGACCGTGTAAAAGAACACCTGGGCCGCTCCCCCGATGAGTGGGACAGCATCATGATGCGCTACTGGTTTGCCTTGCGCAAAACATATACAGCGCGGGTTCGTGTGGGATAAAATTGCGAATAAATAGAACGCGATCCCGATAGTTATCGGGACGGATTAAGCGGACTTACACGGATTTCTACATTCGAGTGAAGCTATTCTCCCGGAGTGAAGCTGCTCCCCTCTCCCTCGGAGAGGGGCTGGGGGTGAGGACTAAAAAAGATGTAGCCTTGCCCCGATAGCTATCGGGGTTGGTTCTTTTGTTTCAAGACAAAAGAACATTGATATTTTTTAAACCCTTATCAATGAAAAACATTCGGCTTAAAGATTACATAAAATTACAAAATACAATCGCATACGACACCCTGCTGGAACACCTAAACCCAAAAAACACCTTTGCTAACCATCAGATGGACATCGGCAAAATGCCCTACGCCAATGTAAAATACTGCATCAGGCTGCTGCCAAAGGTAAACAGCTGGCCCGGCATACAGCAGCTTTTTGTGATATGCTTTGAAGTACCCGAAAAAACCTTTTACAGCACCCGCATAACCGACTTCTTCGCTGCCAAAAAATTCATGCTGGCCGAATTTACCCGCATCATCGCTACCGAAAATAAAATGCTTTCCACGCAAAACACCGATGGCCACCTGTGGCAAATGGCCGGCGCCGACAAGCTAAAACATTACAGCGATACCTTGCCGCTTGTGCAACTGGGCAAACTGCTGGGCCAGTACCCGTTTGACCTGGGTCGCAGGCCCTACAGCGAAATCTTCAGCCTGCTGGTACAAACCAAAACCCAAAACGAGGTCGAGGCAGAATACCAGAAGCTGAGCAGGCAGTAGGCAGTGATCAGTAGGCAGTGATCAGTAGGCAGATGGCAGAGAGCAGTTTTCTGTAGAGCCAGGCTACGCCTGTCTCCCACATCATTTTTCACGCACCACGACCCTGAAGGGGTCGCGTGCATTAGCCCGGGCAACGCCCCGGGGAGGACTGATAATGCGCAATCCTTGCGTCTCATGCACCTTTTTACACCCTGATGACCCTGTAAGGGTCAAACTTTCCAAAGCCCACGGTAAAACCGTGGGGAAAACAATCGACAACGCACCACGACCTTTAAAAATCTCCCCCCATCCGCCCGAGTGAAGCTCCACCCCTCTCCAAGGGAGAGCCCCGATAGCTATCGGGAAGTGGTGAGGCCAACCTCGAACCTGAAACTTTAAACCCGAAACAAAGAACTCATGAAAGACATAGTACGCATACTCCACACCATCGCCACGCAAAAGCAGTTGGAGTACCACTACGGCAAAACAGCCGCCCTAAACCTCTTAGACGGAGCCCTGGACCCCGACAAAATATTCCTGCTGCACGAGTTTACCAGCCGCAGGAGCGAGTATAATGATACCGGAACAAAAATAACCGGGGCTGTTTATAACGGCAAGTTCTTCCTGGTAAAGCACGCCGATTTTGATGCCCATTATTTCGCTGAAAGGGGAGAAGAAGCAACCTCAAAGTACACCCAGAACATAGAGCCGCTGCTGACTGTATTCAACGAAATTGGCAACAGCCTGGCCTGCACGGGCGCTACGGTAACGCAATGGGAAAACATAGACGTTACCGATGCCCTTGATGCCAATATGGACGGCCTGCTGTGCACCTACACCATCACCATACCCGCGGGCTATGAGTAGCGCGCCAAATGCCGAAGCCATACGGCAAACCCTTCAGCAGGAATTTGAGCTGCTTAAAACTGATATCCTTGCTGCTTACAACCAGACGGCAGGCGAACCCTCGGCACACTGGGCAAAAACCATCGCCATACAGCAACTGCCCAACGGCATCCGCATGGTGGCCGATGGCTACATAAACGGCCGAGGCCCCGGTAAGCCCCCGCCCAGCGCCGCTATAGCGCAGTGGCTGGTGCAAAAAGGCATTGCCGCCCGCCTGGAGGGCGAAATAACCACGGGGGCACTCGCCTTTTTAATAGCCCGCAAAATAGGGCGCATGGGCTGGAAGCCAAAGCACAACATCCATGATATTGTGGCAAGCGTGGCCACCCCGCAGCGCATAGAGGCCATCATACAAAAAACCGGTGGGCATTATGTAGCCGGCCTTTCGGCAGAGATCATCCAATATTTGCAATCACAGCTCCCCATATGATTCAGTTTACCACGCCTGCAGACAGCCATACGCTCAACATGGCGTTTAACAACCACATTATCAGGTTCTATAGCAACAACGCCCCAAATGCCTTATATGCCGAAATAGCAGGGCTTACAACGCCGGCCCTAAGGCTGTATCCGGCCCCCGATAATACCTTCTTCTTTAACTTTAAGCCCTACGTTTCGGCGCTCATCAACACACATGATTTTGAAGATACGGTGCAGCCCGAAATCAGCAGCGGCAACGCCGACAGCTTTGTGTACAACATAGCAAGCAAAGTGTTTTTGCAGCGGCCCGTAATCATTAAGATTTTCCTGCCGGATAACGTCCAGGATACCCACAGCGTAACCCTTTCGTGGCTGGCGGGCGTTCAGCAGCCGGGCGACCCGGCGGAATATGCGGTGTCTGATACCCTGGTACTTTCGCCCCATAAAAAAGACGCGCTTAACGCGTATTACCTAAAATACTGGCAGGGCTATCCGTTTGATGTTCCGGTGTATGCTAATGTAACGGGACTTACCATAAAAAACGAAACCAACCTGCTCTCGGCCCAATTCCCGCTTGGCGGCTATGGCTCGCGCCTGTTTATAAGCGATGGCCGTACTGATGAATCGCTGGAAGATGTGCTGCCCCTTGCCACCGGCTTTAACTCTTTGCGCATTATGCGCGATGAAGTGGATTATAGTGATGATGACAAGTTTATCCACCTGGAAAAAATGCCCTATAAATGCGGCGTATATTTAAAATGGCTTAATGCCATGGGTGCCTACAGCTACTGGCTGTTTGAAGATACCTACAGCATAGACCGTACTACAAAACACTTGGGCGAACTGGACCGCGACAACAGCAACCTGGCCGATACCGTTGCCCGCACCGCCCAGATAGGCAAAGAAAGCGTTGATACCCTTAAGGTAGTGGCAGAGCTGCTTACCGAAGATGAAAGCCGTATAGTACAGGGCATTTTAGACAGCCCCAAAATATACCTTTTTACCGGCCAGCCCTACGCACGCAACGGCTACCGCAACTGGCTGGGGGTAGTGCTCAAAACCACATCGGCACGCCTTAAAAACCCCCGCCAGCCCCTAACAAACTTTGCCTTTGATATAGAGCTGCCCACGCGATACACTCAGGTTTTATAGTTGGGAGTTGCGGGTTGTTTTAAAGTTCAGCAATTTAAATAGCAGTGAGCACACCAGAGTGAAGCTGCCCCCCTCTCCTTCGGAGAGGGGCCGGGGGAGAGGACTTACGCAAGAAGAAACCTTATTTTCTAACACAATCCCGTCGAAGCACACCCAAGTAAAGCTGCACCCCCTCTCCTTTGCTTCGCCAGTTCGGCAAAAGCCTCGTGTGGAGAGGGGCTGGGGGTAAGGCCTTGTGCTCCTTGTAAGACAATGAAGTTGTCCTTTTGTGTCCTTAAATAGATGATAAGTTGTGAACTTTGTGCAAAATCTTTGTGGCCCTTGTGGTAAAATATAGCTATCGGGTGGGGGTAAGGTAACCCTGAACCTGAAACCTGAAACAAATATTTCAAACAATTCTAAAATGTGTCCCTACTACTCTACATAAACGGGCAGCTGGCCGATCTTGAGCCCGGGCAGGTTATTGCCCAGACCCGACAGGTAAACGACCTTAACAGCCTTGATAACCGGCAGGCCAGCTATACCAATAAGTTTAGCCTGCCTAAAACTGCCACAAATGTAAAGATCATGCAGTTCCTTACCCTGCCGGGCAACAGTAGCAATATACCTTACCGGGAAAATTCATGCAGCCTGTACAGCCATACCGGCGAATGCTTTGTTTACAACGGGCGTGCCGTTATTACCGATGGCGGCAATGCCTATGAGTGCGTGGTGTATGACGGTATTATAGACCTCTACAAAGCGATAGAAAACAAAACCATGGCCGACCTTGACCTTTCGGAACTGAGCCATGATAAAGAGATACAAACTATAGTCAATACCTGGGTAATAAGCAATACGCTGCCCTACAAATACATTGTAGCCGATTATAACGGAGACACCACCGCAACGGCTGCAAACATGCTTAACATAGATTATCTTATACCCTCTGCCCGGGTAAGCTATTTATGGCAACGTATTTTTGATACACATGGCGTAACCTGGTCGGGGTCGGTTTTTAACACCCAGAACTTTAAGAACCTGTGGCTTACGTTTCCCAAATCTGCTAACGCTGCTGAAACCCAAACGGAAGTGTTTTTAAGCAATGATTACCTTTTTTTGCCACTACTGCCGTTTTATAACTATAATTCGGTATTTCTTGATTATAGTACGGCGCAGACTAACCTTCTTGCAAATACGGGCAACAGGCACCTTAAGGTTACAGAGCAGGGCTATTACAATATACAGATATCCGGAAATTTTAAGGTTACTAATGATGTAATACTGTATTATGCTAAAAATGCCGAGGCATTTAACCTTACCCCACAGATACCGGCTCCTGTACTGCTTAAAGATTTGCTGCATAACAACCAGGATTTTACCGTTACGCTCAACCTTTATTTAAATGATGGCGACAGTATTTGCTTTTTTCTTAAAAAGTGGGGCAACCCTTTTAGCTTTAATGATGATAACCAGCTTGAGGTAAAACTGTCTAAGGTTAATACCGCTGTTGATTTTGCCGGGGCTTTTAAAAGTTTTTCTATCACTGATTTTCTAAAAGAAATTGTGCACCGTTTTGGCCTTACCATCTTTAAAGATAAATACAGTAACCACTATGAGTTCTTAACCCTTCAGGAAGTTTTGCAAACCGCCCAACATGCAGACTGGAGCGGTAAGTTTTCAAAAAAGCTAGCAGAAAACTACCTCTATGGCAGTTATGCGCAGCGCAACTGGCTGCGGTATGCTTATAATGATAAAGAGGCCGACTATAATGATGGTTTCATAAAAGTAAACAATGTTAACCTGGCCGATGGCAAAGACGTTTTTAAGTCAAAAATTTATGCCCCTGAGTTTACACCGTCAAGCCTGTTTGGGATAACCACAAACGTATATAAATTTTGGAACCGCGAAATTGATGAGAATTCAGATGGCGAAAAAACCATTAAGTACAAGCCGCTTGATGCGCGTTACTATTTATTAAGGGCGCAGCTGGGCTTTCAACCCATGTCGCTGTATTCAGATGTAATGCCCCAAACACTGAACACGGCCTTTTACTATCGCGAAAGCTATAATAAGCTCCCTTTTCAGGATATCATGCAGGAATATTATGCACCCCTGCAAAAAATATTACAAAACGCCCAGCTTGTTACTGCCGAACTATGGCTGACCGATACTGATATTGCCAACCTCGATTTTAAAAAGCTGGTATACATAGAGCAGCTGGGCAGCTATTTTTTGCTCAACAAGGTAAACAATTATATTCCCGGCAAAATAACCCAGTGCGAGCTCGTTCGGGTGCAGTATAATGATGATGATGTTCTTACTGCCATCACCATAACCGCCATTGCCGGCGCCGGCGGGTCAGACGGTATTTTAATCGCCTATGAGGCAAATTATGCTGTGGGCACCCTTGTGGTGCAGGGCTCGCAAAACCAGCAAACATGGGTAGGCTTAACCTCAGGCCCGTTTAACTCGAATTTGGTTGCATTGCTGCCATCAGATATTTCAGGGCAATATTACATACGCATTGTAGATACCACAAACAATATTGCAGCAACCGGCTATAGCCTTATGATATGATACACGAACTAAAAAACATAACCCCGTTTATAAGCTTTGATTTTGGCATTACCCAGGCGCAGGCAGCAGTAGGCCAGCCGGTAACGGTATGGCTGGGCACCCTGTATAACCAGGAGGCATACACGTTTGTACTATCGGCGCCGGGCGCTGTGGTAACAAAAATCTCAAACTATGAGTATGCCGTGGCCTATGCTGCGGCGGACAGTTACCAGGTAAGTATGGCGGTAGTAAACACCGCAAAAACCACAAGCCTTGCAAGCAATATTTTAAACCTAACCATAACCTAATGGCAAACCCAAAAATAGTACTGGCAGAGCTGGATATAGACATAAAAGCCCTGCTGGCGGCAGCCCTGCAAAGCAAAGACGCCCTGGCAAAGTTAAAAACAGAGCTGCTGGCCCTTAAAGATGCCGGAGACACCACATCGGCGCGGTTCCGCGGCATGCAGGCCGATATGCAGCAGCTTACCACGGTAATGAACGAGCAGCTAAAAGTGCTTAAAGAACAGGTAAAAAAGAATGAAGACCTGGCCGAAAGCCAGCAGGAAGTGGTAAAATCAGCTAAAAAGGCTGCAAACGCACAGGAAGACCTGGCCGAAGCCTATCAGGAAGCCGCCGGCCAAATAGAGGGCCTTTCTGATGCTGCGCAGGATGCCGCCGGCGTGGTGGCAGGCCTTAACGCCGAAGTCGAAAAAAACAACGCCCTCATGGCGCAGGAAGGCGCGGCAAAGCAGGTCCAGACCTTTAACGATTACAAAAATAAGGTAATAGAGGCCGCCCAGAGCATCAACATCTTTAACGGCGGTTTTGGCGGGTTCCTCTCCCGTGCGCAGGAGGCCGGGGGCGTGGGCAAGCTGTTCAAAAACGCCATGGACACCATGAAAACCGGTATAGAGGGCATGGGCACAGCGTTTAAGGCTAACCCGGTGGGGGCCATCCTTACGCTGCTGGCGCCCATAATAACCATGATAGTGGGGCAGCTGCAAAAGTTTGCACCCATAACAAACGCGGTAGAAAAAGCCATGGCAGGCCTGGGGCCGGTTATTAATGTGCTCACCATGCCCATAAAGCTGCTGGGCGAGGGCATTGCCTTCCTCATCAACACGTTTGCCGATTTGCTGGGCAGTATGAGCAGCGCGGCAGATGAAGCCATGAAGCTGCGCGATGCCCAGGCGCTGCTCGATACCCAGATGGCGCTTCAGGAAGAGCGTAATGATAAGGCCAAAAAGCAGATGGATGAACTGATTGCCAAAAGCAAAGACCAGACGCTGAGCGAAGGCGAGCGCCTTAAAGCATTACAGGATGCCGCTAAGGTTGAGATGAACAATTATAACGAGCGCCAAAGGCTGGCCAACGAAACCTATCGCGTTAAGCTGGCCACCATGCAGCAGGAAAAAGAGCTGAGCGATGCCGAGCTTGAAATACTGCAAAACGGTACCGCCGCCCAAATTGTAAAATTGCAGCAAACCAAGGGCATTACTGCCGATGAGCTAAAAACCCTGCAGGACGCCGAGGTAGCCAAGCAGCGCATTGCCGGTGAGGAACGTACCATTTTAGAACGCCAGGCGGCTGACCGTAAAGCCTGGCAGGCAAAAATTGATGCTGATAATGCGGCTGCCGCAAAAAAAGTATCAGATGACAGGAAAAAGCTGGCCGATGATGCCCTGGAAGACCAGCGGCAACGGCTCGACCTGTTTGAATCTGAAAAGAAGGGGCGGGGCAAAACCCTTGACGAACAGCTTCAGTATGAAAAAGATTATGCGCAGGAAGCAATAAACATTTTGCGGAAACAGCTCGACCTTCAGGAAATTTCGTGGAAAGAATACCAAACCAAGGTTAACGGTATAAACGAGGATATGAAGCAAAACCAGCTTGATATAAACCGCACCGCCGCAGAGCTTGAACTTGACCAGCTTATAGCCGACCAGGGTTTTAAAGCAAAAACCCTTGAAGAAGAAGTTATCCTGGCGCAGCAGGTAGCCGATAAAAAATTAGCCATTGCACAGATGGAGCTTGATGCTCATAAAGATAACGCCAATGCGCAGGCAAAATTTAATCTTGAGAAGACCCGTATTGATACTGAAGTAGCTCAAAAACAGGCCGAACTGGCGGTTGATAACGCCCGCCGGGAGCTTGAAGCTTTTAAGCAAAATAAGGATAACCAGCTAAGTATTAGCGCGATTACAAATGCGGATATGCTTGCGGCAGAGAAGAAGAAGCTGGATGCTTTAAGTGAACAGGAAATTGTTTATCAGAAAGAAAATTTTGAGCAGAAATTAATATCACAACAGGATTATGATGATGCTGTAGAACAAATTAATGCAGATAACCTTGCCAAAAGTACAGCCCTTGATGAAAAGTTTAAACAGGATAAGAATGCCAAAGACGTTATAGACCTTGAAAATAAGCGCCTGGCTAATACGGCAAATATGGAGTATGACATGGCAACCCAACTTGCAAATCTTAATGCTCAAAAAGCCCAGGAACTTGAGGCGGCTGAAAAAACCGGAGCCGATACCGCTGATATTGATGCAAAATATGCCAAACTAAAACAGGAAACTGAAGAAGCCGTAATGGCTAACAAGCTACAGCTGGCCAACCAAACATTTGGAAATATAGCTGCAATTGTGGGTAAAGAAAGCGCTGTAGGCAAGGCCATGGCGGTGGCGCAGGCTACTATAGACACCTACCAGGCGGCAACTGCGGCTTATAAAGCCATGGCAGGCATACCCGTTGTGGGTCCGGCTTTGGGCGGTGTGGCGGCAGCGGCTGCCGTTGCGGCGGGAATACAAAACGTAAAGAAAATTACGGCTACCAAAACCCCCAAAGCTGAAAAAGGTGCATTGTTTAATATTGGCGGCAACCGCCACAGCAACGGTGGCACACTTTTTACCGGGGCAGACGGCACCCGTTTTGAGGCCGAGCAGGGCGAATTGATAGGCGTTATGAACCGCAATGCCGCCCATCACTTTATGGCATTTAACAATGCGTTTCCTGCCGGGGGCAGCACCGCGCCTAATTATTTTGCTAATGGTGGAATTGTATCAAGGGAAATTGCCCAACAGCAACTTAATGTAGACGAGTTAGCAGCTAAGATAGCTCTTGCTAACAGCGCCATACCGGCCCCCGTAGTGGCCGTTCAGGATATTATAACCCAGGGTAACAGCTACGTGCGGGTAAGGGATGGGGCTAATTTTTAAACAAAAATCCCCCCGGTGGCGGGATAAACTTAATTTTTTATAAGGCAGTCGGCAGCGCCTTTTATAACACCTGCTGTTTGCGGCTCGGGCTCTTGCTTGTTTAATGAAAAGAAGTCGTAGCTGGCAATTTCGCTCTGCCTTAACAGGTTGGCTTCTGCAGAAGTTAGTGTTATCAATGCCTCATAGCTTCCTGTTTTTCCGTTACCTGCAAGGCTTTGCGTAGTAATTTGGTTCTTTTTTATTATTTGCTTACCGTTCTTGAGGGTTATAGTTATAGTGCCCACATTAGAGGTTTTATTAATAGATTCACTTATAAGGCGAAGGATATATGTAGGCTTACCCTTATCTAAAAATTTTGAAAGTTTTATACCCTGATAAGTAACAGATGAAAATTCGTCTGTATCTGCATGCCATATGTAATTGCAAAAATAATCGGCAGGAAACTCAATAGTATCAAGCAATCTTAATTCATATATGGCGTTTCCGCGCTCATACTTATAAATTATAATTTCTTGGTTAGTTATATCTTTTAAATCAATTAGATAATAGTTTTTTTTAGATTCCTTAATGTCAATAATTTCAAAAGTCCTGCCTTTAATTGCATCTGGATCTGTATAACTGTTTTCATTTTCTTTATAATGTTTATAAAGGTCATCTTTTTGAAAAAAATGGCCGTATGCATACGTATCCCTTACAGCCACTTTCATTCCGGGCTTCAATAAAGTAGGGTCATATTCAGGAAACACCTGCGCACTTACAGCAAGGCTAAAAAACAAAAAAAGCAGCGTAATTTTTTTCATGTAGTTGGCTTAAGCAATTTAATATCGTTTCAAATATAAAAGAATTTTTTCAACAAAATGTTTGATTATAATAAAAACATAGGCGGCAACCGCCATGCCGCAGGAGGCACTTTATTTACAGGCACTGACGGCACACGTTTTGAAGCCGAGCAGGGTGAATTAGTAGGCGTCATGAACCGCAATGCCGCACACCATTTTATGGCGTTTAACAATGCCTTCCCCGCAGGGGGCAGCACCGCACCCAACTATTTTGCCAACGGCGGCATTGTATCAAGGGAGATAGCGCAACAACAACTGAACATAGATGAGTTGGCAAGTAAAATTGCATTGGCAAACAGCGCCATACCTGCACCGATAGTAGCTGTTCAGGATATAATAACCCAGGGCAATAGCTATATACAGGTAAGGGAGGGTGCTAATTTTTAGTGCTTTTGTATAAGAGGTAAACTTTGCAGGCAAGTTAAAATGCCTGAAAGCCTTACACCCGTACCCGGATGAAAGGTATGTACCTGGTCTTTTAGCTTTATGCCAATAAGTTTGTTGGCTTTAAGCAGCTCAATGGTTTTGTCGCTAAGCAATATAGTAAAGTTATATTTAAACGCTCCTCCCTGTGGCGACCCATAGGTTAGATTGGTAATTTCGTCAATTGTTTTATTGTTCTCCAGTAAAAGCGTCACACTTTTTATGCCTGTTAAAGCAAATTTATCAAAGAAAGTAAAAGTGGCAGAGGTTCCATTTTTTTTAGTCCCATGATCATAGCTTTGCCTTAAAGTTATATCAGGCACCCTTGCAGTGTAATCATAGCTGCTTTTTTCTACAAAATCGCAATAAAAGCCTTCCGGCAGGTCAAGGCCGCCTTTTACTTCGAGGGGATAGCGTTCGCCTACCGTTGTAGGGCCATATTTATAATATATTGTCTCGGTATCACCGGTAAGTGTAAGCTTATAACCATACTTGCCTAATAGCTTGACACTATCTATAGCCGTTACAGTAAAGCTCCTGCCCAATAATTCTTTTTCCGGGGTACTTACTTTTAATTTTTTATAGGTTTTGTAACAGTCTTTGTCTTCATAAAAGTCATAGTAGCCAAATTGCTCACTGCTTGGGAGTTTTATTACCGTAACCGTTTTATTTAGTATCAGGAAAGGCCTTTTATACGGAAAGCTTTCCTGCGCAGTTACAGCAAGGCTAAAAAACAAAAAAAGCAGCGTAAATTTTTTCATGAAAGTTGGTTTAAGCAATTTAATATCGTTTTCAAATATAAAAGAAATTTTTCAACAAGCTGTTTGATTATAATAAAAATTATCGGCGGCAACCGCCATGCCGCAGGAGGCACTTTATTTACAGGCACTGACGGCACACGTTTTGAAGCCGAACAGGGCGAATTAATTGGCGTTATGAACCGCAATGCCGCCCATCACTTTATGGCATTTAACAAGGCGTTTCCTGCCGGGGGCAGCACCGCACCAAACTATTTTGCCAATGGTGGCATCGTATCGCGTGAAATTGCCAGCAACAACTTAATGTAGATGAATTAACAAGTAAATAGCTTTAGCAAACACTACGCTGCCCGCGCCAGTAGTGGGTGTTCAGGATATTATAACACAAGGCAATAGCTATGTGCAGGTACGTGATGGCGCTAATTTTTAATCTTCGGGGAGTGGCATAGTTTGCAAGCACTTTAAAATACCCTGAAGCCTTACACCCGTACCCGGATGAAATGTATGCACCTGGTCTTTTAGCTTTATGCCAATGAGTTTGGTGGCTTTAAGCAGTTCAACATCATTGTCCTGAAGTATTATTGTAAAATTATACTTAAATTCACTCCCCTGTGGCGAGCCATACGTTAGATTGGTTTTCGCTTCAATGGTTTTGCTGTTTTCCAGTATAAGGGTAACGCTTTTTATATCGTATACTTTAAATTTATCAAAGAAAGTAAAGGTAGCAGTATAACCATCTTTCTTTGTAGCAGTATACTTATCCTTGCCCACAATTATTTCAGGCACTTTCGCAATAAGGCCAAGGCCACCCTTTTCTATAAAATCGCAATAAAACCCTTCGGGCAGGTCAAGGCCGCCTTTAACTTCAAAAGGAAAATTCCAGGCAAACGCATTTTCTTTATCATAATTATAATAAATAGTTTCTCCGGCATTATCCTGTAGCTTAAATTTATGTTCGTACACCTTTTTCCAATTCAGGAAACTATCAACAGAAACAACTTTAAATTCCCTGCCAAACAATGCCTGCCTGTCAGAGTGTATGGAACCTTCTTCAGAACGTTTGTATGGTTTCTTTAGGTTTTCATCACTAAAGAAGCGTCCATAACCTATAAATTTGGAATCTGTTGTTTCTACTATAGTAACCGTTTTATTCAGCATTAGCAATGGCCTTTTGTACGGGAAGCTTTCCTGCGCACTCACAGCAACACTAAAAAACAAAAAAAGCAGCGTAAATTTTTTCATGATACATGATAGTTGGTTTTAAGCAATTTATTATCGTTTCAAATATAAAAGAAATTTTTCAACAAAATATTTGATTATAATAAAATATTTTTGAGAATAAGCAATATCCTTAACGGTTGGAAAAACTACCTCGATAAATCACAAATCACCGAGAGCCTTGCCCGGCAGCGCGCGATTGTTTGTGCAGCCTGTCCGCACGCAAAGCAGGGCCGGCTGCTGGCCTTTATAAAAGACAGCCTTACCGAAGTTGAAGGCGCATACTGCAATAAATGCAAATGCCCCCTTAGCGCAAAAGTGCGCAGCACAGATGTTTGCCCGTTAAACAAATGGAAATGACCCGTTACCAGACCATAACCGCCCTTGGAGAAAGTTTTTTAACCCTTATGGGCAAAGGCCTTATACCCGTGCACCTGCTGGATTGGAAGGTGTATTATGAGGCGTATATAAAAGAATCTGAAAACCTGCACAACCGTTACACAGGCCGCCAAAAAACCATGGCCGCCGCCATTGTAGCGGACGAATACCAAATAAGCACCCGTACACTGTTTAATATTATAGCGTTTATGGAGGGGTGTTAATGGCTTTCGCGAAGGGTAAAGGGTTGGTAAAAAAGCTGTTTTTGACGAAGTGTTTCTTGTTTTTAAGATTAAACATGGCGGGCCACTATTCTTCAATAAGTTCAAGTCGCCCTTCCGGGCGTAATCCCGAACGATTATCTTCAATATAAATACTCCTTTTGGCGGTGCTGCCGTCAGTTTCGCCTATGTCTATGTTCAAAAGCGCATTGCCATTATAGTCATATTCATCAAAGCTTTCATAAATAGTAGGCATACCGTCAAGTTGGTGCCACTGTGCCGTAAACGGGTCAAGGGTAACAACTCCGCTAACGGTTTTTATAACTTTTTTGCGCTTATGGTACTCAAAGGCATATTCAATGTCTGTGGGGTTAATCTTTTTTACGCGCAGTTTGTAGCTGTACACATCATCTTTTGCATTAAAGCGATATTCTTTGCCCAGTTCAAGGTCGGTAACGGGCCTTACTGTATCATTGCCAAAGATAACAAAGCCATTCTGCACCAGCTTATTGCGCAAAAAACCCTTGTAGGTGCGGGTGGTGTCGGCAGCAATAATTTTTGTGATATATATTTCTGAATCCCTTGTTCCAAAATGACCGTATCCATGTTTTCCGCCGTATTTTTTAATCCCTTGTATTTTTAAGTACATGCCCCTCGCATTCCAATTATGTTGTATGTAGTGCAAAGAGTCAACCGCATCAAGCTCTTCGCTAAATCTAGCCCAGCCACTCCAGGTATTGGTGTTGTTTTCTATTGCAGTATAGGATATGCCTTCAAAAACCCTGGTAAAGTAGCCTTCGGTTTCCACATATTCCTCATTATCAAGTATCTGGTGGCTTTTATCAATAGTATAATCAAAAATAGTATAGGGTTCAACATTTCGAATCTTAATAACCTGAAACCAATTGCTATGGTAATTAAGTCGGTTATCAGTTTTTTCAGCATACAAAATTATATGTTTAGGGTCATCACCAAAACGCCCTTCACGTTTTATAGTGGTAATTTCCGACAACCCCACGGTGTCCTCGGTAAAAACAGCAATGCGAGATGGCAGCAATGTATCGCCGCTTATTTCATAAAAGAAGTATGTGCCTTCCACATTTTTAAGGAAGCCGTTATATTTATCCATTTTTTGGCAAAACCCGCTAAAACAGGTAAGCGCAAAGGCAAGGCAGAAGAGCGTTTTCATATACTTTTTTGTTGGTCAATGTAAAATTAGCGTTTTTAAGCCTTCAAAAAACACAGATTTTTCAGGCAAATCACTCAAAACCACAGCAAACCCTCATTTTTTTACTGAAAGAATGCCTTCACTAAACCCTCAAAAACCCGCCGTACCTTTGTACTGTAGAAATGAGGTAATAATTTCAAGTTTAAAAGGGCTTTGATTAAAGCCTCTAACAACTGACAACCATCAGCTAACAACCATTTTTTCTCCGGAACCAAACCTTATCACCGGCTTTCCCTCTTCATAACCCGCCTGCCACTCAATACTTTTAATACTTGTTTTAAGCACTTCGGCTTCCATACGTTCAAAGCTGATATACATCAGTGCATACGTTGTGGCATTGTTATCATCCCATCGCTGCAAATACACTCCGTTGCGCGCCGGGTAAATCCAGTCGCCAAAAATGCGGCGCTCCAGGGCAAAGATTTCAGGGTAGCTTTTCAGATAAATATACGGTGTGCCATCAGGCAGGCTGCCCGCAACACGGCTGTATAGGCTAAGCCCGTTACACTGAAAGAATACTCCCCAGGCGTTAAGCGCCGGCAAGTCAGGCAACAGCGTTTTAGGTGGCGCGTCAGCCTTCTTTTTGCCAAATAATCTTGACCAGAACATAGCAGAAGTTTTTTACAAAGTTACAGTTTTAAGCTATTTTAAATTTTTCATTATAAATTTTAAATGCACCCCCGCCGCGCCTTACTTATACAGATTAGAGCTTCGAGTGAAGCTACACCCCTCTCCTTTGGAGAGGGGCCGGGGGTGAGGTCCTGTAACCAACAAGCATCAACTTCTAACTGGTTTGAGTAAGCAACCTGAAACCTGAAACAATTTTTCAACCTTAAACCAAAAACAAATGACAGGAAACATTTATATCTCCGGCCCCATAGGCACGTTTGACGGTACCCCCGGCGTAGAGCTGGTAGACGTTATTGCCCAGGTAAAAAAGCAGCCGCAGGCCACCGCCTTTAACGTGCACATAAACAGCGAGGGCGGCCTGGTAGATGTAGGTTTCGACATTTACCACTACCTCATGGCGCTGGCCAAACCCCTTACCACTATAGGTTCGGGCATTGTAGCCAGCATCGCCACGGTAATATTCATGGCCGGCACAAAGCGCCAGCTGCGCGAAAACACCCCGTTCATGATCCACCTGCCCTGGGGCGGCTCTATGGGCACGGCAGATGAGCTTGAGCAGTTTGCAAGCCAGCTGCGCAGCATCGAAAAAAAGATGGTGGGCTTTTACAAAAAAGCGCTCGGCGTGCAGGAGCAGGCCATACTGCCACTCTTAAAAAACGAAACCTGGCTTACGGCCAAACAGCTCAGCGCACTGGGCTTTACCACAACCCCGCAGCAGGTTAAGGCTGTAGCAAAAGCTTTCTTTAACACAAACTCCATGAGAGGTAGGTTTACCGAAAAAGACAGGCACTGGATGGAAAGCCTCTTTACAAAGGTGGCGGGCAAATTTAAAAATGCCCACATTTACAGCAAGGTGGTGCAGGATGCCACCGGCGCCGAGATTGATTTTACCGATTTGCCCGATGACGGCGTGATCGAGGTTGGTGCCATGGCCACAATTGACGGCCTTCCGGCAGAAGGCGAGTACACCCTGCCCGATGGCTACACCTATGTATTTGCCGCCGGCGAGCTTACCGAGATCATTGAGCCGGAGGAAGAAGCCGCGGCACCGGCAACGGCAGCCTTGCGTGCCGAGAACAAAAACCTGAAACGCCAGCTTGGCCTTATTAAAAATGAGGTTATGGCGCTAAAAAGGCAGGTGGGCAGCCGCTACAGCCTGGAGGGCAAAAAAGTGGCTGCACGCAAGCCCGGCGAAGCCGATAGGCTGAGTGGCATGAAGCAATATTTGCAAAATAAAAACAAAAAGTAATGGCGCTAATTAATGCAGATGCTTTAACGCTTAACCCGCGCGAGGCCGAAACGGTAAGCGAGGTTATTTTTGAACGCGTGTTTAACGACAGCGACCTGGCCGAATACCACGAGGTAGAAACCGGTATCGATGTAAAAACACAAATTGCCTTTGCTGAAAGGCTGGGCCTGCTGGGCAAAAAATCGGAGGGGTGCACACCTAACGAGGCCGGTGGCTTTACGCTTACGCAAAAATACTGGACACCCGTTCTCGAAGATTTCCGCCTTAAGCATTGCCAGAATGATATGCCGGCACTGCTAAAGCTGTTCCGTAAGTCGCAGCGCATTAACCCCGACTTTTTTGATGCCGTGGGCACGCAGGAGTTTGGTGTTATCATTTCGGCGGTAGAAAGCTCGCTTATCGAAAATATCCACCGCAAGGTGTGGTTTAACGATACCACCGCTGCCACTATTGAAAACAGCGGCATCTTTACAAACGGCACCGATTTAGAGTACTTCAACTCCTTCGACGGACTGTTCAAGCAAATCTTTACCGAGGTGCCAAACAATGCCACCAATCGTGTAGCTGTTACGGCCAATGCCGGTACTACCTACACAGGGCAGGTATTAGCCGAAGACGCCGCCCTTGCCATTTTTGAAAAGATGGTGGTAGCCGCCGATGAGCGCCTTGTTTCAGCCGATGATGCCTTTATACTGGCCACCCGCTCTATGGCCGATAATTACCGCGCTACGCTGCGCAACAAAAACCTGGGCTCCGGATTTTTAGAAGTGGTGGAGGAAGGCCGCCCTAAGCTGTATTTTGACGGCATCGAGGTTAAAGTGCGCTACGACTGGGACCGCTACATCAAGCAGTACCAAAACAACGGCACAAAGCACCACCTGCCGCACCGCGCCGTGCTTACCACTAAAAGCAATATTCCCGTGGGCACCCTAAGTGAAGAAGACCTGACCAAACTGGATGTCTTTTACGACAAAACCCTTAAAACCAACATTATGGATGCCGCCTACACCATAGATGCCAAGCACCTTGAAAAGTACATGACGGTAGCGGCCTATTAGGCTGCGCCGTTCAAAGTTTCAAGTTTCACCTTCTTTTTAAAAGTTCTGTTCGCAGTAAAGACGGACTGCATCCGTCTCACGCCTGAGTGAGCACCTGAGAGTGAAGCTATTCCCCTCCTGACGGGTGCCCGTAGGGCGGGGTGGGTTCTTCCGACCCTGAAGGGGTCGCGTGCATTAGTCCGGGGCATCGTCGCCCGGGGAACACGAGAATAAAACCCACCCCGGCTACGCCACCCCTCCGGAGGAGGGGAATGCCACTGTTGCTTTTAAAAAACCCGAGTGAAGCTGCTCCCCTCTCCTTTGGAGAGGGGCTGGGGGTGAGGCCAACCTTAAACCCAAAACAATTCTTCAACCAATACTTCTCAAATCTAAAAAACCAATGCCAGTAGATTGTACAGGAAACTTAACAGCAGACATCATTTTTGACTGCGCCAACGCGCCCATAGGCGGTATAGAGCAAAACGTAGTGCTTATTAATAAAGACGATATAGATAGTGCGGCCACAACCGTGAGCCCTACAAACCGCATAATGGTAACTAACCTGCAGCTTAAGCCCGGCAAAACAGGCTACCTGCTTACAGGCGTTAAGCAAAGCAACGGCAAAGCCTGGGAGCTTGTTAAAAAGGAGAACGCGCCCGACAAGTTTAAGCACACCTTTAGCGGCGTGATATTTAACCCAACTGCCGCTAACAAGCAGCAGGCTGACAGTCTTGCCAAAGGCGCTAAATATATTGCCGTGGTAGAGCAGGTATGGAAAGGTGCTAACAGTGCCGATGCCTTTGAGATACTGGGCTACAGCAGCGGGCTGGAAATTACCACAATGACAAACAGCAGCCGCGAGAATGATAACATGATCATGTTTGAGCTTGCCAGCGCTGATGGCTTTGAAGAAACCACCATGCCTAAAACGTTTCTTGATGTTGACTACGCCGCTACTAAAACGGCCTTTACCAACAAGTTTGAGCAGGACGAAGCGTAATGCCTGATTTTACCACCATGGATATCGCCACCCTTACCCGTAGTGTTACGGGTGGGGGGGTGCGGTACCTCCAGCTTTTTCTGCAGGAGTACACCACCCTTTTTCCGGGTACGGTAAATCCGTCGTGCCCCAAATGCCTTGCCCAATATTTGACCCGATACCAAAAACATTATAGCGCTATGGCAAACACATGTCAGTACCGCCTGCATGCCAGGTATGAAAATATTCCGCTGGAATTTGGCTCGGCCATATTGGTCAGCAACGTTAACATAACCGATGCCTACGCATTAAAGCTGCTCGAACGGCCTGATGGTGAACGTTTGTTTGCCCAAATGCCCGCAAAGCAGCCCACAGTAACTGAGCAGGCAAAAACACTGAAGCAGGCCGTTAAAAAAGCCGCACAGGCTAAAAAAAAAGTAAAGCCCGCCGGCGAAACAAGTATTGGTGAGACTCCCCCTGAAGCATTGCAATCATGAAAACCCTCCTTATAGAAGTATGGAAACGCCTTACACCGTGGAGCAAAACCGCCGATGTTTATGCCAATGATGTAGATAATGCCTACCCTGACAGGATGGACCGCCTGATAAACAACAGCGTTACCGCAAAAAGCGCTGCCGCCATTATGGTGCAGTACCTGCTGGGCAAAGGCTATGGCGAGGCTGCAGATAGTGCCATCATCAACAAGGCGCAAAATTTAAAATTAATCGACTTTGCCGATGATGTAGCCGATGATTTGGTTAAGCAGCGCGGCGTGTTCATCCATATTAATTACAACGCCCTGTACCAGGTGGCCGATTTTAGCGTGCTGCCGTTTGAGTGGTGCCGCATCGGTAAAAAAGACAGTAACGATTATGCCGGGAAAGTAGCCGTGTGTAAAGAATGGCTCAAGCCAAAGCGCACTGATATTGAGCTGATAGACGTGTACAATCCCCGCAAAAAGGTAATCGATGCCCAGGTAGAAAAAGCCGGCGGGTGGGAGCATTACAAAGGCCAGGTGCTCTACATCAATATGGATACCAAGCTTATTTACCCCTTAAGCCGCATTGATTCGGTTGCCGAGGACTGCGATAGCGAAGCCCAGGCCTCGGTTTACAAAAACAGGCTGCTGCGCAAAGGGTTCTTTGGCAACACACTGGTGGTTACAAGGCCGCTGGTAGGCGAGGGGCTGCAGCCGGGAAGCCATGCCCTGCAACAGGCCGAGAGCGAACGCGAAGCGTTCCAAAGGGCCATAAAAGACAGCCTTGGTGCCGAAAATACCGGCGGCGTGCTGTGCCTGGAAATGGACTTTGCCGGAGAAAAACTGGAAGATGCTATACTTATAAAGCAAATTGAAAGCAAAATAGACGATAAGCTCTTTGATTATACAGAGACCAGCGTGCGCGAAAATATACTGGTGGCCTTTAACAACCTGCCTTCAGGGCTTGTAAAGGCTAATGATAAGGCGCTTTTTGGCAACAGCGGCGAGGCCATTCGCGAGATGAAGCGCACCTACTGGGAAAATACCACAAAAGAACGCATTTTGCTTACCTCAATTCTCAACCGCCTTTTAGAAAAGAGTGCGGATAATTCAAGCCTTAAAGTACAACCCCTAAAACTTACCGATGATGCAGCCCCTGATAACCCGGAGTGATATAGCCCGCTACAAGCAAATAGCAAAAACCCCGCACGATGATAAGCTAAACGAGCAAATTATAGACGCGCAATTGCTGGACGTGCAGCCGCTCATCGGCGAAAGCCTGTTTAACAAAATTATGGCGGCACCTGAAGATTATGCCGACCTTATGGACGGCGGCATTTATGAACACGATGGAATAAGCTACACTAACTACGGCCTTAAAATGGTACTGGCTTATTTTACCCATGCACGCTATATCATGTTTTCATCGGCCATTGATACGCCTTTCTCGGTAGTAGAAAAGCTGACTGACAACAGCCGCCCCCTTGAGGCATCGGCAAAAAAAACAATATATATGCTAAACCGTGAAGCCGCGCACCAGGTGTGGAATAATGTGCGCAATTATCTTATACGCACCGCCCAGCCCGGCTTTAAAGCGTGCTGGGTACAGCCTCATGGCATAAGATTTTCTAAACTAACCTGATATGACAATCATCAATACCGTAAGCAGCAGCCGTTTTTCATTGAACGGCGTGCAGTACCTCAAAAATTATATATCGGCGGTACACGGTTCGCGGGTAGAAATATTTAATTGCTATGAGCGCGCCGATGTGCTGGTGCCCCTAACGCTTTACACGCAGGTAAGCCTCAACGGAACCGTATATGGTAATGCCTCTTTATTGCAGGCTGCGTTGCTTGATGTTATTTATTCGCGCGCCACACTGGGCCTGGCCGGCCTGGAAGACCAGGATAACATTGATATTAAAAAAACCTTTCGCTATACACCGGGTGAGTCGACCACAAGCATACTCAGTAAGATCAACAATCTGGCTTCTTATACGGTAAACGAAAGGCAATCGGTATGGTTTATAGGGAGTCAGTCGGTAAGGCTATCGCCCGTAACAGGAGGGGGAACTGCCTTGCCTTTGCCGCAGTTCCCTTCCTTAGAACCAGACCTTACTATAAACCTCAATCCTGCCATTGTAAAATATAAGATGCTTAACAAGGGCAAAGGGATTTATGGGCAGGGCGGTATCCAACTGACGGCCTCTAACATTGAGCTGATGTATACCAGCCAGGCTACCAGCCAGGAACTTGAAGACGATCCGCAGACCGATTTTATAAATTTTACGCTGGCACCCGGGCAAACCATTGTACAGTGGCTAAACAGCAGGAGCCCGGCATTAGCCATTCAGCCCCAGGATGACGGCTACACTATTTTTAAAGGATTTGATGCCACAGGCGATGCACTTTCTTATTTATGGCTTGGTGAGGCAGCAACTTATGGGGTAGGGCAGCAACCGGCAATTGCTTCGTATTTTCAGCAACTTGAAGACACCGCTCCTGCCCAGCCAGTACCCACATGGCAGCATACGCTGGCAGTTAACCCGATAAGCGATATTGCTCCCGGTATACTCGATCCGTCTACGGGTAATCTAATGAAACTGGGAGGGAACCGCATGGCTGTCACATTTTCTAACGGGAAGACGCTAACTGTAAATTATCAACAAATTGAAGACTCAAACTTTAGTTTAACTGCTCCAGAGGTGGTACAAAATGAAAGTTTTGCTTATCACAGTTGGGTCCTGGACCGCATTAATAAAAATATTAAAGTTATACCCGGCGCAGCCTATACGCTGCTTGCTGAGGACACGGCTTATATTTTACACTTTACTTCGACTGACGCTGTAACACTTACTGTACCTGTTGGCCTGCCCGGCAAAGCACGTTATGAGTGCAAGCAAATGAACACGGGCAAGGTTAGCGTTGTAGGCGCTTCTGTAAGTACAGGAGGCGTAACTACCACAGCCGTTGTAAATAAATATCCCGATTTTACCAATAAAACCGCCGGTCCGTATGCCGTGTTTGCGCTTGATTGTACGGCTACAAATGAGTATGTGATTTATGGAACCTTAGAATTAGTATAATGTATAGTACAATAGCAGCAGGCAGATTAAAATATAAGCCTTTCATTTCTACATGGAAGACAGGAAATACCAGTACTGACAGCAGCAATGCTAATCAGGTGCATTTACCTTTAGTTGCAGGTGGATCTTACAACTTTAACGTCAAATGGGGCGATGGGTCGCAATCCGATATTACCGCTTACAACCAGGCAGAGGTAACCCACACCTATGCCGCTGAAGGAATATATATTGTAACCATAACCGGACACATGGATGGATTTACGTTTAATAATACTGGCGACAGATTAAAGTTAATGAGTATAGAAAGATGGGGGTGTTTTCTTCCTACTACAATAGGTTTTTTGCCTCCAAATACTAACCCCGCTGGAGACTTTAATGTTGTAGGTGTGTTTTATGGCTGTGCCAATCTGAATTTATCAGAAGTAAATGATATACTAAATATCGGAAGTTGCTGGACAATGCAAAACTTTTTCAGGAGTTGCATTACACTTACTTTTGTTAACCATATTGAGGATTGGATTACCAATAATGTAGTTTCGTTTTATAGCACATTTCGGTTGTGTAATAATTTCAACAGCAATATTAGCTCTTGGCAAACGGGTAATTGTATTAACTTTTTGGGAACTTTCCAATCCTGTGTTAATTACAATCAGCCCCTGAGCAATTGGGATATGGGTAAAGCAATATTAATAAATACAATGTTCGACGGGTGTTCAAAATTTAATCAAAATATAAACAATTGGAACGTTTCAAATGTTGTAAACTTTAGATTTAGTTTAAGAAATTGTCCTTTATTTAATCAGCCTCTTAATAATTGGGACGTTGGTAACGGAGAAGATTTTAATGGAATGTTTACGAATTCATTTAGTTTTAACCAGTCCCTAAACTCATGGAACATGTCTAAAAATAAAGTATTTACAAGTATGTTTACCTCTGCTAGTGCTTTTAATCAAAATATTTCAGGATGGGATTTTAGTCAGGGAGAGTCATTTTCTTCCTTTATGGCAAACAAAACATATCAAAACTATTCTACAGCAAACTATAATGCATTATTAAATAGTTGGGCAGCCCAAAATGTACAAACAGGCAGAGTCGCAAATTTTGGCACTATTCGCTATACCGCCGCGGGACAGGCAGCGCGAAATTATTTAATATCTGTTAAAGGCTGGACCATAACAGATGGTGGCTTAACAACATGATTTATCAGAGGCAGTAGCGCGTTCTTTATACTACCATAATACGCTTCGAAATTTCGGTCCTGACAGGGCTAAAACACACATTACATGAAAATTTATGGATTAAAACTTTATGCGTGGTGCGTACTGCTTAGCGCTCATAAACCAAATTTTTGGGAAAAACTCGCTTATTACGGCAAACTGTTAGCAACGGTGGGGCCTATAGTTGCAATGACTCAGGCTTTTGAGACGTGGTTTGTGTCAAACCAGATATTTATAGGGTTAGTTTTAGTTGCCTTAATTATAAATATGATTATAGGAGGAGCTTATCACTATAAGTTACACACATTCAATCACTGGGAAATGGCAAGAAGTAATATTAAAATGATGGCCGGGGTGTATGCGCTTTACATCTTATTGGAAATGCTTCGTTCTGTAGCCGAAGATAACATTGTCAGTGAAACTTTTAAAGCGCTTGTACAACTTACTACATTATTGTGGCCGGTAAGCAAAAGCCTCAAGAATCTTTACATTATATATGATAAAAAATTTCCGCCGGCTTTTATAATGGAACGGCTGTACAATTTTGAAAAAACAGGTAATATACAGGATTTGTACGGCAATGATAGCCATGAAAATACTCCCGGACAATGACAAAAGCAGCTTTTATTAAAGCCTACCACCCGTATGCTATGCAAACGGAAGGCAAAACTGGTATTTCGGCGGTAGTAACGCTCGCACAGGCCGCGCTTGAAAGCGGCTGGGGCAGGGCAGCCCCCGGCAATATGTTTTTTGGCGTAAAAGATACCGATGGGATTAATGGCAATGAGCAATTAATTACCACAACCGAATATTTTAGGAGCGCTACGGTAAAATTCCCAGAGATTATTTCAATAACACCAGTTTTAAAAAACGGGCAAAAGTGGTTTAAATACAAGGTGAAAGACTACTTCAGGAAATATAATACGCCGGAAGAATGCTTTACAAGCCATGCGCAGTTTTTCCTGCAAAACAGGCGTTATGCAAGCGCTTTAAAAATTAAGGATGATCCGTACGCATTTATAGATGCCATAGCAAAAGCCGGGTATGCCACTGCCCCGGATTATGCCGAAACATTAAAGTCAGTGGCAAGAACTATAGAAAAGCATCTATGAAAAAATACGTCCCATATTTTGTAATGCTCAGTCTTATCCTGGCATTACTGTTCAGCATACAAAGGTGCAACTATAATAAACAGCTGTGGGCAACATCTGCCACAGCTGTTACTGATACGGTTGCTTATTTTAAAAACACCATGGGTGGCCAGACGGCAAGCATTAAAACATTAGAGGTAAACAACCGTCAGCTCCAGGCTCTGGTTACAGGAAAAGACAGCCGGCTTGCGGCAATGGCGCAAGAATTTTCTAATGTGCACACTGTAATAAAATATAAAAATATAATATCGGTTGATACGGTGTATGCAGCTTACAGCCTGCCATTAGATACACTGCCACATTTTGAGCGTTCCGGCGCTGTATTTAATGAGTGGTATAACTTTGAATATAAAGTAAACAACAGTGGCCTTAAACTATCTAACCTTTCTATGCGCACTGAAACCGCTGTTATTACGGGCATTAAGCGTAAATGGTTTTTAGGAAAGGAAACACTCACGACAGATATCACGAACACTAATCCATATGTTAGCATAACTACTGTAAAGGCAGCTGAAGTTATAGTACCTGAGCCATGGTACAAAAAGTGGTATTTGTGGTTGGCAGCCGGTATTGCCGGTGGTTTTGTGCTATCAAAGTAAGGCTAACTAAAAACCTCACGAAGCACGTCGAGCGATTTAGGCCTCCTGAAGCCATCAAGGTGCAGGGCATAGTAATCAAGCATTATCTTTAGCAATGCCTGCCTTTCGGTTACATGAAATGCATTTGAACTGTTGTTGAGCTTAAGCACCATAAGCCGCCTTAATAAAGAAGTTTCAACTTCGGTAAGGCAGGTACTTGTGGGGTAAGGCACAAAAGTACCCCCCGTCATTTCAAAATACAGGTGCTGCTCTGTGCCATCCGGGTAAAAGCCTAAAAATTTGCTTATTTCCATAAGCAGTATCAGATGAAAATTAGCAGGCCCGTCATTACCGTCAAGCCACAGCAGTGCTGTTTCTAAAAATTTATACAGGCTAAGGTTTTGCTCTTCTTCTTTTATGCAAAAATGCAGTACCTCACTTATAAAAATTGCAATGGTTGTTTTTGCAATGTCAGTATGCAGCGTGCTGTAAGGCTGCGCAAGGGCCACTTCTTTAAAATATTCAAGGGTGCCTTTATTTTTATGCGAGGCAACAATTTCGATAAGGGTAAGCGGCCGGAAATATATATTTTTCTGGCCGCTTTTTTTTGTGCCAAAGGCATCACGCACATAATAAGACCTGATGCCGCTGCTTTGCGTAAAGCATTTTACTATAAGGCTTTTTTCCTGATAGCGTAGTGCGCTTATTACTATGGCCTTTGTTTTTACAAGCAAAATTGTTTATTTATAATGTTACCGCACTATCATTACCTTTTTAACCTTAGTCTCAGTACCGTCTTCAGATGCTATAAAAATCATGTACACGCCTGATGCCACCTTATGTTTGCCAAAAGCGCGGGTATCCCAAAGCACGGTACCGCCTTCGCTGGTGGTTTCATAAACCAGGTTACCCTCTATATCGGTAACTTTAATATTGGCGTTGTCAATAAGGCCGCTTATTTTTACATCGCCTTCAAAACCCGGGCGCACCGGGTTAGGGTATACATATACTTTGCTCAAATCGTCAGATGGCGATGTTGAGGTGCCCTTAAAAGAAACCATGCCCTTATCGGTGGCAAAAAACACCTCGCCCGTTACATCGTTTATCTCTATATCATTAATAATATTGCTGGGCAGCGGCGAGTTTTCTTTTGTAAAATGATATAATGTTGTCTGTCCGTCCGGCGATACTAAAAACGCACCTGCGGCCGTGGCAAACCATTTATTATTAGACCCGTCAACCCTTATATCAGTGATGCTCTGTTCAAACATCAGCTCCTGGGCAATGCCGTCTTCCAGTATTACTATATTATTTGCGGTAAGCTGATCATCTGTAACAAAACGCTCAGTGCTCGATATGGTGCGCAAGCCGCTGGCTGTGCCTATCCATACCCGGTTATTGTGGTCTATGGCCACACAGTTAACGTGGTTGTTGGGCAGGCCGCTATCTTTGTTAACAACAATATATTTATTGCTTAACAACTCATTAAAGGCCACCAGCCCTTTAAATGTGCTGGGTATCCACTTGGTGCCGTTTTTATCAAGGGCCATTATGCCATATTCCTGGTCTTTTGTAGGCGGCAATATGTCTTCAAAATTATACGATGTCCAGGTGCTGCCGTTAAAAGATTTCAGCGCATTTTTAGTACGTGCATTCATTATCCACAATTTGCCGGCACTGTCAAAAACCCCGCCTATAACGCGATTACTGGCAGTATTATCGTGCTGCTCATGCTCTAAGCCACTATTGCTGTCATTATACAACACGTCAGGCACACCATCAACCACCTTTAACAGGCCGGAGTGATAAGAGTTTAAATAAACCTCATTCTCGTTAGCGGGGTTTATAGTAATGTCGCTAAGCGACCGCGCGCCCCGTAAATCTTCAAAAGGTATGTTTATCCAGCCCTCCTGTGTTAGCCTGCTGGCCCCATATCCTGAATAATTTGGCTCATGGTCATAGCTATACCCGCCAAAAACGGCCCACAAGGTGTTAGGCGATTTTTCAATTGAAAAGATACCATTGCGCAACGGTCCGTCCGGGGTAATGTTTTGTATGCCGAAGTTGCTCGTATCAACAGAGTATAAGCCATTTTCTGTAGTGCCCACATAAAGTTTACCACCCACAATTACCGCATTGGCAAATGTTGCCGGCTCACCTACCGTATTAATCTGGAATACCTGCTGCATTTGCTCATTATAGGCAATTACCTTATTTAATGTGGTAACAAGAAGATAACCGCCTGAAACCCTCAAATCATTTATCGTAGTAGGATATTGTAAGTAGTATTGAATGGAGCCCTCTCCCACCTTATACAGTGCAGTCATATTATCTGTAACATACAATTGCCCGCCAAAAGAGGTAATCTGGTCTACGCCTGCCGGGTGCACTTGCTCCCACTGGTTGTAATCGTTAAGGTTTGGGTTGCTTATAAGTGCCCTGCGTATACCCGCAGTAGGTGTTGTTACATATATATAACCATTATGTATTGCAGAATGGGTTACAGATACTTCTGACCCGTTAGGCCCTAAATAATAAGTATCGCCAAATTCAAGCGTGGCAATATTAAAGGTGGCTATGCCAAAGTTGCATGAAATATAAGCAATGCCGTTATATTCCATAATATGGTTTATCTTTTTTCTGGATGCCGGTATAGTGGCTTCCTGCACAATATCTATCTTATTTACAATACTGCCGTCATTATTAACCACTATAAAAAGCCCGTTGCTGTTGCCCACCAGCGTGCGGCCATACTGGGCATTATAATATAAGGCAGTAATGCCATCGGCCTTAAGCCCGTCTACAGATGTTATGGTTTTTAATTCGCCATTTAATGTGTTTTGGGTAAAAATAGCACTCTCACCCGCGGCAAATACCCGGCTGGAAGACTCGGCCAAATCCACAATATTATAGTATGAAAAATAACTGCCCCACTGCTGTTCCTGGGCAAGGAAGGTTAGGGTAAACAGTAAACAGTATATAGAAGGTAAAACCCGTTTCATCAGCATTTGTTTGCGCAAATATAGCTAAAACGCAATAAAGGTATTTTTTGTATGTACTTCGCTAAATATAAATAGCACGCCATTTGTAATCGTGTAGTTATAAATAAATAACTTAATTTCAATGCACCCTACCGCATACTCAAACGATACGCAAGTCCCTTATAACTCACCTAAACCGTTTTAGTAAACTGGATGAAATAAAACTACGATTTACAAATTTCACATTTTATTGCATTATTTTAGAAATATTTAGTTTAAAAAAACACATAATACATTTTTTAGCTGATAATACTTTAAAAAATATTCACTTTAAACTCATTATAAATTACACCTAAAAGGTTGTGCAAAATATCATTTAGCCTTAAATTTGTTTGATTTTTTAAAAACTTTATCTTTTTAATCAAACATTATGGCAAAATCTGCACTTTTGAAGTCCTCCATCGCCAAAAAATACTGGATGGCTTTAACAGGTTTATTTCTCTGCCTGTTCCTTGTGGGGCACTTACTGGGCAACTTGCAACTTATTTTTTCTGATGCACTGGCATTTAACCTGTATGCGTTGTTCATGACAACTAACCCGGCAGTTAAAATACTTTCTTATTTAACGTACATTTCCATTCTCTTTCACGCTATAGACGGTATTTTGCTGGCGTATCAAAACCAAAAGGCAAGGCCGGTTAAATATGTAATGAACAAGCCGGAGCGGAATACCATCTGGGCAAGCCGCAACATGGCTGTTCTGGGTACCATCATCCTGGTATTTATTGTTACGCACATGGTAAACTTTTGGGCAGTAATGCACTTTAAAAAAGACATGCCCCTGCAAACAACTACCGTTAATTATATGGGCTCCATGCAGGAATGTTACATAACAACCGGCACGGGCATATCAAGGTTTATACCGGTACAGGCTATAGACGGAGAACATTATAAGAGGGAAGGGAACAAATTTTATCAGGTAGTACCTAAAGACCCGTCTGTAAGCTCAGACCCTAAAGGTGCAGAAAAAAAATCAGAGGATGTTTATTTTGCCGAAGGGTATAAAGACCTGCACAAGATTACAGTAGATTTCTTTACGCAGCCTACCTATGGCTTATTCTGGACTATAGGCTACGTGCTGTGCATGCTGGCACTGGCGTTTCACCTGTACCATGGTTTTGGCAGCGCCTTTCAGTCGCTGGGCGCAAATAATCCTAAATACAACGGCTTTATCAGGAAATTTGGCTACGCGTTTGCAATACTTGTACCGCTTGCGTTTGCCGCCATACCTGTTTACATTCACTTCTTTTTACACAAATAATCAGCATCACATACCATGAAGTTAGATTCTAAAATACCCGAAGGGCATATCTCCAGTAAATGGACCGATTATAAAGACCACCTTAGGCTGGTTGCGCCTAACAACAGGCCAAAGATTGATATTATTGTGGTAGGTACCGGCCTTGCAGGTGCTTCGGCTGCTGCATCGCTTGGCGAAATGGGCTACAATGTTAAGGCATTTTGTTTTCAGGATTCACCACGCCGTGCACACTCTATTGCTGCACAGGGTGGTATAAATGCCGCAAAAAATTACCAAAATGATGGTGACTCAACCTACAGGCTTTTTTATGACACTATAAAAGGTGGTGACTACCGTGCGCGTGAAGCTAACGTGCACCGCCTTGCCGAAGTATCGGGCAATATAATAGACCAGTGCGTGGCACAGGGCGTACCGTTTGCACGCGATTATGGCGGCATGCTTGATAACCGCTCTTTTGGCGGTACCCAGGTACAGCGCACGTTTTATGCGGCAGGCCAAACCGGCCAGCAGTTGCTGCTTGGCGCTTACTCATCGCTTTCAAGGCAAATAGGCCTTGGCCGTGTAGAGATGTTTAACCGCCATGAGATGCTCGATATTGTAAAAGTGGGTGGCAAGGCACGCGGCATCATTGCCCGTAACCTTATTACCGGCGAACTGGAGAGGCACTCGGCACATGCGGTTATTATCGCATCAGGAGGGTACGGAAACGTATATTTTCTTAGTACAAATGCTATGGGCAGTAACGTAACCGCAGCGTGGAAAATCCACAAAAAGGGCGCTTACTTTGCTAACCCATGCTATGTGCAGATACACCCAACCTGTATACCGGTACACGGCAGTAACCAGTCTAAGCTTACGCTGATGAGTGAATCACTACGTAACTCCGGCCGTATATGGGTACCTAAAAAGAAAGAAGATGCTGAGGCCATCCGCGCAGGAAAGCTGAAAGCAACCGATATTAAAGAAGATGACAGGGATTATTTCCTTGAGCGCAGGTATCCTGCCTTTGGTAACCTTGTACCGCGAGACGTAGCATCACGCGCGGCAAAAGAGCGTTGCGATGCCGGTTTTGGTATTGAGAACAACGATACTAACGAGGGTGTTTACCTTGATTTCTCTTCAGAAATTATCAATAAAGGCCGCCAGACGGCTTATGCACAGGGTAACCACCACCCAAGCGATGACGAAGTTATAAAACTGGGCAAAGCCTGGATTGAAGAAAAATACGGCAACCTGTTCCAGATGTATGAACAGATTACTGCCGAAAACCCGTATGAAGTACCTATGAAGATTTATCCTGCCGTGCACTACACCATGGGTGGCGTTTGGGTAGATTACAACCTTCAAAGCTCTATACCGGGCTGTTTTGTGGCCGGTGAAGCTAACTTCTCTGACCACGGCGCTAACCGCCTTGGTGCCTCTGCACTAATGCAGGGCCTTGCAGACGGTTACTTTGTACTGCCTTATACAGTAAGCGATTATCTTGCAGGGGAAATCAGGACAGGTAAAATAGCCACTGATTCTCCGGAATTTGCTGAGGCGGAAGCCAGCGTAAAAGCGCAGATAGATGGTTTCCTTAACAATAATGGTACTAAAACGGTAGACTATTTCCATAAGCAGCTGGGCCACATTATGTGGAACAAGGTGGGCATGGGCCGTAACGAGGAGGGCCTTACTGAGGCCGTTGCCGAGATTGCCGCGCTTAAGGCAGAATTTTATAAAGATGTATATGTTCCGGGAACATCAGACGAGTTAAACACTGAGCTTGAAAAAGCGCTGCGTGTGGCCGACTTTATTGACCTGGGCCAGCTTATGGCGCGCGATGCCTTACAGCGTAAAGAATCGTGCGGCGGGCACTTCCGTGAGGAGTACCAGGATGCCGAGGGCGAAACGCTTCGTGATGATGAGAACTTTGCATTTGTGGGCGCATGGGAATACCAGGGCAACGACATAAACAATGAGGTGCTTCATAAAGAAGAGCTTAACTACGAGTACATTAAGATTGCAGCCAGGAATTACAAATAAAATAACGACACACGGATATGGCTTCTAATAAAAATATAAACATAAACCTTAAAATCTGGCGCCAGAAAAACGCCACTGCTAAGGGCAAAATAGAAACGTACAAGCTTGATAACGTTTCGACAGACAGCTCATTTCTTGAGATGCTTGACCAGTTAAACGAGCAGCTTGTTAACAGCAGGCAGGAACCTGTAGCTTTTGACCACGACTGCCGCGAAGGCATTTGCGGTATGTGCTCGCTGTATATTAACGGCCAGGCCCACGGCCCTGCCAGCAAGGTAACTACCTGCCAGCTGCACATGCGCTCATTTAAAGATGGCGACACTATTTATGTGGAGCCATGGAGAAGCAAGGCGTTCCCGGTTATAAAAGACCTTGTTACAGACCGTTCGTCTTTTGACAGGATACAGCAGGCCGGCGGCTTTGTATCGGTAAATACATCGGGCAATACTATTGATGCCAATGCTACCCCGGTACCCAAGCACGATGCTGACCGCTCTTTTGAAGCGGCTGCCTGCATCGGCTGTGGCGCGTGCGTTGCCAGCTGTAAAAACGGCTCTGCAATGCTTTTTGCAGGTGCAATTGTATCTAAATTTGCACTACTGCCACAAGGTAAGGTGGAGGCATCACAACGTGTACTTAACATAGTACGCCAGATGGACGAAGAAGGCTTTGGCAACTGTACCAATACCGGCGCGTGTGAGGTGGAATGCCCTAAAGGAATTTCTTTAGAAAACATTGCCCGCATGAACAGGGAATACTTATTTGCAAGCGTTAAATAATTTTAGAAAACAAAAACTGATTTTTATAGAAAATGCGTCTTAGCAATGGGGCGCATTTTTTTATGTGAAAAATTACCACCCTGGCTTACAGCCACCCCAACTTTGGAGGGGGAGCTTCACTCATTCTCGCTAAGCCACATTCAATACTAAAGCAATCGTGGATTCCCCTCCTTCGCAGGGGTGCCCGCAGGGCGGGGTGGTTCCGTTTAAAAAAGATATATCCTCTATTTAAACACCTTTCTTCTTACAAATAACCATCACGCCTAACCTTTAAAGCCCGTTAAACCGCCTTAAAACAAAAATCCCGGCTTGCTGTACACACACAGCCCGCCGGGAAAATAAAACAAAACTAACTTCAAAAACTACTGCAGCAACGCGTATTGAAATACAGGGAAGCCCCTTTCGCCGGCGGTATTTAACATCGAAATAAATTTTACTTTATAAAAGTTACCGTCACCATCTTTTAGTATAAAGAATACATTGTCATAAACCTGCACAGGTATTACATTGCGCCAGTTTGCGCCTATGGCACGCTGGTCATCGCTAAAGGCAAAATCGCCCAGGTCAAGCGTGGCTTTTGTAAAGGCTTCATAGGCGGTGGCATCGCCGTCAATTTTAACGGCAGTAACCCCGGCCTTTGTATTGGTTACAATAAAATCAGAGTAAAAGTAAGCCCCCGCTGATTCTGTTCCCTGAAATACCTCATTAGTAAACGTGGTAAAATTCATGTCCCACTTGTCTTTTTGAGGTTCTGCCTGCACCGTAGCACCGGTAGCAAAGCTAAAGAACACATGGTTATAGGCCGCATCTTTAGCAATGCTAACCGTAGTAGCGGTAGTAGCTGAAAGGTTCGCATACTGTAGTTTATACCCTCCTGCTTCGCTCCATATTTTTACTTTTTTCCACCCGCGCGCGTTGCCCGCCACGTTGCTTAAACCTGCTGCCGGCATTGCGGTAGGCACCTGGCTACCCAGGTTTACAAGGTATACTTTAGCCGCTGACTCATTAGTAGCAAGAGTGCCAAAAGCAGTTGTAGAAAGCTTACCATCAGGGGAGTCTACATAATTTAGATTTTCGGGGTTAAAAGTACCTACGGCAACCACAGCATCTTCTGCCTGTACTATAGAAATATCAGTAGTTTCCAGCGCCTTAACCGCCATGCGTAATGAGCCGTTTATTACCACACGGTTATCTGTACCGGAGTAAAACCCAAGATCCCAGCTATCGCGGGCCACGGGCGTGGCAACCTCATCACTTAGGTCTACGTACACCTGGTTTTGCTGGTTAGGCCCCCCCAGGTTAAGAGGGTTATCGGCGGTGCCAAAAATAGTGCCTTCTGAAATTTGCTGTATCGGTGCTATATTGCTGTCGTCATCTCCGCATGAAGCTAACGTTATAAGTGCAAGGGGAATGAAAAGTAACTTTTTCATGATATTTAGAAGTTAAGATTGTATGTGAGTTTTAAAAAATAGGAGCGCCCATAACCCATTAGTATGTTAGTGCTACCGGCATCGTGGGCGCCGGCCGATGCCACATTGCTCTGTACATTTACTATATTAAAAATGTTGCGGGCACCCAGGGTAGCCTCCAGCTTGTTGCTGAAGAAGTTCTTTTTAACTGAAGCATCCATCATGCTGAACGACTCAATTTGCTGCAATACAAACTGCGCCTCGCCATTAACTGATGTTTCTATAAACTGCGGCTGCTTGCCATTAAGTTTGTAGAATACAGAGAATACGGTGTTCCACTGTGGCACGGTATACGATATATTAGCATTGGCCTGCATGGTGTGTAAAAACTTGTCATCACTAATCAGGGTACCGCTGCTTTTTGTTTTTGATATGGCTAAAAATGAAAGGCCCGCCTTTACCATCCAGTTTTTATAATTGGCCTGGTGGGTGGTGCTCACGTTCCACATCTTATATTTGTCAATGTTGGTATACTTGTACATCCAGGTGGGTGTAGTGGCGGCAAGAACAAGCTCTATACGGTCATCAATGGTCATGTAGCTGGCAATAAGGCTGTTTGAAAGCTGCAGGCCTGAATTAAAAACAGTGTTTTTTTTAAGGCTGGCTTCCGCCGAATTGCTTGCCTCGGGCGTAAGGTTGGGGTTGCCCTGCACATTGTGGTTTGAGTCTACAAAATAAGTATACAGCTCATCATAGTTTGGCGTGCGGTAAGAGCGGCCGTAAGAGGCACGTGCTTCAATGCCACGGTCAAACAGGTAGCGCAGGCCCATAGAAGCGCTCCACTGGTCTTCAAACTTGCTCTGGAACGAATACCGGTAGCCCGGTCGAAGAGAGAACCTATTGGTAAGGGCAAGTTCTGCCGCTGCAAAAACATCATAATTTTCAAGGCGCTGCTTGGTATTGAGCCCTTCATGGTCGCCACCTGCAAAAAGCCCTGATGCTGCCGAATTATAGCCATTAGTATTAACCAGTTCATAACCCAGCTGAAAATCATACTTTTTGCTTTTGAAGAAATTGCTCAGCGTTCCGGTACTGTATAGGATTTCGGTATCCTGATAGGTGTAGCGCTCTTTATTAGTTTCCTGCCCGGTTTGTATGTAGTAATTAAAATCTTCTTCATCACGTTGCTGCTGCTGGTGCGATGCCGATATGTTATAATCCATACCCGCAAGCTTGCCCACCGCGTTTAAATGATGGTAAATTTTTTCGGTAAAAAACCGGCTATCGCGCGATAACCTTAGCAGGCCCACGCCGCTAACCAATTCGCTTTCAACAATGGGATTATAAAAATCAACCTTCTCATTAAAATAATCAAACTTATAAAACAGCCTGAACGCACCTCTTTGATAACGTATAAGGGCATTTGCAAAATACTGCTCTTTAGGCAGCCAGCTGTAGCCACGGTTGTGGGTAACATCTGCCGGATCATAATCAGTATAATCACGCCCGCCACGGGTATCGCGGTAGCCCTCAAAATCGTTACGGTTACCGCCTACAGATACAAACCAGTTGCTGTTAATGGTATGTGCCATTCGCAATGCCTGTATGTGCCGGCCTTTATCCGCTAGGGGAGCGTATTCATCGCCAATGGATTCTTCCTGGGCAGTGGCGTTTACCTCCCACTTGTATTTAGTTGATTTGCGCGTAATAATGTTGATAATGCCACTTACCGCATTGGCACCGTGTGTAACCCCCATAGAACCTTCTATAATCTCTATATGGTCTATATCGTCAAGGTTTATCTGCGTAAGGTCTATATTATTGCCCAGGCCGGTATCGCTTACCAGTGGAATATTATCTACCAGTATTTTAAGGTATTGGCTATCAAGCCCAAACATGGCTACCGTAGAGCGGCCTGTAGTGGCATTAGGGGTAACTGTAATATTGAGGTATTGGTTAAGCACATCGGCCAGGTTGTTAGCCGCCTGCCTTTTGATATCATCTCGGGTAATGACCCGCACGTTAAAAACCGATTTGTTGATGGACTGCGGCTCTATCTGGCCGGTAACCACTACTTCTTCAATTTGGGTTTTAACGGTATCAGAAACAGGTTCCTGGGCCATTGCTGAAAAACTGAAGGCAAAAAATATGTATATTAACGGCTTAACCCGGGTGTGCATTTGTATTTAGTTAGATTGATTCTAAATTGTGATGCAAATCTAAGCCCCGCTCTTTATATATGCAAGTTATTTTTAATAAATCTAAATAAGAAAAGTTGCAAAAGTCTATAAAATGCAGAATACCTGAAATAAAAAAGCCACCCCAGGGTGGCTTATATCAAATAACGCTGTTTACAGTATAATGTAAGGCAATACTACAAATCAAACCCAATATTAACGCCCAGTTTTGAGGCAATAAGCTTGGTGATGCGTTCTTTAAGCTCCGGTATGCGGATGCTTTCTATAACCTCATTAGTAAAAGCATACATAAGCAGGGCTTTTGCTTCTTTTTGAGGAATACCGCGGCTCTGCATATAAAACATGGCCTTATCATCCAGCTGGCCTATTGTGCAGCCGTGTGAACATTTTACGTCATCTGCAAAAATTTCAAGCTGTGGCTTTGCGTTTATGGTGGCTTTCTCGCTTATCAGGATGTTGTTGTTCTGCTGAAAGGCATCGGTTTTTTGCGCTTCTTTCTCCACATATATCTTTCCGTTAAACACACCTGTTGAATTACCGTCAAAAATGCCTTTGTAATTTTGGTGGCTCTCGCAGTTAGGCGTAGCGTGCTGCACCAGCGTAAAATGGTCTACCAGCTGCTTGTCTCCAATGATGGTAATGCCCTTTAGCGTGCTGTCTATATGCTCGCCCTGGTGGTAGAAATTAAGGTTGTTGCGGGTAATGTTGCCCCCAAACGAAAACGTGTGTACAGATGCGTTGCTATTGCCTTTCTGGGCTATATAGGTATTGTCTACCAGATTTGCCGTTTGCACATCGTTTTGAATCTTATAGTAATCTACTATAGACCGTTCCTGCGCAAATATCTCAGTAACGCTGTTAGTAAGCACCGGGTTGCTGTTAAGACTCTGGTGGCGCTCTATAATTTGCACCTGTGCATTTTCGCCTACAATAATCAGGTTGCGCGGCTGCACCATAAGTGCTGCTTCGTTTCCTGTAGACAGGTACATTATTTCGATAGGCCTGTCGGCCACTTTGCTTTTCGGGATGTTAATATAGGCTCCCTCTATGGCAAATGCGGTGTTAAGCGATGTAAGGCTGTCGTTAGTATTAGCTATCTTATTAAAATATGCATCAATAACTTCCTTATATTTTGGCTTCGTCAGTGCCGAAGACATTAAGCATACATCAAGCCCATCGTGCGTGGTAGATGATAAAAACGAACTGAAAACGCCGTCTATAAACACCAGCTTATAGGTATCTATCTGGTGTAAAAAGTATTTTTTAACATCAGCATAATCCAGTATATTCTCCTCTTTGGGAAACACGCTGAAATCATTTTTGAGCACATTGTTAAGCGATGTATATTTCCATGCTTCCTCTTTTTTGGTAGGGAAGCCTTTGTATTCAAAATTCTTAATAGCTTCCGTACGGATGTCGTGCAGGGTGCTTGTAACATCTACACGCTCCTCAAAAGCCATAAAAGACGATAATAGTTTTTCTCTAAGGTCCATAGTTGTGTGTTTAAAAGTTGTAATGTTGAATGTTTAAAGTTAGCGCTCCACTAAACGCGCTGCGAACTTTATAACATTATAACTTTCAACTTTCTAACTAATATTAATTTTCAGCTTTAATCCAGTCGTAGCCCTTTTCTTCAAGCTCGTATGCCAGTTCTTTACCACCTGATTTTACAATTTTACCATTGTAAAGCACGTGAACAAAATCCGGCACTATATAATCAAGAAGACGCTGGTAGTGGGTAATAACAATTACGGCATTATCTTCGCTGCGCAGCTTGTTTACACCATTTGCCACAATGCGAAGCGCATCAATATCAAGACCTGAGTCGGTCTCGTCAAGAATGGCAATCTTGGGCTCAAGCATCGCCATCTGAAAGATCTCATTACGTTTTTTTTCACCCCCCGAAAAACCTTCGTTTAACGAACGCGATAAGAACTTACGGTCAATTTCAAGCAGCTCGCTTTTTTCGCGGATGAGCTTTAGCATTTCATTAGCCGGCATCTCTTCAAGTCCATTCGCCTTGCGGCTCTCGTTAATGGCGGTTTTCATGAAGTTGGTTACCGATACGCCCGGTATTTCTACGGGGTACTGAAACGAGAGGAATACACCTTTGTGGGCGCGCTCCTCGGGGGCCAGTTCGCCTATGTCTTCACCCTCAAGGATTATTTGCCCCTCGGTTACTTCATAGGTCTCATTACCGGCAATAACCGATGACAACGTACTCTTGCCCGAACCGTTAGGCCCCATTATAGCGTGTACCTCACCGGCCCTAACCTCAAGGTTAATGCCTCTTAAAATATCTTTGTCTTCAACACGTGCGTGTAAATTCTTAATGCTTAACATTGTTTTTAAATTTCAGGTTTAAGGTTTCAGGTTCTTATTCGAACCTTAACCAAAGCCTTTTATGTTATTTGAGTTAATTTAGTCAATAATCTGGTTTGAAGATTTGTCTTTGTATTCAATGATTTCGAAATCAAAATCTAACCGCTTAGCCAGCGCTGTCATTAGTTCCATCTTTGTCCTGCACATCTCTTAAAACTGTATCCATAATAATATTTGATTTTTCATAGGTAATCAACTTTTCAAAAAACCTGAAACTTGAAACCTGAAACATTTTACCCCACACTTCCCTCTAAACTAATTTCCAGCAGCTTTTGCGCTTCAACCGCAAATTCCATAGGCAGCTTATTAAGCACATCTTTACTAAAGCCGTTAACAATTAGTGCAATGGCTTTCTCTGTAGGTATGCCGCGCTGGTTGCAGTAAAACACCTGGTCTTCACCAATTTTGCTGGTGGTAGCCTCATGCTCAATCTTAGCCGTTGTATTTTTAGATTCAATGTACGGGAAGGTATGCGCACCGCAATTATTACCCATAAGCAGCGAATCACATTGAGAAAAGTTACGCGCATTTTCAGCACGGCTTCCTATCTGTACAAGGCCACGGTAGCTGTTTTGCGATTTACCTGCTGAGATACCTTTAGATATAATGGTACTCTTGGTGTTTTTGCCTAAATGTATCATTTTGGTGCCGGTGTCGGCCTGCTGGTAATTATTAGTCACCGCAATAGAGTAAAATTCCCCTACCGAGTTATCTCCTTTAAGAATACAACTTGGGTATTTCCAGGTAACGGCACTGCCGGTTTCTACCTGTGTCCAGCTTATTTTAGCATTCTTTTCGCAAAGCCCGCGCTTGGTTACAAAGTTATATACACCACCCTTGCCCTCTTTATTACCGGGGTACCAGTTTTGCACGGTGCTGTATTTAATCTCGGCATCGTCCATGGCTATAAGCTCTACCACCGCTGCGTGCAGCTGGTTCTCATCACGGCTTGGTGCGGTACAGCCTTCAAGGTAGCTCACGTAGCTGCCTTCGTCGGCAATTACAAGCGTGCGCTCAAACTGGCCGGTACCCGCCTGGTTGATCCTGAAATAGGTGCTCAGCTCCATAGGGCAGCGCACCCCCTTAGGAATGTAGCAAAACGACCCATCACTAAACACCGCCGAATTAAGCGCTGCATAAAAATTGTCTTTTTGCGGCACTACAGACCCAAGGTATTTTTTAACCAGCTCAGGATGCTCTTTAATAGCCTCAGATATCGGGCAAAAAATAATGCCTTTTTCGCCCAGTGTTTTCTTAAATGTAGTAGCAACCGAAACAGAATCAACCACAATATCCATGGCCACGTTGTTCATCATCTTTTGCTCATCTACAGATATGCCCAGTTTTTTATACATGGCCAGCAGCTCAGGGTCTACATCATCAAGTGTCTTATTTGCATCAATTGTTTTTGGTGCAGAATAATAGGATATTGCCTGGAAATTTGGCTTTTCATAATGCACATTTGCCCATGTAGGCTCGGTCATTTCCTGCCATACCCTAAACGCCTCCAGGCGCCATTCGGTCATCCACTGGGGCTCTTCCTTCTTTTTAGAAAGCGCACGCACCACATCCTCATTTAACCCAATAGGAAACGTATCACTTTCTATATCGGTATAAAAACCGTACTCATACTCTTTGGTTTCGAGTTCGATTTTTAAATCATCTTCTGTATACTTGCTCATTTTTTTTGTTTCAGGTTTAACGTTTCACGTTCAAGGTTGCTCACTCAAACACAAAACACTACTGAAATAACTTTAAATTGTTATATTTAAATTTGCGGATATATTTTCAGGATGCGAAGCAACTTTGAACCTGAAACCCGAAACTTTAAACTCTGTTAAAGCGAGAAGCTCTCCCCACAGCCGCAGGTCCTGCTGGCATTAGGGTTATTAAAAACAAAGCCTTTGCCGTTAAGGCCGCCGCTAAACTCAAGTATGGTACCGGCAAGGTACAGCACACTCTTTTTGTCTACAGCTATTTTAACGCCATTATCTTCAAATACTTTATCATTTTCGCTTAGCGCATTGTCAAATTTTAGTTCATATGACAAGCCTGAACATCCTCCACTCTTAACGCCTACCCTTATATAATCGGTAGTGGCATTAAAACCGTCATCCTCCATAAGCATAACAGCCCTTTTCTTTGCTGAATCAGAAACTTTTATCATAATCTATACCTTATAATTAGTGTAAATTTAGTGCAAAGATACCACAAAAATCTTTGTTTGTAAACTGTTACTATTTTTATGCCAAATATTAGTATAAGAATAGCTTATAACTAAAAAAGCTCCCGGTTTATGGGGAGCTTCTGAATGTTTTAGTTAAAATAATGCCGGTAATTAATTAGCTGATAGGTTTACATATACCCATCCGGTTTTATAAGCGCCGTTTTGAGGTTCGATAACATAGTAGTACACTCCTGAAGGCAGCTGGGCCTGGCTATCTGTTTGCCCATGCCACTGATTGGTATAATTAATACAACTGTATACCTGTATGCCATAACGGTTAAAGATGCTAAGCCTGTTTACATTAAAAAATGCAAGGTCAAACGTGTCATTTTTTGAATCGCCATCCGGCGATATGCCTCGTGGTATATCACAACCTTCCGCCACAAGCCCCACCGGTAAAATGGCAGAACAACCTGCTTCATTTTCTGCACGGATATATACAATAGCCTGTTCCCCCTCAAAATTAAAGCTTTGCGGTGTGGTAATAGCATTTACCTGGTTCGTTGCATCTTCTTCCGATGTATAATATGCAAATTGCAACCCTGCCTGGGTTTCACCAGGCGCATCTGTCAGGTTAAACGGCGGGCAGCCGGTAAGTACGGGGGTAATATCCGGAAATGGGGCATCGGGCACCACCACGTTAAAAGCGGCAAGGGCATAACACGTGTCCCCGCCGGCGCGCACATAAATGGTTTCCGGGTTCTGTGTATTTATAAAAGCCCCCGGAAACGGAATAAAATTGGTATTGGCAGCGGCGTCTTCGGCACTTGTAAAATACCACACCGGGAAATTTTCAGGGCTTAGAAGCAGTTCCTGCACTGTAAGGTCAAATTGTGCCGTGCCGTCATTATCAGGGCTGCACAGGCTTAGATTAGGCAACAAGGGCAGCACCGGCGCAGGCAACACCAGTAAATCAAATGCTGTTATACTCGTGCAGGTTCCATTGCTCACTGCCGCAAATATGGTTTGGGGGCTGCTGGTATTTGTAAATGCCACCGGGGCGCTAATGGCATTAGTGCCCGCATTGGCATCCTGGCCATTAGTATAGTATGTTACCGTTGCTGTAAGTTGCCCGGCAAGCAACAGTACATTTTGCTGTGTAAGGTCAAATATAGCATTACCACTGCCGCATGCCTGCAAATCAGGCAGCTGTGGCGCTATGGGCGCGGCAATAAGCAGGATATCAAATTGTGTTGTAAATAAACACCCCCCGGTGTTTTGCACGCTCACATAAATGGTTTGTCCTTCAGATTCAAAAGCCATGGTCCCGGTTATAATATCGGTATTGGTAAGAGCGCCCTGGGCGGTTGTATGGTAGGCCACGGTATATGCTGAGGCATCAAGCCCGGCAAGTATTACAGCCGTTTGGGCACCCAGGTTAAAATTGCCGGAACCGGCACCATCATTACATGCAATTAAATCAGGAGGTGTGTTAATACCGCCACCGGCACCGCCAATAATAACCTGGCTGGTAGCTGTCTGCACGGCACCGTTGCTGGTTACCTGCGCAGTAACGGTATAGGTACCAGGGCCACTAAAGGTGTGCTGTGCGGTGGCCGATTCATTAGCCGCACCACTGGCGGGGTCGCCAAAATTCCACGCTACAGCTGTTGCACCGGGTATTCGAATAAGCTCAAAGCTAACCTGGCTGTCACAGCTTTCTTCATGCAAAATGCCCGATTGAAAGTAGCTTTGGTTAAAAGTAGGCAGCCCTATAGAGTCTGAATTGATAAGTGTTGCCACATTAGTTTGAAAACCTGCCGCCACACCTAAATTATTAGGATTTGCCACCGCTACCATGGTGTTAAGCCCAGCCGAATTCATCATGTATACCTTACCGTCAGGCGCCAGTTGTAGTGCCGAAGGGTAACGGCTGTTGTACTCGCCTATCAGTATGCCCGATGCCGGTATGTTAGCTGTCTCAAGGTTATACTGGTACAGCTTTTCAAAAGTGGTGCCCAGTGGGCCCACCCAGGGCCTGTAATCGTCATTAAGCGCATATATAAAATGACTGTTTGGCGAAAATTCAACCCCGTAAGCGCTGTTGGCCATGGTTATCTGCACAACATTTGATACAACACCTGTGGTATTGTCAAAATCAAACACCTCAATTTTTCCGTTTACAAAACCTGATCCCACAAGCTCACCTTCACGCTGCACCGCTGCCAGCCTGCTGCCATCTGGCGAAGCCTTAAGCTGCCCGGCAGGGCCCTCCTGTATATAGGGTCCTTCAAAGGGAATATCGGTAGTGTATGAATATCCTACAGCGCTTGTAACAGCCTCTGCAATTCCCGCTTCAGATATAAGGTAAGCTATAAACTGGTTGTTGCCAGAGCGGTGCGATATCAGCCATATACGCTCTTTATCAGCATGATAAACGGCCGTTATTTTCTCGGTACGGGCGTCATCGGCCAGTACAATGTTCTTTGTCGCGGTAACTGCGCCAAGACCGTTATCCAGAGACATATCAATCTCAGAATACACCAGCCCATTTTCTACAGCAATATTAAACAGGTAATATATCCCTTCAGCGCCGGGTTTTGGCACTATAATACCCGATTGCGTTGAACTCTGGCTGCCCGATAAAAGGTTGTCGCCGTTTAGCATCTGCACATGGTTTTTATTCCACACCGTGCCGTTACTGGCATAAAACAGCAACTGGCCACCTGCATCGCTCATTACGGCAGTGCCTTCCATAACCGTGGTTTGCCCACCTGCCGCAAACTGAGGGCTGCCATTGCTAAAAGTAAGGCCCTGGCCAAAGCTCCAGTACCAGTTGTTGGCCTGCCTGCCGGTCCACAGGCCGTCATCAAACTGGGCATAGAGCCCATGCGAAATAAGCAAAAGGAACCCCATAAGGCCTTTTGCCGTTTGTAATTTGTTTTTCATAGCTATTTAGGTAAAATTTTGGTCAAAGTAACCATAACTAAACCTGCTACTGTTAAACAATTAGAATTACAACGGTTTCGCTACCCTATACACCACTTGTGAATTAGAATTTGAAAAAGCTTGTAACATAAATACAAGCAACTGTAACACAATAAATTACATTAAACAGGCAGGGGAGATGCCAAAATAGTATTTTGACCATCCGTCAATTATTGGTACTTTGCAGTAAATTACAACAAGCAAAACAAAATGAAATTATACCCTGTAGAAAGCGGCAACTTTAAGCTGGATGGCGGTGCCATGTTTGGCGTGGTGCCAAAAAGCATCTGGAACAAAACCAACCCTGCCGATGAAAACAACCTAATAGATATGGCTGCACGCTGCCTGCTGATAGAAGACGGCAACCGCCTTACCCTGATTGATACCGGTATGGGCAACAAGCAAACTGACAAATTTTTTGGCTACTACTCCCTCTGGGGCGACCATAGCATTGATAAATCACTGGCAAAATATGGCTTTAGCCGCGATGATATTACCGATGTGTTTTTAACCCACTTGCATTTTGACCACGTGGGCGGCGCTATTCAATGGAATAAAGACCGCACCGGCTATGAGCCCGCTTTTAAAAATGCGCATTTCTGGACTAATAACAGCCACTGGCAATGGGCCACAAATCCTAACGCCCGTGAAAAGGCTTCCTTTCTTCAGGAAAACATACTGCCCATGGCGCAAAGCGGGCAGCTTAAGTTTATATCCCGCGCAGCTGAAGGAAATTTTGCCAAACAGACCGAAGCGGGCTTTGGTGTATTTTTTATGGATGGTCATACCGAGAAGCAAATGCTACCCACCATAACACACAACGGCAAGACGTTTGTATTTGTGGCCGATCTGCTGCCCACCGCGGGCCACCTGCCCCTGCCATATGTAATGGGCTATGATACAAGGCCTTTGCTAACGCTAGATGAAAAGGAAGCGTTTTTAAATGCCGCCGCAGATAACAACTACTACCTGGTGCTGGAGCACGATGCCCATAACGAGGTTATTACCGTAGAGCATACCGAAAAAGGCGTGCGGCTCAAAGAAGTTTTTAGGGCCGAAGATATACTAATGTAATGTTAATGTATACCTTTGTGTAACAAACTGACAATACTTTAGACCAATTTTGTACTGAATTGTAAATTTAAAACGACGGAATGAAATTTAAATCGATTTTACTTACCACTGCACTGGCTTTGTTTTTAGCAAGCTGCGGCGCAAAAAAAATTACGGCTACCCCCCTTGCCCTAACAACCCCCATAACCGCTAAAAAAGCGGAGATTACAGAAACTCAAGAAAAACGCTGGAGTCACCTTGACCTGCTTACAGATACCATTCCGGGTATGAGCGTAGACCGTGCTTATGAGCTGCTTAAAGACCGTAAAAGCACCAAGGTTATTGTGGGTGTTATAGATAGCGGTGTTGATATTGAGCACCCTGACCTTCAGGGCGTAATATGGACCAACCCTAAAGAAGTTGCTAACAATGGCAAAGATGATGATAACAACGGCTTTATAGACGATATACACGGCTGGAACTTTCTTGGCGATATTGAGCACGAAAACATGGAGTTTGTGCGCATACTTAAAAAAGGCGATGATGGTTCTGAAACCTACAAGAGGGCTAAAAAAGAATATGATAAAGAGTACCGCCAGGCGCTTGCCGGTAAGCAGCAGGTAGAATTTTTATACAAAGCCGATAAAGCCTTTACCGAAAAACTGGGCCCCGGGTATACTGCCGAAGATGTAAAGAACTTTAAGACCGAAGACCAATCTCTTAACGATGTTAAGGCAAGGTTTGTAATGATACTGGGCCAGATAAAGCAGGAAGAGCTGGCTAAAGAGCTTACCGATGCTAAAGAGCACCTGGGCAGCGAAATTGACTATCACCTAAACAAAGACTACAACCCACGCCAAACCATACTTAAAGATAACCAGGACGACTGGAATGCTAACGGTTATGGCAACAACAATGTAACCGGTCCCGAAAAAGAAGGCGCCAAGCACGGTACCCACGTAGCAGGTATTATTGCACAGGGCAGAGGCAACAGCCTGGGTGGCGACGGTGTGGCTACAAGCCATGTGGAAATTATGAGCGTGCGCGCAGTGCCCGATGGAGATGAGTATGACAAAGATGTGGCAAAAGCCATTCGTTATGCGGTAGATAACGGCGCAAAGGTAATCAACGGCTCTTTTGGCAAGTATTATGCAACACACAGCGACTGGGTGTATGAAGCCATTAAATATGCCGCCGAAAAAGACGTGCTTATTGTATTTGCCGCCGGCAACGAAGGCCTTGACCTTGACAAAGACTCATCTGAGCGTTACCCTAACGATGACAAGAACTCGCTAACGCAGTTTACAGATAATATATTAACTGTAGGCGCTTTAAGCCATGATTACGGCCCTGAAATTGTGGCTAATTTTTCTAACTACGGCAAGGTAAAAGTTGACGTTTTCTCTCCGGGTGTGCGCATTTATGCCACCACGCCTAACAACACTTATGAATACCTTCAGGGTACGTCTATGGCATCGCCTAATGCTGCCGGTGTAGCCGCGCTTATACGCGCTTACTACCCTAAGCTTACGGCGGTACAGGTTAAGCACATTATTATGGACAGCGGCCTTCCGTTAACCCTTAATGTTATACTGGGTGGTGAAGAAAGCAACACACGCAACTTTAGCGAGGCATCGCAGTCTGGCAAAATTGTAAACGCTTACAACGCCATCATTTTAGCTGATAAAGAATCAAGGAAATAATTTCTGAGAAATATTTTATAAAGAACCCCCGGGCTGTAAGGCTGCGGGGGTTTTAGCTTTTTATTATGAGCCCTAAGTACTTGGGCGGTGCGTTAACTTCAACAGCTAAGAAACTAAGCGGCTCAGCAACCTCTTTAAAAAACTTTTTCCTATTTTTATCCCATGAAGATATTTTTAGCCGTGGCACTCCTGTCTGCCACCAGCCTATTTGCGCAGAAAAACCCCAACAAAGGGTACTGGCAGCAGCATGTTGATTATAAAATGGAGGTAAGTGTAGACGTTAAAACCTACAAATATACCGGCACCCAAAAATTGGTGTATGTCAACAATTCTCCTGATACGTTAAGGCGGGTATATTATCATTTGTACCCAAACGCATTTCAGCCGGGCAGCGAGATGGACGGCAGGCTGCAATCTATTGCCGACCCCGACGGGCGCATGGTAAAAACCTTTAAGACACCTGACAATAAATCCGTTAAGGAGAGCCGCATAAGCAAGCTGGCGCCGGAGGAAATAGGCTACCTCAAAATTAGCAATCTGCAGCAAAACGGCAAAGCGCTTAAAAACGAAGTGTCTGGTACTATACTGGAGGTGACGCTTGATAAGCCACTGCTTCCGGGTAAAAAAACCACATTTACGCTCAATTTTGAGGGCCAGGTACCGTTGCAAATTCGCCGCAGCGGGCGCAACTCGGCCGAAGGCATTGCTTTGAGCATGACGCAGTGGTACCCCAAGATGGCCGAATATGATTTTGAGGGCTGGCATGCCGACCCGTATATTGCACGCGAGTTCTTTGGCGTGTGGGGTAATTTTGACGTAAAGATTACGATTGATAAAAACTATGTTTTGGGCGGTACAGGATGCCTGCAAAACGCTGATGAAATAGGCAAAGGTTATGAGAAAGCCGGCAAGGCCGTAAAATATAAAGAAGGTGCCACCACCCTTACCTGGCATTTTGTAGCACCTAATGTGCACGACTTTGCCTGGGCAGCCGACCCCGAATACATCCACGATAAAATTATGGGGGAAAACGGTGTGGAACTGCACTTTTTATACAAAAACACCCCCGATAACCTTGACGGATGGAAAAGATTACAGCCTAAAACGGCTGAGCTGCTGGCGTTTTACAACAAAACCATAGGCACTTACCCGTATAAACAATATTCTGTAATACAGGGTGGCGACGGCGGTATGGAGTATGCCATGTGTACACTAATAACCGGCCACCAGTATGAAGGTTTGGTAAGCGTTACAACGCATGAGTTTGGCCATTCCTGGTTTCAGCACATACTGGGCAGTAATGAGAGCAAGCACGCCTGGATGGACGAGGGTTTTACCAGTTATGCAGAAGAGCTTGCTACAGCGGCAATAATGCCTGCGCCAAAACAGGAAGGCCCTGATTTCAGTAGTTTTTATAACGCATACTTCAGCCTTGTAAAAGCCGGAAAAGAGCAGCCTATGAGCACGCACTCTGACCGTTATGACATAAACAGGGCATATACCATAGGCTCATATGTTAAGGGCGAGATATTTTTGGCCCAGCTGGGTTATGTAATAGGCCAGGACAAACTGGCGCAAACCATAAAGCGCTATTATAACGACTTTAAGTTTACACACCCTGCGCCAAACGACATTATACACACCGCTGAAAAAGTGAGCGGCGCGGAGCTTGACTGGTACCTTACGGACTGGACGCAGACTACCAATACTATTGACTATGGCATTAAAGAAGTTGCCGATAACGGTACCGTTACCCTTGAGCGTACAGGCCGTATGCCCATGCCGCTGGATATTTTAGTAACCTATGAAGACGGTAGTAAAGAGAGCTTGTATGTGCCATTAGAAATGATGCGCTATATAAAAGACAACCCTACGTCTGACATAGCGCGCACCGTACTACCCGATTGGGACTGGGGTCATGCCACTTATACTTTTGCTCTTAAGCAGCAAAAAGCAGCCATTAAATCTATTATTATAGACCCCGCAGATTTAATGGCAGATGTGAACCGCGATAACAATGTTTATGTTAAGAAATAGATAGAAGGTAGTAACCGTATAGCAGTAGCTTCACTAAGATATAAAAAGCGGCATTTTAAGGTGCCGCTTTTTTGTGCTTATAACAGCAAAAACCTCCAGCTATGGCAGTTGGAGGTTAATACGTAAGGGGACAGGCAAAATAGATAGAAAACCTGCCTCCCAAACTGTGGAAATATAAATAGGCGCTAAAAAGTCTTATTGTTTTTTGGCAGGCTCAGCTGATTTAGCAGCTTCAGTTTTTTTAGGGGCCGCCGCAGGTTGTGCAGGTGTTGCCTGCGCAGGTGTAGTGGTTTTAGTTTCTTCCTTCTTAGTTGTAGTTGTAGTTGTAGTGGCCGGGGCCGGTGTTACAGCCGGTGTAATTTTTGCCGGTTCTTCAGTTTTAGCCGGTTGTGTTTTTGTGTCTTTTGTTGGTTCCTGCGCCATTGCCATAAATCCTGTTAGCATAAGTGCGCTTAAAAATAATTTTTTCATGTGTATTCGTTTTATAATTTCAATTAATGTCAGATACCATAATATAAAACAACATTAATGCCTAAAGGTTGCTGATTAGCATCCGTACATTAAAAATGAAGATTTACTCGCTGTAAAACAAACACTTATAAAAATATATACTGCTCCTGCCAGATAATACCACATTTACAAATTTGTGGTACATTGTAGATTTCGGGGAAAAAGTTGAGGGGAACAACAAAAATGGGAGCTGAAACCAGTTACCTTATATAACCCACTTCAACTCCCAATTATAATTTTTAAGACTACATCATAGCGCTGATGCGTATACTTCCTTTTACAAGGGCAAGCGCACGTATATCGGAAACAGCTACTTCTTTATCCTGGTGGTGTGGGTTTTCGCTGGCCAAAATTACATAACCCCTTTTATCGCTGCGGCGAATGTACTTTACGGTAATGTATTCCTCGCCACCCATTGTAATGCCCAGCAGGTACATTTCGCCCCAAAAAATACCATTTGTAATATCATCTATAATCTTATACATAATAATATCACCACTGTTTAGCAACGGATACATACTGTCTCCGGTAACATACAGGGCGCCATCGCAACGTGGCAGCTGCGGTATAGATATATGGTCTACGGGCTGCAGGCTTTTTGTATTATTAAACAGCGGCACAATACCGGCCACAGCCTCAAGATCGTATAGCGGTATTTGCTGGCTGTCTATGGTTGTATCGGTTTTTAGGCGATAGGTTTGCACACCGCTGCGGTTTTGCACGGCCTCCAGCAGCATTTCGCCTTTGCCGGTAAGCAGCCATATGGGGTTAATATCCCTGTAAATTTCCAGTATGCGCTCCAGCACATTACTGCCCAGGCTTTTGCCGTCTTTAACGGCCTTACTTATAGCACCGCGGCTGGCACCTACGCTGTTTTCAAATGCATAATAGCTTATCCCTTTTGCCTCTATATATTCTCCCACACGTGCTGAAACCATAATATTGTAAATTTTCTTCAAATATAAGAAAAAAATAGTACATTTAAAAAAATTAACGAAAAACCTTACCTTGTATAAAATCGGTTTAAAAGGTGGGTTAACCAAATACTAAAGTGCCTTTTAAAACAGGCTTTGTGCCTTAGATTTGCATTTACGTATAAACCGCACCCCTGCCCATGAAATTCAGGAAAACAAAAGCCTACCTTACCCTGCCGGAATTTTTTAAGATCAATTTTGATGAAAATAACCTGTGGGAGTATAAGGCGGATGAAACAGATTTGCTGGCAGAACTGGCAGAGCTGTTTAGGCCACGGCACCCTGAAACCGCACCGGCTACAAATTTATCTGAATTGCTGCAACTATTGCGTGATAACGAGCGTTATTGCACAGGGCTTTCGCTTTATATAAAAGGAATTTTAAAGCATAAAAAATTCAGCAAGATACTTACTGATGCGGGCATACTGTCTCAGGCAGATTTTTTTTATGAGGTGCGCAACCGCCTTTTTGCAAAGCTGATTCCGGACCAGCCCCAAAAGGATACGCTGGAATACATTCTTAACCAGGTATTTTTTGTAAAGACAGACCCGGTATGGATACATTCTATACCCGGCGCACAGCTTGAAAAGTTATTCGGGCTGCTTAAATTCAGGTCGCTGTATGCCTCAAGTGAGGCAAAAAGCCCGCTGACCGAACTGATATTTGCCATGCAGGTGCTTATACACCGCATTACCGGCCGTGCCCTGGAGAGCGAGGTAATACAAATGGTGCCGGAATATGAAAGCCTTGAAAGCCCATTTTTAGCCATACAAAAAGAATTTACCATACTTTCTGAAAAACTGACTGATGAGCAGCAAAATTTTGTGAGCCCTGATGATATAAGCTACAGGCAGCTGCTTGTGCTGCACCACCAGTGTGAGGATTATGTAAGGGCTGCCTTTAAAAATAGCGAAAAATATGGTATATCGCTGCGCGTAAACCAAAGCCTGCTGCGCATGCGCCAGCAACTGGAGCGCCTGGGGATACTGCTGCCGCTACTGGCCATAGATAAACGCAGCGAAGCCACAAAAGACTCTATTGCCCTTGGGTTAAACCTTATTACTTATAACTGTAATAAAAATAATGTGCGCAAGCTTATAAACGAGAGCACACAGCTGATAAGCTATGAAGTAACCCGGCATACCGCAAACACCGGAGAACACTATATAACTAAAAGCCGGCGGGAGTATTTTAAAATGTTTTGGGCCGCATCGGGCGGGGGTATTATTGTGGGGCTGCTGTGCATCATCAAAATACTACTGGGCAAAATAGAAACAAGCGCCTTTGGCCATGCCTTTTTTTACAGCCTTAATTATTCGTTTGGGTTTATAGCCATATACCTGCTTGGCTGTACACTGGCTACCAAGCAGCCGGCCATGACCGCCGCGGCCCTGGTACGCGCGCTGGAAACAGGCCGCAAAAACAGCGCGCTGCCAGAGAGCGAAAGGCACCGTGCCTTTGCCGAATTTTTTGCACGGGTATTCCGCAGTCAGTTTATAGCTTTTGTGGGCAATGTACTGGTGGCTTTTCCTGTAGCATGGCTGGGCATCTGGCTTATAGATATCAGTACCGGGCACAATATTGCGCTTACCAAGTGGTACCCCCTGATTATTGATTTAAGCCCCATACATTCGGCGGCCCTGTTTCACGCAGGCATTGCGGGTATCTTTTTATTCCTTTCAGGGATAATAGCCGGAAGCGTGGCTAACCGCGATAAGCACCGCCACGTATATTACCGCATTGCAGAGCACCCCTTGCTCAAAAAGAGCTTTGGGCGCACCCGTGCACAAAAACTGGCACGATGGTATGAAAACAAATGGGCAGGCATTGTAAGCAATTTCTGGTTTGGGGTTTTTATGGGCAGTACGGCCTCTATAGGTATATTTTTAGGTCTTAACCTGGATATACGGCACATTACCTTTGCCAGCGGCAACCTGGCACTTGCGCTGTATGGCGCCAATTACAATATTGCTACAGAACTACTTGTTTGGGGTGGCATAGGCATTGTGGTAATAGGGCTGGTAAACTTTTTAGTAAGCTTTGGGCTGTCCCTGGGGCTGGCATTCCGCTCGCGTAATATTCCGTTATCAGAGCTTGGTCCTATAACAAAAAGCATCTGGAAGCATTTTAAGCAACGGCCGGGGTCGTTCTTTTTCCCTAATTTCAGGAAGGAGAAGGATTAGAAGACTGGTGCAGTTTAACAGCGGTGGTGCAAACTGAGCGTGAATAAAAATACCTGTATTTTATTATTCATGTTTATAAATTTAATATACGAATGACAATTTAACGCGTTTTGGTCATATCCTCATCAACCACAATAATAAAATCAGCCTTATTAAGGTGCTCTTCTTCCAGGGTATCAATCTCATTTTGTGATACCGTGGCTATGGTAATAATCTTAATCTCAGGTTTTAGCTTTTTAAGGTACCAGTTGATGCCTTCATAATTGTCTGAGTGGTAGGTGCCGTTGTAGTGGATAAAAACGCTTCCTTTAACTAAGTTCTGCGCAATAAAATAACCCATGGTGGCATCTTTAACCGCCTGCGCTTTAGGGAGGTTTTCGCCGCCGTGGCCGCCACTCATTTCCAGCATTTTTACATAACCCGGCAGGCTGGCATCATAGGCAATGGGCAGTGGTGCAATCCACGTTTTTTCTTCGGCAGAAAGGCTGTTAAGCGCTTCAAAACCCAGTTTATATACCATGCTGGCAAAGCGGCGCGGTATGTTAGCTGCCACAAATTGTATCTTCTTTTCTTTAGCAAACTCGACAAGTGGCTTGTAATCGCCTTTATAATTAGGCCACAGGCGTGCCAGGGTATCAAAGGCTTTTTGGTCTATAGTACCAGCCAGATACTGGTTGAGCTGTGTTTGGTTATCGGCCTCAATCATTTCAGCGCCCATCACAATACTTTTTTGCGCAGCCACATCTTTCGTCAGTTCCAGTTGCAGCCAGTGTACCAGGGCGTTATCATGCTCTTCACCAAACAGCACCACATCGGTACCTGCGGCGGCTTTAAGCAACTTTTTATAGGTGGTTTTTTTACCTCCTTTGGTAAACAACTGGTAGCCCTGCTTGTCTTGTGCGGCGGCATTAATGGTTATTAAAAGGGCAGCAAGAAAAGTGTATAATTTCATTGGGTTATTTATAACGAATATGAATAATGCCGCTAAAGTAAGGATTGTTTAGCAGCTCTACACAAAAAACTAGTCAAGGCCAAACAATTTTACAAAATTTGCATAGCTTTATAACGCCGTCAACAAGTGGGTCATTAGTGCCAATAACATCAGATAATGAGAAAAAGAACTGCTTTAAATATGGGTATGGTTTGCTATTTTATAATTATGTCTTTAGCTTCCTGCACTGGCAATAAGAATGAAAGTGCTATTTTAAAGGATAGTACTGCGAAAGTAGAAAAGCAAAAGACCTGTATAGAAATTGCTGAAGAGATTTTAATAACCTCACCTCTTTACCTTAAAGAGACTGATGGACTTTCTAAAGCTGTTAAAAAAAACGGAGGCTCATCCTTCGGGATAATGGTTGAGGGTAGCCCAAATCCTGAAATTGATGGCGCAACGGATTATTCTAAAACATATGATTTCAACTTACATGAGTCATACCCCGATCATATGACTGTAATAGAGAGATTTACTTTTGACCCCATCAAAAAGCAGCTCTATAAATATGATGTTGCCAATGACACATTGATAGAAATTGATTTCGACAGAAATTTGCTTATTCAATTTAAGGAGATATGCAAATGAAACCGTTTTAGTACGAATTTTTAAAAATTTATTTGATTTCCCGCTTATCACCGGTAGCGCATCAGGCGTATTTTTACGAATGCTGCAATTTGTGCAAATATGTATAATTGTGCCCGAAAAAGACGCCTGAAACCTTTAAATTTGCTCTTCTTCAAAAAACCGCAAACACAATGAACACCGGAATAGACGCCATTGCTTTTGATATTGCCAAATTACACCTCCCCATAAAAACCCTTGCCGCAGCACGCAGCATTGAGCCCGAAAAGCTTGAAAAAGGCCTGGGCCTGCTCAAAATGACCCTGCCCGATGTGCATCAGGACACGGTTGTGTTTGCGGCTAATGCACTTAGCAGGCTGATTAATGATAATAATCTTGATCCTGCAGACATTGCGCGTATTTATGTGGGTACAGAAAGCGGTATAGATAACTCTAAGCCCATTGGATCGTTTTTGATTGCTCTTATGGAGCAGCAGTTTGGGCATAATACCTTTTTGCATGTTGATACCGTAGATTTTACATTTGCCTGCATAGGCGCGGTAGACGCGTTACACAACTGCATCGACTTTGTGCGCCTTAGCCCCACTAAAAAAGCTATTGTTATTGCCACCGACATTGCTAAGTATGACCTGTATTCGACCGGAGAGTACACCCAGGGCGCAGGTGCCGTGGCTATGTTAGTAAGTGCCAATCCGCGCATTATTGCTTTTGAAAACCACTGGGCAGTGAGCACTAAGGGCGTTTTTGACTTTTTTAAGCCGTACCGTACTTTAGCTAAAAAAGACATACTGAATATTGATGCCAATGAACCGTGGTTTGGCAACCTTGAGGCACATATTGAGATACATAAAGACCAGCCCGTGTTTGACGGCCAGTATAGCAACACAGTATATACTGACCGTACCCGCGAGGCTTATCATACTTTTAAAGACATAGCAAATACCAGCGGGTCATTATACAGCACCTGGGAAAGCATTATAATGCACCTGCCGTATGCCTACCAGGGGCGCAGGATGTTTGCCGAGCTTTTTGCGCTTGACGCGGAAACCCCGCTGCTGACCGGTACTGAAGAAGACTACCAAGCCCGCCTGCGGGATATTAGCAAAGGCGACGATTATAAAGCATTTGTGGCCCAAAAGCTGCAACCTGCCGAAACTGCATCATCTTTAATAGGTAACCTGTATACGGGCTCTATTTTTATGGGATTGCTGAGCACGCTTGTGGGTAAAGCAGCTAACGAAGCTGACATTGCCGGCAAAAAAATAGGCTTTTTGGCCTACGGAAGCGGGTCTAAAAGCAAAGTGTTTGAAGGCACCGTGCAGCCCGGCTGGCGGGAAGCTGCACTAAACAGCCGCCTGTTTGAAACCCTGGCACAAAGCGCGGAAATTGATTTTGATACGTACAGCAGGCTCCATAAAAAAGAACAGGGCTATAGTGTAAAACCTCCGGTAAACGAATGGGTATTAGATACTATAGAAACAGACCTGCCTAATCTTATGGGTGCACGTTACTATAAGTGGGTGGAGTAAGATTAGCTTATTTCCCAAAATATATAGTCAACTACTCTATTTCATCTACCATAAAATGGAATTGATCCTGCAATGCCGGCATGTTTTGCCAGGGTAGGGACGTGGCTGTTATCACAGTGCCATTGGCAAAATGAAGGTTTAAGGAACTGCCTTCTTTTTGTATGGTTATTTTTTGCCTGCTGCCGGAGTAATCCAATAATTCAAAAGTATTTCCGGTTCCCTGAACCATAAAATAATCGGCCATGGTATCATCCTGCGCCTGAAAAACCAAATACCCGTGCGGATGCACAAAAACGCGTTTTACAGGCGCATCCTGCAACAATATTCCTTTGCCGTTTACCTCATATTTTTTAACGCTGTAAGCCCCTGTTAATAGCGGAGCGTTAGCAGTGCCGGGCAACTGTGCAGCCAACACCTGTATCAGCATCAGCCCAATTACAAAAAACTTGAGCCCTAATTTTACATACACGGGAATAATAATCTGAAACGGCTGGGGCAGTAGCGCCATTTTTTGCAATACCAAAAAATTATAGAGCGACTTTAGCTGCGGGGCCAGCAGGTAGATTACCATTGCTGTAAGCAGTAGTGAGAACAGTTTTACAGAGATATCAAAACTAAAGTTTATGATGATAATTTGGCCTAAAGCCACTAACGCCAGCAGCAGCCCTACAGTGCGTGTACGCATGAATAGTAGCAGCAATGCCGCCAGCACTTCAAGGCTGCCCGTAATTACAGAGTAGGCGGGTGATGTGCCTATCGTGCTCCAAAACAAAATATCTTTATCGAGGTTACCAAAGGGTGTATAGAGGATATTAGGCGCAGGCGGGTAAAACTGGCGGCAAAATACTTTGTCCAAGCCATATTTTAAAAGCACGTAGGCCAAAAAATACAGCGTAATGGTCTTGCAGGCCCAGATAATTTCTGCTTGCTTTTTTTTGAGGAAGATGGCAGAAACACCTGTAATAATTGCAAGTAAAAGCAAAAGCAGTAGTAGTGACCGGGTATCAGAAGAAAAATCGGTCAGTATTATGGCGTTATCATAAAACAGGCTGCCTAAAATTTTTATAGGCATGAGAAACAAAGAGCCGGTAATATTACGCTGTAAAGGCGGATATATAAACGGCACAAACACCACGCACAGTACAAAAAACAGCCCCACGGCTTTATTGAAGTATTGCTTCATGCCTTTACAGGTGTGCCTTTAACTTTGTAGATAAAGTAGGAGATAAACGCCAGCACGCCGCTAAGCAATGCCAGTGCAAAAATCAGCATAGGCTTGTCAGGAAAGTTATTGTCGCCAAAAAAGGCAGGGAAACCGTTCTTCTTAGACTTGTCGTTGTCGTAGTTTATAAGCTTAATTTTCCTGCTTGTTACATTAGGCTCTAAAATTTTTCCTATACTATCTTTTGAATGTTTTTTGCTTAGTAGCGGATGGTTGTAAACCGTGTCGCGGCCGGGTTTATATGTTATAACATCTCTGCCAAAACGCTTACTTGATGAAACGATAACGGCCCTGTTATCTTCCAGCAATATAACCGAATCAATAGTAAACCTGGTGGGCGGTATGCCAAAGTTAGATTCGGCAATATCAAACAGGCTGTTTTCCAGTGCGGTTTTAAATGTAGCACTACTGCCGCTGTGGCTTTTGTGCGATATTAAGCGTGTTTGGCTAAAGGCTGCCGCAGAGCAGAGCAGGGTAATGATGAAGAAAGTATTTTTCATAACTAAGCAGCTGAGGTAGTGTTATTAACCTTGTAAATATAGTAAGAAACAAATCCAAGCACACCTGATAATAAAGCCAGGGAAAAAATCAACATGGGTTTGCCCGGAAAGTTGTTATCGTTAATGGACCCAATTGGGACTATGTTTTTCTTATTTTCAGATTTTTTGGCTTTCATGGGCTTCTCGTTATCATAGTTAATTAAAACGGGCTGCCAGCTGCCTTCCTGCTGAAACACGTTCTTAAGGCTGTCCTTATTATGCCTGTCGGCCAGCATTGCATTGTTAACGGTATCCCGCCCCGCCTTAACAGCAACGGATGATTTAGGATAGGTTACCCACACGTCTTTTTCTGAAGCTATAACCACGGCACGGTTATCAGGCAGTAAAATAACAGTATCTACTACAAACCTCATTTCAGAACCCGGTTCGCCAAAGTTAGATTCGGTAATATCAAACAGGCTATTTTCTAAAGCTGCAGTAAACGTAGCGCTGCTGCCGCTGTGGCTTTTGTGCGATATAAGCCGTGTCTGGCTAAAGCAGAAGCTGCAATACAAACAGGCTATAAAAGTAAGGATGTTCATTTTCAGTTGTTTATAAATTAATAACTCAAATGGGGCTGTTTTAGTGTGTTCTACAGAGCGCTTAAATCCCGTAATTTTGTTTCCAGAGTTCGCTCATTACAGCAACAGACGTTTCTTTGTGTGCATGGTCAAAATAATTTTACCCCGCTACAATGCAGCTTCAGGCAGCCACCGGCATACTTTTTATTTCCGGCATTACCGTAAATTGCAACGGCACCATCTTTTACAATAGCACTGTTTATCTCAAAATCAATACTTAGTATGGCATCATATCGGTTAAATATTTCATTTCCGTCAGAAGGATCTTTCGTCCACGCTTCCATCTCCATTTGGGTAACATCGTAGAGTTCAATGTAAAAATATTCATAATCCGGCTTAATAAGTTCTGCCCAGTAAAGGCAACCTACGGTTAAGGTAAGCCTACTGTTATTGCCACTTATGCCTTCTAACCGCCATCGTGCAACATCGAAAAAATTTCGGCAACCTGCTCATCTACATTCATTGGCTATTGTGTAAGGAATGCTAAATATATAAAATTCCGGCCTTTATTTAACCATTCCCCCAATTCTCCGTACTTTTGGTATCCCGAATAAAAAATTCCATTACCATGAAATACCACCAGATACCCGCAAACCTGTTCATTAAAAACCGTAAAAAGTTTACGGCACAAATGAAGTCAAAAAGCGTTGCGGTATTCAATAGTAACGATATTTACCCCGTGAGTGCCGACAGCACGCTGCCGTTTGCGCAGCACCGCGACATATTTTACTTATCCGGTGCCGACCAGGAGGAATCTATCCTTTTGCTGTGCCCCGACGCGCCTTATGAGCACCTGCGTGAGATACTTTTTCTACGTGAAACTAATGAGCACATTGCCATTTGGGAAGGCGAAAAGCTGACCAAAGCGCGCGCTACCGAAGTGAGTGGCATAAAGAACATTGTTTGGCTTAAGGACTTTGAAAAAACACTGTTTGAGGTAATGACCTATACCGATACACTGTACATTAATACCAACGAGCACTATCGCTCATCTGTAGAAACGCAGACCCGCGAAGACCGCTTTATTAAATGGTGGAAAGAAAAATACCCAGCACATACCGTGGCCAAGAGCAACCCGATACTGCAGCGCCTGCGCTCTGTTAAAGAACAGGAAGAGCTTGACCTGATGCAAAATGCCTGTAATATTACCGAGAAGGGCTTTCGCCGGATACTGGGCTTTACAAAACCCGGCGTCTGGGAGTATGAAATTGAGGCCGAGCTTATTCATGAGTTTGTGCGCAACCGCAGCAAGGGATTTGCCTACACGCCCATAATAGCCAGCGGCAACAATGCCAACGTATTGCATTATATTGAGAACAACCAGCAGTGTAAAGACGGCGACCTGATACTTTTAGACGTGGCCGCAGAGTATGCTAATTATAGCTCTGACCTTAGCCGTACCATTCCCGTTAACGGGCGCTTTACCGACAGGCAAAAGGCAGTGTATAATGCGGTGCTTAACTTAAAGAACGAGGCTACCAAAATGCTTACACCCGGCACACTCTGGAAACAATACCATGTTGAGGTGGGCAAGATCATGACCAGCGAACTGCTTGGACTTGGCCTTTTAGATAAAGCTGATGTGCAGAATGAAGACCCTGCATGGCCGGCCTATAAAAAATATTTTATGCACGGTACCAGTCACCATCTGGGCCTTGATACGCACGACTACGGTCTGCTGCACGAGCCCATGCAGGCGAATATGGTGTTTACGGTAGAGCCCGGCATTTACATTCCCGCCGAAGGGTTTGGCATACGCCTGGAAGACAACGTAGTGGTGCAAGCCAGCGGCGAACCGTTTAACCTGATGGGGAATATCCCTATTGAGGCGGAGGAGATTGAGAGCCTGATGAATAGTTAGTTTTTTTTTGTTTTAGGTTCAAGTTTCAGGTTGCTTACCCATAACCGATTGAATGAAGCTATTCCCTTCCTTCGGAGGGGTGGCTGAAAGCCGGGGTGGTTATATAAAACTAAAGTAATTCCATAATACATAACAGCCTGTAGCAGTACAGGCTGTTATTGTTTAGGAGCAAACCTTATATTCTGTGGCAATGGCTGGCACAAACTCTTATTAACCAGCTTATCTCGCATCATCTTCTTTTTATTGAAATGGCGCGATATATTTTGGACTATATCCGTGTAATTATCTTTACCATCTTTCTCGTGATAAAATACTTTTATCGACCGGCAATGTTCATGCTCAAAAATGGTGTTCAGTAAAATCCTGTCTGACAACCCACAGGAATGTCCCATGATATAGACCTGAAATTTTTCGCTATCTATAAAATCCAGTAAGTCTTTATAATTTGAATTTTGAAGATACTGGAACGACTTTATGTTTTTTAGATATTCATTATCGTCTTTTTCCTCTATAAGTTTGTAGTGGCTGTCCATTTCATCACCAAAGCCGAAGTTGATGGGGTTGTGTTCGTTATTTAGTTGACCATGTATTTGAATTTCCTGTGAGTTAGCAAAAATATTGCGTCGTGAGCTTAGACGGAAAATGCTTAAATAGTAACTCAGAGTTGATGTGTAATTAAAATTGAGAAATAAATTTCTCTCCATATTATTATAATTTATATAATCTTCAAGAGTGTTTTCTTTATTAGCATGTATCACTTCATCATCAAATTCAATTAATTTAGGATGATCAACTTTAGGAAATTCTTTTAAATAAGGATTATCATCATTTCGGGATAAATGTCGGGGCGTAATTAAAAAGTGCCTTAAAAGTTCAGTAGCATCATTACATATATTAAAATCAAATCCTTGATCTATTTTTGAATATAAGTATTGTTCTAGAAGATTTTTTACCTGCTCAAATTCTTCATTGAGTTTTTTTACTTTATCATTATTTTTTTCTTTTAAACAATCTATCAATAACTGATAATATTCATTTTCAATATCTATCCAGTTTTGGATATTCTTTTTATCGTTTATTGTTTTAAAAAAATGATTGCTTATAGTTAATCTGCAATTGTTTATGTTACGATTATGATTAGCTTCTATTAAAACTTTTTCAGCATCTGATATTTGGTATTTTTGTATAATTTCATTTAATTGGGCGACCCTTTTAATGCCTACAAACTCATTTCTGATTTTAATCAATTCGTAATAATCTGCATCAAATTGAAATTGAATATTAACGAACCCATACTCACAATTAGATGGTATACCTTCGTATGTAGGAAGTTCAATATTATCAATTACCTTCCCCCAATACCAATCTATAAAATCACAATATCCCGTCGGCAACCCGTGTGCCAAATCAAAACCATTCCCTACAATAACCAGTCTGTTCATGTGCTATACTGTTGAATTTCAAATATAAGCTATTTAACAAAACATTGCATTGCTGTTTTTGTGTGTAAATAGTACTTTTGTGTATTAACCACCCCGGCTTTCAGCCACCCCTCCGGGGTAGGGGAACAGCTTCACTCAAATGGTATAGGTACGAGTAAGCAACTTGGAACCTGAAACCTGAAACTAAATTATGACTTTGAAACACAAAAACATCGACCTCCACTACGCCAGCTATGGCTCAGGAGATACTACTATAGTACTGCTTCACGGCTTTTTAGAAAACCTGGCCATGTGGGATTTCTTTGTGCAGGAATACAGCAAAACTTACCGCGTTATTACCGTGGACTTACTGGGCCACGGGCAAACGCCCTGCCTGGGTTACGTGCATACCATGGAAGACCAGGCCGATGTCATAGAGGCGGTTTTGGCTGAACTTGATATAAAAAAAGCCATTGTTATGGGGCACAGCATGGGCGGGTATGTAGCATTGGCTTTTGCCGAATTGTACCCCGAAATGGTGCAGGCGCTGGTACTGCAAAACAGCAGTGCCCTGCCTGATAGTGATGAACGCAAGGCCAATCGCGACCGTGCCATTGCGGCCGTTAAGCAAAATGCCACAGCCTTTGTGCGCATGAGCATTGCCAACCTGTTTAGCGAAGATAACCGCGAAAAATATGCACCTGAAATTGAAGACCTGCGCGATCAGGCGCTGCAAACGCCATTACAGGGTATCGTAGCAGCCTTAGAGGGTATGAAAGTGCGTAAGAGCCGCGAGAGCCTGCTGCACACATCAACGTTTCCTATATTGCTTATATTGGGCAAACAGGACCAAAGCCTGCCTTATGACGAGCACGCCCCACAGGCGAAGGGTACACCTGTAAAACTTGTTACCTACCCATACGGACACATGGCACATATTGAAAGTCGTGATGCGCTGCTGGAGGAAACGCTTACGTTTTTTAAGGGGATTTGATGTTATGGAACGCGGATGACGCGAATGGTTCGCAAGCACGGATTTCCGCAGATTTTTATTTGTTTAAACACCCCGCCCTACGGGCACCCCTCTAAAAGAGGTGAATGGCTTCACTCTTTCGTTAAAGCATGAAATACATGAAAATACGTTAAATCCGTGTCATTCATTTTACTTGTAAATTACTTGTTGTCAAGAATATGGGAGACTATCATGCCGGCATGCACGCGGCTGTTTTCTATAAACCATTTATGTGTTTCCATGCCGCCGCACACCACGCCGGCAAGGTACAGTCCGGGCACGTTGGTTTCCATGGTTTTTGGGTTGTACTGCGGGGTACAGGCAAGATTGTCTGAAACATTTATGTCACATGATTTTAAAAAATCGATATCCGGGCGGTAACCGGTAAGCGCCAGTACGGAATCAGCTTCCAGGGTTACGTAGCCATCGGGTGTAAAAATATCCAGTTCACGTTCGCGTATCTCGGTAATCTCCGAATAAAAATAGGCCTTGATGCTGCCTTCGGCAATACGGTTCTCAATATCAGGCTTAATCCAGTATTTAACACGGTCGTTTATCTCGCTCTTGCGGATAACCATGGTAACATCAGCGCCCTTGTGCCAGCATTCCAGTGCCGCATCTACGCTACTGTTGTTAGCGCCTACCACCACAATTTTCCTAAAGGCATATTCATGCGCTTCTTTGTAATAATGATGTACATGCGGCAGGTTTTCGCCGGGCACTTCCATGTTTACGGGGATGTCATAAAAGCCGGTGGCTATAACCACATTGTGGGCGTTGTACCAGCCTTTATCGGAATGAACAACCATGACCCCCGACTCCTGTTTATTAACCGATATAACGCGCTCAAACAGGTTTATGCTGAGGTTAAAATGCTTTTGTATGTTGCGGTAATATTCCAGGGCTTCCCTGCGGCCGGGCTTGGGCGCAATGCATGTAAATGGTATCTTGCCTATCTCCAGGCGCTCTGCAGTGCTAAAGAACGTCATGTACAGCGGGTAGTTGAAAAGGCTGTTTACCAGCGCGCCTTTTTCTATGATGAGGTAGCTCATGCCGTTGCGCTGTGCCTCAATGGCGCACGCCATGCCTATGGGACCACCACCTATAATGATGAGGTCAAACGTTTTATCAGTTACTGCCATGTGCTGTAGGGGTTACGGCTCAGGTAAGCGTTGTAGTATTTTTCGGTGCCGGTAACTTCTTCGCCCAGCCAGTCCGGCTTTTCAAAGGCTTCGTGCTCATCGGCCAGCTCAACTTCTGCAATAACCAGTCCGGCATTTTCGCCAAAAAATTCGTCCACTTCAAACACGTGGCTGCCCACCTGCACTTCATGCCGGATTTTATCAATGGCGCCGGGTTCACAAATAGCCAGGAGCTGCTCAGCCTCGGCAATAGTAATTTCTTTTTCCCACTCCATTCGGGTGGTGCCACTCTCGTTACCTATGCCTTTTATGGTTAAAAAGCCCTGTTCGCCCTTAATACGCACGCGCACGGTGCGCTCCGGTACCGCGCTCAGGTAGCCCTGTGTAATTCGTTTCTGGCTGAAGGCCTGTGTTTTATAGTCGTTATTCTTTATTAAGAATTTGCGTTCAATCTCGGTCATGTACAATAAATATTGGTACAGGCAAGTTACGGAATATAGGCACTGCTTTTTTGTATATTTATCCTAAATCAACCTACACGTTAGGGCCTGCATCCTTACTGGCATGGAATTTAAATAAATATGCCGGCATCCTCATACTTTTATATATATTTGCCGCCTAACAAAACCCTAATTAAAAAATGAAAAAACTATTTTTAATCCTTTTTGCTACTGCTGCTACATTTTCGGCAAGTTCATGTTCTGATGATGACGCTGCTGCAACTACTACCGGAGACACTGTTACTTTTAAAGTTAACGGTGTACAAAAAACCTACAACACCGTATCTGTTGAAGAAGAAACCGAGGGTGGCGTAACGTACTTGTATGTTACGGCTATGAACGGTACTAATATTTCGGAAGTGGTAACCTTTGACATTGTCAAAGGTGAGACTGCAGACGACAGCGTTAACGGCTTTGTATATGATGTGGCAGGTGTTACTTATGAAAACGTAGGTACAGGCACCAGCTTTTCATCTGAAATAGATCACAATATGGACGGGCACATTGAAGGCCGCTTTACGGGTACGCTTCGTGAGTATTTTGGTACTTCTGAAGAGCCGGTATTTAAAACCTTTACAGAAGGCTCGTTTAATATAAGCTACTAATTTCTGCCTGAAATTAAAAAAAGCCCAATGCGTGTAGCATTGGGCTTTTGTGTTTTATATCTAAACTGTCCGGGTACAAAATCTTTTCTTTAAAACTGTAAATACCAGCAGGCCTGTAAGCGCTAAAATTGTAAACGGTACTATAAATGCCAGCCAGTATAAAATAGTAAACATACCTTCGGCAAAGCCGCCGTGTAAGCCGTTATATAGTATTAGTACACATGCAATGTGTATTAACAGAAGGCTAACCAGCAGTATCGCAATGTATTTAATGATGCGTTTCGGTTCCATAATTAAAACCCGTAATTAGCAGCCACACCAAATACCTGCCTTACCTGCAGGCCCTGGTAGGCATTATCATCATAAATAGTCTGGAACATAAGGTTTGTGGTTAGGTAGCGGTTTACCCTGAGTACAATATTAAGTTGATAATCAACGTCTACATTTTGCGGATCTTCCAGGTAATTGCTGTAAAGGTTCAGTATGTTTTCGAAGGTGACATTGGCAATAACATCTACTTTATAGTAGGCTGAGGCATTAAAACCAAGCTCGCTGCGTACAGACTGCCCTTCTTTAACCCCAAAATAGGCCTCATCGGGCAGGGTAAATGATTTATCTACAAACGTAAACTTGCCGGTAATGGGCGAGAGGTTTACCTTAAGGTTATCGTTTTTTTTATACAGCATACCTACACCTGCAAGCAAATAGGCAGGAGAAAGAAAGTTAGTATATTCATTACGGATCTCGGCGCCGTTTTCATCCTTTTCGTATTGGTAGCCTTTGGTAAACTGCGTTTTAAAATTTACAAAGCCTGAGTGATACCAGTATTTGCTAATCTGCTTTCCCAGTACGGAGTTGAATTCAAAACGGTCATCGGTTTTTTTTGCAAAAGCGCTGGTGCGGGTTTTTACGATACCGTAAGAAGCAATGATTTTATTATCCCAGCTCCAAACACCTTTTTTGTAATTAAAATCATAATTGAAGCCAATATTGCCCGATATGTTATTTTCGCCACCGGCTACCCAGTTATCAAAAGTACTCTGGTTAAAAAGCAATGAGGCATTGCCTTTTTTTGTCCACGGCCCTATGGTGTCGTTATCGGCCTGTGCCGGCAGTATGGTATCCTGTGCCGTGGCAGAGAGTGCCAGGCCAAGCATTAAAAATGCGAATAAGTGTTTCATAGCTGATGTGTTTATTACAAATATAGCCAAACACGTACAAAACAAAGGCAAATGTTGCGTTAAAACCTATTTCCTTTTGTATAACGGCACAGACGAGCAGGCCTCGCCAAACATGATGCTCTTAGCCACCGGCAGCAATTTTTGCGATGCCATTACGTAGGCTTCCTGCGGTACCGGCTTGCGCGAACAGCCTTTGATGATTACGGGCTTGCCTTCATACTCAGCATAGGTAAGGCCGTCCAGTATTTCCTGGTAAATAAGTATGTTAAGCTGCTCTGTTGTGCCCTGTATTACCTTTTTTGCAAAAGGCTGCAGGTACACAGTAACCAGCATATAGGCCCAGGCGGGCACAATAGCATCTGTACTGCAATGCACGGCTACAAATTTGCCATTATATTGCTGCCAGTCGTAGTTTTTAAGGGTTTCGCGAAAGTCTTTTTCACGCAGCACAAAGCCTTCCAGCAACCATCCGGATATGTCAAGCCCTACACGTTCGCCTTCGGGGTAATAGTCTTCAAGGTCAAAAACCTGCAGCGCGCTGCCGGCTACACGGTTTATAATTTCCAGTTCTTCTTCCATCGTCTCCACGCAATAAATTATACTGTAAAGGTAGGGTTTTTTCAAATAAAAAAAGTATTTAGCTATATTTGGAAACGTAATAATACCGTAACCAACACGTTAGCTATTCAACCAACCAACAACTAATAGCATGATACACGAAGAAGATTACCTAAGGCCATGGCCGATGGCCCAAAAGATATTTTTCAGGTTCTTTTTTATTTACCTGCTGCTGCATGTGCTGTCATGGCCTTTTTTTGAAGGGATACCCCTGCTGGGGCTTATAGACCAGGGAAAAAATTATGTAATAGACCTTGCGGTTAGCGGCTTTAATAATTATGTAGTGCATTTTCAGGATGAACTTGTACCACTTAATGGCAGCGGCGATACCTCTTTTGGCTGGGTTCAGCTGCAGTTGTACCTCTTCCTGGCATTGCTGGGCACCGTGGTATGGAGCGCTATTGACAGTAAGCGCAACAGTTATTATCGGGCAGATTATTATATGAAAACCACGTTGCGGTATTTTATTGCCTGCATATCTTTTACCTACGGTTCTATCAAAATAGTAGCCATGCAAATGCCTTTTCCATCGCTGAGCGACATGGCTACGCCTATGGGCGACTTTTTGCCCATGCGTTTTAGCTGGCATTTTATAGGGTATAGCACCCTTTACCAGGTTTTTAGCGGAATTGCCGAAGTTCTTGTCGGCTTGCTGCTGCTGTACAGGCGCACTGTAACACTGGGGTTGTTTATAGGCTTGGGGGTGTATGTTAATGTAATGATGATTAACCTTGCTTATGATGTGCCTGTTAAAATATTCAGCACCCACATGGTTATTATGTGCCTGTACCTGCTTATAACGGATGCCCGGCGCCTGTTGAACTTTTTTATACTAAACCGGCCCGCCATGCAAAACGTACAGTACCACTTTGTGCCATCTAAAAAATCACGAAAAATTTTTAGATGGGTAAGTAAGGGTGCGTTTCTTGCGCAGTCGGCTTTTGTGTTTATAAGCGTATATGGTTATTACAAAGAAGATCTTGCCAATGCCCAAAAAGAGGTAAAGCCCATACCCTACGGATTGTATGAAGTTAGCACTTTTGTTAAAAACGGAGACACGCTACCGGTACTGGCTAATGACAGCCTTGCCTGGAAAGATTTTATTTTTGAGCGGGGTGGCTGGAATTATGCAACAGTAAACAGCCGTGATACTCTTTTTAAAAGGCAATATGGGCGCGGCTCTTTTTATTATAGTGCCGATACATTAAAAAATAGTCTTGTGTGCTACAAATTTAACAAAGGCGACAGTGTATATATGTTTACCCTTAACTACCGCCTGCATAATAAGGACAATGTAGAACTTTGGACAAAAATAAAATCAGATTCAATTTACATTAACCTTACCCGGAGCAAACGAAAATTTATAATGAGCCAAAAACAGTTTCACTGGCTCAGCGAGTACAACAGGTAGCATTGGTAATGCTAACCACTAATTTTTTATATTTGGCTGGCGCTATAAAGAAAGCTAAAGCACATCCATAAATTATGATAAACGAGCATGTATACAGCAGGCCATGGCCACTTGGGCAAAAGGTAGTATTCCGTTTTTTGTTTATCTATTTCTTAATCAACATTTTATCTTTTTCTTATTTTACAGACAGGCCCTATCTTAGCCTGTTATCAGGGGCGCATAATTATATTATTAACCGTATTGTATTTGCATTTAATAACCATGTAATGCATTTAGGCGGCAAGGTTATTAACTTTTATAATAACGACGACACGCATTTTAGGCTGGTGCAAATGGTATTGTATGTTGTTGTAGCGCTGACCGGTACCGTTATTTGGGGTATTATACAGCGCAAGCAGCCGTCTCATAACATAGCCCGATACTGGCTCAAAACCCTGATACGTTACTTTGTTGCGCTTGTGTCTATTATTTATGGGTCGGTAAAATTGTACGCATTTCAGGCAACATTCCCTACGTTGAGCAGCATGGCCACCCCCTTAGGTAATTTTTTACCGCAGGAACTATTTTGGCGCTATATGGGTTACAGCCCTTTTTACCAGATATTCTCGGGCGTGATGGAAGTATCTGTAGCAGTGCTGCTGCTCTACCGGCGCACGGCAACTTTAGGTGCTGTTATAGGCCTTATGGTGTATACTAATGTGTTAATGATTAATATGCTGTATGATGTGCGTGTAAAGGTGTTTACAATGCACCTTATAGCCATGTGCCTTTACCTGCTGGTTACTGATGGCAAGCGGCTGGTTGACTTTTTTATATTGAACAGGCCCGTTGCCTATGCCAGGGACCACTTTATACCTGCTAAAAAAAGGATTAAAATAGTAAGGCTGGTGCTTAAATCACTTTTTATTATAAATGGTATGTACTACGTTTTGGCGTTTTACAGCCAGTACAAAGAATATACTGACCTTGAAAAGCAGGATCTTAAGCCCATACCATACGGCCTGTATGAAGTAAGGCTTTTTGTGAAGAATAATGATACGCTGCCGGTATTGGCTAATGACAGCCTGATTTGGAAAGACGTTGTTTTTGAATATAACCAAAAAAAGAATTTTGCCACGGTTAACAGCCGCGATACGCTTTTAGGGCATGGTAACAGGCGGGGATTGTTTTATTATAAAGCCGATACCCTTGCTAAAACACTGCAATGTTACAGGGAAGAAAACAAAGACAGTGTTTATCTATTTACCATGCAATACTACATTAAGGATAGAAATAATATTGCATTGAGGGCTAAAGTGGGCGAAGATTCGCTGTATATGGAGCTTATGCGCAGTAAGAGAAAATTTAAGCTTGCAGAAAGGCAGTTTCACTGGGTTAGCGAGGGCAACCGGGTAGGAGAGTAGTCTCGTAAAAATTTACGTAGGGTACGCAAAAAAAAACAGCCGCAATTAGCGTGTCTAATTGCGGCTGTTTTATATGGTTTACTGCTGCTTGCTACTTAAAGCATACCCAGTTCAAGCTTTGCTTCTTCGCTCATAAGGTCGCGGCTCCAGGGCGGGTCAAAAGTAATTTCTACTTCGGCATCTTTTACGCCGTCAATTTTTTTAACCTTGTCCTGTACTTCCTGCGGCAGGCTTTCGGCCACCGGGCAGTTAGGCGATGTAAGAGTCATGAGTATCTTAACCTCATTATCGGTATTTACCATAACATCATACACTAATCCTAATTCGTATATATCAACCGGAATTTCAGGGTCATAAATGCTTTTAAGCGTCTTTACAATCTCTTCGCCCAGTTGCGCTGTATCAATTTCCTGTTCCATAATTTATTGGTTTTTGGCGTTAAAGGCCAGTGCATACATTTTAATTTGTTTGATCATGCTCACCAGGCCGTTGGCGCGGGTGGGCGATAAGTGTTCCTTAAGGCCAATCTCATCTATAAACTTCGTGTCAGCGTCAAGTATATCCCCGGGCTTCTGGCCACTAAACACGCGTATCATAATGGCAATAAGCCCTTTGGTAAGAATGGCGTCGCTATCAGCGGTAAACACAATGTTACCATCTTTGGTTTCGCCATGCAGCCATACCTTGCTCTGGCAGCCTTTAATAATGTTGTCTTCGGTTTTATACCGCGCGTCAATCAGCGGAAGAGTTTTACCCAGGTCTATTACATATTGGTAGCGTTCCTCCCAGTCGTCAAACATCGAGAACTCGTCTATAATCTCGTCCTGTATCTCTTTAATGCTCATTTATTGTTTTTCCAGTTCAGATAGTTCAATAATTTTCTCCACAAGGGCCTTAATTTCGGCAGGCGGGTTGCCGTGGTCAAAGGTTGGCGTTGTGTAGGTTTTGCCGTCAGCCATTATTTTAAGGCTTGCGGCAAGCGCGCCGTCAAACTGGTGTTTTTTGCTGGGTACCGCAAGGGTTTCAAGTCCGTTGAGATTTAGTTTCGCGGTTTCTTCCAGTAAAGTGTTCCATCCTTTTTCAGGCGTTACCTTTAAAGGGGCTGCCGTGTCTTCTCCCGGGCGTCCCTTAGTTGCTGCAATTTCCTTTTGTGTAATAGAAATCTCCATCAAAGTACCGCGGGTAGAAGCTTTATACTCATAGGTTACGCCACTCTGCGCCAGTTTTTTTGCTTGTGCCGATGTAGATTGCGATTTGCAGCCTGTTGCCGCAACAAGCGTAAGTACGAGTAATGTAAATAGTTTTTTCATGGTTTTTTGTTTAACCACCCCGCCTTCGGCACCCCTCCAAAGGAGGGGAATAAGCTACACGGGATGAGGATATAAAAGTAGCAAAAAATCTGCCAATTATCAGCCCAGCATCATCTGTGCCTTTTTAACGGCGGTTACAAGCGCGTCTATTTCTTCTTTTGTATTATAAAAAGCAAAGGATGCCCTTATGGTGCCCGGTATGCAAAACGAGTTCATGATGGGTTGTGCACAGTGGTGGCCGGTGCGCACGGCAATGCCCATTTTGTCTATAATTGCACCCACATCATACGGGTGGATGCCGCTGAGGTTGAATGATATAACCGAAGTTTTTTCGGCGGCCGTGCCTATCAGCTGCAAGCCTTCAATTTCAGATAGTTTTTCTGTTCCGTATACCAGCAGCTCGTGCTCATAGGCCTGTATAGCATCAAAGCCGATGCTGTTAAGGTAGTCTATAGCGGTACCCAGTACAATGCCGCCTTCAATATGCGGCGTGCCGGCTTCAAACTTGTGGGGCAGGTCAGCATACGTGGTTTTTTCAAAGGTAACTTCCTTAATCATTTCGCCGCCGCCCTGGTAAGGCGGAAGCTTATTGAGCCATGCCTCCTTGCCATAAAGTATGCCTGTGCCGGTGGGTCCGCAGGTCTTGTGCCCGCTAAAGGCATAGAAGTCCACATCGAGCGCCTGCACGTCAAACTTTAAGTGCGGGGCAGCCTGCGCACCATCTATAAACACAGCGGCGCCTACCGCATGTGCTTTATCAATAATAAATTTAATGGGGTTTATGGTGCCCAGCGCGTTTGATATGTGGTTAACTGAAACAATCTTAACCCTTTCAGTAAGCAGTTTTTCAAATTCCTCCATAACCAACTCGCCCTTTTCGTTCATCGGGATAACCAGTAAATCGGCACCGGTGCGTTCGCACAGCATCTGCCACGGCACAATGTTGCTATGATGCTCTAAAGCCGAAACCATTACGGCATCGCCTGCTTTTACAAACTGCGTAAAGCCGCTTGCTACCAGGTTAATGCCATGTGTGGTACCGCTTGTAAACAATACTTCGTGCGCGTGTCTGGCATTTATGTGGCGCTGTATTATATGGCGGCTTTGCTCGTAGGCATCTGTAGCCAGCTGGCTCAGGGTATGTACACCACGGTGTATGTTAGCGTTTATGGTGCTGTAATAATTAGCAATGGCATCTATAACCACCTGCGGCTTTTGAGATGTGGCCGCATTGTCAAAATATACCAGGGGCTTACCGTTAACGGTTTGGGCAAGTATAGGGAAATCTGCCCGTACTGACTGGATATCCAGCAGGGGCGTTGTTTGTGTATATAGCGTGTTATTCATGATGATAACAAATTTTATGCAAAGTTACGGCATGTTTTTTTAAAACGGGATTTTTTAAGAGTTTTCCTCTGTCGAGCTCTCTCAGAAGGAAAGGGGTCGGGGGTAAGGACTTATTTAATCCTATTTTAATTCCTTATTTTTTTTCATTCTAAATAAAAATAATACATTTGCCGTAATTTAGACTGAGTCAAAACAAACATCATACCAATGAAAAAAATAAGCACACTGCTGGCCCTTAGTTTTATATTGCTGGCATCGGTTTCCTGTAAAAGGGAAGCAGGGGTAAAAGAAGGCACTGTAAGCGGAGACACTATTGCTAAAAAAGCCGAGACCCATAAAATAGTATCGCTTAACGGCGCAGTTACCGAGATTGTAGCGGCCCTGGGCCATGAAAAAGAAATAGTTGGTGTAGATGTTACGTCTACCTATCCTGAAACCCTTAAAAAAACAGCTAAAGAACTGGGCCACGTTGCCCATGGTGTAAATATAGAGGCCATTATGGCGCTGCAGCCTACCCTTGTATTAGGTACGGAGAAAGACATGACGCCCGATTTGCTTGCCAAAATAAAAGCATCGGGGGTAAAATATAAGATCTTTAAGCAGGACTTTAGCGTAGATGGTGCCAAAAAGCTTATTGCTGATGTTGCTGCCGAACTTAACCATAAAGATTTTAAAGCGCTACAGGATGAGATAGATGCAGGCTTTGTGGGTGTTAAACAGTTTAAATTGCAACCTAAAGTATTGTTTATATACGCGCGTGGTGCCAATATGCTTATGGTAAGCGGTACCGGTACGCCTATAGATGCCATGATACAACTGGCAGGTGGCCGCAACGCTGTTAACGGCTTTTCCGATTTCAAGCCCCTTACACCTGAAGCGGTAATTACGGCCAACCCTGATGTAATATTATTGTTTGACAGCGGTGCGCAAAGCGTAGATGGATCTGATGGTGTGCTTAAATTGCCTGGGGTTGCTAAAACCAATGCAGGGAAGAACAAAAAAATAGTTACCATGGATGGCGGCTTGCTAACCAACTTTGGCCCACGCACCGGTGAGGCGGCTAAAGCCCTGAATGTGCTTTTGGCTAAAGATGCAAAATAAGCTCTTATCATACCTGTTGTTCAGTTTGCTGCTGCTGGCCGGTTTGGCTGTGTGGTCACTTTACAGCGGGGTTTTTGTATTTGAAAAACATTCGTTCTTAGAAATATTCAACGGTATCATTAATAACGATGGCAGCATAGATCCTTCTGAGCGCTTTGTGCTTATGGATTTGCGCCTGCCGCGCATTGTTATGGCCATCCTTATTGGCAGTGCGCTTTCGGTGTCGGGCACGTGTTTGCAGGGCATGTTCCGCAACCCGCTTGCCACGCCCGATTTGCTGGGCATAACTGCCGGGGCATCGCTTTTTGCTGCCATTACCATTGTTTTGGGCAGCTATATCAAGCCTTACATTCCGGAGGTACTGCATTATTCGCTGCTGAGCATTATGGCGTTTTTAGGGGCGCTTGTTACCATGGTTTTGGTATACCGCATCTCTACCCAGGGCGGGCGCACCAATGTGGTTATGATGCTGCTTAGCGGCGTTGCCATAACGGCAATCGGCTTTGCCGTAATGGGCCTGCTGATTTATTTTGCAAAAGATGAAGAACTGCGCGACCTTACCTTCTGGAACCTGGGCAGCCTTGCGGGGGCAACCTGGATAAAGTGCGGCATACTGGCTGTTGTTATTGCACTGGCTTACAGCATGCTCATTAACAAAGGTAAGGCGCTTAATGCCATGATGCTGGGCGAACGTGATGCGCAGCACCTGGGGATACCCGTAGAACGCATTAAAAAACAAATTGTGCTGCTAACTGCCCTAATGGTGGGCACCAGCGTGGCATTTGCCGGCACCATAAGCTTTGTGGGGCTTATTGTGCCTTATATATTGAGGTTGGCTTTTAAAAGCAACTACCACCTAATTTTGCCGCTTTCGGCGGTGTGCGGCAGCATTTTACTGCTTACTGCAGATACGATAAGCCGCACTATTGCGCCGCCCACAGAGATACCCATAGGGGTGCTTACCGCTTTTATGGGGGCACCTATTTTTATGATGATCCTTATCAGGAACCGGAAACAATTGTAATTGCCCATGTTAGAAGCACAAAATATATCGTACGCGCACCGCAGGTTCCAGATACTTGAGGGTATAGATATTTCGGTTGCCCACGGAGAACTGTTAGTTATTGTGGGTCCTAACGGCGCGGGCAAGAGCACCCTGCTTAGCGTGCTGGCGAATGAAATGGCCGGTAACGATGAGGCCATCTATTTTAAAAAGAAGACGTTTAAGCAATGGAACGATAAGGATCTTGCGCACAGCAAGGCAAAATTTTCGCAAAGCAATAACCCCGATATACCGCTCTCTGTTCAGGAAGTGGTGCTTATGGGGCGTTACCCGTACTTTAACTCAGTACCGCACAAAGCTGATGTTGAGGCGGCCGTAAGGGCTATGGAAGAAACCGATGTGGCAGCCCTTAAAGACCGTGACTATAACAGCCTGAGCGGCGGCGAGAAACAGCGTGTGCACCTGGCACGTGTATTAGCACAGCTTGACAATGATGTTGAGAACAAGCTTGTTTTTTTAGACGAGCCCCTTAATAACCTTGATGTGCTGCACCAGCACCGCATACTGCACACCATTAAAAAGTTTACCCAGCGCGGCAACACTGCCGTTATGGTGCTGCACGACCTTAACCTGGCTGCGCAGTTTGCCGATACGGTGCTGCTGCTAAAAAAAGGCGGCGTTGTGGCGCATGATGCGCCGGCCAAAGTTTTTACCCGCGAAATTATAAGCAGGGTTTACAACTTTCCATGCACGGTGTGCCCTAATCCCGTAAACAAAAACCCCTTAATTATTTTTGGAACTTAATTTAATAGCATATGAGTACAATAACCAATACATTGAAACAGCAGTGGGATGCACTGAAAGTTGAGAACCCGCACCTGCGCATTCGTAACGCAGCTGAACAGCTTGGCGTTAGCGAGGCAGAACTTTTAGCCACACAGGTGGGCAAAGAAGCCATACGCCTGCGCCCTGAGTTTGCGGCGATACTTACAGAGGTGGAAAGCCTTGGTAAAGTAATGGGCCTTACGCGCAATGATGAGTGTGTGCACGAGCGCAAGGGCGTGTACCTTAACCCTGATTTCAGCAGCCCGTTTGCTGGCCTGTTTGTAGGTGAGGATATTGATATGCGTATATTTTTATCGCACTGGGATAAGGCATTTGCCGTATCTGAAAAAGGCGAACATGGTGATCGCAAAAGCCTTCAGTTTTTTGGTAAGGATGGCCTTGCCATCCATAAAATATACCTTACTGTCGATAGTAATATGGAGGCTTTTGATGCATTGGTGCAAAAATATACATCAGACAACCAGTCTACTGAAGAAACCGTGACAGCCGTTCCGTTCAACGTGGAAGAGAAGGCTGATAATGACATAGACGTTGCCGCTTTTCAGGAAGCATGGGGTAACCTGAAAGATACGCACGCGTTCTTTGGCATGCTGAAAAAGTTTGGCGTTACCCGCACACAGGCACTTCGCCTGGCTCCTAATGAGCATCTTGCCAAAAAGGTAGAGAAAGAGACTGTTGTAAAAATGCTTGAGGCTGCTGCCGAAACCAAAACACCTATTATGTGCTTTGTGGGCAACCGCGGCAACATACAAATACATACGGGCCGCGTGCGCAAAACAATGTGGCACAACGAGTGGTATAACGTTATGGACCCTGATTTTAACCTCCACCTTGATACCACAAAAATTGCCCAGACATGGATAGTGCGCAAGCCTACCGAAGACGGCGAGGTTACTGCTATTGAGGTATTTAACGAGCTGGGCGAAATTATTGTACAGTTCTTTGGCAAGCGCAAACCGGGCATTCCTGAATTACAGGAGTGGCGAGATATTGTGGCTGCTTTATAAAAAGAGTATTATCCGGTATTTTTATATTTAGTTTAGTGGAAAGCCGCCCTGTTTAAGGGCGGTTTTTTTATATGTTCTTTTATCTTGAAACAAAAGAACCAACCCCGATAGCTATCGGGGCAAGGCTCTAACTTTTTATGCTACAAATAGAAACTTAGGCTAAACGATTTGAACTCGCTGCACTAAACAGCAAATCGTTCTAAACGCCTCAGCGTCTGTTTTTGCTTAACGCAACAAAGTTTAAGGCCTTAAACTTCACTTATGCTTGCTGTGCCTTGGTTTGGAATTTATAATTTGAAATCTGGAATTTCCAGGATTACATCTCCACCACTGCAATATCCTTATCGCCTATTTCGTTCATGGCCTGTGCTGCCGTTCTGCGTTTAACCAGGCGGTCTACACGATACATCAGCACGATGCTTACAAGGGTAATGGCGGCTACGATATAGCCTACTACTTCATAATGGCCCAACTTATGGGTCACCACATCTTTAGTTACAATAAGGCCGCCTATCACAGCGCCTATCCCGCCCGATATCTGTTGCAGCGATGCATTAATGCTCATAAAGGCGCCACGGTCCTGCATGGCGGGCACACCGCTTACCAGTGTTGTGCTGGGCACCATGCGCCCGGTAATGCCTACCATCATTACTACGTTAAAGGTGGCTACAAGCCAAAACGGTATAGTGCCCATGTGTGTGTATACCACAATAACCACCATCGTCCATAAGCAGGCTACGGCAAATAGCCTGAACTTGTTTACCTTATCGCTCAGATAGCCCATAAAAGGCATGGCAATAAGCGTGCTTACACCTGCTATCATGAATACTAAGGGCAGTTTGTCTTCTGAAACGCCTAAATTGTTTACGGCAAAGGCGCTGCCAAAGGGCATCATCATGAACCCGCCTATAGAGAGCAAGGCTGTGCTGGTAAAGGCAATACGGTAATCTTTATTGCTTATTGTGTGCCACAGGTGCAGCAATGGCGCTTTATCTTTGCGTATGGCAAGGTGGGCATTAACGGGTTTTAGTACGGTAACTATTAGTATAACAACCAGGGCAGCAAGCCCCGCCACGGCTAAAAACGTAATGTGCCAGTTCCATTTTGTTGCCAGATAAAGCCCTACGGGTATGCCCAGCACCTGGCTGGCGCCAAAACCCAGCTGTATAAAGCCCATAACGCGGCCACGCTGCTGTAGCGTAAACAAATCTGTTACAATGGCCATAGAGATGGAGCCTATTACCCCGCCAAACAGCCCCGTAATGATGCGGGCCGCCACAAGCCAGTGGTAAGAATTGACAAGCCCGCACATTATGGTGCCGCCCACAAAGCCTATATAAAAGAACAGCAACAGCTTTTTACGGTCAAACTTATCGGCAAAGCCGGCTGTTAGTATGCCGGATAAGCCTGCGCTAAAGGCATAGGCCGAAACCGCTATCCCAAAATTTGACGTAGACATGCGGAGCGATTTCATTAGTATATCGCCCATTGGTGACATCACCATAAAATCGAGTATCACGGTAAACTGGGTTATGGCCAGTATAAAGATTACAAATGTTTGGTACCCGGAAAGGGGGGTGGATGCTGGATTTTTCATGTAAGATTGAAAAATTTAAGATTAATTGATTATTTGATTGATTTGATGACTGAACTATGGCGTAAGCGCTTTGATAACCACTTTTAGCGCTTCTTCTTTCATATCGTTTGTAAATTTGAAGGGTTTTTTGCCCATGCTTTTGCCTTCGGCGTCAAAGCGCAGCATGTTATACAACGGCCCGTAGGCAATGCTCCAGAACACTTCCATGGTAAGGGGCACGAGTTCGCCACGTTTTATGGCCGTATGGCAAAACTGCCTCATGGTTTCGCCAAAGGTGCCAAAGCTTTGTTCCAGCACATGCTCGCCGTGCGGCGAATGGCGTATTACTTCATAGCAGGCAGCTTGGAGGCGGTTGCCCATAGCAAAGGCAATGCGGTTATCCCACTGCTGCCTCAGCCCCTGTGCAAAAGGCATATCAGGGTCAAAATCCTTTAAGGCATATTCAAAAAAAGAGCGGCCTATTTCTACGCCCAGTTGCCTTATAAGATCGTCTTTGTCCTGATAATAAATGTATAATGTAGCTACAGATATGCCGCTGGCTTTGGCAAGCTTGTTCATACTAAAGCCCTGAAAACCCTCTTTTACAATGAGTTCTATGGCTTTTTCTTTAACCAGGTCTTCTTTACCGGTGTTACGTGTGCGCATCCATCCTCTTCTTTGATAGGACAAATATAAATGAATGTTCGTTTAGTTATGTAAATTTTGTGTAAAATCTTAGTACCTCACCCCGGCCCCTCTCCAAAGGAGAGGGGAGTTTGCTTCACTCAGGCTGACGCTTGTAATGTAATCCACAATGAAATTGTAGGTTAGGAAAGTTTAATTGTTGCTATAAACCACCCCGCCCTGCGGGCACCCCTCCGGGGGAGGGGAATAGCTTAATTCGGGCGTGACACAAAGGCAATGCGCCGTTACAACGCACCGGGCTTTATGACCTTCGACTTGAAGACTTTCGACTAAATGGCTTATGTGGTTTTCGCGTACGATTAATTTATTCGCTTAAAACTGAAATTAGTGCCAATAAAGTAACTATTGCCCAAAACTAAAAGTTTTAAATTTGTAACAGGTTGAGGTATTACGTTTTCTAAAAAGTAAGGTTTTTTAGAGTTTTCTTCTAAACATTTATAATAATTCTGGAGAATTTTTTTAGGTCCACTTGCAAAAAACCATCGCTAAAATTACAAAAGCTTAATAGATCAAGGTTATGTAAATCTTTAGTTTCGGCCATATACTTTTCTACGTCTATATGTTTAAAATGTAATTTATGCACCGTATATAAATCCGCTAGCAGCTTTTGGCCATTACCTAGCTCGCCGTTAAAGTATAATGATGTCTGTTCATCTGTAAATTCCCACAATAAATAATGATCTTCAAAAGTTGAAAGTTCCGATGCCCAGTTAATGTCAATTTTTTCAGCCTTTACATCGTTTATTAATATTTCCCAGGTTTGATTAGGTACATCGGTATCGCCAGTATCTACTATGATACGAATCTTTTCATCATCGCCATCTAGTAAAAAGGAAGATATAAGTAAGCCACCTTGATCTTCATAATCGTGAGAAGTTACAATTTCCAGTAAATCCTGTGGGATAAGATTTTCCAGCTGATTCATGTTCATGCTTATTAATTCGAAGAATGAAAATTTTAGTAGTGTAGGTAACTGAAAATTTTGGTAAACCACCCCGCCCTGCGGGCACCCCTCCGGAGGAGGGGAATAACTTCACTCGGGCGTGACACAAAGGCAATGCGCCGTTACAACGCACCGGGGTTTTATGACTTTCGGCTTAAAGACTTTCGACTAAATGGCTTATTCATCGTCCTGCACCTGTTCTTTTTCTACCGCATCGTTATCTTTATAATCAGGGTACAGGAATTTATTGTAAGGAAAACGGCTTATGTGAATTTCGCGCACGGCATCATATACCCTTTCCCTAAACTCTTCAAAATTTTCTTTATTGGTAGCCGATATAAACAGGGCGTTCTTTTCGCCCACGTTGCTCATCCAGGTTTGTTTCCATTCATCCAGGCTGTAGTGGCGCGTTGTCTTTTCGGTGGTAAGGTCATCTTCCTCAATAGTAAGCGGCTTGTAGGCATCAATTTTATTAAATACCATTATGGTGGGCTTGCCATTGCTCTTTATATCGGCTAAAATTTTATTTACCGATGCTATGTGGTTTTCAAACTCGGGGTGCGAAATATCTACCACATGCAGCAAAAGGTCGGCCTCGCGCACCTCGTCCAGCGTACTTTTAAACGAGTCTACCAGCTGCGTGGGCAGCTTGCGGATGAATCCTACGGTATCACTCAGCAAAAACGGAAGGTTTTTAATAACTACTTTGCGCACTGTGGTATCCAGTGTTGCAAACAGCTTGTTTTCTACAAACACTTCACTTTTGCTAATAACATTCATCAGCGTGCTTTTACCCACGTTAGTATAGCCTACAAGGGCCACGCGCACCATGGCGCCGCGGTTGCCGCGCTGCACACCCATCTGGCGGTCTATGGTGCGTATTTTTTCTTTAAGGAGGGCAATACGGTCGCGCACTATACGGCGGTCTGTTTCAATTTCTGTCTCACCGGGGCCCCTCATGCCTATACCGCCACGCTGGCGCTCAAGGTGTGTCCACATGCCGCTTAGCCGGGGCAGCAGGTAAATGCACTGTGCCAGCTCTACCTGAGTGCGGGCATAAGATGTTTCGGCGCGCTGCGCAAAAATGTCGAGTATAAGGTTAGTACGGTCTAATACCTTGCAATCCAGCTCGCGGGTAATGTTTTTTTGCTGCGCAGGTGTTAGCTCGTCATCAAAAATAACAGTTTTAACATCGTGCTCTTTTATATAGGTGTTAATCTCTTCAATTTTACCGGTGCCCAGAAAGGTTTTAGGGTTGGGCTTTTCCATCTTTTGAGAAAATCGCTTAATAACCTCTCCGCCCGCGGTATACGTTAAGAATTCGAGTTCATCGAGGTATTCTGACAGCTTTTCCTCATCCTGTTCGCGGGTTACAATTCCGGCAATTACTGTCTTCTCAAAATTTATTATTTCTTTTTCGATCATAGCATGTATAATATGTATTGCAAAATTACAAAATTTAGCCCGCTTTGATTTTTGTATTAATATTTAATTAGCCTTCAATCATTTTTTTTGTTAAATTTTATTCTAACGTTAACCATATGTTATATTTTTTTAAATTTGGAGATTAAATTTACCTAAATATAAAAAACTATGAAAAAAATTACCTTAGTGTTTTTCATGGCTTTGATCTCTTTCTTCGGTTTTGCACAGGAAGGATTTGAAGGCACATGGACGACTCAGACTGGTAGCGGTGCCGGTGGGCCGGCGGGTTGGGCAATAGTCAACCAGGCAGGACCCATTAACACCTGGATCCAGGGCAATGGTACAGTGCAGCAGCCCGCACACACGGGCGTGCATAGCGCATTTCTTAACAGCGAGAACGTTGCCTCCAGTACACAGTCTGAAGACTGGCTTATCAGCCCGGCTACGCTTGTTCCCGCAAACGGGCAGATGCGCTTTTGGTCGCACCTGTTTGTACCTAATGACCAGGGAACCGTTTACAAAATTATGGTTGCCCCTGTAGTTACAAACACTGTTGCAGAGCAAACCACATTGGCTAACTTTGGCACTACACCGGTTATACAATGGACCGAGCTTACCCTTAATCCTGTACAGGACAGCTGGGTAGAGAAAGTAGTTTCACTATCAGCTTACGCAAACCAGAACGTTTATATTGCCTTTGTTATGATGGGCGATAACGGCGACCGCTGGGCTATTGACGATGTAAATGTTGTGTCTCAGTGTGTTGACCCTACCAACTTAGGGGCAAACAATATAGGCATGACTACAGCTAACCTTACCTGGACAAACCCGGGTGGCGCTACACAATTTGAAGTTGAAATTGTGGCTCAGGCGGGTACCCCTACAGGTGTAGGCACCCCTATTGCTGCTACAACATCTTATGCAGCTACAGGCCTTACGCCGGATACATGTTACAAATATTATCTGCGTGCAGTATGCGGTGCGGGCAATCCAAGTAACTGGGTAGGCCCGTTTAACTTTTGTACAGGCGGCCTTGGAGACAACTGTGCTTCGGCCATTCCTATTGCCGCACTGCCTTATTCTACTACAGACAACACCAGCAATTATGCCGATACGGTAGACGGTTCTCCGGGTGCTACAGGCTGTGGTACTACAAGTACTTACCTTAACGGTAATGATGTGTTTTACAGCTATACTGCGCCGGCTAACGGCACTATAAGCGTGGGTGTTACCGGCAACGGAACATGGGCGGGTGTTTTTGTTTACACCAGCTGTGCTAACGTGGGCGTAAGCTGTGTAGGCGGTGCATCTAACGGTTCTGCGGTGCCGTTAAACATACCAACGCTTTCTGTAACGGCAGGCACAACCTATTATTTTGTAATATCTACATGGGCTACGCCACAAACTACCCCATATACACTAACCATACAGCAGGTAAACTGTGCCCCGCCGGTAGGCCAGGCTACAACTTCTACTGCTACAACAGCTAACCTTAGCTGGACTAACCCAAGCAGCGCCACATCATGGCAGCTTGTAGTGCAGTCTCCGGGTGCCGGCATACCAAGCGGTGCAGGTACAACGGTTACTACTAACACAAACTACCAGGTAAGTGCTACAACACCTGCTAACGTTGCCTTTACATCGGCCACTTCTTATGAGTACTATGTGCGTGCCGATTGCGGCAATGGCACCTTTAGTGCATGGGCAGGCCCGTATGCATTTATGACCACGCAGGTGGCGGCTGACCTTCCTATTGCAGAAAACTGGGAGTCGGGCACTACTAACGGCTGGTCTTTAAGCAATGGCACACAGGTTAATAAATGGACCTACGGTACGGCTACTTCAAACAGCCCTACACACTCTGTGTACATTTCAAACGATAATGGTGTAACCAACAACTATAACACCGGCACTGCTTCTATTGTTCATGCTTACAGGGATATTAACATACCTGCAGGCACCGGCTCAATAAACTTTGGCTTTGACTGGAAAAACCTTGGCGAGACCGGGTGGGACTTTATCCGTGTATGGATAGTGCCAACCAGCTATGTACCTACACCGGGCACGCAAATTACTGCCGGTGCAGACCGTGTACAGTTAGGCGGCAACCTTGTGGGCAATGCCAACTGGACCACCGTTAACAACGTGGTTAACGTGGGTACTTATGCAGGTACTGCAAGGCGTTTTATATTTGAGTGGACCAGCGATACCAGCGGTGGTGTTGCGCCTCCGGGAGCTATTGATAACATTAATATCTCTGTAATTACCTGTTCTGCCCCAACGGCGCTTGCCTTAGGCAACTTTACAGAAACGCAGGCTACGTTTAACTGGACGGCGCCTCCTACGGCTCCGGCATCATACGATTATTATTTTGGTACAACCAGTACTGCCCCTACGGCTTCTACTACGCCTACAGGAAATACCACAGCTACAACACGCACAGAAACAGGTCTTACGCCAAGTACCACGTACTACTTTTGGGTAAGAAGCCACTGTAGCGATACCGACAGCAGTACCTGGACAGGCCCTGTAAGCTTTACTACCCCTCAGATACCGGCGGTACTGCCGATAGCTGAAAACTGGGATACAGGCACTACAAACGGCTGGACATTAAGCAATGGCACGCAGACAAACAAATGGTTTGTAGGCACGGCTACATTTAACAGCCCGTCTAACTCACTGTATGTTTCTAACGACAACGGTGTAACCAATACCTATAGCACTAATACTAACTCTGTGGTGCATGCTTACAGAGACTTTACAGTACCTGCCGGCACAACCGACGTTAACTTTTCTTTTGACTGGAAAAACGTAGGTGAGTCAGGATGGGACTATATAAGGGTATGGCTTGTTCCTTCTTCATTTACCCCTACACCAGGCACGCAAATTACTGCTGGAAACGGTGTACAGATAGGTGGCAACTTTGTGGGCAACGCGGCCTGGACCACTTTTAACAGCGTACAAAACTGGGGCACCTATGCCGGCAGTATACGCAGGGTTGTATTTGAATGGCGCAATGACGGCGGCGGCGGTTCTCAACCACCGGGAGCGGTAGACAACATTAACATAAGTGTTATTACCTGCCCTCAGCCTACTGCCTTAACTGCCACAGCTACTGATGTATCTGCAACGCTTGGCTGGACAAGCCCGGGTTCTGCAACGCAGTGGGAATATTATATTGCTGAAACACCGGCTACTGCGCCTACGGCCGGTACTGTGGGTGTGCTTACATCAGATTCTACACCTACCATATCAGTAGAGCCTGCAACACAGTACCAGTACTGGGTGCGCGCTGTATGCAGCTCTACAGATAAGAGTTTCTGGACAGGCCCTTATACCTTTAATTCAACCATCTGCCAGCCTGCAGACCAATGTAACTATAGCTTTATACTTACAGACTCTTTTGGCGACGGATGGAATGGCAACACCATGACAGTAGCCCAAAACGGTATACCGGTGGCTACCTTTGGCAGTACCTTTACTACCGGCGTAGGCCCTGTAACCATTACGGTGCCATTGTGTAACAATTTACCATTTACACTTTACTGGAATGCAGGCGGAAGCTTTGCAGGCGAAGTAGGCGTATCTGTAGTTAACCCGTTTGCGCAAACGCTTTACACAAAACCATCGGGCACAGGCACACAAAACAGCCTGCTGTATACCGGCGAGGTTGACTGTCTAAACCCAGCCTGTTTACCACCTTCGGGCGTTGTTATAACAGATGAGACCACCACCAGCGTTTCTTTACAGTGGACACCATCTCCTGTTGTGGGCGCTACTTATGAGGTATATTATACTACAGGCGGTAACCCGGCTCCGGGCGAAACACCTCCGGCAACTAACGTAGTGGCTACTACAACGCCTTCGGCAGTTGTAAACGGCCTGCTGCCAAGTACAGTATATGACTTTTATGTACGCACCATTTGCAGCGCTACAAGCAACAGCATCTGGGCAGGCCCTTACCAGCACGAAACAGATCCATTGTGCCCAGAGCCTCTTGACCTTGAAGTAACATGTTTATCAAGCGAAGGCGCTTCATTTAGCTGGGTAGCCGATGGTGCTGAGACATCATGGGAAGTAGTAGTGCAGCCGGCTTCATCGCCTATACCTACTACCGGTACTGTTGTAACCGCACCGCTTTACCTTGCGGAAGACCTTACACCTAATACGCTGTATTCAGTTTATGTTAGGGCCATATGCCCGAATGTTGATGGATTTAGTTCTTGGGCATCTGTAAACTTTACTACAAATGTAGGCCCTGGCGACGGACAGCCGTTTTGTGCGGGTGACAATGCTGTGCCTGTGCCTAACAGCACCGGTGTAACAGGTTACGGTTCTATTGGCTGCCTTGGCAGTACGCCAAACCCTGTTTGGTACTACCTTACCATTGATGATCCGGGTAATATGAACTTTACACTTACCCAGGTTAGTACTAACGGTACGCCTATTGATGTTGACTTTGCTGCCTTTGGGCCGTTTACATCAGAACTTGATGCATGTAGCCAAATTGAGCTTGTGCCGGGTGCTAACCCACTTATTGTGGCGTGTAGCTACTCTGCCTCTGCTACAGAGATCTTTACCATACCTAATACACAAAACGGGCAGGTATATGCGCTATTGCTAACTAACTTTAACGGCCAGGCCGGTAATATTACCCTTACACAAACCAACATTGGTGTGCCGGGCGCAGGCTCTACAAGCTGTGATATTACTGTTGCACTGGGTGTAGACCAGGTGCTTTGTGCTACTGATGTAGCTACGGTAACTGCCGATGTAAGCAACCCGGGCGATGAACAGGTATACACGTATACATGGTTTATTGACGGTGATGAATTTACACCAACCATTGTTGAAACAGATGATGAGTCTCAGACTATTGAAGTTGAAGAAATTGGAGAGCATATAATAACTGTTGTAGTTACCGTGCCTGTTCCGGTAAGCAGCGAGCCTATTACAGATGAGGTAACCATTACGCTTAGCCCTGTTTTTGTAGCGCCGGTTCCGGCTCCTGTAACACTATGTGGTACCGGTGGAACAGCTCCGCTTGATTTCAGTACGCTAAACCTTCTTGGAAACCTTAATACCAATGATTATGAGGTTGTAGGTGTTTATACCTCTCAGGTTAATGCCCAGGCAAATAACAACCCGATTGATACAACCGTTCCTTACAACACGGGCTCAACCACACTTTATGTTGCCATAGGCGATATTAATGTGCCAAGCTGTTTCCAGGTGGTTGCTCTATCTGTAACCGTAAACACTACGCCGGATGCTGCAATCAGCTATGCTGACTCGCCATTCTGCTCAAGCGAAACTACAGGTACTGTAACGCAGACAGGTAATGCTGGCGGTACTTATTCAAGTACTACAGGCCTTGTAATTAATCCTGCTACAGGCGAAATAAATGTTACTGACAGTACTCCTGGTACTTATACCGTAACATATACCATAGCCGCTACAGCATCATGCCCTGTATTTACTACTACCGCGCAGGTGGTTGTGGTTGCAGCTCCGGAAGCTACTATTACATATGCGGGTTCGCCATACTGCTCTGATGCGGGTACGTCTGCTGTTACCTTTACAGGTACTACAGGCGGTACATATACCAGCACTGCAGGCCTTGTAATTGATGCTGCAACGGGTGCAATTGACCTTGATGCAAGTACTGCCGGAACTTATACTGTTACCTATACCATTGCCGATACAGGAGACTGTGCGGGTATGTCGGTAACAACACAGGTAACGGTTACTGAGCTGCCTACGGCTGCAATAAGCTATGATGCCTCTCCATATTGCTCTAACGCAGGTATGGCTACCGTTACGTTTACCGGTAATGCGGGAGGAACGTATACATCTGACGCAGGCCTTGTAATTAATGCTACTACCGGCGAGATAGACCTTGCTGCAAGCGCATCGGGCACTTATACTGTAACTTATACTATTCCTGCAGCTGCCGGATGTGGTGTTGTTACAGCTACGGCCCAGGTTACTATTACCGCGCTTCCTGTGGCAGACTTTACATATACCTATGCAACGTTATGCCAAAATGCAGGTACACAGGCAGTAGCGCTTGGTGCAGGCGCTAACGCAGGAATATTTACTGCCGATGCTGCCGGGCTTACAATAGATGCCGCTACAGGTACTATTACACCGGGCACAAGTACTATAGGCACCTATGTTGTAACAAATACTATTGCCGCCGCTAACGGTTGTAATGAGGTTACTGCTGTATTTACAGTAAATGTAATTGCTGCACCGGTACCGGTATTTAGCTACGCTGCTGTGGCATACTGCCAGGATGAAGCTACAAACCCTGTTCCTGTAATTGACGGTGTTGCCGGTACATTTACAGCACCTGCAGGCCTTGTTATAAATGCTGCAACCGGCGAGGTTAACCTTGCCGCAAGTACACCTGGTACATATCAGGTTACCAATACCATTACCGGTACGCCAGATTGCCCTACGGTAACAGCTACGGCAAACATTACCATTACATCGCTTCCGGTACCTGAAGTGGTACAGGGCTGTATAGAGAACCTTTACACCCTTACGGTTAACTTTGATAACGATGATGTTTACAGCGAAGACACAGTAACTATTGAGTGGACCAAACCAGACGGTACATTCCTTGCTAACACGGCTTCTGTAGATATTACAGGCGGAGTTTCCGGTACTTACAACGTTGTGATTACGCCAAATGATGGCGCTGTTTGTCCTGCTATGGCAGAAGTAGTTGTAGAAAATACAACCTGCTTTACGCCTAAGGGTATATCGCCTAATAACGATGGTAAAAACGACACGTTTGACCTTACCGGATTTAATGTAAGGAAACTGGTTATCTTTAACCGTTACGGTAAAGAGGTATTTAACTTCTCAGGAAATTATACAGATGAATTTGCAGGTGTTGCCAGCAATGGTGAAAATCTGCCTTCAGGTACTTACTTCTATATGTTTGAGCGCGCCAATGGCGTAACTGAAACAGGATGGGTGTATGTAAACTTTGAAGAGAACTAGGATAAATTAAGAAATTCCCTGCCCGCAAGGGCGGGGAACTTTCTTTTTATAAAGATGGGTAATAAGAAGTGTTATTATAAAAACATTGCTTATTTGTACTATATTAAAGTATTTTCCTAAAAATTTCACAAGGAAGTACGCTATGTCGAGAATTTTTTGTTTTTTTGATACGCTGACAGATTTTGCCTTGGCAGAGGTTTATCCATCAGGTTTTCAAGGAATTATTGTAGAACCAAAAAACTGAATTGAAATAACACACACATGAAGAAATTATACCTGGCAGGCTTGATTGCGATTGCCGGTTTGTTTGAGGCGCACGCCCAGCAGGACCCGCACTACACGCAGTACATGTACAATATGAATGTAATCAACCCGGCATACGCGGGTTCAAAAGAAAACC